>OFMS01000294.1_pt1 | contig 51514 bp, 35 predicted proteins | sample 1541871 | NCBI WGS metagenome assembly OFMS01 (sample SAMN04209251, study PRJEB22552) | human gut metagenome | biome: gut; material: feces | host: Homo sapiens | place: USA: Oklahoma
TCTGTGCCGATTAAATCAGACCGGTGTCCTACAAAGGGACTTTTTCAGTGTCCTCTAGCCCGGCTCGGTCATTTTATCCGAGTTTGTGAGCAGTAATTTTGTAACGACGGGCTCTGTGGTGCCGGCATTGACGTCAATGTGCGCTGTCACCGTCTCATTTATGTATCTGCCGTTTTTGTCCAGGGCACGAAGGGTCAAATCTGCGCCAAACGGCACTCCTACAGGATTTGACACGTCAAGCTTAAGGCATATCGTGTTGAGATTCAACGATGTCGACTCGTCTGTCACGAGATCGGGCAAATCGCCCATATTCACAGTTTCCGGTTTTATAACCACGTCGGCATCAACTGTTCCGTGGATATCCTCAATCTGGAAGTCGGGCACATCGTAAACAAAAGTCAACTGCATTCCCGCCAGGTCGGCGGCAGTGACTCCGCTCGCAACGCCCTCAAATGTACCGTTACAAACCACTCGCTCATCGACTGTCATCTTATGGTTTCTGATGTCGGGCAGCTGACGCATGCCGACAATCGGCAGAGCCACCGAAAGACTTCCGTCGGAGGCGAATTTCTTATTTACCGTCAACTTGTTGGTGTTGTAATCCATTCCTTCGATTCCCGCGCCAAACTGCAGCATGTCGGGGAAATCCATCACGAAATCCTTAACTCCGGCGCCTGTAATCTTGCTCAGCCCGGGAGCCGTCAGTTTAAGATGCACGGTAGTGACTACCGGGCTGACGCTGAGCGACGTGATACGCTCCACTTCGGCCGGCATATTCTGAATGGCGTTGATTGTCATCGTCACGCTCATCGGCGTGGTCAAGTCAAGAGTAGGCAATGTGCCCGGAATTGACGGCACAGAGAAGTTGAAATACTCAGGGGTCGTGCTCAAGTCTTTTATCTGAACACGGTCAATCCTGTCAATGTCAAGCACAGTTGAGCCGTTGGACGTCAGAGCATACGCTCCATTCTCATCCACTTTCAGATTGTCTGTAAGATCAATCAGTCTCGAAAGAGTCAATGTGTCGGTAGTGCCAATGGGTGCGGCGATGCTTCCGCCAACAGTGATGTCGGTGTTGATATTTGAAAGGTCAAAATCACTGTCGCATGAAATCATCAAGCCTGCCAGTCCCACACAAGCGACAACCGCAGCGCTTCCACGCTTCAAGGTCTGTCGTAAAATCATAATAATTAGTTTTGATTAGTTCGTTATTAAACGAAATTAATACTAATTATCGAGATTTCAAAAAATTTTGTCTAAAAAACAGTTTCATTCCATCATTTTTTCCATAACGAGAAGATTTCAAATATGGAAGAGCGTTTTTCTGAGATCAAAACTGTGTTTTGAAAAAGTCAGCGGCATTGCGGTCGGTCACCTCCGACACCTCTTCCACGCTCACGCCAAGCGTGTCGGCAATCTTCTCTGCAATCAGAGGTATATATGCGCTCTCGTTGCGCTTGCCACGGTAAGGCACTGGCGTCAGATACGGGCAGTCGGTCTCAAGCAGTATGCGGTTCAATCCGATAGGCTTGAGAAGGTCGTCGACATGCGCGTTTTTAAACGTAACGACTCCATTGATGCCGAAATAGAAATCACCATAACGGCGTATGCGGTGCAGGTCGGACAAAGAGCCTCCGAAGCTGTGAAACACGCATTCGGGCAACGTGCGTCCGAAACCGTCAAACACATCACATATCTCATCAAGTCCATCGCGACAGTGGATGATTACGGGCAAGTCGCGCGACGCCGCCCAACGCAGTTGTTCGCTAAACGCCTTCATCTGCTCCTTGCGGTAGGTGCTGTCCCAATAAAGGTCGATGCCCACCTCTCCTACCGCCACAAATTTGTGGTCGTCGAAATGGCTCTCGGTGGCATCCAGCTGTTCAATCCAGTCTGCCTCGACCGATGTCGGATGCAACCCCATCGCCATAGAAGTGTAGCCGGAATATGCCTCATGAGTGTCTACCATGGCGTCGTATGTGTGCATATCCACATTAGGAAGCACCAGATGGCGGAGTCCAGCCTTGCGGGCATGCTCCACCACCGCCTCACGGTCGTTGTCAAACTCCTCAAGATATATGTGAGAATGCGTGTCGATCATCTTATTTTTTCCTCCCCATCACCATTTTGTCGAACGCCTCGAAAAATGCCACTGCCTCCGGCGCAAGATCGGCAGAATGAAGTGCCTCCACAGCCTTGCGGCTATATTCAGCCACAGCGTCAAGGCAAATCTGACCGATATCGAGACGGTCGTAGATGCCGGTCACTCCGGCTATCTTCTCGCCTGGATAAGCCGACTTGTTACCGAGCCAGAATTCAAGCTCCTCCTTGTCGGCGCCTTCGGCTTTCTGCATTGCGTTGATGAGCATATATGTTTTTTTGTTGTTCATTATATCGCCGCCGATAGCCTTGCCAAACACATCGGGATCGCCATACACGTCGAGCCAGTCGTCCTGCAGTTGGAACGCCAGTCCGAGATTGACGGCGAAATCATACAGCGCATTAGCGTTGCGCTCGTCGGCATCACCCATAACTGCGCCTATGCGTGCCGCTCCGGCAAGAAGCACCGACGTCTTCAAGCGAATCATCTCCATATACTCGTCGATGGTCACATCGGTGCGCGCCTCAAACTCCATGTCATACTGCTGTCCCTCGTAGACACCGATTGCCGTTTCGTTGAACTCCTTCAACAGGCGCATCGCTTTTTGCGGCTCCACACCGTCGACCACGAGCTGCGTGGCGAGGGTGAGCATGGTGTCGCCCGACAGGATGGCGGTATTGTCGTCCCATTTGTTGCAAACCGTAGGCTTTCCACGGCGCAGGTCAGCCTTGTCCATAACGTCGTCGTGGAGCAACGTGAAGTTATGATACATCTCTATGGCTGCCGCTTGCGGCAGAGCCTTGTCACTGTCACCGCCTACAGCGTCGCACGCGGCGAGCAAGATTACCGGGCGAAGGCGTTTGCCGCCTTGCTCGAGTCCGTAGACTATCGGTTTGTACAAGCCTTCGGGATTTCTCCCTGCAGGGCATGCTATAGTGTCGACGGCATTTCCCGCCATTTTGATATATTCCTCAAGTGTATGCATCGCTTTTTATGGTTTTATACGTATAGAAACAACTCGTTTGATTCGATTAATCAATTATGCAAAAATAGCGATTTATTTTGCTTATGCGCACAATATCTCTGAAAATATTTTTTCTCATAAAATAGGCGACGCCTCGGATGAGCAAAATCAAACAAGTTTGTTTTGCTCTTGGATAAAACCGGCTGCGCCTCGGAAAAATTGAAGTAAACTTCATTTTTCTCTCGGCTTGCACTATCTTTTCATAAAATAGGCGGCGCCTCGGGAAAGAAAATCGAGCAAGCTCTTTTCTTTCCTCTCGGCTTGCACTATCTTTGCATCTATGGACAATTTTTCGGTTACAATATTGGGATGCGGGTCGGCTAAACCCACTGTGCGCCACAACCCGAGCGCACAATTGGTATGTCTGAACTCAAAATCGTTTCTGATTGACTGCGGCGAGGGCACTCAGACTCAATTGATGCGCGCGCACTGCAAGTTCAACCGACTGCGCCACATATTCATCTCGCATCTGCATGGCGACCATTGTTACGGGTTGCCTGGGCTGCTTTCAACAATGGGGCTGACCGGACTCGACGGCGAGACTGTGATACACCTGCCGGAAGAGGGAGTGCGGCTGTTCAAGCCATTGCTCGACTATTCTGCCCACGACCTCAACGTGCGCTTCGAGCCCTACGAATATGGCAACAACATCATTTATGAAGACCGCTCGATGACGGTCAACACTGTGCCGCTTGTCCATCGGCTGCCTTGCGTGGGATTCGTGTTTCGTGAAAAGCCCAAGCCTCGGCACATAAACCCCGACGCTATCCAACGCTGGCAGGTGCCTACATGCTATCGCAACAACATCAAGGCTGGCGATGACTATGTGACGCCCGACGGCATCGTTGTGCCAAACAACGCTTTGACCACCGACCCCGACCCTGCGCGCGTGTATGCCTACATTTCCGACACGATGCCGCTGAAGGCCGTGGTCAGCGAGGTGGCTGGCGCCGACCTGCTCTACCACGAAGCGACTTTCCTCTCTGACTTGCGCCAACGCGCCAAGCAGACTCTCCACACGGTTGCCGCCGATGCGGCTGCCATTGCCCGTGACGCAAAAGTGAAACGGCTGGTTATCGGGCATTTCTCCTCGCGCTATATCAACGAGACGATGTTGCTCGACGAGGCAAAAGCCGTTTTTCCCGACACGATTCTCGCCAAAGAAGGTCTGACAATAAACATCTAAGCACGCTGATGAATAAAAATTTGCCAGAAAAATTTGATTTTTCATTGCACAGTAAAAGAATTTACGTATCTTTGCAAACAAAATAACAACTTTATGCAGACTATGCAACTTACATATCATCGTCATCATCACGTCGACCTTTCCCCAAAAGAGGCTGGCCAGTTGGCTTTTGTGTAAGTTTCATATATGATTGACTACTAACGACCGATTATCCGCCTCATAGGATGACCGGTCGTTTTTTTATTTCTTAAAAAACTATGCTTAGAATTGCTGTACAATCAAAAGGCCGTCTCTACGACGAGACAATGGACCTGCTCTCAGAAGCAGGCATCAAACTTACCGCAGTGAAACGCTCATTGCTCGTGCCGTCGCGCAACTTCCCTGTCGAACTGCTGTTTCTGCGCGACGACGACATTCCCGACTCTGTGGCTACCGGAACTGCCGACCTCGGCATTGTGGGCTACAATGAGGTGCTCGAGAAACAACGCGACGTGACGGTAATCAAAAAACTGGGATTCAGCCGATGCCGCATCTCTCTGGCTGTGCCAAACAGCGCCGGCTACGACGGGCTGCAGTGGTTCAACGGCAAAAAAATAGCCACTTCATATCCGGTCATACTCTCCAAGTTCTTCCGCGACAACAACATTTCGGCAGAGCTGCACGAAATCAGCGGTTCGGTTGAAATCGCGCCGAGCATCGGTCTTGCCGACGCTATCTTCGACATCGTGTCGTCGGGAAGCACTCTCGTGAGCAACAACCTTAAAGAGGTGGAGAAGGTGATTGATTCGGAGGCTGTGCTCATCGGTGGAAAAGCCCTCGACGCCGAGAAGCAGGAGGTGCTCGACGAACTGCTGTTCCGCTTTGAGGCTGTAAAGGCGGCTTCCGGCAAGAAGTACATCCTAATGAACGTGCCGCGCACACAGCTCGACACGGTGCTGCAGATTCTGCCGGGCATCAAGAGTCCGACAGTGCTGCCTCTCGCCGACAAGGACTGGTGTTCGGTACACACCGTTCTCGAAGAAAAATTCTTCTGGGAAATCATCAACCGACTGAAGGCTGCCGGCGCTGAAGGCATACTGGTGTTGAACATTGAAAAAATGGTATTGTAGCAATGGAAATCAAGATTTACAAGTATCCCAAAGACACAAAGGATTTGCTGATTCGCGACTTCGACCCCAATCTCATTGGCGAGGCGGTGTCGGCTATCAGCGACATCATCAACGACATCGAAGAAAACGGCGACACTGCTTTGCTGAAATATGAGCGTCAATTCGACTGCCCATCAATCGAGTCGCTGAAGGTGACGGAGCAGGAGTTTGAGGAGGCGGAAGCCGCTGTCAGTCAAGAACTGAAGGATGCGATGAAGGTTGCGGCCGACAACATCCGCAAGTTTCACGCCGCACAACTGATGGAGCCCATTGAGGTGGAAACGACCCCTGGCGTGGTGTGCCGGCAGAAAGCCGTGCCGCTCCACTCCGTCGGACTATATGTGCCTGGAGGCAGAGCGCCTTTGTTTTCAACGGCGCTGATGCTTGCCATCCCGGCACGCCTTGCCGGATGCCCCGAGATTGCCATCTGCACGCCTCCCGACAAGAGCGGTCGCGTCAACCCGACAATCCTTGTGGCGGCACGTCTGGCTGGCGTAACCGAGGTGTATAAGGCCGGAGGCGCACAGGCGATAGCGGCAATGGCATTCGGAACTGAAACAATACCAAAAGTAAACAAGATTTTCGGTCCCGGCAATCTTTACGTCATGCTTGCAAAGGCGTTTGTGGCGAAACAGACCCACACGCTTGTCGATTTGCCGGCAGGACCGTCGGAAGTGATGATTGTGGCTGATGAAACAGCCAATCCAACATTTGTCGCCGCCGATTTTCTGTCGCAGGCCGAACACGGACCCGACAGCCAGTCGATACTTGTCACCACAAGCGAGCGTCTTGCCGACGAAGTGGCTAAGAATGCCGTGGAGATGGCAAAGGAGTTGCCGCGCGTGGATTTAATAGAGCAGTCGTTGAAGAAAAGCCGCATAATTGTGGTGCGCACCGACGATGAAATGATGCGCATAGCCAACGAATATGCTCCGGAACACCTCATCATAAACCACACCGACGCCGACAAGCTCGCCGAGATGGTGGAGAACGCCGGAAGCGTGTTTCTCGGTCAGTATGCCTGCGAAAGCGCCGGCGACTATGCCTCTGGCACAAACCATACGCTTCCCACAAGCGGCAATGCCAAGGCTTACAGCGGCGTGAACATCGACAGCTTCATGAAAAAAATCACGTTCCAACGGCTGACGGCAGAAGGCATCGCCACGCTCGGTCCGGTGGTCGAGACTATGGCTGAGGGAGAAGGTCTGCTCGCACACAAATTGGCGGCGACCGTAAGAATTGAACAAGTAAAAAAGAGGTAAGATTATGGATTTGAAAAAGATTGTCAGAGAAAACATCTACAACCTGACGCCCTACAGTTGCGCCCGCACAGAGTTCAGCGGAAAGGCGTCGGTGTGGATCGACGCAAACGAAAGCCCGTACAACAATCCCTACAACCGCTATCCCGACCCGTTGCAAATGGAGCTCAAACGACGCATCGGGCAGATGCGCGGTGTCGTTGCCGACCAAATTTTCCTCGGTGTGGGCAGCGATGAATGCATCGACATGGTCTATCGCGTGTTCTGCCGCCCGGGCATCGACAACGTGGTGGCGATAGAGCCAACCTATGGCATGTATGAAGTGTGTGCGGAGGTCAACGATGTGGAATATCGCCGCGCTCCGCTTGCCGACGACTTCTCTATCGACATTCAAAAAATCTTTGAGCAAATCGACGACAAGACCAAAGTGATATGGATATGCTCGCCCAACAACCCTACCGGCACCGCCTTCCCGCGCGACGCCATAGAGGCGGTGTGCGCCGGATTCAACGGAATTGTCGTGGTCGACGAGGCTTATGTCGACTTCTCTACAAAAGGATCGATGGCGACACAACTCTACCGCTATCCAAACCTGATTGTAATGCAGACGCTGTCGAAGGCATGGGCAAGTGCGGCTGTGCGGCTCGGAGCGGCTTTCGCGTCGCAGGAAATCATAGGCATTTTCAACAAGGTCAAGTACCCGTACAACATCAACCTGCTCACACAGCAGTATGCCATGCGCATGCTCGACCGCCGCGAGGAGGTGCACGGATGGGTGACCACAATAGTGGCTGAGCGCAAACGCCTCGCCACCGAGCTTGCCGTCTTGCCGGTGGTCGAGAATGTGTTTGACTCCGACGCCAACTTCCTACTTGTCAGAGTGACAGACGCCGACGCCATCTATGCGTATCTGCGCGACAACGGCATCGTGGCGCGCAACCGCAACCGAGTGGCGCTGTGCTCGCAATGCCTGCGGTTCTCTGTCGGAACCGAGGATGAGAACAATCGTCTAATTTCAATTCTCAAAGGTTATGGAAAATAAGAAACGCGCGCTGTTCATCGACCGCGACGGTACGCTTATCGTCGAGCCGCCGGTGGATTTCCAGGTGGATTCGCTTCAGAAACTGGAATTTATTCCCGGCGTGCTGCGCAACATGCATTTCATCGCTTCGACTCTCGATTTTGAACTTGTGATGGTGACCAACCAGGACGGACTCGGCACACCGTCGTTCCCGACATCCGACTTCCTTCCGCCCCACGAGAAGATGTTGCAGACGTTCAAGGGCGAGGGCGTGGAGTTTGACGATATCATAATCGACCGCACATTTGAAAATGAGCATAAGCCGACGCGCAAACCGGGCACGGCATTGCTCGGGAAATATATGGATGGCAGTTACGACCTCGAAAATTCTTTCGTAATCGGCGACCGGATTACCGACATTCAATTGGCGAAGAATTTAGGTGCAAAGGGCATCCTGCTGCAGAATGCCGACGCCGGCAAGCGGATGATTGAGAATGCCGGACTTGAGCAGACGTGCGTGCTTGTCGCCGAATCATGGGATTGCATTGCCGATTATCTGCGGGGCGGCGCGCGCACGGCACAGGTGAGCCGGAAAACGTCGGAAACCGACATCTACATCAGCCTTGACCTTGACGGTCACGGTCGTTGCGACATTTCAACCGGACTAGGATTTTTCGACCACATGCTCAACCAAATCGGACGGCATTCGGGATTCGACCTTACCATAAAAACTAAAGGCGACCTCTATGTCGACGAGCACCACACTGTTGAAGACACGGCGCTGGCTCTCGGTGAAGCACTGAGAAAGGCTCTCGGCGACAAACGCGGCATTGAACGCTACGGCTTTGTGCTGCCGATGGACGACTGCAACTGCACTGTGGCTCTCGATTTCGGCGGACGTCCGTGGCTCGTCTGGAACGCCGACTTCAAGCGCGAGCGCATAGGCGACGTCCCCACCGAAATGTTTTTCCATTTCTTCAAAAGCCTGAGCGACGCGGCGGCGATGAACCTATATGTCAACGCCGACGGCTCCAACGAGCACCACAAGATTGAAGGCATATTCAAAGCGCTGGCAAGAGCACTGCGCGCTGCCTCGCGACGCGACGTCTTCCGCTACGACCTGCCGTCGACAAAAGGCGCGCTCTGACAATCGCTTCCCGCGGCGCGCGCCGCGGGAATAATTTTGCGGTGTTGCGCATAAAGTGTAACTTTGTAAGGAAATTTTTATTTACGAATATGGCAACTAAACTTTGGGAAAAATCAGTGGTGGTAGACCACGATGTGGAAACATATACTGTAGGACTCGACCGCGAGATGGATCTTTATCTCGCACCTTACGACGTGCTTGGCTCGATGGCACACATCACGATGCTCGAAAGCATCGGTCTGCTGGAAAAAGATGAGCTCTCTGCGCTCCTCGCCGAACTGAAAAAAATCTATCACGAGGCGGCAAACGGCAAATTTGTGATTGAAGAAGGCGTGGAAGACGTGCATTCTCAAGTGGAACTTATGCTGACACGCAGTCTCGGCGACATTGGAAAGAAAATCCATAGCGGACGCTCGCGCAACGACCAGGTGATGGTCGACCTGAAACTGTTTATGCGTTCCGAGATAGAGGCTGTGGCGCTGACCACAGAGAAGCTTTTCCAAACGCTCATTGCCCAAAGCAACAAATACAAAGACGTGCTTATCCCTGGCTATACCCACCTTCAAGTGGCTATGCCGTCGTCGTTCGGACTGTGGTTTGGCGCATACGCCGAAAGCCTCGCCGACGATTTGACTGTGCTTCAAGCAGCCTACCGCGTCACAAACCGCAACCCGCTCGGGTCTGCAGCCGGCTATGGCTCTTCATTCCCGCTCAACCGCGAGATGACCACGCGTCTGCTTGGTTTTGAATCGATGAACTACAACGTGGTCTATGCGCAGATGGGACGCGGCAAGACGGAACGCACGGTTGCCAACGCGCTGGCAGGAATAGCATCCACGGTGTCGCGCCTGGCTTTCGACGCCTGCCTCTACAATTCGCAGAATTTCGGTTTCATCAAGTTGCCCGACCAATACACCACCGGCTCTTCGATCATGCCCCACAAGAAAAATCCCGACGTTTTCGAGCTGACACGTGCCAAATGCAACCGCTTGCAGTCGTTGCCTTATCAGATTACGATGATTCTCAACAATCTGCCATCGGGATACTTCCGCGACATGCAGCTGATAAAAGAAGCGTTTCTTCCGGCATTCGACGAATTGAAGTCAATCCTCAACATGGTCAATGCCATGCTGTCGGAAATAAAAGTCAACACCGATGTGGCTCAGGACGACCGCTATAAATTCATGTTCTCCGTCGAAGAGGTAAACCGTCTGACACGCGAGGGAATGCCGTTCCGCGACGCATACAAGAAAGTGGGTCTCGACATCGAAGCTGGACGCTTCGAGCCGGTCAAGGAGGTGCACCACACCCACGAAGGCTCAATCGGCAACCTATGCAACGACCGCATCGAGGCGCTGTTTGCCGAAACGCTAAAGGCGTTCCGCTTCGACGAATACCACCGTGCCATAGACGCCCTCTTGAAGTGACGCGACTGCTATGCAAACACTGAAGAAACGTGATTAAAGAAATGAAGATACTGAAATACATCCTCCTGCTGTCGGTGATGCTCTCCGCAATGGCGTGCGAGTCGGTCGACAGCCAACGCATTCCCGCGCTCAACGTCAATATCGACCTCAGCAACGCCGGCCTGTGGAACACATACGGCGTGAGCGGCTACGGAATGTGCCGCATATTTGACCGGGAGCAGAGGATTCCCGATAATTTCGCATACACCGAACGCACCTTCACCGGATACGGCGGCGTGATGCTCGTCTACGGCATCAACGGCCCTGTGGCATACGACAGGGCATGCCCTGTGGAGGTGAGCAGAAAAGCGGTGCTTTACTTCGACTCGTCGACACTCGAGGCATACTGCAAGCAATGCGGTTCGCGGTTCAACGTCTGCGAGGCCGACGGAGTGCCCGTAAAAGGACAGGCGCTCGAGAACCGCTACGGGCTGCAACGGCTTTCGGTTGTGCCTGCCGGCGGAGGATATCTGATTACTCGCTGATTGAAAATTTTTTATCTTTTTATAATTATTGTTTACGATAGTCTTGTTTCTGAAAGATTTTGCGTAAATTCGTAAAATTTAAGACAGACCAACAATGAGACTACGTAAAACATTAGCGACATGCGCTCTTGGAGCAATCCTTGCCTCGGGAGCAATGGCGGAGAACCTTGTGATTCTCCACACAAACGATATGCACAGCAACGTGCGTCCAGAACAACTGACGAAACCGGGAGGAATGGTACGCGTGAAAGCGGCGGTCGACAGCATCCGCCGGGCAGAACCCTACGTTATGCTGCTCGATGCCGGCGACGACGTGCAGGGACAGATGTATTTCACGCTGTTCAAAGGCGAGGTGGAATATGAAATGATGAACCGCATGGGCTACGACGCGGCGACCATCGGAAACCATGAGTTTGACAACGGCATCGAATCGCTCGCCGACAACTACCGTCGTGTGGAATTTCCCGTAATCAACGCCAACTATGGCTTGAAAGAGACGGCATTGTCCGACCTTGTCAAACCATACATCATACGCAATTTCCACGGCAAGAGATTTGCCGTAATCGGTGTCGGAGCAAATCCGGACCGTCTCGTCATTGCCAACAACTACAAGGGAATGACATACCGCGACCCAATGGCTCTTGCCGACAGCATCGCCGGAGCTCTTAAAGCCGACGACCGTGCCGACTACGCAATCGTGCTTTCTCACATCGGCTATCGTCCCGGAAAAGCAGGGCTTCCGTCAGACAGCGTGATGGCGCTCTCGTCAAGCAACATCGACCTTATCCTCGGCGGACACTCACACACTTCAATCAATCCGGCCACCGGCAATCACCAATACGTGTTTACAAACAAGGCTGGCAAAAATGTTCTGGTAGCTCAAAACAGAAACGAATGCCACACTATAACAAAAATAACCATCGACCTCGACGACTTGCAGAAGCTGCCTGCTTACGAACTGCTGCCTATCGACTCCCGCTACGACGGCCGTCTTGACGCTGCCACTGAAGCGTGGCTGAAGCCATTTGACGAGGAAGTGGCTCGTGTGATGGCTATCATCATCGGCTCTACCGACGAGGATATGCAACGCAACTCAACCGTTATGAGAAACTGGGCGGCGGATGCCGTAAAGACTGTCGGCGAACGGCTGTCGGGCGTTGAAGTCGACGCCGGAGTGACAAACTCCGGAGGTCTGCGATCCGACTTTCATAAAGGCGAGTTGAGTCTCGGCGAGGTCTACAACCTTATGCCGTTCGACAACAACATCGTTGTACTCGAGATGAACGGCACGCTGCTTCAGGAATGCCTCGACAACCTTGCAATGAAAGGCGGACAATGCGTGAGCCGCGGAATCTCGTTCACAATCAAGGACGGCAAAGCCGTAAACGCAAAAATCAACGGAAAGAAAATCGACAAGAACCGCACCTACCGCATCTCGACGATAAGCTACATCTACGAGGGCAACGATGACCTCGTTTCCTTCGCAAAGGCGAATTTGCTCTACAGCAGCGACCGCCCGATGAAATTCGACATCGCCGACTATGTGAAGGAAAACCCCAAACTGTCGCTTGACCACACCAAACGTATAACCAATAAATAAGCCCAAGACAATGCATCTAAGAAAATTTTTACTATTAGGCATCAGTCTTATCGCCGTCAGCATCATTACGGCAAAGACTCCATTGTTTATCAGCAACCAGCCCCAGGATGAAATGGATGCCTGGGTCGACTCTGTCTACAACTCCATGACTCCGGAGCAACGAGTGGGTCAGCTGATTGCTCAAAGTTTCCAGTCAAAAGATGTCAATGCTGCGAAACGCCAAATCAAATCGACCGTAGAAAAATACCATATCGGGTGGGCATACTTTGCCAACGGTAAGGCTGAGCACCACGCCGAACTCGCAAACTACGTCAACAGCATCTCATCGACACCGGTTGCCATCGCTCTCGACGGCGAATGGGGATTGTCGATGCGCATGCCCGACACTCCGCGTTTCCCTAAAAACATGATGCTCGGTGCCGTGCAGGACGATATGCTCATCTATGAATACGGACGCGAAATGGCGCGCGAATGCAAAGAGATAGGTGTGAATGTGAATTTCGCCCCTACTGCCGATGTCAATAGCAACCCTCTGAACCCCGTAATCGGCACGCGCTCGTTTGGCGAGGATGCCGAAAACGTCGCACACAAAGTAGTGGCTTACTCTCGCGGTCTTGAGGACGGCGGTGTGCTGTCGGTGGCTAAGCATTTCCCCGGACACGGCAACACGGAGAAGGACTCTCATAAGACGCTGCCGATTGTCGACCGCTCGCTTGCAAGCATCGAGTCGATCGACCTTGTGCCGTTCCAAGCCTACACCAATGCCGGACTTTCGGGCGTGATGGTAGGACACCTTCAGATACCGGCATTGAAAACGGGCAACAACCCTACATCATTGACTCCAAGCGTTGTCACAGGTTTGCTCAAACAGAGATTAGGCTTCGGCGGACTGGTGTTTACCGACGCACTTACAATGCAGGGGGCAAGGAAGTCGGGCAATCCTAACGGACTGAGGGCTTTCCTCGCAGGTGCCGACGTACTTCTTGAACCGTACAATCTCGAAAAAAGTTTCAACGAGCTTCTCGACTACTACAATCAAGGCGGCGACAAGCAAAAGTCAATCGAGCTGACGTGCAAGAAAGTGCTGAGATACAAATACGCTCTCGGCCTCAACAAATACAAGCCTGTCAACATCGACGGTATGATGGAGCGCATCAACTCGCGCCACGCACAGCTCGTGCTGCGCAAGCTCTACGCTGCGGCGATAACCATAGTGAAGAACGACGGCGACTGCCTGCCTGTGAAGCATCTTGAAAACAAGGTGAGCGTGGCTGTGGCTGGAGAGAAAGTCGACGACGCAAAGGTGTTCACTCAGACATGCGCCCTCTACACCGACATCACCACCCACCATCTCACCGAACACAACGCCGAGTCGTGGGCTGAAGACAACGACAGCGCATCGGCATTGGTAATCGGTGTGTTCAACAACAACGGCGGCACCAAGCGTGCCATCGCGAAAGCCATCGCGAAAGCCGGAAAGAGCAAAGTGGTTCTTGTGTTCTTCATCAAGCCTTACGACCTTGCCGACTTCAGCGAGGAGATAGCCGGAAGCGCGGCTGTAATCGAGGCTTTCGAAGACCATGCCTTTGCTCAGGAATATGCCGCACAAGTGGTGTTCGGCGGCAGCGACGCCTCTGGCCGCATGCCGGTAAGCGTTGCCGGAGTTGCAAAAGTTGGCGACGGCGTCACTGTGATGGCGTCACGCCTTGGCTACGACGTGCCTGAAGCCGTAGGTCTTGACCAGAGACTCGTAGAGCAAATCGACTCAATCGCCAACCTCGGCGTGAAGGCAGGAGCCTTCCCTGGCTGCCAAGTAATTGTGGCACGCCACGGAAAAATCGTTGTAAAGAAAAGTTACGGATACACCGACAACGGAAAAGACGACGCCGTCAACGGCAACACGCTCTATGACCTTGCATCTGTGTCGAAAGCCACTGGAACCCTGTCGGGCATCATGAAAGCCGTCGACGACAAGAAGCTAAGCATCAACGGTTTCCTCAGCGACTATATTCCTCAACTGAAAGGCTCGTCGAAAGGCGTATTGACAATCCGCGACCTGCTTTTACACGAAACGGGTATGCCACCGTCGCTGAGCATCTACGAACAAATGACCGACCCTAATAGCTACACCGGCGCGCTCAGCGTGGGCAAAAAATCAGCCAACTACAAGCGGTTTGCCGGAGGCGCATATATCAACAACACTGCACACGTGCGCTCCGACATCACTTCGCCTAAACGCACCGACAAATTCAACGTGCAGATTGGCAAGAACCTATGGGTGGGACAAATCACGATGGACTCGGTGATGAACATGATCTACAACGAGCGCCAGCGCACAAACCACAATTATGTGTACAGCTGCCTCAACTTCTGCCTGCTCCGTCAGGCGGAGGAGAACGTGACCGGAGTGCGCCACGACCGCTATGTCTACGACAACATTTTCCACCGCATCGGCGCTTTCCGCACCGTCTACCGCCCGCTCGACTTCTTCCCTGAAAAAGAAATCGCAGCAACAGAGCTCGACGAGTATTTCCGCGAAGGATATATCCGCGGCGTTGTCCACGACGAGACAGCGGCATTCTCCGGTGGCATACAAGGAAATGCCGGACTCTTCTCCAACGCCAACGATCTTGCCAAACTGTGCCAGATGTGGCTGTTTGGAGGAATGTATGGCGGCGAGCGCATCCTCTCGCAGTCTACTGTCAACACGTTCCTGACAATGAGATCGCTCAATTCGCACCGCGGACTCGGATTTGACAAGCCTAACTTCAAGCATCCGAGCTACTCTTCGATAACGGATGCAGCAAGTGCGGAAGTTGTGGGACACACCGGATTCACTGGCACATCGTTCTGGGTTGACCCGAAGGAAGACCTGATTTACATTTTCCTCAGCAACCGCGTCTGCCCAAGCCGCAACAACCCGGCGTTCTCAAAGATTGGTGCCCGCTACAACATCTTCGACTACATCTACGACTCTATCAAACGCAACGCAAAGCAATAGCAACGCTACAGACAAATTGAGAGGGAGGAAAACGGCTTTGTTTTCCTCCCTCTTTCGTTTTTCCGGCATCCCTTCGAGTATCGTGTGAATAGAGAGTCCCTTTTCGGGCATCTGACTACAAAAGACTCTCAAGGTAGCGGTGATTTACTATTGCACTGCTCGATTCAGTCCTTCCCTATAGACATGGTACTATGACCTCTGCTGACTTCTCTCGGAACGTGCTGTAAATGTGCAGCCGATTTTGACCTTGGTCAAATATGGAAATAAGCAACGATAAGCAAAACACGTACTCAACCGCTGCAAAAGTGTACCACAAAAGTTAGTTACAAATTACCGCAAAAGTTAGTTACAAAACGGCACAATTCATCGCACTAGATATGCACAAATATTAGTTTTTGCTTGCATATACAACTGAATGTCATTAACTTTGCATACACAATCAAACCGTGGTTACAATATGAGTTATTCACATAGAATTGCAGACCTTCAACTGGCAGAGCGTCTTGAGGCTTTTGGGGCAGTACTAATAGAGGGTCCTAAGTGGTGCGGAAAGACAACAACTGCAGAGCAATTGAGCAAAAGTGTCATAAAGATGCAGGACACAGAGATGCAGGAAGAATACGCTGCAACTGCTGCTTCAAAACCATCATTGTTGTTGATGGGTGAGACACCTCGTCTAATAGATGAATGGCAGGATGCTCCTGTTCTTTGGGATGCAGTGCGTACAATGGTGGACAAACGCCAGGTTCCAGGACAGTTCATTCTTACCGGATCTACTGTCGTTGACAGAAGCAAGATTCATCATTCTGGTACGGGTAGAATATCACGAATGAAGATGTTGCCAATGAGTCTATGGGAGTCAGGAGAGTCTAACGGAAAGATTTCACTTAAAGAATTGTTTGATAATAAAGACTTGGACATAGACGGCATCACTTCAGATATGAAGATTGAAGACTTGATTTATGCTGCTTGTCGTGGCGGATGGCCAGCATTTCTTAATATGAAGAGTGATAAGGCAAAGCTACTTATTGCACGCAATTATGTTGATGCCATCTGTCGGGACGATATCTCCAGAGTAGATGATGTACAAAGGGATGAGCGTACTACACGTGCCATATTACGTTCGTATGCCCGTAACATATCTACATTGGCAAAAAACACAGCTCTGTTAGCTGATGTAACAGCCTCTGGGGAAGTTTCACTTTCTATGAGTGCGTTTGAGGATTATGTAACCTCCCTCAATAAATTGTTTGTTATTGACAATATTGAAGCGTGGTGTCCTGCCATCCGAAGTAAAACAGCAATTCGAAGTGGTATAAAGCGGGCTTTCGTAGACCCGTCTATTGCAATTGCTGCTTTAGGACTTTCTCCAGAAGCATTGATGACTCAGCTCAAGACCTTTGGGTTCATCTTTGAACAGATGTGTGCGAGAGACCTTCGAGCCTACACGCCAGGCTTTGGCAATCATTTGTCATACTATCGTGACCGCTACGGACTGGAGGCCGACCTTGTGCTTCATCTCGACGATGGACGCTACGCCCTTATAGAATGTAAACTTGGCAGTCGTGAGATAGAAGAAGGAGCCAAACATCTTTTGGAAATTAAACGACTCATTCAAGTGCATAATGAGACAGAAAAGCAGGTGCCACTGCGCGAACCCGACTTAATGATTGTCATGACAGGTGGCAGTATGGCTTACACGCGTCCAGACGGAGTCAAAGTAATACCGCTTGCTTGTTTGAAAGATTAAAAACACGAGTTCGGGATAACACAATGCTCATGCCGAGCGTACCAACAAACAGCCGCCTCTGTCATAGTGACAGAGGCGGCCATCTCGTTATTGGTCATTGGCTGTGACGAGGTGGTTTCCTCATCACAGCCTACCCTTTCTCTATCTGTCGTTTTTCTTTTGCCATTTATTGATTTTGTTGCGGACGTTTCTCACCTTTTGTGAAACGTTTGACACACCGTTGCCACGCCAGCGCACAGGGTGCAGATACTCTCTGTTGAACTCGAGGTGCTGACCCGTATATTTATCCTTGATTTCTATCTTGCCGTTGTTGTTTCTCATACGATAGACCCACACACGCTCGTAGAAGCCCAATGTGGAATTGGATGTGCCGAGGGCATCGTGGCTGCCGGCGACAACGATATAATCGTTCTTTTCGCCATCTGATACGGTCTGCGCCCATCCGGTGTGCTGTGCCATCGTGGCGCGCTCGGCAGTGGCGAGTGCCAGCTCGATGGAGCAAGCGCCGTCGGGCACAAGAGTGGTTGATGTGACGGGATCGACAAGCTCCAGGGCCTCCATAAACGCCATAGGCTCCTCCGCCCACAGTTTGATTTGCTGACTGTCGGTATAGGCATCAAGATTGGAGTCGTATTCGGTATAAGTATACTTCGAGTTTTTCTCAATATAGCGCATGGCACGATAAATGAGCGTTGCCATCTCCTGACGGGTTACAGCGGCATTCATGTCGAGGTTGCCACCGGCGATGTCGGCAAAGAGGTTCAGCTTACCTTCATTGGCGTCCTTTCCGGTCATCTCCTTGATGAGCCTCTTGGCTATCGATGCCACCTGTTGGCGCGTGGCGGTAAGGGTGTAGTCGTCGCCAAGCAGCTGCTCGTCGATAAGGTTGTCAGTGAGGGCGCGCGTCACAGCGTCTTCTGCCCACGTACTCTTCTTCACAGTGCTGCGGGCTGGCAGTGTAAACATATCCGGCTGAGCGGTAGTGCTCAGTTTTGCCTCGTCCTCACGCATGTCGAGCGCTGCCTCCATATGCTTGCGATACAGTGCCAACGTGCCGTCAGAGCCCGACAGGCGGAAGTGTTTCTCGGTGAGGTGGCGCTGCTCATAGTTGTAAGACAAGCCACACCATTTGCAGCTCTTCCAATAGATATGCTCGCCCGCGGCATTGGTGCCCACATAGGCCTGCTCGGTGGCAAGGTCGGCAGTAAAGGAATGAACGCCCGGTACGTATCTTTTCTCTTCCTCCTTGTCGACGAACATGAAAGTGTGGCGCGGATTGCGCTCACACTCCCCGCAGATGCTGCATGAGTAATACACTTTAGGATCTTGCTTACAGGTATAGTGCTGCATCACACGGTCGGCAGTATACAGGCGTGCCACAAAGTTGTGCTTTGTACAGGGATTCTTGGTGGCTCCGAGTCCGGCCTTCTGGGCTTCTTGCACGTTGCCGGTATATGTTCTTACTGTGTAGCACGGGAACTTGCTGTGACGTGCCATTTGTGCTTTGACGGCAGCAGCCTGACTGGCTGGCACACACAGGGTGGCGTCGCCGGCAAGAAACATGGTGCTATGGCCGTAGAAATGATAATAGTTGGGATACAGCTTGCTCTTCATGCCTTCGTCGAGTTCGCGCATAAACTCCACGGCGTTGACTTTGTCGCTGAGCCACACCTCCTTGAGGTTGTAATAGCCACCCATATACTGGGTCAACGAATGGGCAAACTTTAAGTAATCCGTCTTGTTGCCGGTGTCTACGATAACCTTGGTAAGAAAGACTCGGTTGGGTCCTTCAAACTCGGGCAACGGGTCGTGGGTCTCTGTAATGGTGACCACATCATGTGGATGGAATGATGCGCAGCAGGCGTCGGCAATCTCTTTTGTATAGACATTATTGCTGGCACGATTTTTCTCCTTGTTGGCATTATAGTCAAAGAACAGGTTCTCCTTCTTGAGATTGCCGCCATCGCCGCCAGGCACAGTAACCACAAAACTGCAGCGAGGGAAGTAAGGGCTGCCGACAAGCACTCTGGCAGGCTCGCCGTTGACGGTAATCTTCAGCATGGTGTCGTCGACATAGTAGTCGCCATCGCGCATCGCATACTTGATGATGTAGGGACTCTGGGTGTCGAGCATCAGTTTCATGCTGGCACGATACGTATAGCCTGCCTGAAACTTGGGAGAATCGGAATTTTTTCTGTTGAACTCGCCTTCCCATAAAATGCTGAAGACCGACGCGATGCCTTGCTGAACCAGGTCGCCATACGCTGTCTTGGCTGCGGTGATTTGTATCTGCTCGCCATCCTCGATACCCATACCGTCTTTGGGCAACGGAATAGTGATGTCGATAGATGTTACCACCTTCTTGCCGGCTCCATGCATGGCCGTCGGAAGCAGCAAAAGCATAGCGATGAGTAATGTCAGGAAATTTTTCATGTTCGTTTTTTTCATTTAGTTAGAAAATCATTTAATGTGCAACTCAATGGTTAATAACCTTAAAGGTATCAATTATAGACGGCAATCTTGATTACGCCGTCTTCCTTGTTCTCAAATATACGGTATGCCTCCTCTATTCTGTCAAGCGGGAAGCGATGCGTGATAAGCGGAGTGGTGTCGATTTTCCCCTGCTCAATGAGCCTGAGCACCTCCTCGCAGTCGCAACCGTCAACACCGCCGGTCTTGAACGTCAGGTTCTTGCCATACATATCGGGCAACGGTAGCACCTGCGGAGCGTCATAAAGCGCCACGACCGTAACAATGGCATTAGGCCGCGCACAGCGCCATGCCAACTGGAACGTATCCTTTGCGCCAGCCACTTCCAGCACCCTGTCGGCGCCGCCATGGTCACTGTGTTGCTTCACAAACTCCTCGCAGGCATCCGGCGTGGTCAGCAGCACGTCGGGATAATGCTCCTTGACAAAAGCCCGCCGCTCTTCCGACGGCTCACACACGATGATGCGCTTCGGGCGCTTCAGCATCGCACAGATCAACGTGCAGATGCCAGTAGGTCCGGCACCGACAACCAGCACCGTGTCGTCGGGCGTAATCTCACTTATGCGAGCCGCCCAAAATCCCGTGGCAAGTACATCGCCAACAAACAGAGCCTGCTCGTCGGTCACGCTGTCGGGAATGCGGTTCAAGCCCTGCGACGCCAACGGCACACGCACATATTCCGTCTGTCCGCCGTCGATACGACAACCGAGAGCCCATCCGCCATGAGGAGAAGTGCAGTTGTTGACATAGCCGTGCCTGCAGTAGAAGCACTCACCGCAGAAGGTTTCCACATTGACGGTCACACGGTCGCCTACCTTCACGCCTTTCACGTCGGCGCCTACTGCTTCCACCACGCCGACCATCTCATGGCCGACAGTGATGCCCGGCACCGCTCTCGGCACACTCCCGTGCTTTATATGCAGGTCGCTTGAACAGATGCTGCCGAGGGTCACACGGACAATGGCGTCTGTCGCTTCCTGCAGTTCTGGTTTAGGCTTGTCAATCAAGGCAAACTTGCCCTTCTCTATGTATGTATATGCTTTCATTCTGAATATAATGTTACTGATATTTTGCTCTCACCGCCTTTGGCAGCTTACTGACTATAAGCTCATACGACTCTTTTATCCACGCCGTTACGGTTTCTGCGGCAAGTTGCCCATAATACACGTCGCTCCAATGCTTCTTGTTCCAATGAAACGCTGGGGTCACCGCCGCATATCGCTCGCGCAACGCCTCGTTTCTCTCCGGAGCCAATTTACATGCAAACCGCGGATTCTCACCCTTCATGCCGAGCCGACTTCCACACAGCCAAAGGCACAGAAAAATCTTGCCTTCAACACGAAAGGTGACAACGTCATCGCCAAACGGCTGATCTTCAGTCACACCAAACAAAGACAAAGCGTATTCCCTGACTTGCTCAATGTCCATAAAGCATTATTCTTTTCTTTCTTCCGGAGGGACACATGGAGGCTCTTCCTCATATTTCGGCGACGCTCCGTAGCGATTTTCGCCCTCCGCACTGTCCTGGCAAAAGAATATTATCATCACAATCTGATATACAGAAACTATGCCACAGAAAAATATATACTTGCCAAATACCACAAACGGAGTAATGGTGTCCTCAAAATCATCCATCGTCATAAAGCTAAGAACATCCGAGACACACATTGAGACAATAATGATTGTGGCCACTACTGGGAAAAACATCCACCATCCGCTGCGTCCCGTGTCGTGCAACCGTCTGATTGATATAGGTATGGTCACAAGCCAAAACGGAGGAAGGAAATTTGATATGAAATAGGCAACCAGCATAGCCCACCAAAACTCAGACCGGCGGGAGCGTCCCTTTGTTTCAAAAATTCGCTTTGTGGCAAGCGACAATGCATCCTGAAAAGAAAGCTGTTCGTGTACAATCATAATATCACAGATTTTTATGTTTTATTTGCAAATTTAGCACATTTCAGCGATTTTCAGATGTGGGCAGCACCTTTTTTTCCTTTTGTCATTTAAAAGACGTAACTTTGCAGCCGAATTAAATTTAAAAACTTATTGATTATGTCAACTTACACAGAAGACAAACGGAAAGTGACTACTCGCCGCCTGCTCGAAATGAAGCAGCGCGGAGAAAAAATATCTATGCTTACAGCCTACGATTTCTCGATGGCGAAACTCATCGACGAGGCTGGAATGGACGTGATTCTCGTTGGCGACTCCGCCAGCAACGTGATGGCTGGAAACGTGACCACTCTGCCGATGACGCTCGACCAGATGATTTATCACGGTAAGTCGGTGATGCGTGGCGTGAACCGCGCGCTCGTGGTTGTAGACATGCCTTTCGGAACATACCAGGGCAACTCTAAAGAGGCTTTGGCTTCGGCAATCCGCATCATGAAGGAAACACATGCCGACTGCGTGAAGCTCGAGGGCGGCGCCGAAGTGCGCGAGTCGATTGAGCGCATCCTGTGCGCCGGCATTCCAGTGATGGGTCACCTCGGACTGACACCACAGTCAATCAACAAATTCGGGTCATACACCGTGCGTGCCCGCGAAGAGGCTGAGGCAAACAAACTTATCGAAGACGCCAAACTGCTGCAGGAGATTGGATGCTTTGCAATCGTGCTTGAGAAAATCCCTGCCACATTGGCAAAAAAAGTGGCAGAAATGCTTGAAATTCCTATCATCGGCATCGGTGCCGGAGGCGGTGTCGACGGACAGGTGCTCGTGATGCACGACATGCTCGGCATCAACAAGGGATTCTCGCCTCGCTTCCTGCGCCGCTACGCTGATGTGGGCACAATCATCACCGACGCTGTGGCAAAATACATCGAGGACGTGAAGACCTCTGATTTCCCCAACGAGAAGGAACAATACTAATCAGCAACACTCACAAACAATAACCGCGGAAAGCCTATGCCCTCCGCGGTTATTGTTTTTATACTGTTCCGTCAAATATTGCCCTGTGCCGGTTCCGACGGAATTTCATTGCCGTTGTTGTCAAGCTCGATTTCCTCCTCGGGCATATCAATGTCTTCAACATCGGTGCTGTCAACATCAGTAGTGTCGGAAGGCGCCACATAGCCCTGACAGTTGTACGGGCGGTCGTCGACCCTCAGTCCGGGCCACGGCTTGTCGGAAATCTTTCCCCGATATTTCGCAGCCAATTGCGGGTCGCGCAGCACTTTCTCCATAAAATAGCCAAACGCAGGCAGCGCCGTGTGGCTACCCTGCCCCATCCGTCCGCTGCGGAAATGCACGCTGCGGTATTCTCCTCCACACCAGCATCCGGCAACAAGGTTTTTCGTCACGCCCACATACCAGCCGTCACTGTTGTTTGACGTAGTGCCTGTCTTGCCTCCGAAATTGGTGTCGAAATGATGGATGTCGTAGCTCCACAAGGCTTGCGACGTGCCTCCCGGCTCCGTCATACCAGCCAGCAGCATCTGCTGCATCAAGAAAGCCGACTCCTCGCTGATTGCCTGCTCGTTTTTCGGTTCAGCCACATAAAGCACCTTGCCGTCTTTGTCCTCGATGCGGGTGACAAATTCCGGCACGTTGTGCCTGCCCTTGTTCATCACCGTGCAGTAGGCGTCGACCAGTTCGAGCAGAGTGACATCCTCCGTGCCGAGCGGCATTGCCGGAGTTTCTTTTATCGGAGAGGTGATGCCCAGTTTATGAGCCACGTCGGCAACGCGGTTCAAGCCCACCTCATGCGCCACCGAGACAGCCACCGAGTTGATCGAATTTGAGAACGCGTGCTTCAGCGACATCGCTCCGCCGGTATAGTATCCGTTGGCATTGCGCGGAGTCCACTTCGTCGGCTTGCCGTCTTTGTCGAAAGCGTCATACTGCTTCCACTCGTCCACACGGTCGTCGCACGGGCCGAGTCCAGCCTCCATCGCGGCTGTGTAGACACACAGTTTGAATGTGGATCCCGGCTGACGCTCAGCGGTCACCTTGTCATATTGCCAATGATTATAGTCAATATCGCCGACCCAGGCCTTGACAGCGCCCGTTTCAGGCTCCATCGCCACAAATGCGCAATGCAGGAACTTCACCATATACCTGATGGAGTCCATCGCACTCATCATTTCCGTGCGCACCTGGTCGGGAGCATTGTAGTCAAACAACTTCACGCGGTGAGGCAGATTCATATAATAATTCACCGAATCAGGGTCGTCGGGATAACGTGCCGACAACTGCTTGTAGTAGTCAGTTCTTTTGGCGATGTCCTCAATAAATCCCTTCTTCTCCTCGCGGTTCTCGTCGCGCCACGGATTCTCATTGCCCCAGTCGGACTTGAAATTGCGCTGCACCTGCTGCATGTGCTTCATCACAGCCTCCTCGGCATACTTCTGCATACGCGAGTCGATGGTCGTGTAGATGCGCAGTCCGTCGCCATAGAGATCCTTGTCATTGTCCTTACACCATCCATTCTGCAGCTCATCGGCAAGCACGTCGCGGAAATACGGTGCCTTACCGTCGGTAGGCTTCACAGGCGTATATTTCAGTTCTATCGGCAGCTCGCTCAGCGAGTCATACTCCTCGTGCGTAAGAAACTTCTTGCGCAACAAGTTGCTCAACACCACATTGCGGCGGCTTTTTGAATTCTTCGGATTAAGACGCGGATTGTAGGTCGTAGTGGCCTTCAGCATACCGACAAGCACAGCCGACTCCTCCGTCTTCAGCTGCATCGGCGTCGTGTTGAAATAAGTCTTCGCCGCCGTGCGGATGCCGAAAGCATTGCTGCCGAAATCCACCGTATTGAGATACATCGTCAGAATCTCCTTTTTTGTATAGAACATCTCCAGTTTGACAGCCGTCACCCATTCCTTCGTCTTCATCACCAACAGACGCACGCCAGGTATAAATCCAGTGAGTCCGGTGGAATACTCCGTGCGTGTGCGGAACATATTCTTGACCAGCTGCTGAGTAATCGTGCTCGCTCCACGCGCCTCGTGGTGCACAGCCATATCCTTCATCGCAGCCGCCACACCCTGAAAATCTATGCCGTGGTGGGAATAGAAACGCTCATCCTCCGTCGACACCAACGCGTTGATGAGCATTGGCGAAATCTCGTCATATTCAACAGGGATACGGTTCTCGCGATAGTAACGTCCGAGCACCTTGCCGTCGGCACTGTAGACAATCGACGCTTCATCTTGTTTGGGATGGGCTATGTCATATAAGCTCGGCGATTTTCCGAAAAGCCACAAGAAATTGATGTCGACCAATATCAAATAAAGGACAAACGACACCACCACCGTGGCACACACAATACCCACTTTTCCATACCAACGCGCCTGCTTGTAAGTGCGCCGATACCAATTCCACATTTTGACGCAGCCGCGCCAAATGTAACGGAGCAACACAAGCACTCGCCTAAGAAGCCCCTTCAAAAAATTTGGTTTCATCCGGTTGTTGTTTTATCAACTGCAAAGATAGTGCAAGGTGAGTGAAAAACATTCAAACTTGTTTGAAAATGTTTTGCCAAACCGCAGCCTATTTTATTGAAAGTAGTGCAAGGTGAGTGAAGCGCAAAACAAATTTATTTGATTTTGCGATTCCGAACCGCTGCCTATTTTTCAATAAAACAATCATACGCACGCAGCAGTTCTGACTGTTATGTCACATTTCAGTTATATTCGCTTTCTTTTTGCTATTTTCAATGCATTTGCAAAACTTTTTTCCACAGCAACGGCTATTTTTGTCACATTTAGTTTGCAGGCTTGATGTTTTTCCATATCTTTGCAGTCAAAATGTAAGTAAAGAAGAGAAAAAAGCGGGATTATGAAAGAAAATTTGAACAAAAACAATCTTTTTTCCAAGAAGATAGACCGAAAAGACTATCCAAGTCACCAGTCCTTGGGGTTGTATGACTCTTCCTACGAACACGATGCATGCGGTGTTGGCATGCTCGTCAACATCAATGGTGACAAATCCCACGAACTGGTCGATGCAGCCTTGACAGTGCTTGAAAACATGAAGCACCGCGGCGCAGAGGGTGCCGACAACAAGACAGGCGACGGCGCCGGGATTATGATTCAGATTCCACACGAATTCATTCTTCTTCAAGGCATTCCAGTGCCGGAGAAAGGCAAATACGGCACCGGACTGGTGTTTCTGCCGAAAGACGAGAAACGCCAAGCCGCAATTATGGGAATCGTGATTGAAGAAGTGGAGCGTGAGGGACTGCAGTTGATGCACATGCGCAATGTGCCTGTACGTTCAGAGATTCTCGGCAAAGACGCCCGCGACACAGAACCCGACATAAAGCAGATTTTCATTACCGGAGTTACCGACACCGACACTTTTGAGCGCACGTTATATCTTGTGCGCAAACGCATCGAGCGCCGCATCGACGACAAGGACTTCTATATAGTGTCGCTGTCAAGCAAGAACATCATTTATAAGGGTATGCTCTCTTCAACCCAAGTGCGCGAGTATTTCAAAGACCTCACACAACCATATTTCACAAGCGGGCTGGCGTTGGTGCACTCCCGCTTCAGCACCAACACGTTTCCAACCTGGAGTTTGGCACAGCCGTTCCGTCTGCTGGCGCATAACGGCGAGATCAACACCATCCGCGGCAACCGCGCCTGGATGGAGGCAAGAGAAAGCGTGCTGTCGACGCCGACGTTGGGCAACGTCAAGGACATACGTCCAATCATCCAACCGGGCATGAGCGACTCCGCCTCGCTCGACAATGTGCTGGAATTCTTCGTAATGTCGGGACTAAGTCTGCCGCACGCCATGGCAATGCTCGTGCCGGAGTCGTTCAACGACAAGAATCCTATCAGCGAGGATTTGAAAGCGTTTTATGAATACCACTCCATCCTTATGGAACCGTGGGACGGACCGGCGGCACTTCTTTTCAGCGATGGGCGTTATGCCGGCGGAATGCTCGACCGCAACGGTCTGCGTCCGGCGCGCTATCTGATTACGAAAGGCGGTATGATGGTGGTTGCGAGCGAGGCTGGAGTAATCAACATCGAACCTGCCGACATCGAAGAAAAAGGACGTCTGCAACCTGGCAAAATTCTGCTTGTCGACACACAGGAAGGCAAGATATACTATGACGGCGAGCTGAAAGCGCAGCTTGCCGCCGCACGCCCATACCGACAATGGCTGTCGACAAACCGCATCGAGCTGCACACGCTACGCAGCGGACGCAAAGTGGACAATGCCGTCAGTCTCTTCGGCAGAAAACTGCGTGCTTTCGGATTCACGCGCGAAGACGTGGAACGCACCATAAAGCCTATGTGCGTGAACGGGTCGGAGCCTACTGCCTCTATGGGCAACGACACGCCGCTTGCCGTGTTGAGCAGCCGTCCGCAACTGCTATTCAACTACTTCCGACAGCAGTTTGCACAGGTGACCAACCCCGCCATAGACCCAATCCGCGAACAGCTGGTGATGTCGCTGACAGAATATATCGGCGCTGTGGGCATGAACATCCTTTTGCCAAGCGAGTCGCACTGCAAGATGGTGCGTCTGCCCCACCCCGTGCTGACCAACACCCAGCTCGACATTCTCTGCAATATCCGATACAAGGGATTCAACACCGTGAAGCTGCCAATGCTGTTTGATGCGGCAAAAGGCACCGCCGGGCTGCAGGAAGCCATCTATGAGCTGTGCCGCCGCGCCGAGGCATCGGTCGACGACGGTGTGAACTACATAATACTGACCGACGAGGGCGTCGACCGCGACCATGTGGCAATTCCGTCGTTGCTGGCGGTGAGTGCTGTGCACCATCATCTGATTTCGGTGCAGAAACGTGTGCAGACCGCTCTTATCGTCAAGAGCGGAGAGATCAGGGAGGTGATGCATGCCGCACTGCTGCTTGGCTATGGAGCAAGCGCCATCAACCCTTATATGGCATTCGCCGTGCTCGACGACCTGGTGAAGCGCGGCGATGTGCAGATGAACTACGAAACGGCTGAAAGCAACTACATCAAGGCTCTTTGCAAGGGTCTCTACAAAATAATGAGCAAGATGGGCATCAGCACCATCCGTTCCTACCGCGGAGCAAAGATTTTTGAGGCTGTAGGAGTCAGCGAGGAGCTGCTGCGCAACTATTTCGGGACACAGACATCGTCCATCGGAGGTATCCGCCTGAAGGAAATCGCCGACAGCTACACGCATTTCCACGATGATGGCTTCTCCATTAAAGACGAAGACGAGATTCTGCCAAACATCGGGCAGTTCTCATATCGCAAAGACGGCGAGCGCCACGCCTGGAATCCTGAAACGATTGCACTGCTGCAGCTTGCCACCCGTCAAGGCAACTACAATAAATTCAAAGAATTCACAGCCGCCGCCGACCACAAAGCAGAACCGATATTTCTGCGCGACTTCTTCACGTTCAAGAAAAATCCGATTCCGATTGACGAAGTGGAGCCGGTAGAAGAAATTGTAAAGCATTTCGTAACTGGAGCAATGTCGTTTGGAGCCATCAGCAAGGAAGCCCACGAGGCGCTTGCCCTGGCAATGAACCGACTCGGCGCACGCAGCAATACGGGCGAAGGCGGCGAGGACAGCAGCCGTTTCCATGAGGCGGTCGACGGAGTGTCGCTGTCGAGCAAGACAAAGCAGATTGCCTCCGGCCGCTTCGGCGTCACAACGGAATATCTGGTCAACGCCGAGGAGATTCAAATAAAGGTGGCACAGGGAGCGAAACCCGGCGAGGGAGGACAATTGCCCGGATTCAAAGTCAATGAGGTGATTGCCCGCACACGCCACTCCATTCCAGGCATCTCACTCATCTCTCCGCCACCGCACCACGACATTTACTCAATCGAAGACCTCGCGCAACTGATTTTCGACCTTAAGAATGTCAATCCGCGCGCAGCCATCAGCGTGAAACTCGTGGCGGAAAGCGGTGTCGGCACCTTCGCGGCAGGTGTGGCAAAGGCAAAGGCCGACCTGATTGTAATCTCAGGAGCCGAGGGAGGCACAGGAGCGTCGCCGGCTTCATCAATGCGGTATGCCGGAATCTCGCCTGAGATTGGTCTGAGCGAGACGCAGCAGACGCTCGTGCGCAACGGGCTGCGCGGCAAAGTGCGCCTTCAGACCGACGGCCAAATGAAAACCGGACACGACATCGTGAGCATGGCGTTGCTCGGCGCCGAGGAATTTGGATTCGGCACGGCAGTGCTTATCGTATTGGGATGCGTGATGATGCGCAAATGCCACTCAAACACCTGTCCTATGGGCGTTGCCACACAGAATCCTGAACTGAGGGCACACTTCCGCGGACATGCCGACCACGTGGTCAACTATTTCCGTTTTCTCGCCGAAGAGGTGCGTGAATATCTTGCAGAGATGGGATTCCGAAAATTCAACGACATCATAGGCCGCACCGATTTGATTGAGATAGACAAAGCAGTCAGCCAGAAGTCAGAGCTGCTCGACTTCTCCCGCCTGCTGCATAAAGAAAGCGGAGACGCAAGCATACGCCACACAGAAGCGCAGATGCACGACATCGACAGCGTGCTCGACCGCACAATCATAACAGCCTCCGATCCGGCTATCAGCAACGGCAAAGAAGTGTCGCTCGAATATGCAATCGCCAACACCGACCGCGCTGTAGGCGCGATGCTGTCGGGATTGATTGCCGACAAATTCGGCAACGAGGGTCTGCCCGACGAGAGCATTTCCGTCAGATTCAAAGGCTCTGCCGGACAAAGCTTCGGAGCGTTTCTCGCCCATGGCATAAGCTTCAAGCTTGAGGGCGAGGCCAACGACTATCTCGGCAAAGGACTCAGCGGCGGACGCATCGCCGTGGCACCCCCAGTCAGAAGCCATTTCGCGGCAGAGAAAAACACCATTGCCGGCAACACGCTCCTTTATGGAGCCACAAGCGGCGAGGTTTATATCAACGGCCGTGTCGGCGAACGTTTTGCCGTGCGCAATTCAGGTGCCATTGCCGTTGTTGAAGGTGTCGGCGACCACTGTTGCGAATATATGACCGGCGGACGCGTTGTGGTGCTCGGAGCAACCGGACGCAATTTCGCAGCCGGCATGAGCGGCGGCGTGGCATACGTTTGGGATCCCGACCGCAAGTTTGACTACTTCTGCAACATGGAGATGGTTGAACTCTCGCTCATCGAAGACTCCACGGCACGCAAGGAGCTGCACGAGCTCATTCGTCAACACTACCGCTACACCGGCTCGGCGCTGGCACGCCAGATGCTTGATGAATGGAACCGGTATGTCGACGACTTCATACAGGTGACACCTATCGAATACAAGCGGGTGCTTGCCGAGGAACAGATGCTCAAACTACAACAGAAAATCGCCGAGGTGCAGCGTGACTATTAACTTATTTTCCCAACCGATAAAACGAAACAACATATATGGGTAATCCTAAGGCTTTTCTTACCGTACCACGCCAGGAGGCGGGCTATCGCCCCATCCACGACCGTATCCGTGACTTCGGAGAAGTGGAACAAACCCTCAACACATCCGAACGCCGCCTGCAGGCATCCCGCTGCATGGACTGCGGCGTGCCGTTCTGCCACTGGGCATGTCCGCTTGGCAACCGCCCTCCGGAATTTCAAGACGCCATCTACAGAGGCAACTGGCACGAGGCTTATGAAATACTGTCGCTGACCAACGATTTTCCGGAATTCACCGGACGCATATGCCCTGCCCTGTGCGAGAAGAGCTGTGTGCTTAAACTTGCCGTCGACGCTCCTGTCACCATCCGCGAAGACGAGGGCGCAATTGCCGAGACAGCATTCCGCGAAGGATATGTGGTGCCGCGGCAGTATCAACGCAACGGCAAAAAAGTGGCGGTAGTGGGCAGCGGTCCCGCCGGACTGGCAACAGCCAACCAATTGAACCGCCGCGGCTACGACGTCACCGTGTTCGAACGCCGCGAGGCTGTTGGAGGGCTGCTCCGCTTCGGCATCCCCAATTTCAAGCTCAACAAAGCCATCATAGACCGCCGCGTCGATGTGATGAAGGCAGAAGGCATAACTTTTGAGGTGAATGCCGACATCGACATCCTCAATCTTCCCAAAGGATTCGATGCCTATGCCGTCTGCACAGGCACCCCCCAGGCGCGCGACCTCAACATTCCCGGACGCGACCTCAACGGTGTGCATTTCGCGCTCGACCTGCTGAGCCAACAAAACCGGGTGCTTGCCGGACAGACATTCTCAGCCGACGAGCGGGTGACGGCAAAAGGCAAGCGAGTACTGGTAATCGGCGGAGGCGACACCGGCAGCGACTGCATAGGCACGAGCATCCGTCAAGGCGCCGTGGCTGTGACGCAGATTGAAATCATGCCGAAGCCTCCGGTAGGCAACAACCCAGCCACCCCATGGCCACAGTGGCCGCAAGTACTGCGCACAAGTTCGAGCCATGAGGAAGGCTGCGAGCGAAGGTGGTGTCTGTCGTCGACCAGATTCATCGGCAAGGACAACAATGTCATCGGAGTGGAGGTGGAGGAAGTGGAATGGATGCCAAACCCCGAAGGCGGACGCCCACTGATGAAACCCACCGGCAAAAAGGAAGTCATCGACGCTGACCTTGTGTTGCTCGCCATGGGATTTCTTAAGCCCCAGCAACCCGAATTGCCCGACAACGTGTTTGTGGCAGGCGACGCAGCCACAGGGGCAAGTCTTGTGGTGCGGTGCATTGCCACCGGACGCCAAGCGGCAGCCGACATCGACAAATATCTTAAAACCAAACAAGTCTAAAAAAACGATACTATCATGTGTGGTATAGCAGCAATCTTCAACATCAAGAGCGACGTTTCGGCATTGCGTCCCAAGGCATTGGCAATGTCAAAAAAAATACGCCACCGCGGTCCTGACTGGAGCGGCATCTATTGCGGCAAGTCGGCCATTCTCGCCCACGAACGTCTTTCAATCGTCGACCCCGAAAGCGGCGGCCAACCATTGTTCTCCCCCGACCGCAAGCAGATTCTTGCAGTCAACGGCGAGATTTACAACCACCGCGACATCCGCCAGCGCTACGAAGGCAAATACGACTTTGCCACAGGGTCTGACTGCGAGGTGATCCTTGCGCTCTACCGCGACAAAGGCATCGACTTTCTCGAAGACCTCAACGGCATCTTCGCCTTCGCACTGTATGATGAGGAAACCGATGATTTCCTCATTGCCCGCGACCCCATAGGCGTGATTCCGCTCTACATAGGCCATGACAACGAAGGGCGCGTGTACTGCGCCAGCGAGCTCAAAGCCCTTGAAGGCTTCTGCGACGAGTATGAGCCATTTTTGCCAGGACATTACTACCGCGGCAGCGAAGGCAAGATGGTCCGCTGGTATAAACGCGACTGGATGAGCTACGACGCCGTCAAAGACAACACCGCCGATGTAAAAGCCCTGCACGACGCCCTTGAAGACGCCGTCAGACGGCAGCTGATGAGCGACGTGCCCTACGGTGTGCTGCTTTCCGGAGGACTCGACAGTTCGGTAATTTCCGCCATTGCCAAAAAATTTGCCGCACGCCGCATCGAGACCGACGACAAGAAAGAGGCATGGTGGCCTCAACTCCACTCTTTTGCCGTAGGATTGAAAGGCGCGCCCGATTTGGCAAAAGCCCGTGAAGTGGCAGACTATATAGGCACCGTGCACCACGAAATCAACTACACTATCCAGGAGGGTCTCGATGCCGTGCGCGATGCGATATATTTCATCGAGACCTACGATGTCACCACCGTTCGCGCCTCCACGCCGATGTATCTGCTCGCCCGCGTAATCAAGAGCATGGGCATAAAGATGGTGCTCAGCGGCGAAGGCGCCGACGAGGTGTTTGGAGGCTACCTTTACTTCCACAAAGCACCCGACGCACACGCATTTCATGAAGAGACCGTGCGCAAGCTGTCGAAGTTGCACCTCTACGACTGTCTGCGTGCCAACAAGTCGCTGTCGGCATGGGGCGTTGAAGGACGCATGCCGTTTCTCGACAAAGAATTTCTTGACGTTGCGATGCGGCTCAATCCGGAATCCAAGATGTGTCCCGGCAAAACCATCGAGAAACGCATAGTCCGCGAAGCCTTTGCCGACATGCTCCCAGAGAGCGTCGCTTGGCGACAGAAAGAGCAATTTTCCGACGGAGTGGGCTACAGCTGGATCGACACCCTCAAAGAAGTGACTGCAGCAGCCGTCTCCGACGAACAGATGGCGCATGCGGCAGAACGATTCCCCATCAACCCGCCGCAGAACAAGGAAGAATATTACTACCGCACCATCTTTGAAGGATATTTCCCGTCCGACAGTGCGGCTCGCAGCGTGCCGAGCGTGCCGAGCGTGGCATGCTCCACCGCCGAAGCCCTCGCCTGGGACGCCTCGTTCCGCGGTGTCAACGACCCCAGCGGCCGTGCCGTGGCTGGCGTCCACGACGATGCCTACACAAAGGAGCACACTGAAAAAGCCAACACCATATAGGCGTGGAAAGCCATCGGCCTCCGCAGGCACTGGAATGACTCGTTTTATAGGTAAATACAAAAACCAGCATTCAAGATTTGTCAACGTCAGGAAATAGTTCTGACGATTGCCCTGCGGCAATACTTTTATAGACAAAAGGACTGACACCCAGTGCCAGTCCTTTTGTTTATATATGCTCAACGTAAAAAAGACGGAATACGCGAGCTCTGCGCCACAAAACAATGTCAACGCGCGATGCGGCTATTCTACCACTATCTTCCGTGTCTTGCCTGCCACGGTGACCTCAACTCCAGAAAAGCCACTTATGTTGCTGAATTCATTCCAGACTTCCGCCTGCTTATAAGCAGTGACAGATATAACTGGAACAATCAATTCGCAGTTAGTTTTATTGACTCCGTTAAACACTTTGAAGCCACACATTGGCGGAATTTCAGCCAACGATGTTATCTTCGACAAGTCGCTGCAATATGCGAAAGCATAATCCCCGATGCTCGTAATGCTGTTAGGCAATGTCAATTCGGTCAAGCCGCTGCAACCCCCGAAAGCACAATTCCCGATACTCGTCACGCTGTTGGGCAATGTTAGCTCGGTCAAGCCGCTGCAATATGCGAAAGCACGATCCCCAATGCTCTTCACGCTGTTGGGCAATGTCAGTTCAGTCAAGCCGCTGCAACCTTGGAAAGCATACCTTCCGATGCTCTTCACGCTGTTGGGCAATGTTAGCTCGGTCAAGCCGCTGCAATATGCGAAAGCACCATCCCCAATGCTCTTCACGCTGTTGGGCAATGTCAGTTCAGTCAAGCCTGTGCAACCTTGGAAAGCATACCTTCCGATGCTCTTCACGCTGTTGGGCAATGTAAGTTTGGTAATGCCGCTGCAACTATCGAAAGCATGATTCCCTATTCTCGTCACGCTGTTTGGCAATGTTAGCTCGGTCAAACCGCTGCAATATGCGAAAGCACAAGCCTCGACAACCCTCACACAATTGGGCAATGTCAGTTCAGTCAAGCCGCTGCAACCCATGAAAGCATACCTTCCGATGCTCTTCACGCTGTTGGGCAATGTCAGTTCGGTCAAACCGCTGCAATTTCAGAAAGCATCATTCCAGATTTTCTTAAGTCTTTTAGGCAATGTCAGTTCTGTCAAACCGCGGCAATCCTGGAAAGCTCCTTTCCCTATGCTCGTCACGCTGTCAGGCAATGTAAGTTTGGTCAAGCTGCTGCAACCACGGAAAGCCTCGCTATCAATTTTTTTTAATTTCTTTGGCATGACAATTTCTTCCAGCTTGTTGCAACCTTCGAATGCCACTTCGCAAATTTCCTCGACACGTTCGTCAATCTCGTAATATTTGTCTTTAAGTGCGGTTGCATCAACAAGTTTCTTATAGTCCTCACTGTACACCACTACATCCCTTTTTTCCATGATATATACTTTAGTTTATTTTAACAGCCTGCAAGATGGCGCAAGAACTCTTTTCCTCACGCCATCTTTTCCAAGCCTTTCTATTCGTTTATATTTTCACTTTTTTGCTTATAAACTAATGCTATCGCTTCGACAAACGAAACGATGGTCTTTCATAAACATTTTTGTCGTTTTTTTATTTCAGCGTCTTCACAAGTTTTTCCCAGTCTGACTTTGTCATATTTCCAGGCGACAGCGAGACGTTCTGGCAGCTGTTGAGCAAAATCAGATTGCTGTAATTCTCCAGACCTTTGATTCTTGCAAACCATTCTCTCCGACTTCGCATAAGCACTATGACTTTCTCCTCTTCCATCGCGCGATAAATAAAATCGTCGACATACTTGTCAGACGGCAAGTCGAACGCCATTTTGTGTTTAGTGTGGTACGGGAAACATTCTATACAGAAAACTGAAATCTCGCGATCGCATGCTTTCTTCAATTTTCGCACGCGGTCTTTCCACCATTTATAGCCTAGATGGGACTCGCCTATCGCATTCACAACTGTTTCTGGATCACGCAGCCAAATGAACTCCTTGTTGATATGCCACAACTCCTCACAAATCTCTTTCTCATAAATGTTGGAGAAAGCATTCTTACCGTTTGGCAGCACTGACGCCGCCTGAATCGCGTTGCCGCAGCCCACAAAAGTCAAATCTTTTTCGCTATGTCCAGGATTGCCATTAAGCAGATAGACCTTAGCCTCAGGATCGCCGTGATATGGTTCAGGAAGTGTGTCAAGCACAATCTTTGATTTAACAGCAGTCGTCAGGCTGTTGATTACTGACTTGTCGCAATCAGCGACAGTGTCGCTAAGTGAAATGTTTAACCATGGATTCTTCATGATTTTGGGACTCTTCATGTTTTGGGGACTCTTCATGTTTTTGCAATTTGTTTTTCGAATCTGCAAAATTAACAAACAAGAACACAATAATTACCCCCCCCCGTTAATTTTAGTTAATTATGTTGCAAAGCATTTTTCCATAGGCTTGGCGTGTTGTCGGTAAGAATAAATGATGCCGAGAATATATCGCAGGGAGGTGCGCAATGTGTTCATACCCGTTCCCTTTTTCACATATCCACCTCTGTGAAACGATTGAAAGTTCGGCCGTCTCTTGCAGCCTTCCCGAAAAACATCTTTTCAGGGCGCACCCAATATGCCTTCTGTCCATACAAGGCTTGATAAACCACCATACGTTCCAGCGTCTCTGAATCAAAGGCGGAATGGAAAAACTTATACTTTCCGCCCTTGAAGTGCTGAAAATACCGATATTCTTTTACCGGACAGTCCATAAGCATCTTTTGGGCAAGCGGTGCGTACCATGCCTTCACCTCTTGCTCTGTCGGAGTGTGGCCGCCCGGGAAACGGAACACATTGCTGTAGTGCTCCATAAACAACGGGCAGAAATGGGCGATGCTGTCGCGCTCGCCAAAAAGTCCCCATACGCGGTCTTTGTAATATGGGTTGCAGCAATCAAATTGTATGGCTTCCAATTCGGCAAACTCCTCAATCAACGCCTCGTCAATGACCAGACGCTGATTGCCGTCAATGCGCGGCGCCTTGTATTCGTGCTCGCCGACGCGCTGCTTCAAAAATTCGGTCATCTTGAAATGAGGATTGCCAAGCAAGGCCGGTATGCCCACAACAGGGGCAAGCATCTGGGCAAGGAATGCTCCGCAGCTGTTGCCAAGAAGCAAGTCGGGCTGCTCCCGGTCGATGATTGAGCGAATCTCCTTCAGTGCCTCCTTGGGATGCAATGGCAGGTCGGGTGTCAGCACAACTGCCGACCCCTCGAAAGCCTCACGTAACGCCTTTGCCATCGCACAACTTCCCGTGGCAAAAAATCCATGCAGGAACAGTATCTTCTTTTGTGTCGTTTCTTTCATTAAATTCTTTTATCTTTCCGTTGGCAGCCTATACGGCCGCCTAATCAATCTCGAAACACTGCTTGATGGCGGCGCGGATGGCGGCGGAGTCGGCATTGTCGCGCTGAAGGATGGTGAATATCGATTTGATATATTCATCCTTGTTCTGGCAGCCGCACAGCTGCGCCACGTTGCTCTGCACAAGCATCGTTTTCTGGTTGTAGACACGCAACACGCTGCGATAGTCGCCCTCCTGGACATAGCGGTTGAAGTCGCGGCACAGTCCCTCATAGATTGCGCGCGGACGTATCTCCTGCCCAAGATGGTCAAGATGGTCCTCAAGGGCGTTGATGTTCTGAAAACGGCGGTCAACGACCACCTCGATGGTGCGTTTCACTTGATGCCGGGTGTGCATCAACGCCTGCTGCCGCAGTTCTGCCTTGAAGAGTTTGAGGATGTTGCCACGCACATGCGAAAAGGCCTTCACATCATCCTTGCCGTGCACTCGCGCCACGGTACGTATCACCCCCTCAAGCATCATTATATTCTCAATCTCAGCCACATCCGGCACATAAATCTTCTTCTGACGCAGATAGTCAACCTCCTTGGCGTTGCGACGGTCGCGGTCAACGATGCCGCGCGAGTCAAGATGATGGAAGCCTTGAATGTCGTTGACGGAGCGCACCGTTTCTATCACCTTGTTGCAGCTTCCCATCGGCTTCACCGTGTACTCTGGGAAAATCAGCGAATACAGTCTGAAATCAAGGCTGTGGGTGCTGTCGCCCTCCACAAAAAGCACCGGTTTGCGGCTGCCCATAAGGTCGATTATCAGCTGGTCGCTCAGCGACTCGTGCGGACGGATTATCTCATAGTCCCACGTTTCCGCCTGGATGTTGCATCCTCTCACCCACACCGTGACGTTGTCGGTGCGCGACGTAGGAAACTCAATGTCGTGGGTCATGTAGACAAACGTGCAGTCGGGGCGGTGTCCCTCGATAGTTGTCCAAAGGCTTTGCGTGATGCTGCGGTGCAGGAAAAGCGTAGGCGAGTCAACAAAAATCACGCTGCCCTTCGGAGCATACAGCGTCGCGCCGATATAGAAGAACACGGCTTTCTCGCCCGCCGACAGCTGGCGGGGATTGAAGGCATTGTCGCCAAGACGGTTGGTAAACTTGATTTTACCGCCCGACCTCTGCACATCGTTTTTCGGAAACACTTCCTTCCACAGTTTCACAACGGCATCGATTTTCGTGCGCGGCAACGGGATGTCGGCGGCTGCGCCGATACGGTTCATCTTGTAGGTAAACATATCGTTCATCTCATCGTTGAGCAGCATAAACAGCAGCATCTCAAACTCTGTCTCGGCTACGGGTTTCACAAACTGCACCGACTGCAGCGCCTGCTGATAGAACGTTGTGACCGACTGCGCCTGCATGTCGCCGTCTTTTATCGGATACAAGGCTTTGAGAGCGGAAATTGTGAATGCACGGTTGCCAAGGTCGGCAATCATCCGGTTGACGAAGCGTGTCTTGCCAGAGCCGTTGGCTCCGACCACTGTGATTTGCTGGCGTCCGTTGAGCGACACCGGCTGCTGCCCGTCTATTCGTTTCGGAAGCGTTATGTCCATCGTATTCAAATTTTTGTCAGTGTAAAGTTACGCACTCCTTTTGAGACAAGCAAGAGCTTAAGCATCAAGGGCATGCGACGGTTGGCAGAAATGCTGTTAAATATTATTAATCCACTTGCTTGACAATAAAAATTCAAATAGCTTTGTCATTGGAAATTAAGCCATTTATTATGAATACACAAAGAACAGCTAAAGCAGAAACATCAGACAAAAAGATAAAGAGGATTATGATTTCTGAGAATTGCAATCTTTCAAGCAAATTGTCAGAAATTAGGCATCAGGATTCGACTGAATTGATTGTTTCGATTGTTAACAATGTAACGGTTATGGTTGACAAGGGCATCGTTCTTGATGATTACACACATCTATTAATTAAAGCTGGCAAATTAAACATAGATGTCTCGCTGACGTTAGGGAAGCACAGCGAACTGATTATTTCGCCAGGCTGCATAGTCATAGGAACTGGAAATATTGTCGGCAATTTTTCCCACCTCTCAGCTCCGATAGAGAAAGTGTTTGAAGAAAGCGTCAATGTTACGGGATTTTGGACAAACGACCGCGTCTACCCACAGTGGTTTGGAGCTGAAGCCTACGACTGTGAAACGCCAGAGCTGCCGACTGGGCAGGAACTCTCCGATAGCTCAGAGGCAATCGAGCGTGCCGCCAAGATGACGTGTTGCGGTGAAGTTTTTCTGCCAAGAGGCGTGTATTTCCTTGACAAGCCAATAAACTTGAGTTGTGGCGTGACAATAGCTGGAGAAACTGGCATCTACAAAGATGATGTCAACGGAACTATTTTAATTGCTAAAATGGATTATGACGCTATACAATGGTCCACATCGTCAGATAATAAAAATCAAGAGGAGGAAATTAAAGAGGAAGATATGCGCTATGGCAATTATCTGTTTCACATAAATATTAAATGGGGAAAACAGCCAAAAGAGCGTAAAGACTGGAATTCCCCAACATGGGAACTGGGCTTCACACAAATGTGCACGACGATAAAGAATTTGAGAATTATCAATAGAACGGCTCCACAAGACGAACCCATCGACAGATTGCCGGCGTGTGTGCTTACGGGAGCTCCTTCCGCCTTCGACAATGTGATTTTCAATGATTTTTGTCAAGCCGTGCGCTATGTTGACGAATATATTGACAACAAGCGAGTGACCAACTGCACGTTCTATTGCGACCCGCCACTATATGTGGGAAATTTGCAATTTTTCGCTTTCAACCTCGGGTTCCTTGGCGATGGAGTGCTGTTTGAGCATAATGCCGTTCACGAAGGCAAGTACAACAAAGGGCTGCGTCTTAACCACTGCGGTGGAGCAAGCGTCAATTCAAACATTCTGAACGCAGACGTGCTTATAAACAAGAGTATGGCAGTTGACTTCTCTTCCAACCATATGGAAGGAAATAAGACCGTAGAAATTAAAAGTTCCCAAGTTGCGCTTCGAAGCAATTACATATGGATAGGCAATCAACCGGCAGTAAGGATTTATTCCGACAGCTATGGCAATAAATCTGTTGTCACGATGGACGGCAATGTGTTTCTGTTCAAAGATACAATAACCGACAGTTCAAAGGATGAGTCTCTGTTTGTCTGCGATGCGGAGATTGCCATTGATGAATTTTCAATCCTGAACATCAGCAACTGCTATCGATATCGGAGTGGACAGAATTTTGGCGACACTCGGACATTTGGAGTACAGGTTTACAAAATCAAAAATAACTCGTTATTTTCGGAACTTGAAGAGTTCAACAATTATTCCTATGCCCTATCGCAATCGTCATGCATTTGTGGAGGCTTTGCCGTGACTGGAGCTCCATTCGCCACAGCCGTCTCTGACTGCCAAATTGATCCGATTGCGATGCTTAACGGAGATGTTAAATGGATAGGAGAAACAGGTGAATATTCATATTCAGCTCAAGTCCTTCTCGACAAAAAGCGTGGCATTGGGCTGTCGTCTGTCGACTTTAATTGGTGGGTAAATGATGATGGCGGGCATACAGCTTCATCGGCTACAGTCGAAAAGTACGAAAAAAAAGATAACGATAAAGATAAAGATGAAGATGAAGATGAAGATGAAGATAATGGTAGGGGAGTGCTGATAAGTCTTGGCAAAGCAACAGGGAAATATCTGTTGCGACTGTTCCGCATCAGGCTTGACAAAACAGAATACAAATATGTCGACATACCGATTTGTGATTCCCAATACATTTACGACAATGGAGTGTCGGTGAATGGATTTGGATGGAAGAACAGCGATGAAAAGGGAAGCGTAATAATCACGAATCCTCAGATTAAACGATTCGAGATTCGACAGAACAATGTCAACGTAGTGATTGTTGGAAGAATAACCCCCGACACGGATAGTTGGGAAGATGGCGATGTAATATATATTCCTGCCACAAGTTCAATAAAAATAGTTAACCATTAAAACCAAGGATATGAAACGAAATACATTTTTATCAGTATTAGCATTGTTGTTGGTCACTGTTACAGGTGCATACGCCAAAACAGTTTCAGTACATGTCACAGAGCCAGGCACGTTTGCCGAGGAATTGGCAAAGCAATGCGATTGGACTACAGTCGACACCCTTACCGTAAGTGGACCGATCAATGCCGATGATGTTCGGCAAATAAGGAAAATGGCGAATGGCATGGATGCCATTTGGCATCCAATAGATCGCGAACACCAGAATGGTCCATATCTCGTTGTAAGCCGTATTAGCAACAGAGACGGCAAGTTGGTCAGGGTAGACCTTACTGACGCCACATTTACCGCGAATTTTGAAAAATTCATTTTTTACTATAACGATGCAAAGGAAATCATTTTGCCAAAGCAGTATAAAACCAGGTCTGTGAAATTTGCCAATCAAGCATTTTATAATTCTAAGATAGAGACGATTGGCAATTTTCCAGAGAATGTGTTCTGCATAGGAGATAGTGCCTTCTTAGACTGTAAGAATTTGAAAGGGTTGGACTGGAAGAACGTTGCAACCATCGGAATTCGAGCTTTTCGTGGGTCAAGTATGAAATTTGAGAAATTTCCCGAAAATCTGACACGAATTGAGAAATATGCATTCTATGGAACAAAGAATGTCATTAGTGCGCCATTTCCTGCCAGTCTGACATATATTGGAGACTATGCTTTCTGGGGGTGCACACTGCCACCAGAAATAAATTTGACAGACGTGAATGTAGGATCTAAAACGTGTTTTTGTGGTACGAATGGTGTAAAATCAATAACACTGACATATACTCCAAATTTCGATGACAGCCATCTACCTAAAGCACAAAGTTTTGAACACATGAAAGAGTTGGAGACAGTGAAGATTACAACAGACTTTTTTTTACAAGCTAATTTCAAAGAATGTTCCAATTTAAAGAATGTGCACATACCCAACTTGGGAAATATCGATGACTGCAATTTGGTGAATGAAGTACATTTTGATCATTCTGATTATAGCACCGGATATTATAATTATGTTCTGAATTTTTCTAGGTTATTAAAAGTTGATAGAAGATATTATGGACCTGACTATGCCTCAACGACATACGGACTAGCGACCATGGACGGAGCCTTATATCGTTTTGTCGGCTCAAATCAATTGTCGAGATTGTTAATGCTGCCTTCCGGAACTACGTCATATACATCTCCTTCAAGATGTTACTATATCAACAACAACGCATTCCAACATTGTGGAGGCCTTGAATATCTAAAATTGACAGAGGCCCAAATTAGCAACACCGCACTGAACGAGTATTTAAGAAACACAAAAATTGAGATTCCAGATGACAATCCATACCTTAGAAAAGGAGAGAATGGCTTTATATATAGCTTTAGATATAATTACGAGAAACAGGAATGTATTATGTTTGCAACCTCTGATGTCCAATCATCCAGAACATTGGTGGTCGACGCTCCAATTTTTGATAAAAACAGTCTGTTGCTTGAATATCCGGAATTGACCAAAGTAGTTATCAAACAAGATGTAAACGACGTAACATATCTATTTCCAAATGCGATAAACTTAAAGCGAATAGAGTTTGAGTCAACGACGCCTCCAGATGTTAATGATTTAGACAATACTCTTGCCGAAATGCAGAAACACGCTTATGATGACGACTACTTCATCATCGTGCCCAAAGGCTCGGAGATGAATTATATGAACCATCCGTTCTGGTACAGATTCCTTGTTAAGAGTTCCGACAGCGTGGCGGACATTTCGTCAGATGAAATGAAAGTGACGGTTGACGGCCGCATGGTTAGAATTGCTGGAATTGATGAAAAAGAGAGTGTTGAAGTGGTTAATGCATGCGGACAAATTGTGTATTCGGGTGCTGATCACGAAATCGCGATGCCTTCGGCTGGGATTTACATTGTACGTGCCAGCTCTCATGTCCGCAAAGTGATTGTCAGATAGCGGAGTCCTATAGCTCTTGGATAAGAATGCTCCGACCAAACAAACAATTTAAATGACCTACCAAAATATTTCAGCCACGACATGGAAAGGGAAAAGGGTGATGGCTACCACTGCGTTGAGCGTGATGAGAAGCACGGTGCGGTCGGTGCGTTTCATCGCCGCCTCAATGTTGCCGGCGCGCAGCATGCGGCGTGCAGTAACGGCTGAGCGTATCGACAGCCACGACAGCGGAAGCAGCATATAGAAAAACGGACTGCCGAGCAGCGAGAGCGGCGCGAACACATTGAAAAACGACAATGCGATGATTACCGTCGTGACAACAGCGGCACGCAGATGCGTGGGGCAATGGCGCACGGCGTCATCAGCCGCCAGATGCTTCTCAACGACCTTTACACCAAAGATTTGCGCGAACTCAGGCACGAGTCTTGCCTCTGTCCATTGCGGCAGCCCTTGGCGCCACACCTTCGTTTCCGCCGCAAGTCCATGCGCGGTCAATTCCTCAAGGCTGAACGGACCTTCGCTATTTCCGTCATTTATCATCCAATACTTCATACGGCAAAGTTACTGATTTTCCTCAAAAGAATCATCGTTCAGAGCATCTTTTCAAGGATGTCGAGAGCGTGGAGCATATCGGCATGAAACGTGGCGTGCGAACGCAGAAAGTCTGTGCGGCCGTCTGCCAGCAAGGAATACAGCTCAGGATTCATGTCGTCGGCAAACGAGGAAATGGCATACTCGATGTCGTCGCGCTGCCAGTCCATTGTCGAATGGGCATAGACACGCTCCTTCTGGTGCAGGAAGCAATAGGCGGTCTCGATACCGGCGCGCGTAATCATCGGTCGTAACCCTCCGGACGCATTTGACGCTGCTCCACGCTGTAGACGTAGCCATGGCTGAGAAGATACGCCTTCAGCTGCTCCGGGTCGCGGTTGTAGGCATAGCAGATCTGTTCGAGCGAGTCAAACTCCTCGTCGCGCAGCAGCATATTGATTGTTGACACAAGTATTGCGGGGTCGGTTGGCAGATAGTCCATATTCTTGTCGTTTTTTTCACTCCATCAGCGGTGCCTCCACAGCATCGTCGCTCTGCTCCTGAAGGAAGAGGAAGTAGTCGGAGAACGAGCGTCCCTCCTTGAGCAGCAGGTCGAAATTCTTTTCACTGATAAACACAGGGCGCACCTGACGAGGAATGACAACCTGACGGTCGGCAAACAGTTGACGGCTGTAGTCCTCAAGGTCGGCGTAGCTGGTGAATCCCTTGATTATGATTATTCCGAGTTGTCCATACGTCTGACGGTCGATGTCGAAATCGCGCACAGCATAGTTCGAGAAGTTGTGGCGTGCCACGTCGAAGAGCAGACGGTTTGACGACACGCTGTCGACAGGATACGTGAGCAGACAGATGTGCGGACCCTCGCGCGACGTATCAAACGGCGTATACTCCGTCGTGGAGTTGACCGCCGCAGTGTCGTTTGTGAGCCGTATCGACCAAATCATACCACGCACGTTGCCTCCGGCTCCCGAATTCGGTTTTCTGCCTTTGGCAAGATCCTTCAGAATCGACGAGGCGAGCGGTGTGATGTCGGTGTCGGGATAGCGCACAAGCAATTCCTTGAGCGTTTCCTGGAAACGGTCGTATTTCTTCTCCGAGAGGTAGGAGAGTGCGTCGAGAAGCATGAACTTAGGCATAATTTTCGACAACGGATATCGGTTCATAATCCCCTGATACCCCTCATGCACCGCTGCGTTGCGGTTTGCAAGATAGTCGGCATACGTCTTCTCATACATCCGCTCCTGCTCGCTCTCCATGTTGCGCAGGTTTTCGATATAATTAGGGTCGGCGAGAGCCATACCATATTTCGTGTCGGCAAAGTCGGCAAGAATCTTCTGCCGGCATGTCTCTGCCTTGTCGGCATATCCGTAGCGCACATACATCAGATACATATTATAATATATGTCAAGGCGATACACATTGTCGGGATAGCGAGTCAGCAGCTCGTTGAACGCGGCTTCGGCGGCATTCACATCCTCAAGTTTGTCCTTCAGGATTATGCCCATATTAAACAGTCCCTCCTGCACGATGTTGTGAGAGTTCTGTATTTCCTCCTCCGTTTTTGGAATCTGCACCAGATAGTATTCCAGGAAGTGCGGATCCTGCTCATGCGCCAGCTGCTCCTCGTTTTTCTTACGGGCGGCAATCTCCTCGTCGCTTAGCGGATTGCCGAGCGAGTCGACCATCTCTTTCTGCTTGTCGTCGTCGCCATAGTCTGCCTCCGAATTGAAGTCGCCGACAGAGAATGTGGTCTTGTTGGCGCGACGCCAGTCGTCTTCCAGCTTACGGCTACCCCAGCGGCGCTGAAACTCCGTCTTGCCGGCATTTTTAGTGGCAGTGTTGTAGAAATACCACGACTTGTCGGTGTTGAGCGTATAGTTCTGCGTGTTGCTCTTCAGCTGGCTTCCGGCAGCGTCGGGCCGCGACGCAAGCGCCTGCAGCGCAGCCTCCTCAGCAGCTTTCTTCTCCTTGTCTTTCAACTCTTTCACCAATCGGTCAGCCACCTTCTTCTGCTCCTCCGGCGACAGTTTTGAAAGCGCCAGTAACGAATCCTGCAGCGTGACATTCTGCGAGTAGACAGCCAGTTCGTCGAGCACGTCGCTGCGCTTCTTCAGCATCGCATAGTTCTGATAGTCCTCCGGCAACTGCGCCACACCCTCAGAATAGCAAGGCTGCGCCTTGTCATATTCATAGCGGTCGAAATAGAGTCCGCCGAGCGTAATCTGGTTTATAGCCTTGTCGATGCCGTTGCGCGTGCTTTTCTCATTGGCAAGCACATAGTTTTTTATGGCGTTTGCCGTGTCGCGGCGCGACAGGTAGAGATTGCCTATGGCATAGTATATCTGGTCGAGGTATTCTTTGTTGCGGTCCAACCGCGCCATGCGCTGCAACGACCTTACCTCTGAATTGATGTTCTGTCCGGTGTAGACCTCGCTCTGCTTGATGCGGGCGTTGAACTGCGTGCGGTAGGTGGCGCTCGACGCTCCTGCCACCGACTTGAACATACGGTAGGCGGCTGCCTTGTCACCGTTGGCCTCATAAACCTGACCGAGCAAAAATGCCAGACGCGTCTTCTGTGCGCCGCCAGTGTCTTTGTACGCCGCAAGCAGCACAGGCGCCGCCTTGTCATATTGGCGCGTCTTCACGAGGAAGTCGGCATAAGCCGTGTTGTACATCGTGCGCAGCCGCTTGTTCACAAGCTCGTCCTGCTTCAGCCGCGACAACACGTTCTCAGCCTCGTTTGTCCATCCCAGCGCGCAGTAGCTGCGCAGCTGCCATATCTTCGCCTCTGTGACGAGTTTCGGAAGCCATGGGAAATAGCGCTCCACATACATAAACGTAGCCGCCGCCGCGGAGAAGTCGCCTTTCAGATACTGCGCCTCGCCCATCAGCCGCCACGCATTGTGGAGAAACGGGTTGTACTCGTTACGCTTCAGATAATCACGATATTTCGGGTCGCGCATCTTGCTGCGGTCCTTCTTCGGTTTCTTCTGGATGGAATGGAGGGCGATGGCTTTCTGCATCTTCTCGATTGTGCGGTCGAAACTCACCGACGGATGCGTGGCTTTGTCGTCGGCAAACGACTCGGCGGGATGCACATAGACGAAGTCGGAATAGTCGTCCTCATATTCCTCCTCCATCTTCTTCAACTGCTCCTTATAGTGCTGCTCTCCGTTGAAATAAACGTTGTAGCGGGTGGTGAACGACTGCATAAAACGGGAGCCGGCGGTGTTTTTCTTCGTGCTGCACGACAGCAACACGGAGCACAACACTGCCACCACAACCGTCAAATATGTCGCCGTCCGGCACTTCATACATAATATTAACGCTCGCGCACGCTTTTTATTTCAGTGCGGCATTTAAAAAAATCGCCCCACCACCGCCGATTTTCCCAACTGTATATTTGCGCAATAAAAATTAATGTCTAATTTTGTGAAACTAATAACAAACAAAACTATTATCATTTAATCTTAAAGATATGGCTTTTCCTTTTATTACCGCAGAACAGGCGGCTGAATTGGTGAACAACGGCGACAATGTCGGTTTCTCTGGTTTCACCGCTGCCGGCACGCCTAAATTTGTCGCTCCTGCAATCGCAGCTAAAGCGAAAAAAGAACACGAAGCCGGACGTCCGTTCAAAATCAACGTATTTACAGGTGCTTCGACCAATGACTACATCGACGGCGAGCTTGCACGTGCCGATGCCGTGAATTTCCGCACGCCGTATCAGTCATGCAAAGACACCCGCGCACGCCTCAACGCTCACGAAATCAACTATTGCGACATGCACCTCTCTCAGCTTGCGCAGAACCTCCGCTACGGATTCTTCGGCAAGATGGACATGGTGGTAATCGAGGCTGGCGACGTGACCGACGACGGCGAAATTCTGCTCGGTCCTGGTGTGGGCAACATCCCTTCGCTCGCTCACCTTGCCGACAAGATTGTAATTGAGCTCAATGAGCATATCCCGGCTGAAATCCGCGGTCTGCACGACATCTACATGCCGCTCGACCCGCCTTATCGCCGCGAGATTCCTATCTATAAGCCAAGCGACCGCATCGGTTCTCCGGTGCTGAAAGTCGACCCGTCGAAAATCGTGGGTATCGTAAAAACTTACAACACTGACAAAGTGCACGGATTCTCGCCTATCGACGAGACCACTATGCGCATCGGTGCAAACGTTTGCAAATTCCTCATCGGCGAGCTCCGTGCCGGACGCATCCCTAAAGAATTCCTGCCGTTGCAGTCGGGCGTGGGCAACATTGCCAACGCCGTGCTCCACGGTTTGGAGGAAAGCCCGGAAATTCCACAATTCGATATGTACACCGAAGTGATTCAAGACGCCGTGCTCGACCTTATGGAGAAAGGCAAATGTCGTTTCAGCAGCACATGCTCGCTCACATTCTCCGACGAGACGATGGACCGATTCTTCAAAAACGTTGATTTCTTCCGCGACAAGGTGCTTATCCGTCCGGGCGAAATCTCAAACAACCCTGAGATTATCCGTCGACTTGGCGTGATTTCTATGAACACTGCTCTCGAAGCCGACATCTTCGGCAACGTCAACTCAACCCACGTGGTGGGCACCAAGATGATGAACGGTATCGGCGGCTCAGGCGACTTCACTCGCAACGCCTATATCTCTATCTTCAGCTGCCCGTCAATCACAAAAGAGGGCAAAATCAGCAACATCGTGCCGATGGTGTCACACATCGACCACAGCGAGCACTCTGTGGCTGTGCTCATCACCGACCAGGGCATCGCCGACCTCCGCGGAAAGGATCCGTTGCAGCGCGCCGAACTCATCATCGAGAACTGCGCACACCCGGCCTACCGTCCGTTGCTCCGCGACTACTTGAAGCTGAGCAAAGGCGGACACACGCCTCACACCCTCAAGGCTGCCTTCGCATTCCACGAAGAGTTTAACGCTTCGGGCGACATGCAGAAGACCGACTTCTCGAAATTTGCATAATAAACTACGCATAAACACCATCTAAAAGGGGTTGCCGAGACCATACGGCGACCCCTTTTTCATATATTTAGGTGTGAAATCAGTTGCATTGTGGTTTTTTTTGTCTAATTTTGCGGCGCAAAAACAAGAGAGAATTATTGATATGCCGAAAAATTTAGTAATTGTCGAGTCACCTGCAAAGGCTAAGACAATCGAAAAGTTTCTGGGAGACGACTACAAAGTAATGTCAAGTTATGGCCACATCCGCGACCTTCAAAAGAAGGATTTCAGCATCGACGTGGAGCACGACTACAAACCCATATATGAAATCCCTGCCGACAAGAAGGAACTTGTGAAGCAGTTGAAGGCTGAAGCGAAAAAGGCAGACACGGTCTGGCTCGCTTCCGATGAGGACCGCGAGGGAGAAGCCATCGCTTGGCACCTGTACGAGGTGCTCGGTCTGACGCCGGAAAAGACAAAACGCATCGTATTTCACGAAATCACCAAAAGCGCAATCCTTCACGCCATCGAGACGCCGCGCGGCATCGACATCGACCGTGTGAACGCCCAGCAGGCGCGCCGTGTGCTCGACCGCATCGTGGGCTTCGAACTGTCGCCTGTGCTTTGGAAAAAAATCAAACCGGCTCTCTCCGCCGGACGCGTGCAGAGCGTGGCGGTAAGACTGATTGTGGAACGCGAGAAGGAAATCAAGAATTTCAAGGCAGAGGAATACTACCGTGTGGTGGCTTTGCTCCACACCGACAATGCGGCGCAGCCTATTCGCGCTGAGCTCAACAAGCGTCTGCCAAGCAAAGAGGCGGCAATGGAGTTTCTCGAATCATGCAAGAACGCAACGTTCAGCATCAGCGACCTGACAGTGAAACCGCTGAAGAAGTCGCCGGCAGCCCCGTTCACCACGTCGACGCTGCAGCAGGAGGCTTCACGCAAACTGGGATTCACCGTGTCGCAGACAATGATGGTGGCTCAGCGCCTCTACGAATCCGGACATATCACTTACATGCGTACCGACAGTGTCAACCTGTCGTCGCTTGCTCTCGGCACTATCAAGGGAGAAATCGCAACTACGCTCGGCGACAAATACTACAAGGCGCGCAACTTCCACACCACGGCAAAGGGCGCACAGGAGGCTCACGAGGCTATCCGCCCTACATACATCTCACACCACGAAATCTCGGGAACGGCGCAGGAGAAACGCCTCTACGACCTTATTTGGAAGCGCACCATCGCCACTCAAATGGCTGATGCCGAACTGGAGAAAACCACCGCCGAAATCAGCATCGGCGGACGCCAGGAAAAGTTTGTGGCTACGGGCGAGGTTATCAAATTCGACGGTTTCCTGCACGTATACATGGAATCGACCGACGATGAATCAAACGACGCGGAGTCGGACACCCGTCTACCTGAACTGAAAAAGGGCGAGACTCTCGCGCTCGATGAAATCGACGCCACACAGCGCTACACGCAGCAGCCTCCACGCTACTCCGAGGCGATGCTCGTAAAGAAACTCGAGGAACTGGGCATCGGACGTCCTTCAACCTACGCTCCGACAATCTCCACTATACAGAACCGCGACTACGTGGAAAAAGGCGAGAAAACCGGAACAAAACACGACATCTGCCTGCTCGAGCTGAAAAACGGCAAAATCAAAGAAACGAAGAAGGAAGAGTCGTACGGCAACGAGAAAAACAAGCTCATCCCGACAGATGTGGGTATGGTGGTCAACGATTTCCTTATGGAATATTTCCCCGACATCATGGACTACAACTTCACTGCCAACGTGGAGGAGAAATTCGACCATATCGCTGAAGGTCAGACAAAATGGAACGATGAGATTGCCAATTTCTATAAACTGTTCCACCCGGAAGTGGAAAAAATTTCCAACCTGCGCCTCGAGCACAAGGTGGGAGAACGCGTGCTCGGCATCGACCCGAAAACAGGCAAAGAGGTGTCGGTGAAAATCGGACGTTTCGGACCGCTCGTGCAGCTCGGATCGACCGACAGCGAGGAGAAGCCGCAATTTGCATCGCTGCAGAAGGGTCAGTCGGTAAGCGACATAACACTCGAGGAGGCTCTAAAGCTATTCGAGCTGCCACGCACTCTCGGAGACTACGAGGGCGAGACCGTGACGGTGGCTATCGGACGCTTCGGCCCATACGTGAAACACGGCAAAATGTTTGTCTCGGTGCCTAAGACGCTATCACCGCAAACAATCACCCTCGACGAGGCGGTCGAGCTGATCAAGAACAAAGCCGAAGCAGAGAAAAAACGTCTGGTAAAAACATTCGACGAGGAGCCGGAGATGGAAATCCTCAACGGTCCTTACGGAGTCTATATCTCATACAAAAAGAAGAACTACAAGATTCCGAAGGACAAGGATGCGGCGGCTCTCTCGCTCGATGATTGCCGCGCAATTATCGAAGAGGCGGCAAACGCGCCTAAAAAACCTCGCCGCACCGTGCGCCGCACTACAAAAAAATCATAATCGCAATGACTCCAACATACATCCATCTTGAGTCGATACGCTCCACCAACACCTATCTGGCGCAAAACGCCGAAGGTGCTGTCCACGGCACCGTTGTCTACGCCGACTGCCAAACCGCAGGACGCGGACAGCGGGGCAACTCGTGGGAAAGCGCCGACTTCAAAAACATCACGATGTCGATGTTGCTGCGCCCGGCAAACGTGAAGCCAAGCTGCCAGTTCTGGCTGTCGGAAGCGGTGGCGCTTGCTGTGGTGCACACCCTTGACCGCTACATCGACAACGGCGTAAGCATAAAATGGCCTAACGACATTTACTGGAACGACCGCAAAATCTGCGGGATCCTCGTGGAACACTCGCTGTCAGGCGGAAAAATCGACCACACGATAGCAGGCATCGGACTCAACATCAACCAAGAGAAATTCCTGTCTGACGCGCCCAACCCCGTGTCACTACGCCAAATCATCGGCTGCGACACCCAGCTGCCCGATGTGCTGCACCATCTTTCCGAAGAGCTGCTGCGCCTTGCCGACTCGCTGCCCGACAATGCCGAGTCGCTGCACGCCGAGTTTCTCAGCCGCCTATACCGCCGCAACGGGTTGCACACTTACCGCAACGTAGCCGACCGGACGGCTGACCATCTCGCAGCCGGCGAAGAGTTCTGCGCCGAGATTGCCGACGTGGCTCCCGACGGCATCCTGACCCTCGCCCGCCCCGACGGCTCCCGCCCTCGCTTCGCTTTCAAAGAAGTAGAATTTGTAATCGGAAAATAACGGGTCTACACAAATAGACTCTCGCACAGACAGAAGGCTGAGGCGACACGTGCCGGAGGCACGTCACTTTTCGGTAACCCAGTACGCGACGCAGGAGCGTGCCGGGATCGTGCATCTCCAAGCCGTCAGCGTGCCGGAGGTACGCCACTACCCACGATTATTTAGAAATAAAAAAGCTCCGCAAGCGATGCTTACGGAACTTTTTGCGCTTCAAGATGGACTTGAACCAACGACCCCCTGATTAACAGTCAGGTGCTCTA
>OFMS01000354.1_pt1 | contig 47298 bp, 29 predicted proteins | sample 1541871 | NCBI WGS metagenome assembly OFMS01 (sample SAMN04209251, study PRJEB22552) | human gut metagenome | biome: gut; material: feces | host: Homo sapiens | place: USA: Oklahoma
AACGAAGTGCCTTCGGATGAAGAACCTACGAACGAAACGCCTTCCAACGAAGTGCTTTCGGATGAAGAACCTTCGGACGAAACGTCTGGCAGCATGGAAAACCCGGATATCATGCCGTCTTCCTTGGAAGATATGAATGTCGGCCAACTGCAGAAGCTGGCACGTGCAAACGGCCTGGAGCCGCCGAAGAATGCAAAAAAACAAGAACTGATTTCCGCTCTGCGCGGAGAATAACATCGGGCCGGAGCTTATTCCGGCCTTTTGTTTTTTAGGAGGAACCCATGAACAACATTGAAATCTGCAACCTTGCGCTTGGCCGTATCGGCGTAGACGAAATCAACCGCATGGATGAGGCAAGCCAGCCTGCAAGAATCTGTACACGGTATTTCAATTTTACCCGTCAGAACGTATTGCGCCGCTTTCCTTGGACGTTCGCAACGAAACGTGTGCATCTGGCACTGCTTAATGAAACGGCACCTGATTATAAATACGTCTATCAATACCCTTCTGATGCTCTGGCCATACGCCTTATGTACAATGACAGCTTCGTTGGCCTGCCTAAAGATAACTACTTCCGCATTATGAACGGCAACGGCGGACGCAAGATATACAGTAATATCTCTAACGCCTACGTGGAATATACTGCAGACGTAAAGGACAGCGAAACATTCGACAGCCAATTCATTGAAGCCTTCAGCTGGAAGCTGGCGGCAGAGATGGCGTTCGCTTTGACCGGTAATATGAACCTTGCGACAAATGCTATCCAGGCATACAATGCTTACTTTACGGAAGCAGCTGGCGAAGATGCTGCAGAAGATAATCAGGAAGAAGCTGTACAGGATAGACTGGCCAACGCCAGATGGGAGGGCTGATAATGGGACTGTATCAACTGAAGCCAAGCTTTGCCGGCGGTGAATTATCGGACAGCATGTACGGCCGCGTCGATATCAACAAATATGATAGCGGCGCCGCCACGTTGAAAAACTTTACGGTGCAGCGTTATGGTGGCGTGCGTAACCGCAATGGCTTCCGGCATATTGGCGTAACCTATGGAGGTAAGCGAGCCTTCTATATCCCCTTTCTGTATAACGCCAATGAAACCTATATCATAGAAGTCACTGCAGGGCATTGCCGTTTTCTGTACAACGGCCAATATATTGTAGAGGATAACGGAGAGCCTTATACAATAAGCAACAATCTTAATCCAGCCGACCTGCAGGGCATCTGCAAAATAAAATACACGCAGAGTGCTGACGTGCTTTTTATTGTGCATCCTGACCATTACCCTATGACGCTTACGCGCTACAGTACATACGACTGGCGCTGGGAACAGATGCCGATAACAGGCGGTCCGTTTGAGGACAGCAATGGCAGTACTGCAACGGAGGATGAGCAGGTAACGCAATTATACCGTTATGGTCCTGGAACCTACGAGCTGACGCTTCCCGATACCGTAACAAATATCTCAGTAGAGATGGCTGGTGCTGGCGGTGGTGGTGGCGGCGCTGCTATCGCAGGAACATATACGGCTCCCGGAGGTGATGGCGGCACAGGTGAATACATCCGCTTTTCAACTGATGTTCAGCCTGGGCAAAAGTACAAGCTTGAGGTTGGTGCTGGAGGTACAGGTGGAAACGGTAAACATAAGGAGTCGCTTGGAAAATACCAGAGCGTCAAAGGAGAGAATGGCGGGGCCGGTGGCAATACTATTGCGTTTGGCAGAACTGTTAAAGGCGGAGAAGGAGGAACAGGTGGTAGCGTTTTTTACCGTTCAAGAATTACACCAGGCAGCAAAGGAGCGAGCTACAGCGGTGGTGCTGCCGGTGGCATAAAGGGAACAGATGCTGCCAACATCAACGGCAAAAGCGGCGGTGATGGGTATTGCAATATCCGCTTCCGCTATGGCAGCAAGGCGGCGAAGATAACTGCCAGTGCAACCGAAGGCGAGGTTACATTAACAGCAGATAAGGATATCTTTGAGAAAGACAACATTGGCAGCCTTATTGAGCTGACTCATTATAAAAAAAGCGAATACAAAAAAGGTGTGCCCGATGCAACAGATGCTCTATTGGTAAGCTGCCTGCCGGGCTCTAGCGTCTATGTAGAGAGCTTCGGCTTCTGGAAGGGAAACTTCTCGTTGGAAAAATATAACGAGAACAGCTCTATGTGGGAGCTTGTAAGAACGCAGGACGGCAATCACAGCCAGAACTACAACTTTACAGAAAAGAACGAAGAGGAATACATCGTCAGGTACAGGGTAACATCAACAGAATTTGATACTACCATCTGGAGCGGCGAGAACGAGAAGCAGACCGGTTATGTCACTGTGCAGAGCTTCGGCAATGATTATAGCGGTATTATAAAAATCACTGAGTACATCAGCGGTAAAAAGGTTAAAGGCAAGGTGCTGCGCACGATTGGCAGTACAGATGCTACGCAGATCTGGGCTTTTTCTCCGTGGAGCAGGAGCAAAGGTTATCCGACTGCAGCAGGCTTCTTTGAGGACCGCTTGGTATTTGCCGGCAGTACAAGATATCCGCAGACGTTCTGGAGCAGTAAGGTAGGAGATTATTATAATTTCGGTACATCAACACCGGTGGTAGATGATGATGCGGTAACGGCAACTCTTAACGGTGGCCAGATGAACGGCATCAAAGCAATGGTAGCCTTTGGAGAATTGATTCTGCTGACAAGCGGCGGTGAATATAAGATAAGCGGTCGACAGGGCAAAGCGCTGACACCTAGCAATGCTTTAAGCCAGGCACAGGAATATCGCGGCATATCTGACGTATTACCGGTAACGGTAGGCAGCAGAATTGTATTTGCACAGCAGCAGGGCAACATCATCCGTGACCTGGCATACAGCTATGAGGCAGACAAATACACTGGCGATGACCTCAACCTATTGTGCTCTCATCTCTTCGATGGCCATAAAGTAGTAGCTATGACCTACCAGCAGACTCCGGACAGCATCATATGGTTTGTCCGTGATGATGGCCTGCTCTTGGGACTGACCTATATCAAGGAGCAGGATATCTACGCATGGCATAAGCACAGCATTAAGAATGCGCGCTTTGTTAATGTCTGCTGCATTCCTGGCGGAGAATGTGACGAGCTTTACGCTGTCATAGAACGTAACGGCCAATACGAGAACGTTATGTTGGAAAAGAGGAACGATAACGATGTGCCGGAAGAACAGATTTATGTTGACGATGGCATAACCGTACGTGGCAGCGATATAAAAGAGGTAACGGGCCTGACGTGGCTGGAGGGTGAAACCGTAGCCATACTGGCTGACGGAAACGCGCTGCCGCAGCAGAAGGTGGAAGGCGGTAAGGTTACGCTGAGCGAAAAGCATGGCTACAGTGTTGTGCATGTAGGACTGCCTATTGATGCAGTCATAAAGACACTGCCGATAGAATTCCAGATGCAGGACGGAAGCTCTATCAGCCGCAAGAAGCGTATAGGTAATCTTTCCGTCCTCTTTAAAAACACGCGTGGCGGACTGTATGGCCTGAGTGAAGAAAAACTCGACGAAATCAAATGGCGCGATACCGAAGCATATGGCCAGCCTACAAAACTTTTCACCGGCAAGAAAAAAATCGTCCTGCCTGCTGCAGGCTGGGACGAAACGCAGCAGCTTATCATTAAGCAGGATGCGCCGCTGCCGATGACGGTATTGGCCATTGTGCCGGAGATTGTGCCGGGAGGATAATATGGCAAAATATACTTTTGCTCGTCCGTCGGATAGAGATATTGAATACGTGGCTGCGCATCTGCGGCAGGACAACAGGCAGGAGCTGGCGGCGCTGTATGGTGCCGGACATGAGCTGGATGTTTTAAAAAGAAGCGTCAGATACAGCGAACTGATTGGCTGTTTTTATGTTGACGGTGTACCTGCAGCTATCTATGGAGTAAGAAGCCCGGCTGTAATATGTTCCGTAAAATGCGTCTGGCTGCTTATGACCGACGAAACATTGAAGCATAGGCTAGTAGTAGGGCGATATACCAAACGCTTTCTGAGGGCGATTGTGGCGGCCTATGGGCCTATGTCCAATAAGGTTGATGCTGGGAACGCAGAAATCCTGCGCTGGCTCAGATGGCTTGGCGCTGAGATATCGGAGCCGGTGCAATGCGGGATATACAATCTGCCGCACAGGGAATTTTATTTTGACGAAAGAATTTTAAAGGAGGGATAGAATGGGCGTAGGAGTAATGATTGGTGCAACTCTCTTGGGCGGTTATCTGCAGGGACGTGCAGCACGTCAGCAGGCCAACGCACAGGCGGCGCAGGCGCAGGCAAATGCTGATATCGCCTATAACAATGCGCAGAAGCTGCAGGAGCAGGCCGAGAAGCAGGCGCAGAACAATGAAATCAACGAGGAAAACAAACGCCGCAGACTGCTGCAGATGCAGGGGCAGCAGAGAGCAAACATCGGCGCGGCCGGAATCACGGCAAGCGGCAGTGCACTGGCGGCGATGGCAGACAGCCAGTTTAACCAGGAGCAGGAGCTTGCCTTTGAGAGATACAATGCGCGTCAGCAGGTAGATAACATCTTCCAGCAGAGTACGGACAATTTGAATCAGGGCGATGCCTATGCGTCGAGCGCTAGAGCCTACCGTAAGGCCGGCAAGCGTGCTATGATGAACAGCATGCTGCAGGCAGGGCTGAGCGTAGCGTCCAATCTTTATACGGCCAAAAGCATGGGAGCATTGAAAAGCTCGGCTGGCAAAAGCGTAGGCCTGCAAAACTACAGTGTACCGGGCTACACAGAGATGAAAGGATTGCCTGCTCATACCGGTGGCGGCATCTCAAGCTACAGTAATGATGGCTGGGTAAAAGCAAAATGGTAAAAATGTCATTTTGTACTTTACAAATCGGCAAAGTATGTGTGTTAAAATGATAGTGCGGAAGGGAAGCCATTCTCCCATTTTCATCATACTCTAAAAAATTAGCAACGTAGAAAGCATCTGAGGCTAAGCCTTGGGTGCTTTTTGCGTATATAGGAAAGGAGCAGAATATGGCAGTAATTGATGTTTACGAGAACCAGGCAAAGCTCGGTACGCCTGCAAGCCGGACGAGCGGTGTGCATCCTGATATGGGCGGGCAGATGGCGCTGGCAAGGGCAAATGCAAATCTCACCAATACGATGGTCGAGGGAGGGCAGAAGCTCTATGAGCAGATAGCCATTGCCGACGTGATGAAGGCCAACAATGATTACAATATGCAGATGAGCAGGCTGCAGAATGAGCTGCTGCAGAACAAGGAAGAAAATGCCAGGGATAACCTTACCAAGTACGAGGAAGGGCGCAAGAAGATTATAAATGGCATTATGCAAAAAGGACCGGCTACGCTGCGCGGCGTTCTGGGAAGCAAAGCCTTTTACAATACCGTTGAGCGTGACTGGACCGGCCAGCGTGCCCAGATGGAACGTTATACCATGGGTGAGATGGAGAAGTACCAGGATACTCAGCTTAACAATCAATACAAATTAGCTTTGAAGGACGTAGCAGTAAACTGGCATAACAATGATGATCTGGACGCTGTTATGCGCCGCGGCGATTTTATGACTGCAGCAAGGTATGCCAACTATGGACAGGAAAAGATTGCTGAAGCCAGCAACAAATGGAAGGCTGCGGTAGCAGAGACGGCAGCGCAGGCAGCTATCAACTCAGACAGCAGCGAAGGATGGACGCGTGGCGGCGAGATACTGCAGGCCTACGGTTATCTTATGGACCCGCAGAAACGTATCCAATACGATAAGATTATCAGCGCGAGGGAGAAAAGCAATAACCAGCTTAATACCTTTGCCGGCATCTATGCTAAGTATGGCAGTGATATAAACGGCGGTGTGCAGGCGCTCTTGTCTACGCAGACCGGTACGGCAGATATCGCCAAAGGTTTGGCATTTGCACAGGGAGAGGAAGGCAAGGCTTGGGGCAGCAATCAGTGCGCCAACTTTGTGAAAAAATATATTCAGACGGCTGGCGGTGATTATGATGTCGCTAGCAGTTTGGCTGACGGTACCTACCTTAACGCAGAACGTAAAGGGCTGACGTTTAGTGACCGTAAACAATTAAGGGACGGAGATATTGTCTATTGGCAGGTAGATGGCAGCAAGTACGCTACGAGCGACAACCCGGATGATGTGCATTCCGACACCAAGGCCTATAAGGGCATTACCCATGTCGGCATATACAATGCCAAGACTGGCAAGGTTATCCAGAGCGGTGAGCATGGAGTGAGTGAGCTGGCGCTGGATGCTGCCGGATATCATACGGTAGGCTACAGCCATATCGGCGGCAGAGCTATGGACGCTACAGAGCGCGAAGAATTAAAAAAAGGTTATATGCAGTACGCGCTGCAGCAGGTGCAGCAGAAGCGTACAAGCACTAACCTTATGGTGGAAAGAGCTTCGGATGAAATGTTTGCTGCCTACAATAATGGCATACGCGACCCGGCTTATTTTGAAAACATGGCCAAACAAATAGCAGGCAATGATTATAGCGCCTATAAAACTTTGCATGCTGTAGCCAAAAGCTTTACATCTTCGGGCGTACACAAATTAACTGTAGGCGAGGCTATGGAAATAGAGGATGCCATAGACAAGGGCGGACTGTCGCAGGATGAGCTGATCCAGAAGTTGTCTGATGCAGGCTGCAGCACGGAAACAATTATGAAATACGTGCATATGAATAAGCAGGCGGCGAAAGCTGCAGCTAGGGGCGAAGGCAAGGCATCATTTGACTGGGATAGCGTTATGGAAGCCTTTTACAGCAAGATGGGCGGAAGAAATAAGGTGCCGGAAGCGTGGCGTCCGGGATTGAAGCGGTACGCCAAAAGAGCAATAAACGAATACATAGCTAAAGAAAACCGCACGCCTACCGTAGACTGGGTGATGGATATTATGGAGCAGGGACTGGTTAAGGGCGTTGGCGGTGTTACGGTAGAAGGCGAACACTTCTGGAACAGTGATATATCATACAACATGGCACAGCTTGGCAACCATGATATCTATCATATCAGTAATGCAGATGACGGTTATGTCAATGTATGGTTTTATGGCAATGCTCAGCCGGTGCGCATGAGCAAGGCAGCGTTTAAGCAGACGATGGGAGATTAACATTATGGGAACTTTTAATTTCAGTAATATGCAAGGTGGCCAACATCAGGAAACTCAGAACATTCCGCGTGAATTTCGTCCTGCTGTTGAGCAGGCAAAAAAAGAACCGGTCGGCTCTTACGGTAACAACAAAACAGGCTTCTGGGACGAGGTGAAGAATTTTTTCTCCGGTGCTGATGTTGATACCAGTGCCGGCTTTATTGATGAAACCGGAACATGGAACAATGGCACTAAACAGGAGCTTGCTAAATACTATCCTACACAAAAGAGTGCGGAAGAACTCGAAAAGGACAGACTAGGCTCTTTGTGGGACAGAACGTATAAAAAATATCATTACAGCAAAGACGATGTGTTGCTGGAAGCAAAGAAAATCAGTGCGGCCACAAACATTCCGGAGAATGCCATCCTGGCTAACGCTGATAATCTGGCTAACGCACGCAATGTATATAATTATCAGCAGAAGGCTATGGACCCGCAGGCAGTATTTGCGGCCTACCCTGAGCTGAGTGAGCTGGCCAAGCTGAGTGATACCGACGCTGCTATTGCTCTGCATAATTTGAAGAACGTGCGCCAGACTCAGGGCATTATTGAAGCAGCCAAGACCGGCTGGGAGCTTGATAACCTGATGAGCGAGCGCGGCCGTATGGGCTACGCTGCTATGAACGGCAAGGAGCTGACGGATGCTGACATAGCACGTCTGGGAGAAATTGAAAAAGCACAGAAAAATTCCAAGGAGCTGCCAGGACTTTTTGAGGACCCGATGAGTGCTATTGTCGGCGGCACAGTGCAGAGCGGCAAGATGATGCTGCGTAATGCTCTTAATGGCCAGAAGATGGGCGTATACGGCGCTGGCTTCGGCGCGCTTCTCGGCGGTATTGCCTGCGGCGGTGCAACGCTGGGTGCCGGTACTGCTGCAGGCGCGGCCGCAGGTGCCAAGATTGGTTATAGTGTCGGTAGCCGTATCGGTATGGCGCAGGATATGTATGACGAAATCGCCGGCAACAACTACCTTGATTACAGAGGCTATAAGGATAAGCAGGGCAGGCAGCTGCTGACAGATAACCAGGCGCGCAGCTATGCTGCTGTAGCAGCAGCGCTGGAAACAGGCATTGAATTCAGCAACGCAGATAAAATCCTGAACGTCATCAAAGGCGGTGCAGGGGCGCAGAGCATCAAAGAAATTATCAGCAGTGCCAAAGACAGCACGGAGCTGCAGAGCCTGCTTGCCGCATATCTGCGTGAAAGTGCCAAGAACATCGGAACAGTGGCCATCTCCGAGAGCGCGGAAGAAGGCGTGCAGGAGATGAGCAACAGAATTATTTCTGATATTGCTGCAGCAAACAATCCCGGCGGTGATATCCCGACATATACGGCAAAGGACGTTATCGTTGGTGGCCTGGAGGCAAGCTGGCAGGCGTTGCCTGCGTCTATTGGCTTTGGCGCTGGTGCGCATGGAGCAAGCACGGTATCTTTTATGCGTCGTGCATCCGCGGCGCTGCAGCTGAAAAGCGAAGAGCAGAAGGCTAACCTGCGTGATGCTAACGGCATATCTATGCTGAGAAGTCTTGCCGAGGATATCAAAAATAATGCTTTGTTTAAAAAAGCTCCGGAAGTATATAATGAGGTACTGAATAATCAGCTCAAAGGCACAGAGCTGGAAACTATTAACATAGATACAGAGTACGTCCTTAATCAGAAGGGCGGCTATGAGCTTTTGAAATCTGCAGCAAAGGCAGCAGGCATAGGCGAACAGTATCTTAAAGACATCATCGACACTAAGGCAGACTTGAAAATCAGTACAGCAGATTATGTATCTAAGCTGCTGCCGACTGAAATCGGTGCCCATCTGGAAGACTACATCACATTCAGCGATATCAGCGAATGCCTGGCACGCAACAGAGAATATGCCGGCAGGATGCGCCGCGAGATGGAGCGCATATTGGCATATGAGAACCGCCAGCGTGAAGATGCTTTGAATACCTACCTTGACAATAACTTCCATACTCCAGAAACCCGTGAGATAGCAGAGGCAGTATTGCGCCGCTTCCCGGATAATCCCAAGGAAGGCGTAAAGGAAATCAGAAAATCACTGCAGGCCAAGATTGACGAGCCGCTTAATCAGATTATCGAAGAGCTGGAAAAGGGTATGGGCAACGGCGTAGCTGTAGTAGAAATCCCCGAATATGATAATCAGATGCGTGGCCGTGGCATCAAGGTAAGCAATAACGACCCATGGTATCAACGCTACTATAAAGAGAATAAGCATAAGCCCTCTAAGATGGAGCTGCGTGAGCTGGCGCGTGAGATTTGGACCGGCCACAACGAGTATGGGCTCTTTGGCTGGGAAAACCGCACGCCGGAAGATAACCAATGGTATGAGAATAACAAGGCAGCTATGGAAGCAACGGAAGAAGCTATCCGCAGATTGGATGCATTGACGCCTGCTCTGGAAGAAATAGATCCGGGCGAACTCTCTATTACTGAAGGGCTGAGCGAAGAAGGCTTTGAGGTATACCGTAAGCTGCGTGGCAAGCTGGAAGGAGCTGAAAGCAAAGAAGTGCGGCAGGCAGCACAGATGAGTGCTATCCTTGCCGCACGAATGGCAGACCGCATGGCTGAGCTGCATAGACAGGTTGGCCATACTAAATATACTGCGCTTGATTATGCGCGTAGTATTGGAGTTATCAGAAGTGAAAGTGAAGCTGCGGAGCAGAAGTTTAATCAGGCAGTAAATGTAGGTATAAATGAAAATACCAAATACAAACTTTTAGATTTAGATGTTTTGCAAGACAATATAGGCACCGACAAAGAAACTCCGGAGGCTAATCAAAAAGCCATAGATTACATTAAACATGTATTAACTGAAAATGAGCCGGTCACTACAAAAGATTTGTCAAGCGTATTTGATTTTAGCAAGATGAGTGAATATGATCAGCGTCATATTGTTTTGGCAAAATCGCAAAGAGGGCGAAAAAACAAAACGGAAAGGCAGGGAAGAAATTTAACCATCAGTAATCCTAGAGAGATTTTGCAAAATGCAGTTTTAGTTGAGATAAATCCATCAAAGCATTCTAATGAAGTAGACAATAAGTTACGTGAGGATATCAAAGGTTCATTGTCATATAGATTTGTTATACCAGTAAAGTTAAATGGACAGGCTCAAACGTTGGTCATTACTGCTATTGGGACATCTGCTAATGTACTAAAAAAATTAAACGAAGTAACTTTATACGAAGTTTACACAACAAAAATCCCGCCATCCCAGAGACAAGCTTCCCTGAAAGATGGCGGGATAGGGGATGCTTCAAAAGAAACAATTCCCTCTGAATATAGTTTAGCAGAGATTTTAGCAAAAGTCAAAGACCTTAATCATAAACCTTATGTTGATAAAGAAACAGGCAAGCTAATAATAGAAGACCAGATGGCTATAGGCTCTATGAAATTCGACCAGAAAGCATGGCATGGCACGCCTTACGATTTTGAAAGGTTTGATATTGGCAAAATCGGCGATGGCGTTGGTGACCAGGTACATGGCTGGGGCCTGTACTTTGCTAAGGATAGAAAAATATCAGAGGCATACAAGGAAGTGCTGGGGGCTGACGCTGGCGCAGTAATTGTAGATGGGGTTACGTACAAAATTGATGAGGAGGGAGATTGGGCAACAGCAGCAGGACAGAAGCTTATTGACAATGAGCCGTTAGAATTTGTTTTGGATACGTTTGATGCAATGAGCGGAAGCAAGAATAAGGAAAGTGCAATAAAAAGCTTAAAGGAAAGAATTGCCGGAACCAAAAGAACGGCTAATACAGAAAGCTATATTGCTAAACTAGAAGAAGCGATAAACATTATTGAAAAAGCAGACGTGAAGTACGAAAATACTTCACGCCTGCTGAAAGTGGAAGTTCCGGAAAACAATGTATTGCTAGATGAACAAAAGACTTTCATTAATCAGAACAAAAATGTACAAGCGCTTTTGAAAAATACTATAGAATCTTTGGATGATGCGCGGTCAATGAAGTTCTGGGAAAATTTGCTGAACTTTAAATTAAGAGCTTTTGATAATGCTGGCAAGGTTCAGTTTAAGATTGATGGCTTCAATAAATTAGCAGATGGCATTGGTAAGCTTTTAGAGAGCAATTCTAATACATTTGGCTATAGAACGCTTGCAAGAAGCTTGGAAAGATACGGATATAGCAAAGAAGAAATTGAAAAGCTAAAGTCAGATGGCGAATATCGTAGTCAGGAACAACAGAAACTCAGAAGTCAAGCTATCGCGTTAGAAGCAGAGTTAGAGCAGGCAAAAGCAGAAGATGCTGCCGAGAGGGCAGAAGTTATTAAGCAGGCAAAAGCTGATATTTCTGGTACACTGGGCGGCATGTTTACAGGTAACAAAATTTATGATGCCTTGGCGAAGGCTATGGGCGAAGAGGATTATAATTGGCGTGGCGCGTCTGAGCTGCTTAATGAGCACGGAATTAAAGGCATAGCTTACGAAGGTATGAAAGACGGCCGCTGCTTTGTCGTCTTCGATGATAAGAGCATTGATATCATAGAGCGTTACAACCAATCTGCAGGCGAGCGTGCTATGACTGCCAACATGGAGAAGCTGAAGGAAGCAAAAGAAATGCTGGCTAAAGATGCAGATATGGAAACCATCTACAAAAAGACCGGTTGGCATCGTGGCGCTGATGGTAAATGGCGTTTTGAGATACCGGATAATTTGGATGATATCAATCTTGCTGAGCTGCGTGACAATGAAGAAACTACTTTAGGAAAGATATACGATAACACTGCTTTGTATCAAGCATATCCGTGGCTAAAGAACCTGCTCGTAACCGTCGAAGACATGGAGAAGAACAGAAGAGGTTACGCTTACGGGGAAGACAAGATAGTGCTCAACGAAAAATATGTTGGATATTCTCCCTATAATCTGCAGAATGAGATACTGAACAGCCTGAAAAGCGAGGCAGGGGTAAAAGAAACCATAAATGCTTTCCAAGGCATCGTGCAGGAAGAAAAACTTCCCGGCAAGCAAGAAATCAGAACCATAGCTGAGAATCTGCCGGACAGCTTCTTTGCCGATAGAGAAGAGGTTAACTTCTTTGCGGAAGATGGCTCGTTCATCTTGCCGGATGATGAAGAAAAAACCTACTCATTGGAAGAAAAAGAAACTCTGCTCGCAGGGCATCTGAAAGAGGCTCTGGAAGGCATGCGGCCAAACGAAAGGATAAAAGAAACTCTCATCCATGAAATCCAGCATATCATCCAGAATGCAGAAGGCTTTGCTGGCGGCGGCAGCCCGGCCAAAGTCAACGAACAGATGAAGCGCCAGCTGCAGAAGTACGATGAAGAAATAGAACGCCTACATCCAAAAGGCAAAGAATATGTTACGGCCATACTCGAATATGACATAGCTGACTTTGAACATGACACCGGTGAAATTTCCGATGAGGCTTTTGCTGATATCAAAAATAAGGTTAAAGAGCTGGAAGAGCAAATCCCTGAAGAAAAAGTAAAGCGCCTGCAGGAAATCAAGGAGCTGCAGACAGATTTGGAGTGGCAAGCTGAAGATGAAAACTCTAGCGATTATGAAAAATACTTCCGCTTGCATGGAGAGCAGGAAGCCAGAGTAGCATCAATGAAAGCACGGCTCTATACCATGGGCGCAAGCCAGGAAAGAATTGATAACGAAGTGTTGAACGCTATCAATAACCCTATCATTGTATTTGGCGGCAGAAGCTACAGCATGGACTCTGATCAGCGCGGCTTATGGCAGCTCAAAGGCCAGACTGCCTTTAAAACTACCGGCGAGAAGGTTATTTCTCTGTTTAAGGCTGCAGACCAGTCGACATTTATGCATGAGATGGCTCATATCTATCTGCACGATATGCTGGTGCTGGCAGAATTACCGAATGCTCCGAAGCAGCTGCTGGATGATGTGGCCACGATTAACCGGTGGGCTGCATGGAACGATACGCAATTTGTCAAAGAGTACAAAGGCACTGCTATGGAGAGTGAATTTAAAAAGCTCAACGAGCAGATGAAAACTGCAGTTGCCAAAGGCTCCGTTGAAATCGAAGGCAAGAAAATGACCTTGGAACAGATGCAGCGGCTCTGGATGCAGGAACGCTTTGCCCGTGGCTTTGAAAATTATCTGAAGAGCGGTGACGCACCTACAGAAGCAACGCGCAGTATCTTCCGGCGCTTCAAGCAGTGGCTGACTAAAATCTATCGTGCATTCAGCCAGATTGGCGGGGCTCCGTCCAAAGAGGTTAAAGCAGTTATGGACCGCATGATTGCCAGTGAAGATGAAATCGACATTGCTATGAGGAAAAAAGGCGTGGATGATTTTGCCGCAAGCGGTGGCATGGATTATTTAGAAGGAAGCACGAAGGACGTATATCGCCGTATGGTAGAGCGCGCCAAGGCTGACGCTGAGGAAAAGGTGCTCAAGATAGCATTGAAGGACGTCAAGGAAGATTACCGGCAGCAGGAAAAGGAACTGTTTGCACGTGAAGAAGCGGAATACCGAGAGAAGCTGGCCGCAGAACCGGTGTTTATTATCCAGGAGCATATCAAGAATAACCCTGATATGAGCACGTCTGTTATCTGCGAAACACTGGGCATGAACGTGGAAGATTACGTTAAGAAGCTTAAAGAGTATGGCGGCAGCTTGGATGCTGCGGTAGAAGCTCATATGAAAGAGTTTAAGGAGGGGATAGATAACAGCGGCATAGATGCTCAGTATTTCCGTGAACGTGCGGAAGAAGTGGTGCAGGAGAGCAAATACCGTAAGCTGGCCACGGCGATGGAGCTGGAAGCGTTTGAGCGCATTGCCAAAAAGCAGCGTAACCTGACTACCAGAATTGAGGCCGAAGGTAAGAATGATGCTGCAGAAAAAGGCGTCATTAAGACGGTAGACAAGATGACCAGGCAGAGCAAGCAGATAGAAGAGCTTACTGCAGAAACAAAGGGACTGAAGCAGGATAAGCGTGAACTGCTTGCTAACGTGCGTGGCCTGCGTGATGCAGCACTCAGCCATTACAAGGACTATGTGCAATTCGTCGAGATGAAGCTGGAGGTTATGCCTATTGAGGACGCCAACAACTACCAGATGTGGCGCAGAAAGTCGGCGCAGGCGCAGTACAATTCTGAGCAGTCCCTTATCAAAGGCAACTGGGATAAGGCTGTCAAATACAAACAGGCTCAGCTGATCTATGACATGTTTGCTGACAGAGCTGTCCGCAACGCCAAGCAGATAAAGAAGATTGAAGATGGCCTGAAGCGTAAGCAGCAGACTATCAGCAAGGCGAAGAACATATCTGCAGATGAACGTTATGCGTATAATCATCTTATGTATGTGTTTGGCTTTTCTGACGCAGACGCGCCGGTACCGCCGCATTATGAGGGCATCATGGAAGTGCTGACGAAAGCAGATGCTACAAGGGAAGAAGGCGGCCTTATGCTGGAGTCGCCATTCTTCGGACCTGATGGCCAGACCAATCTCCCTGAATGGTTCCTGCAGGCGGCGATGAACAGCAATAAACGTAAAGCAGGGCATAAGGATTTAAGCAATATGCAGGTTGATTTGGTGGCACAGGTTATGCATATCATCTATAAGCGAGGCATGGATAATATGAAGCTGGCCACGATTAAAACCAAGGATGGCAGAACCCTGACTGTTGATGAAGCAGTTGCTGAGATTGAAGGGCAGACACGCCAGCGCATGATAGAACGCGCTAACGCCGATCCGACTGGTGCCAATAAAAACAGATGGCAGGATGACGCTGCAAACTTTATAGACCAGGCTGACAGGGTGCTGATTAAGCCGGAGGTAGAGCTGAAAAAGCTGGGTGATGTGGCGCTACGGTATATCTATGACCCGCTGAAGGAAGCTGCAGACAAAGAGCTGAAGATGGCCGTGAATATGCAGAACAAATTAAAAGGACTGTTTGATGCTTACTCTCCCAAGGAACTGGCAGATATGCGTAACAAACGCCTCTATGATTTTGGCTCGTCAAAGATTACCAAGGAACAGGCAATTATGATTGCGCTTAACTGGGGCACTGAAACGAACCAGCAGCGCGTCCTGGACGGCTATCACGTCAATGTAGCGCAGGTTAAAAATGTGCTGCAGTATCTGGATGAGCGCGACTGGAACCTCGTCAACAGTATCTGGAAGCTCTACGATATACATTGGGACCAGATAAGAGAGATTGAAGCACGCATGACCGGTGCCGTGCTGCAGAAGCAGGAAGCTAAAGGCTTTGTTGTTGTCGGACAGGATCGGAAAATCTATACCTTAGATGGTGGCTACTTCCCTATTAAATACGACCTGCGGGATTTGCGTACGCAGGAGCAGGCTGACGCTGCACAGCAATCGGCAATGAGCAACATTGCAATGTCTTTAGGTAAGGGCTTCCTGAAAGAACGTACTCAGCATAAGGTTGAGCGCAGGTTAGATCTTAGGTTTGAAGTTATCAGCGGCAGCATTACTGACGTTATTCATCTGGTGGCATCCCGCGAACCGGTACGCGACGTGCGCCGTATCGTTCTCAATGAGAATTTTAAAAACCTTGTCTATAATTACCTCGGCCAGAACGCTTACAAAAATCTGAAAAAGTGGACCAGCGATTGTTGGGCGGAAGAACCTATACCGAGGACGGCCTACGAAAAGGGCATGGCCAAGCTGCGTAACGCTCAGACAATGGGAACAATGGGCTTCAGGGTAACAACGGCGCTGCTGAATATCGCTAACGCTTCGAGCGTAGCTCATTATATGGGCGCTGCTGAGCTGCTGCACTCGCTCAAAAAGTTTTACAGTGCCCCGCGTCAGTATACGGACTTCGTTTTCCAGCGCTCTGTATTTATGGCGGAACGTGCGGAAACCATGGATGCCAGCATACATGATGCGCTGAAAGGCCCTAATATTTTGGATGGTATTCCGGGCATTGGTAAGGCTGGCGAGGTTATCAAAAACAATGCGTTTAAGATGATAACCTGGACAGACCTGATGCTGGCATTGCCGCTTTGGCAGCACGAATATGAAAAGACCTACAATGCAGAGATGGATGCCGGACGTTCGCCGCAGCAGGCGAGGGAAGCAGGCGTAAATGCCGGCGATGCTGCAGTGCGCTGGTGCTTCGGCAGTGGCCGTACGGTAGATAAAGCTGCCATCCAACGTAAGGGCAGCGAGCTGATGAAGCAGCTCACTATGTACTACAGCTATAACTCTACAGTCTATAATGCCCTCAATTATAAATTATGGGAAGCGAAGGTAGGCTACAAGAAGGCCGTAGCGGCAAGCGCAAAGAATAAAAGCATGGCTCTGATGAAAGCTGTAGCTCATGCTGGCGATGCGCTGCTGATGTGGGTACTGCTGCCGGCGGTTATTTCGGCACTGCTGCGTGCCGGCGCAAGCGGTGACGATGATGACTGGAAGATTGAAAAGCTTATCAAGAGTATGGGGCAGGAATCTCTTACAGGCATTGTCGGTGGTATACCGGTGTTGCGTGATGCTGTACCTTACTTTATGGCTAAGGTATTTGATGAGCATCAATTTGCTCCAAAAATTCCTATCCAAAATACCATTGAGCAGACAAACAGAGTTATCCAAAGCGCTGTCAGTGACAAGAAAACTATCAGTGATACACTGCGGGAGATGGGCAAGCTGACAAGTCAGGTTACCGGAGCGCCCAGCACGTTGATAGATAGCTTTACAACAACACTGCAGTATCTGGAAAGCGGCTTCGATGAAAGCGTTGCGGATTATCTGCGCGCCTTGATCTTTGATAAAAAGCTGAAGAAAAATCAAAAATAGTCATTTTGTACTTTACAAAACGGCCTGAAAGCCGTGGTAAAATATTATTGTCAATAAGTATGTAAAAAGCCCTGGCTGATGCCGGGGCTTTTGCTTTATGGAAAGGAGCAGAATATGACAGTACAGAAAGACGTTACTAAAAATATCTATGTTGGTAACGGCTCGACAAGGACATTTCCGTTTACCTTTGAGTGTCCTGCAGAGCATCCGGAATATATTAAGGTATATCTGATGCAGGACGATGGCACGGCGCTGGCCACAAGCGATTATCAGCTGGACATGGATGCAAGGCAGATAACATATCCTAGTAGCGGAGCAGCGCTGCCGGAAGGCAAGAAGCTGGTTATCATGCGCGAGCTGCCGTTGCAGCAGATGATGAACCTTGTAAACAACGGGCCGTACTTCGCGGAAGATGTGGAGCTGGCGTTTGATGAAAACGTAATGGCTATGCAGCAGATAGCTGAAAAGCTTAACCGCAGTATTATCATGAGTGTGGATATAGATGGTGATGCTTTTGTCAATGAAGTGCCGTTCGAAGCCGGCAAATCGTTCCGAATTGCGGATGATGGCAAGAGCATTGTTCTGACAGAAGATCCTGCAAGAGTATTGCCGACAGTGCAGAATTTGGCAACCGTTGCTGAAACTAGCGCTAAGCAAGCACGCTTTAACGCTGAAAGTGCCGCTAATCATGTAAGAGCGGCAGAACGTGCGAGCCAAAATGCAGAGGAATATGCCGATAAAGCAAAAGAGTATAGTAAAAATGTTAATGTCTTTGTTCCGTCTGTAGACGACAGCGGTAATCTTGCATGGACCAACAAAGCGGGCTTAGCTAACCCTGCTACAGTCAATATCAAAGGACCGCAGGGCGCTCAAGGCGAAAAAGGCGACCCCGGCACAGGTATTACAATTAAAGGCAAGTATGATAGTTTGTCTGCATTGCAAGCCGCACACCCAAAAGCTGATGAGGGCGACGCTTATATGGCAGGAACTAATCTTTATGTTTGGAATGGCAGCGCATGGATAGATTGTGGAAATATCCAGGGCCCAAAAGGCGATAAGGGCGATGCCGGTGATACAGGCGCAGCAGGAGCGCAAGGACCACAAGGACCACAAGGACCACAAGGAGTGCAAGGCCTGCAAGGTTTACAAGGCCCGGCAGGCAACGCGGCTACAATTACCATAGGCAGTGTTACAACAAGTGCGCCGGGAACGGCGGCCAAAGTCACCAATAGCGGTACTTCTTCTGCTGTTGTATTAGACTTTGTGCTTCCTAAAGGCAAGGACGGTGCTGATGGCGGTGTGACTGTTGATGATGCCCTCTCTGATGCCTCTACTAATGCTATTCAGAACAAAGTAGTGAAGGCTGCTCTTGATAACAGAGCTGTGCTTGATGATGCTAACACTTTTACTTCTCCAAATAATTTTGATGATATTTATATGGCAGATGGTATGAGTAGCCTTAAGTGGTATAATGGTTCACCTAACTTTGTTGTTGCTTCTATTAATTCCAAAAGATATACAGGTGAAGCGAATACGGCAAAGAAAGCAACGCAGGATGATGCAGGTAATGTAATTACGAGCACTTACGCTACCAAAACAGAACTTAGTAGCTGTGTTAAGACTGTAAATAATGTTGCCCCCGATTCTAATGGTAACGTAGCTATTACTGTTAGTGGTGGTGGTGTAACTGTAGATGAAGAACTATCAAGTACAAGCATTAACCCGGTTCAAAACAAAGCTATCTATAATGCGTTGCTGAATAAAGTCGGGACTGATATTTATTCTGGCTTTGCTTTGATAGGTGCAGCAACTACAATAGCGTGGCGACAAGGCTCGCAGGCTATAGGCTCTATTAATGCAAGCACTTATACAGGCACTGCATTACGTGCAACACAGGATGGCAGCGGTAACGTAATCACTGATACGTATACTAAGAAGGTTGATTTTGATAAGACTATTAGCGAGTTAGGTGTAGCTTTCCAACAAAAAGCTGACAAGAGCGATTTAGCTGATGTTGCGACTAGCGGTAAATATACTGATTTATTAAATAGACCTGCTTACGTTGTGCAGTCCGTGAACAATGTAAGACCCGACAGCAATGGCAACGTAACCATTACTGTTAGTGGAGGCTCAAACGTCACTGTAGATACTACATTGTCTGCTACATCTACAAATCCTATTGCTAACAAAACTGTTTACTCTGCTTTAGGGGGTAAGTTAGGTAAAACAGAAACAGCCTATGCTGCTACAAAGGCAACGCAGGATGGCGAAGGTAACACTATTGCTACTACATACATTAAATTCATTAATGGTAATGGCCCAGACGCTAGTGGCAATGTTAATGTTAGTGCTGGTGGTGGTGGTGGTGTGAGCACGTCTGTGGCTAATACATGTACGGCACAGCAAAACTTCCAACGCTTAAAATTCAATTTTGAAAGTTTTGCCACATCACGCATCCGCGGCACCAATTAGATAGAAAATATCTGATTGGAATCACAAATAGAGAAAATGCTGATTGAACTTGTAGAAGTCAATCAGTTTTTTTGTGTTTAAAAAGCAGGAGCTGCTGTACGATTGTATAGCAGCTCCTGCTTTATGGCATAATAGATTATTTTTGAAGCATATTAGTAATAGCATCACTCGAAAGCTTGATATCAAGGTGTTGATCAGTGACGATTACTTTGTCTAAAAATAAATCGATAAGTAATTTTTTGGCATCTAAATCAGACATATCATTCAGTTTTTGACGAAAAAGCTGGAATGCTCTTTCGATTTCCCGGTCATTTAAAATTTTATTTTGCTTTACCTTTTTGAGAGTTTTGATTTCTGTTTGCAATGTTTCAATCGCTTCTTTGGCAGCGCGTATTTTGGTTATAGTAAAATCATCATGCATACCGTCTTCGACTAATTTATACAAATTTGCACGTTTTGATTCAGCTTGCGTAAGCTGAGATTGCTTGCGAGCTATATCTTTGTCGATAGATCCTTTTTGAGCTGCGTACTTTTTACGCATTTTATCGGCGATGCTTGAAAAGGCTTGAGGAGTAAGGATTTCGTTTTTTATTTTGGTCAGCACTGCTTCCTCTACATCGTCTTTCCTAATAGTTTTTTGCGGACAGCTTTGAAGGGGAACCCTCTCTTTTGTGAGGCAACCATAATACGAGTACATTTTTTTGTGTGGAGTAACGCTATGACCTCCCATAGCTTGACCACAATGACCACAAATTATTTTGCCGCTCAAAAGATAGTTAACCTTGGATTTGAACGTAGGTCTTGCTTTATTGATTTTGCGGCGAGCTTGAGCTTGCTGAAAAACATCTTTACTGACTATAGCAGGAATGGCATCCTCAAGGCGTATAAAATCATCGGGACGGGTTTTTGCGTGCATGTTGCGACCGCCCTTTTTGCGAGGCGATTTGTTAAAGGTATAAGTACCGCAATAGCGTTCGTTTCCGATGATATCGTAAAGGCTGTTTTTGCCAAAAGGTTGGCCGTTGCGCGTTGTGAACCCCTTTTTGGCTAGTATAATGCAGATATCTTTGTAGCCATGCCCAGCAACATACAAGTTAAAAATCAGGCGGATAGCCTCAGCTTCTTGGTCATCAATAACGTAATACTTATCAACAATTTTATAACCTAAAGGAGGCGTGCCACCGTTAAATTGGGCTTTATAGGCATTTTCGTTCAAACCCTTCTTAGTTTCTTTTGCCAGGTTCCTTGAATAGTAGGCTGCCATAGACACAAGCATTCCCTCCATCATCTGGCCTTCGGGCGACGCGTCTATGTGCTGCACTGCGTATTCATAGCGTATACCCAGCTTTTCCAGTTTATCCTTGGTCGTATAGTAATTCAGCTCGTTGCGCCTGTTGCGGTCAATTTTATGGAAAATGATGATATCAAACTTATCCTCTAGCGCATCGGCCAGCATCTGATTATAAGCGTCGCGCTTGGTCAGCTCGCGGCCGCTTTTGGCCTCATCGACATATTGGCCAACGACGAGATAGCCTTTGCTCTGACAATAGCTGCAGCAGGCGCGTACCTGTGCGTCGATGGATTCTTCACGCTGCATATCGCTGGAGAAGCGTGCGTAAATAACGGCGCGCGGCATTAGGCTGCCTTCTCCTTATTATCGAGGGTATCGCTGTCGCTGCTAGTAAGCAGGAGGGACAGGATGTAATCAGCAAGTTTGTCGAATTTGTCGTCCATAATTAACACCACTTTCTTTTTATATAATTAATCTTCTTATCCTTTTTTTATTTTAATAAAAGTAAAGTTAGCCAAGAGTTAATAAAAATAGATAAAAGAAAGATAATAAAATTTTTATTAAAAAATCCGGGGGCGCGTAGAGGTGCGTGTCCCCGGATTTTTTAATTTTCTAGCAAAGAAGTAGAGTGATGAAATTTTTAGTACTTATTAAAGAGATTATCCCCAACACATGAAGTCTGTTGTTGAGGATATAAAAGCTACTCACTAATAGATTTGTCGTAGTCTGTATAATCATTTAAGAGTATATCTTTGCGTCTGTCTATTTTATCGAACTTAATAGGATAACATGACTCAATCAATCTGCTCCAAATACGGTAATGTTTAGTTTTGGTCGAATCAAGAATGTTTTTTATATTTGTGTTTGTAGTAACTAACATAGGCTTTTGGCAATTATAGCGTGTATCTATTAGTAAAAACAATACTTCCAAGAACCAGTCTGGTATAGTCTCAAGGTATATATCATCAATCAGTACTAATTCGTAAAACATTAAAGCGTCAATAATTTCACTTTTTTTGGCATGCGAGAAGGCCAGCGAAAATTTTTCCGTATTAGTTACCAAACAGGGATAGTTTCTTTCAACCAATTTATTCACAATGCCTTTGGCGGCAAATGATTTGCCACTGCCGTTAGGCCCCCACAGTAATAATCCTTTGCCTTTTTTACGGTACTCATCGAAATTATCAACATAATCATTGATTCTTTTTGAAATAGTGGGGCTTTTGTTATCGTCATCGTCCAAACAGACGTGATTGTATGTTGATGGTAAAAAACCGATAAAACGATAATCCCTAGCTTGTTGTTGGAGCTTTATAATATTATCGGCTTTGTCCTTAGCGTCTCTTTCGCACTTTGATTTCTCCAATTCACATCTGCATTTGCGGGGAGCGCAAAATTTGTGCCCTTGGAACACGTGGTGCTCTTCTTTTGGCGTATTGCATTTACCGCAGTACAGTACACCATCAACATAATAATCATAAGTATTGATAATCTGCTCTTGATTAAGAGCTAACGCATCAGGGATAATAGTTTTAATATCCAAGTAGTTAACCTCCTAGCAGTTTTGATAATTTATCATTATTATCAGCATTAACAGAGTTGTCAGCAGGCTTATCTTTGTTGTGTTTATACCATCTTAGTATAGTAGCATAATGATCAACGTATTTTTTGCCCGTTGATTGTATATAAGTATCTAACGACGTAATCATAGTATCAACAATATTGCTGTCATTGATTTTTTCGAGGAGTTGTTTATGTTCACTTTCAGATAAAAAGACATTGCCAAACTCGCCATATGTTTTTTTGTCTATATTTTTATCTTTTTTGCGTGCGCGCCAAGCTTTAGTTCTCTCCGCACCGCTTAAGGGCACGATTTTGTTGAGCGTATCGGTACTTTGATATTTATTCCAGTTTTTGATGTGCAGGTTATTATCGACGTAATCAAGCATGTTGTACTCAAGGAGACGGTTGATGACTTCATTGACAATTTCTTCCGCGATGCCGAATTCTGTTGCTAGGCTTTGACTCGTATAAGGGATGCTTGGAGTAATATACAACTTGCCATTATCATTTATTAATCCGCCTAAAATGATAAGTCTAAACCAAATAATGATAATAGCATCAGCGTAAGGTTTGGTTGATAATTGAATAATTTTCCGATTCGAAAATATATTTGTGGATATTTTAACCCAATTTGCTTGTATACCCATAATATCACCTCTTTTCTGTATTATCATTATAATATAGAAAAAGTAAATAGAACGTTAATAAAAAACAAGAATTTCTAATTTATTTCTAATTAATTCTAGTTTTTTCTAATCTTTTCTATTCTTTTTTATCTTTTCTGCTCTTATGAGGTCACATAAAGTCACAAAACGTCACGTAAAGTCACGCACTGTCACAGTCATATTACTTTGCCATAAAAATAGTTTTCATATTGTCAGATGCAATTAAGAGTGGTACAATTTAAATTGGATAATTATACGCTTTTTTAAAGAAATTTAATGCAGGAGTGGTTTAAAGATGAAAAATGTATTGCAGGCTTGTGATCCTAGGCCGAGCATTGTACAGGGTACGTTTAATGCAGAGATTTTTACGGCTGCTTTAGGTCCTGTGATAGAGTATTATCGTTGTGGGAATTCCCGATTAGATAGTATCTATACCGATGCGGAAACTTTTTTTCGTGCGGCGACTTACGTTACTGATGGTTTAAAAACAACAGTAAATAATATTTTTCAGCGTATTGATGGTGATATGTCAGCCCCTTCAATTCAGCGGCTTGAGACTGCTTTTGGCGGCGGTAAGACTCATACATTGATAGCTTGTGTACATATTGCAAATAGAGGTAAGGAGATTGCTCCTGCTGTCAAAGAGATTATTGACGAAAAGTATTTGCCAGAAGCTGGAAGTGTTAAAGTTGTTGGTATTGCTGGAGATGAGATTAAACTTAGTAAAACAAAAGCAGGCAAAGTCCTTCCGTATACTTTATGGGGTGAAATTGCCTTGCAAATTGGTGGCGAAGAACTTTATAAGAAAGTATTAAAGGATGTTGAAAGTTATGCTGCACCTGGTTTAGACTATTTTGAAAATGTTTTAGGTGATAAGAAGTTGCTTATTATGTTTGATGAGCTTGCTCAGTATGCTTCCAAGCTGGAAACTTACAACAGAACCAGTAATCAGTTAGCAGCATTTTTGATGGCTTTAAATGGCTATGTTCGTAATCGTTCTGGAATTGCTGTTGTTGTTACTTTGGCAGGAAGTTCTGATGCTTTTGCTAAAGAAACAGAAAAGCTTAGTAAAGTTCTTAATGATATTAGCAAAGAGAATCTGACTCAGGATGATGTTCTTGGTGTTGTTGGTAAGGCAACTGCTGGTCTTAAGAGTGTTCTTATGCGTGATGCTTCTGCTGTTACACCTGTTCAAGCTAATGAAATTTCTGCAGTGTTAGCAAAAAGACTTTTTGTTAGTATTGATCACGAGAATGCAAAGGAAGTTGCTTCTGCATATATGATGACCTATGAAAAAAATAGAGGCATGTTACCGCAGGAAGCTACGAGTATAAATTTTAAGGACAGAATGGTTTCGCATTATCCTTTTCATCCGACCTTGATTGATTTTTTGAATAACAAGCTCGCACAGGCTCCTAATTTTCAAGGTACTCGTGGTGTGCTCAGAACTTTAGCTATGACTGTAAGAAGCATATGGAAGGAACAGAAAGATATATCTTTAATTCATGTAAGTGATATCGATATGCGTAATAGCACGATTGTTGATGAGATTTTGGGAAAAACTGATAGCAGTGAGCTTAAAACTGTGCTGAATGCAGATATAGGCTCAGTTGACACATCTAGCAGCATTAAGGGTGGCTTGAGTAATGCGCAAATTGAAGATGCAAAGAATCCTCATCCTGACCATGTGCTGATGTATGAAAATACATGGAAAGTAGTGTTCTTAAACAGTTTGGTGGGACGTGCTGAGGGTTATACATCTAATGTATTTGGTGTTGCCGAGCAGGATGCCATTTTCCAGACTGCAACGCCGTTATTACTTCCGTCTCAGGTGCGCATGGCGTTGGAAAAGATTCAGGAAAGTGCCTTTTATCTTCGCTATGAGCATGGTAAGTATTTTGCTCATACTGAGCCTACTATTAATAGTGTTTTGGCGCGTATCCGTGAAACAATTGAATCAAAGCGTATTGTTGCTAAGCTGCGAAGTGTAGCAAATGATTTGATTCGTGAAAGCAGGGTTTTTTCTGTTATCCATAATGTAAGCTTACCGGCAGATGTACCTGACAATTATGAAAAACCGGTTGTTGCCGTTATAGCAATTGATACTGAAAAGATCAATGTACAGGATTTTTATACATATAAAGCTAATGGGCAGTTTAGAACGCGGAAGAATATATTGTCTTTGCTTATTCCTAAAACTGTTCAGGTAGATGGCTTGAAGATAGATGATGGCAAAATGGTTAGTCTTTATCACGAGTTTGATAAGGATAAAGAAGGCGAGAAGGAATTAGCAAGAGCGCAGGACTTAGCAAGACAGGTTTTGGCCATTAATATTTTGGCAGAGAATTCTCTGCAATATGGTATTAATCCAAGTAAATTGCAGGATGCTGATTTCCGCGAGAGACAAGCAAATAGGCCGCAAGAGCTTAAAGTCGCGGTGGCAAGCTTGTACACGAAGTTTTGCTATTGGAGTGTAAATGGTCTTGTTAAAAAAGATATCCCAAATGTTAGTGGTGACAGCGGTGACACTATTATTAAAGTAATAGAAGATAGGCTTGTCAATGATAATGAGCTGCTTTTGGATAATACTGATAAATTTGCGGCTTCTATGCTGCAGTCTTTGTCTGAGAATTATTTCTTTAAAAAGCGTTCTTCTGTGGGCATCAAGGATTTGTTGAATGATTTCTTAAATGTTGGCCAATGGCCAATTTTGGCTGATAAAAATATTTTAAGTAAAATTCTGCGTGATGGTGTAGCGTGCGGTATTTGGGCAGTTTATAAGGATTGGACCGATCCAAATGATACTAGGCCTTCAGAAATTTATTATCAAGAGAATCCTTTGCCTTTGAGTATTGATTTGCTCGGCAGTAGTGAGTTTAAAGTGACAACAGTTGCTTTTGCGAAGAAAAATGGCTGGCTTGATCAGGATAAGCCAACTGACGAAAAAGTTAAGTCTGTCATTAAACAGATTATGCAAAACAGTGGCGCTGTTACTATAAAAGGTATTGAAGAACAGATAAAGAATAGCTTGCCTAAAGCTGATCGGGAGCAGGTTTATGCTAATATTAAGGATCTTGCTACGTCTGGAGGATATGCTGTTTATAAAGGCAGTGTTGCACAAAATAGCAAACCTGCGGAGGAAGATATCTATGAAGGCTTTTCTGTACCAGATCATGATTTGGGTGAGAATGAAGTTCTTATTAGCAAAAAAGAGCGAAGTGAACGTGGTTGGCTGGATGTAGGCAGTAATGAATTGCGTTTATCCGGTGTAGATGGTGATGCTGTCGTTGAAGAGGTATTTACTTTACTTGGCAGGATTGGTAGTCTTTATAGTCGTGGTAAAGCGACAACGGATATTAAGGAGCTTGATATCTATGGCTTAAAGCTGCCTGGTGGCGGCTCGCTGAGAATCACCTTAGATAATGCAGAGGCAATCGATTTCAAAAGACTTGATGAATTCTTTGCAGATTTGCATTCTAAGCTAAAGGTTAGCAAAGCAACGAGTTTAGATATTACTATTGATAATCCTGATGATAAATGCGAGCTGGTACAAGCTTTAAAGAAAATTAAGAGTTAAGGATGGTAGGCAGCGTGGAACTTAATAATAAGCATGAAGAAATGCTGGGCAAGATGAACAATATGCTTATGAATGCTCCTTGGACTATGAAAATTGTAGATAGTGCTAAGAATGGCGTAACTTTACAGATTTTCGAAGCTCAATATGATGAGCAGGGAAAGCGTATTTTGAAAAAGCATGGGGAAATTTATGGCAGTAAGCTGCGCGTTTGCAAGGAGCCTTTGCGTTATATGCTTGCGGAGATTAAGGATGACCTAGGTAACAGTCTTGGCTTACAGAATCTTTTGGACGGAGCAATCACATATCGCGGTGATGTTCCTTTGGATAAAACGGTAGGTGTAAAACTTGCTTTGGTGGCAATTCTTGTTGCGTCTATTAACCATGAGGCTAAAGCAGAGCTGATTTCCTGGCGCATCGAAAGAATTTCTGCTGAAGAGGCCTTTTACTGGTTTGGCAAGGTTACCGTGCCGGTTTATGGCGTTAAGGCAATGCAGTGGGCTGTAATAGGTATGCGTACTATTCTTGCTGGACCGACTGACCAGAAGGTTAATTATGAAGAAATGCTGGAAAAGCTGAGGAGATAATTATGACTTATGAAAAAAAGCTTATTGAAGGCAATTTTCCTTGCGGACAGGTAGGCGCCGAAACAAGAAGAGAACGTGGAGCTAGTTCTGCTTTACCTCCTTTGTATTTTATGCATGTATGGTGGGCACGCCGTCCGTTGACTCCGAGCAGAGCGGCTATTTTAGGCAGCATTTTGCCTGCGGATGTTGATGCGGATGAATTTATAAAGGAATTAGGCATTGTAAAAAAGCAGGTTGTTATAGGTGATAAAAGGTGGACTTTGGTTAGCAAAAATCTTGAGCTGATCAGAGATAATGGCGAAGGCGAATATATTCCTTACTCTGAGAAGTTCGATAAAGCCTTGACTAAAGAAAATGAAAGAAGGCTGGCTGTACGGCAGCAGCTATCTAAACTTTGCGAAGCAGATCCTGTTTATAAAACATCTCCACTAGTTACAAGATGGCTTGATGAGAATCAGCATTTAAGTGGAGAGTGGTTGTTTGGCAGAACTGGTTTTAAAGTTGAAACCGTTGTTGCTGATCCTGTGGCTATTAATGAGCGAATAGAATTTTCCTCTAGTGAAAGCGTTAGGAATATTTTAGGTGATACCATAAAAATCGATGCAGAAGATCTTTATGGTTATGGCAGAGCTTATCAGAATCCTTTAAAAGCACAGTTTAATGAATACACAGTATTAGACTGCACTGCCGGTGGTGGCTCAATTCCTTTTGAAGCACTTCGTTTAGGTTGTAATGTTATTGCTAATGATTTAAATCCCGTAGCAAGTGCTATTGAAAAAGCTACACTTGAATATCCTAGAAAATATGGAAAAGATTTACTGTTAGATTTAGAAGTATACGGTAAAAGATTAAAGGAAGAAGTGGGTGCAAAGCTACAAGATTATTATTATTTTGCAGCCGATGAAGTAGATCAACAAGGATTACTTTATCATCGTACCGTAACTTGTCCTCACTGTGGCGAACGTGCTCCTCTGCTTAATGCTTTTGCTTTGCAGAAAAAAGCCGATGGTTGGATGGTTTTGCCAAAAATTGAAGGCGAACCAGGTCAGAAAAAAGTACGTTTTATTCCCATTAAACTGGTAAAAGGCAAAGGGCCTCAGGGGGAAAATCCTGATAACGGCACTGTTACCCGTGGCGTTGGCAACTGCTTGCATTGCGGACAGGTTATTGAAAGCGAAGAAATCAAAAAGCAGGCGCAGGGAATTTCGGAAATTGGTAAATGGTCCGATGATTTGTATTGCGTAGTGGCCAAACGCCTGGTTCCTAAAATCGGCAAAGACGGCAAACCGATGATTATTAAGAGCGGTCCGGAACGAGGCAATGTAAAAATGGTTGAAGAGCTGTTTTTCCGTGAGCCGGGAGCAGAGGATTATGCTGCCTTGAAGCGTGCAGAGCAGGCTTTGCAGGATAATTGGGAGCGTTGGGAGGATATAAATCTTATTCCGACGGAACGTGTTCCAGAAGGTAATGATGCTCGTCCGCAGATGTATGGTTCTTTTAGGTGGTGTGATATGTTTACACCGCGTCAGCTTTTAGCACATTTGACAGCTATGGAAACCTTACAGCAAATGATTCCGGAGATTGAAGCTGATTTGGGTGAAGAAAAAGGCCATGCTGTTATTCATTACCTGCAATATATGCTTGATAAGGGAATTGATTATAATAGCAGGCAAACGAGATGGATTCCGCAAAGAACTAGCGTATCCGGAACATTTGGAAGACATGATTTTTCACTTAAATGGACCTTTGGCGAACTCGTCTATACCGGTAATAATAGTGGCTTGGAATGGGGTAAGAGCCAGGTTTTGGATGCGTACAAAGGTATTTGTGAATTATTGTCCAATATCGAGGATGCTAATGTTACCATTACCAATGGTTCAGCTGCGGCTTTAAATGTTGAGGATAAGACTGTTGATATAATTTGCCTTGATCCGCCTTATTATAACAACGTGCAGTATGCCGAGCTTTCAGATTACTTTTATGTCTGGCAAAAGCGTACCTTTAGAGCTATTTATCCAGAATGGTTTAATCGTCGCTTGACTAATAAGGATGATGAGGCTGTGGCTAATCCTGTGCGTGATGGTGGCGCCAAAGAAGCAGATAAGGTTTATGAGCAGCGCATGAGTGAAATATTTGCTGAATGTCGCAGAGTTATTAAAAATGATGGCATTATGACCATGATGTTTACGCATAAATCACAAGAAGCATGGGAAACCTTGACTAAAGCGCTTATTGAAAATGGTTGGATTATTACCTCTGCTTTCCCAGTTGATTCTGAATTTGCTGCATCTATGCATCAAAAGGATATGGCTGCTGCTGCTAGCTCCATCTTTATCGCTTGTCGCAAGCGTGATTTGTCCAAGCAAGAGTTTAGCGTTTGGAAGGGCTTTGGCGGTATTGGTGTATTGCAAAAGCTACGAGAGGCAGTACGTGACAGCTTGAAGGAATATGATGCGCTTAAGCTTAACGCAGTCGACGAGATGGTTGCCAGCTACGGCAGTGCCTTGAAGGTCCTTTCTGAGAACTGGCCTGTAATGGATGGCGATGAGCAAGTAACGCCTATCAAAGCGATGCGCGAAGCAAGCACTGTTGTTGCACAATATCAGCTTACAAGATTGACAGAAGGACAGCTTTCTGTGAATGATGTTAATCCTGAAGCTGGCATTGCTTTGACCTTGTTTGGCATATACGGTATTAATTATCTGCCCTACGATGATGCACTGAGCTTATCGCGTTCTTTGAACATTACTTTAGCTAACAAAACCGCAGGCTATGTTGTAGAAAGCGATATGCTGGGCATTAATGATGAGCGTACTGGCAGAAATACTCAAGATGATAGTTTTGAAGGTTACTTTGCTCCTGTAGTGCGTAAGACGAATAAACTGCGTCTTGTTATGCCGGAGGAGCGTGCAAAGAAGCGCCTGGAGCAACCGCAAACTGAATGGGATATTATGCAAGGCCTCATTATGGCTTATCGTGAAGGCGAGATTCCTGTTGCCAGAGCTTATATGGAAACACAAGCGCAGGGAAAAGAAGCGAAGGTTATTGGCATTCTTAAAGTTTGGGCTGATGGCTGTGGCAGTGAAGAACTTAAAAAAGAAGCACAAAGAATCCTCTTTGGCTTAAAATAAGCTGTTTATGCAGGTTGCTTCGTGCAGCCTGCATATTTTGAATACATGGTAGTTTTAGAAGAGGTGGTAAATGATGGAGATGGAAAGATTGAAGGATTACGAATGGGAGATGAGCTATCGTACTTCTGGCGTAAATTCAAAAGGTAAACCTGTTGACATATTGCATGATTTTTATTTGCCTGCGTTGGAACGAATAGTAAGCTATGATCGTGTCGCAGGCTATTTCCGTTCGACATCCTTGGCTGCCGCTTCCCAAGGCTTCACGAAGTTCTTGCACCATGATGGACATATGCGTTTGATTGTAGGCGCAGATTTAGCTTTAGAAGATGTTGCTGCTATCCTTAAAGGTGATGCACAAAAAATGGCTGAAAAGCTGGAAAAAGAACTTGAGCATGAAGAAAATTGGCCTGAGGACGTAAAAAATGGCGTAGCCTTGCTTTCAGAGATGGTTGCACGGGAAAAGCTGGAAGTACGTGTAGCGTTTCGCGTCAGCTCTGTTACAGGAAAACCTGTGGCGGTTGATTCGTGTGAAGATGGTTATGTGCATGAAAAATGGTTTGTTATGCAGGATGCTGAGGGAAATCGTATTTCTGGCGGTGGCTCGCTCAATGAATCCAAAACTGCCCTTACATTGAATGCTGAGAATGTCGATGTTTTTTGCGAATGGGAGGGCAGTAAATTTCATCAGCGTGTTGAGCAGGATGTAAAAGCTTTTGATGAACTTTGGAATAACGTAAATCTGCATATGAGGGTTTATCCTTTGCCTAAAGCTGTAAAGGAAAAGCTCGTAAAATTAAAGAACCTAAGAAATAAGCCAACGGAAATTGATTGGACCGTGATTGATGATGAAGAACAAGAAATGAGTCCGGAGGAACTATTAAAGTTTGCTGTGCTGATGGATGCACCGAAGATGCCAGGAGGCGTTTTCGTAGGTATGTATTCTGCTCCGGTTGAACCTTGGCCGCATCAGGAAATTGTTGCACGCAGACTCGTCGAAACTTATCCGTATTCTTATATGATGTGCGATGAGGTTGGCTTAGGCAAGACTATAGAAGCAGCTTTGGCAATACGCAGTCTTATTCTTTCTGGAAGAGCTAAGCGAGTGCTTATAATAGCTCCTGCAGGTTTGACAACGCAATGGCATCGTGAGCTTGCTGACAAGGCAATGTTGCCCTTTGCCAGAAGCTGGAATAAGCCGGGCGCAGGGAATTACATTGTCAGTGATTTTTTATATCCTAAGGAAGAAGAGGAAAAACATTTAAATCTTTTTACGGAGGATTTTAACATTGTTTCTAGCGGTATTGCTCAGCGTGAAGGCAGACAAAGACAGTTTGTCAGTGCAGAACCCTTTGATATTGTTTTATTGGACGAGGCACATTATGCTAGACGCAAGAACCCGAATGCTCATGATGTAGGTCATCCTGAATATGGCAATCTGTATAAAATGATTAGTAGAAAAGTAGTGAAGCATACAAATTCTCTATGGCTTGCTACAGCTACCCCGATGCAATTGGATGCAGTGGAAGCTTATGACCTTTTACGTCTTACACGTCGTTCAGGACCGTTTATGGATGATCCTGGAGTATGTTTAGAGTATTACTCTGTTCTTGGTAAGCTTATTGATGATAAGAAAAGTAGAGAAATAAGTCAGCAGGAATGGTCTTTTGTAGGACAAAGCTTTGTGCAATTAGAATCCTTAGATGGTTATCTTTGGGATTTTTTGCAGAATACAGTAGTTGATGGCAGAAATAATAAAGTTCTTAAGGATTTGCCCATCAAGACTCCCAAACGTCCTGATATTAGGGCTTTAAAGAAGCCTTTGTTTGCAGCTTCGCCTTTAGCCAGAGTAATGCAACGTCATACACGTTCTTTGCTGGAGATATATAAGGAAAATGGCAAGCTGAACAGTAACCTGGCTAGGAGACACGTTAGACCGTTAGCAGTAATTAATTTTACTGATAAGGAAAAGGATTTCTATGATTCCCTAGAGGATTATTGTACAGAGCTGAGAAAACAGATTCATAGCCATAATGAGAAAGCAAAGCAGTGCATGTTCTTTTATTTAAATTTCTTGCAACTTCGCTTTGCTTCGAGCTTGCATGCGATAAAACAGACGTTGAGCAATCGACTTGAAAAGGTAAAAAATACTTTGCTGTTTGGCGGCAAAACTTTTGCGAATGAGGAAGAATTCAATGAAGCGCTCGAAGAGCTTATAAACACATCTGATGTAGATGATGGCTACGATGAAGCTGATTATAGTTCAATTAGTATAGATGCATTGCTGAAGGATCGCAGCATCAAAGATTTGGAATGGGAACGTCAGCGTCTTGAAGAAATGCTTGCTCAGCTAGAGACTATGAACAGTACGCCATCGAAGATTCAGAAGCTGTTGGAAGAAATTCAGTTACGTAAGCATAATAATAGAGTTAAGCAGCTCGTATTGTTCACAAGATTTTTTGATACTTTATCAAGTATAAGAAAGTATTTGTGGAACAGAGAATCACAGTTAAGGGTTGGCGTTTATTCCGGTCGCAAGGTAAGCTATTATGATATTGCCAAGGGAAAAGATGTTGAGACAACAAGAGATAAGGTTAAACAGCTTTTCTTAAATGGAGATATAGATATTTTGCTTTGTACGGATGCAGCTGCTGAAGGTCTGAATTTGCAAACTGCTGATTTGCTTATAAACTTTGACATGGGTTGGAATCCTATGAAGCTGGAACAACGTATTGGTCGTATTGACCGTATAGGTCAAAAGCATACTGATATTGAAGTTTTGAATATGTGCTATCTTGGCAGTACTGAAGAAGTGGTATATGGCAGGCTGTTTAGCAGATTATCAGAGGCTGGTATTGTTGTAGGCAGTCAGCAGATTTCAATGCTTCCTGTATGTAGTGAAGAATTTCGTAAACTGCAAAGTGGCGAGCTTACTTTAGATAATCTTACTAGTATTGCTAAAAAACGTTTGAAGAAGGAGAGAGAGCAAGTTGCTTCTATGGAAATGACTGCTCAGGATATCTATGATATTTATGATAAATTGAGTAAGAAAGCTAAACTTCAAGCGTTGCCGGCAGAAATCAATGATATATGGAATGCTGTTATTTCTTCTCGTTATTTAAAAAACAAGGGAGTGCTCGTTCAAGAAGATGTACTTCAATATTCAGACGAAAATGGAACAGTAACAAAGTATACTAAAAATCGAGAACGAGTAACTGACAATGTGCATTTTCTCACATGGGGAAGCAATTTTACAGATGTGATTTTTGCCGATGTAGCTGATAAACTTGTTGAGCAGAAATGGCTTCGTAAGATAGTAGTAAAAGATGAATGCATTACTATGGTTGGGTATGTGGTAGCTACTGATCATGGAATAAAACTTATAACTTCATATAGTCAGCTTGAGGATATAAAGATAGACACCAATGTTGTTATAACTGATGATGTTATGGAGGGGTATAGGACTGAACTATTAGTCGAATTAGGCAAGGAAAGCAAGATTTATAGTAAGATGTGCGATACACTAGCTCGTAATGCTGATTTTGCTAAGGTTAATAGTGATTTGGTTAAGTATTCAGCAGCAGGTATTTTACAGAAAGTAACTGCAGAAGAAGGTGCTGTTTATTATTTGGAAGCTTTTAAATTCATTGCTGAGAATGAGAGTAAGAGCTATTTGGTAAATTTACCAATGAAGTTTTTCCATGGGAAAAAGAACAATCTTCTCTTCAATATTAATGACATTAGTTCTAATACTAATGTTGCTGTTAATGGTGTACTGTTAGAGCTTGCTATAAAGTGTATGCAGCGTACTGTTGATGGTATGAAACAGAGAAAATCGGAGATAACTGTTGAGGAAGTAGTAAGAAGGTTAGTTGTCTAAAATAAAATTGACAGGTTTATTGAAGGCGTAGCTGTTTTTGTATAGGTTTGCAGTAGATTTATTTGAGCCTATAACAAATAAATATAAAGGCTAAGCGTTTTGTAGTTTGTCAAAAAAATCGATCTCGTGATACTGCGAGGTCGAAAAAATAAGAATATTAGTTTGGAGAACTTAGCTTATAAGTCAATCAGGTCATCACCAAAAGAATTGACATGTATCGTCGTTCATGTCAGTTCGTGTATTGTTTCTGTACGCAATATCGCGGATGCAATATTCAAGTCTCTTCATCTTTAGAAACCTCCTTTAATTAAATTATCAATTGGAAAAACCAAAAGTTGCTTTCATTATATAATGAAAAAGCTAACAAAATGTTATTCATAATTAAAAAGACTAAAAGTTTTTTGAAATAATTTCAAGGAATATAATATTACTCCTGTGGTCGATTACTGCAGAGAATGTCGTAATATTATTTGATATTGCGACTTCAAATATAAGAGTTATGTCTCTGGAATGGAGAGTGTTTTGCTGCATTCACATTTGCTTTAATTTCAGATGAATTTTTACTAAAAATGTTTTAAGATTATCCCTAGTAATGGCGTCTAATGTTGTGATTGAGTGAAAATGATGCTAATAAAAATTTATGGATAGAAACAAACCTTTGAAAGTAAGCGTCAAACAGTCGTATAGTACAGACAATTCAAAAAAAGCGCAGGAGCCTCGTTGCACCTGCGCTTTTTAAAATTAAATCAATATGTTCTTAGATAATTTAATCCTTCAGTAACCAAGCAACCTTGTTAATAAAGCCTTTAGGCTTTTCTGCTTCAACTTCTTTAACGACCTCAACTGGTATCTGTTTTTCGATTACTCTTTCTACTATACGTTCGGGAGCCGCAATATCATTACGATGTTCAACAAAATCGTAATCAAAAAAATTTTTAGCCCAATCTAATTTGATACGTACTTTGTTGCCGACAGCTGTAATGTTACCATATTGGTTCATAGCATCAGAAAACTCTTTGGCTTTAGATTTGCCATCAAGTCCTTCAAATACTTTGAACAACAAATTATGAGAAGTATCAAGGCTCCAGTCACCAAACTCAAAATCATCTATAAACTTTTTCTTACGTTCATCAAGATTACTCATGCCATCTCTAAAGAAAGATGAATCATATACCTTGATGTAACTAGCATCATCAATAGAATCGTATTCTTCAAAAATATCTTTCAATACTTCGGATCCGAGTTTGAAAATATCTGGAATATCCTTATTTTTGCTTTCACTAGAATATCTGATGTCATTTAATTCCTTCAGCAGTTTCTGAAAACGCTTGGAAAAACGGCTGTAAAAGCATTTGTATAAGTCACCGGTAAGATTATTCAAATTGGAAATAAAGGAATTTACCTTCTGGTTTCCTGAACCATTATTGCTGATATCAAGATTGAATAAAACAGAGCGCTTAACAATATAATCCGAAATCTCGAAATCATCATTACAGGTAAAAATTACACAAGAACAGGGATGTTTAAAAATCTCCGGATTTTTGATGCTACCTTCATAGTCCCTTGCTCTGCCTTTGGTCAACTCATCAATTACAACAGGAAAACCCTGTCCGCTAAGCATAGCTGGGATCAGGCCTTCTTTAGGGGAAACGTTTTCTGATTTACGCATCAGCCCTGACATTTCATCGAAATTAAGTTTGTACTGACGAAACATCAGCTTCAAAAGAAAGCTGCAGAAAGGAGTCTTGCCAGCAGATTTAGGACCTCTTAAAATCAGATAGGCTGGGAAAGAATATGGCGCAACACCATTGCCAGATAACTTAATACAAAAATGCATAAAAGGAGAGATAAAACCATAGACAACAGAAGCATAATACTTCTCGGTTGCAAGATTAAGGCTTTGTTTAAGACTACCGACAAAACTACCGTTATGATAACCTGAAAAAAAGTTTTTAAAGATTTTAATATCATTAATTACCTTATCTTCTTCATAATCAGCATCAAAGGGCTCATTATTGAAAAAAGCTTTCATGTCTGGTTCTATACGGAATTCAGGATATGCCATAGATTTTTGCTTATGCTTATAAAAAGAAAGCTTATAGGAATCAATAACATTTTTGCATTTTTCTGGGGAAAGTTCAAAGCAGTTTTTTGTATTTGTCTTGCTTTCGAAGAAGTTTTTATCCATGCTTTCCTTACATTTATCCAAAATTGCTTTCATATTTTCCTTATTGGTGGCATAATAGCCATCGAAGTCTTCTGCATCATCTTCTATGTTTGTATCAACATATATGGTGTTTTTTGTTTCAATAACGCCAACAATAATAGGATTATCAGATACAAGATTTTCAGAAGTAAGCTTTTTTAAGCGTTGCGGATCAATTTTGCACATTGTATTTTCAAGAAAGGAATCATACCTGTTATAGAAATAATCGAAAGCTTTATCGTCATCGTCGTAAACAATAATATTCTCCTTCTGCTTACCGGAATAAGCTTTCAGGGACATATTAGCGCTGCCGGTGATAACTCTTACATTATTATCACTGTCATTCCATAAGATATAGATTTTCTCGTGGCTCAGTGCATTAGGATTAGCTATATAGATATTCAAGCTGTTATCAGAAAGCCTTTGCTTCAGATAATCAACATACTCAGGTTCATTTCCTACAAGAACATTGATGATGGCATTGCTGTCCATAACGAGCTCTTTCATATAAGGCATACCGTCAAAGACTTTCTTATTGCCAAAAATAATATCAACTGATTTAAAAGAGCACTCCCGGATCATCTTTGCAATAAATGCTGCACTAGAACTGAACGTAATTACGCGCATATTATCGAATCCGACAAAAAGCTCTTTATAATCGTCAATACTAGCAGTTGATTCAATCTTTGAATAACAGATATCTAGTTTTTCCGGTTCTTCAAACATATTTATAGAGGTTTCATTCAACATTGTCTGTTTAGTAGATAAACTATTAATAACCTCAATATCTACATTATATAAATCCGCTAGTTCTTTTTCCATATAGATACTGAGGCCTCTTACGCCGCGTTCTATTTTCGAAAAAGTTGAAATTTCAATGTTTAATTTTTCAGCAACTTCTTTTTGTGTTAATCCATTACTTTCTCTAAGCTTTTTTAAACTGTTTTTTATCATAAGCAAATCACCTCTTAATTAATGCAAAAATAAAAGATATAATAAAATTTTATTAAGTCGTTACTTTTAATTATACACGTAAGCTTATGAAAAACAATGGCCAATTTGGCCACTTGATTTTGAGTGGAATCAAGTAAGACTAGTTGAGGCAGACGTTGGAGCGTGACATACGGAAAAATGATGATTACTTAGTTTTAAAGAGAAAAGCAGACATACCTACGATTTTAAGCATTGTAGGTATATCCAGCGAATGTCCTATGACAAGACGATTACGTAGCTGTAGAGGATAACACTGCCATCATAGTTCATTCAGAATTCTAACGGTATAGTAAAACTGCAAAGAAGTTATGGACATTGCTTTTTGTTCGCTTTTATACATCAGGGATTTTTCTTATAATTTATATGTAGGTTATATTTTTACTTTGAACGATGCTGGGGCTGAAAGCTATCTATATCCGCATCAAATTCATTACTTTTGGGAGGCATTGAACATGCTTAAAGATGGTTTTATGGAATTTTTGTATGGTAATATTTTTGCTGCAGATTCTGCTTGCAGGCCGTTGTATATTCTTTTTAACAGGAAGTTTGCCTTTAGCGTCTTTGAAGAAAACATTGAATGTCCTTTTCGAGAGAGCGACTTTGGAATACAACCTCATTTATTCATTCGACTTGATGATGTTCACGCTTGATAAAGGCAAGCTTGTCGGACAATTCTATGTTGACATCATTACTTGTGAAACCGATAAAGAAGAGGTGGATGTGAAAATCGAGAGGTGCTATGAGGAGTACCTGGTGCTGTTTATGGAAGAGCATGAGGCAAATCTGGATAACTGCAAGATGCAAATAACGCTTCTTCCCCATGCTGTAAAGAGAAGTGACAGTTAAGTCGACATTGTATTAGGATAATGGAGGTATTGTTATGAAAGAAAAAAATGAACTTGTGGACTTGCTGTGTGCAGCTTGCATTGATAGCGATAAGCCGGAACTGCCTTTGGCAGCCAAGCCGTCTTAGATCTGATCACGGAAGTGCTTATGAAACGCTGGAACGCAAAGCCTCGCTGTGGTAACGCATGTGGCATCTTTATCGATGTCATCGAAGCTGGTGCAGAAGAATCTTTGAACAGCTATTTTGCTTCCGGCAGTATTGATGAACCTTTGACTCAGAGATGGCTGTCTGAACGTTACGAGAACGCGATTAAGCCTTTTATTGAGGAACATGAAGCTCTTGGAGACATGGAAAACCGGACGCTTAGACTGAGCATTGCGGAGCTTCCTTAAGCTTTTTATTTTGATGACAGGTTGCTCGAAGGGCGCAAGCAGGCTTTAAGTAAAATTAAAACAGGCTGCCACCTGAATTGTTTTGGTGACAGCCTGTTTTTCAATAAATCGGCTGGGAGAACCGATGTTAAGAGGGAAATCAGGGTTTTACAGTTGTGCGGTAAGCCTGCTTGCCATCTTTGAATTCAATGATGGTTACCCTTTTTACTGCATCGTGCTTATCGTTTAAACCAAGAGAGCCGGTAACAGCGTTGAAGGCTTTAGTTTCAGCCAAGGCCTTAGCAACTTTAGCCGGTTCAGCAGAGCCTGCGCGTTTAATTGCATCAGCTAAAAGCTTGATACCGTCATAACCAAGCACTGCAGGAGCGTCAGGCTTTTTGTTGTATTCCTTCTCAAAAGCTGTAACGAAGGCTTTGGATTCAGCAGAGTCGGCATCAGCAGAGTAGTGGTTGGTGAAGTAGGTGTTGTTTAGAGCAGCAGCACCGGCGATTTCCGGCAGTTTGGGGCTGTCCCAGCCGTCACCGCCGACGATAGGCACATCAATGCCTAATTCACGTGCCTGTTTAACGATTTTGCCAACCTCTTCATAATAGCCGGGAACATAAATTACTTCCGGATTAGCTGCTTTGATTTTGGTCAGTACAGCTTTGAAATCAGTATCCTTTTGCAGATAAGCTTCTTCGATAACAATGCTGCCACCGTTGGCGGTGAAGGATTTTTTGAAGAAATCTGCTAAGCCTTTGGAATAATCACTGCTGTTATCTATATAAAGCGCTGCTGTTTTTGCCTTCAGCTCGTTGCTGACGAAGTTAGCGCCAACAGTGCCTTGGAAGGGGTCGATGAAGCAGACGCGGAAGGTGTTCGGCTTGGTGCTGCCATCTTTGGCAACGGTTACGGAAGGATTAGTTGCGCCAATTGCCAGATAAGGGATTTTAGCTGTTTCGCTGATATTGCAGGCAGCGATAGCACTTGAGCTTGTAAAAATACCTGCTACCATAGAAACCTTATCCTGATTAATGAGCTTGCTCATTGCGTTGGCAGCTTCGGCAGGTTCGCTTTTCGTATCTGCTTCTACGAGAGCAATTTTTTTGCCGTTGATACCGCAGTTAGCGTTAATTTCTTTGACAGCCATATTAAAGCCACGCATCATCGAAGTTCCGTAAGAATCGTTACAGCCCGTCATCTCGCCAATGGCGCTGATTTTAATGGTGTCGCCCGCAGTCTTGTCACTGCCACAGCCAGTCATGAGCAGGCTTGCAGCGCAGATAGCAGATGCCATGGTTTTGAAAAAGTTTTTACATTTCTTTGAAATCAGCTCCTTTAACTTTTTTAGCTTGACTAATATTGAGAAGATATATTAGCAGGTGAATATAGACATGTCTGGAAAAAAGAAGAAGCCTGGCTTCGCATTTCTGCGAAGTCGGGCTTCTTTGCCATGCAATTGTCTATGTGCTTAGCATGATACAGATAAGTGTAAATATCAAAATAAAAATTAAGGTACAGATGTAGAAATACAGTACACAGAAGTAAATGACATCAAAGTATGTTCTGTTATAATAAATTTATGTAGTACTTGCTTGCGGCAAAAATCTTTAGATTTTATTCCTCTGGTGTACCCCAAATTTGGATATATTCGTCAACAGTAAAATTCTTTTCAGTCCAATCCTTTGCAAACGTCTCCGTTATAGGAAGGAAGTGCCTGATCTTGTCATAATCAATTTCATGCTGCAGGTGCTCGGGTAAAACACAATTAAAATAGTAGTAGGCATCTCCATAGCTGGTATCATGTTTGATTTGTTTGGGAGAATACAAGAAAAACTCACCATTTTTTTTCTTATACAACTCTTCAATATAATCTCCCCAATACCATTTTTCTTTAAGTGTTAACATTTTTTGTGCAGTTTCAGTGTCGTAAAGTTTACCTTTAATAATAATTTTCATAGTTAATATTCCTTTCGAATCAAAATAAAATTAATCGTGAAAAATGAATAATCTTAAATCATTACATCAGTCCTCCTGGCAGAAATAAGTAGCTGTATGTAGTTGTTACAAATATTTTAACTCAAAATAAGTTAGCAAAAGGTTAACAGAATGTGGGGTTTTGCTTGTTTTACAAAAAATATTCCGATTCGCGTTACTACAGTATTACTTATTAGTAATACAAAGCAATCATTGTACGACTTATATCGTTATAGTCGTCAGGCAACTTGTCGATAATATTGCTTATAGTTTTACGGATGTTTTCCAGTTTAGTAACTGGTTCGGGAAAAAGCAGTTCTTGCCAGAAATCAAAATCATAATTTGAATTACGTGATGTCCCAAAAATTAATTTTTTAGGATGGTATTCATTTTCACTCAGAAACGAAAAAATCGTGTCTAGCATTACAAAGACTTCTTCCTGTAGCTCAGCTTTAGAAATGCTTGAAAAGAATGTTGTATCACCAGTAATTGACTTCATAAAATTATTGTTGCTTTGTGTTTGCATAGCAAAAAAACTCCTTTGGGTTTATAGTTTTGTTTTTCGGCGGTACCTCACTAACGTGGCCTTACTGATACCTGTCATGGCCTCGACTTCGTTGTAGCTGTGTTGCGCAAGAAGCGAAAGAGCAAGTTGAATTTTGGCAGCTTGAATGGGAGGTCTGCCTTCCCGAAAGCCTGTTTTGGTGCGAGCAATTTCTTTACCAGCCTGGGTGCGTTCGATGATCATGCTGCGTTCAAGCTCGGCGACAGCAAGCAGAGTAGCAATGAAAAAATTACCCATGCTGGTATTTTCTAAAAGGCCTATGTTGAGCACATGAACCTTCACGTTTTTTGTAAATAAAGCTCTGATAAGGTCGATTCCTTCACTGACATTTCTGGCGAGCCTGTCGAGTTTTGTGACCATAAGAGTGTCACCTGGCTGCAGAGATTCAAGTAGATTTTGCAGCCTAGGACGACTTGTAGTTTTGCCGGTATATTGTTCTGTTATGACTTCTGTTGCGCCATTTTCAGTGAGAGTTGAAGTCTGTTCTTCGAGTGAATTTCCGTGTAGTTGCGTTTTGCTTGAGACGCGAGCGTAACCATAAATCGTATAGCATTTCTCCTTTCAAAAATCGTTTTGATGATAAGTTTTGACCACGCCTGAACCTAGTAAAATCGTGAGCAGCAGGGCGTGGTCATTACTTAAAAGTTTTGAGTACAATACTACTTTTTATGAATTTTATAGTGGCAGGTGTCATGTATTAGAACGAGCTTACCAATGCATTCTTCTGCAAGTAAAGGTGTTTGAAAGTAACAGAGCTCACAATTGGGGCTCATAGTGTAAGTGTAATTATTCCTTTGAGGGCAATGAATCATAATTTCAGGATTAGGTGATTTGCAAAAATGGTCGTACGTGTTGTGATGGATACGAGATTTGAGTTTGATATCAATAAGTTGCTTTCCGCAGACAGGACATAAACCATGTTGGCGAAAATAAAGACGTTCACGGATAAAACGATTGCGTGCACAATGCTGGAAAGCAAGAAACTTTTCTTCATGTCCTTGTGCAATATGAAATTCTTTCATGGCTTTATAGGGAATTGTTGGTGTATGTGGCTTGGGTAAAAAAATCATGTTGTTATATTCCTTTGATACGTATTTTAATAGTAGACGTATTGACTTGGAGAGGTGTATCTGCTAGCCTTGGCAGGCAGTCAGCCATCATATGGGCTCGACTGCCAAAGGCTGAAAGAGCAGATGCACAGAGGCTCAATGTCAATATGTCGTAGGACTACTATTATTTTCTATCATTACTCTCATGCCAAATCTGTGCAGCAAACTTCTCATTGCGCAGATTACGTTCAAATAGGCATTCAGCGTTTTCAGGAAAGGCACAGCAATTCATCAAATCGCCACAAGCTTTAATACAATTTTGGTACCTTGGAGACACAAAGCAAAGGTCGAATTCGATAATTTCATCATCCGCATGATAAATAATTTCGCATGCTTTGCAGATAGTTTCGATATTATAGGCAATGCCAGAAAAGGTTATTGACATTATTTTTTCGATTTCTTCGGACAATGTTGTGTCCTCTGGAAGACTCCAGATAACCTGCATGCTGAGAAAGCTAAGTTCTTTTTTTATGGTAGTTTGCTCTTGATTATACTCTTTGTTCATTTTAGAGATCTCCTTATAAATTTAATTACACTTTTTTTATACGCAAAAAAAGCTGCTGGCGAATTGTGAGCAGCAGCTTTTTGGGCGTAATTTACAATTTGTCATTATCTTTGATAGTTGTTTTCTTTTTTTATTTCTTTGTTTTGGGGTTCTTGTATTTTGGGATTCACAGTTTTCTGTTTTATAGGGAAGTAGGAAGCAGATTTTTCGTCCAGTTCTTTGACTATCTTCTTTAATCTCGTTATATCAGGATACTCTTTTCCAGTGATTTCCTTAATGAATTCTTTAGGCAGTTTTTGGTCTTGATTTAGCTTTGCAAGTTTGATCAGTTTGTTCAGTTCCTGTAGGATTTCTTTAATGTCTTTATTCTGATTATTCTTTGCTATCGCTTTGGTTCTTGCTTTTACTGCGGATTTTTTCAGCCTGTTTATAACATATTGATAGCGTTTTTTTGCAGCAGGAGTTTGGTTGATTTCTTTGATTTCATAAGCAAGTTTCTGCATGTATTTTGAGCTGGCTTGCATTATGAGTTCCAAACGTTTTTTGGTTTTATCGTCTAGCCTGTTGGCAGCAGCAAGAGTTGATTTTTTTGCTTTTGCCCGCTGATAATCAAGCTTGGCTTGCTGGTATTTTTTTGTTCTGCCACGATTGATGATGTTGTTGATCATTATATTTTGTGTAGTTTTGTCTGCGTAAATTTTATTAAAAAGATTTACATAAGCAGAGTTGTTTGCACTTTTGTTTTGAACCATACATGCGATGCTTTCAATCGCTTCCCGGAACTCTTTCCCGCTTATCAGCTCATCAACTTTTCCCAAAATCTTTTTGGCATTTTTCTGTGATAGCTTGAACTGATATTTGAGCTTTTTGACCTGAAGGCTGACTCGTTCCAATAAGACTTCGGCAGCAGAAAAGTCGGTGTTGATGAGTTTTTCGAACGTTGGCCAATTGGTCTCTGATGGTATGATAGGGACCGGTTGGGTACGGTCGATTATGTTGTCATCTTCGATAATCTTCTGGATTTTTTTCCATTGTTTTGTCGATATTGTTTTTACAGGAGCTCTGTCAAAAAACTCTGCGCGGTCTTCATCTCCGGCTTTCAGCGCTTCTTCTTTTTGCATCTCAAGGGTAGTTCCTGAGACGCGGATGTCGAAGCCGTTGCGCTCATAACCGGCGTTGATCGCATCAGCAATAAGAGCTCTGATTTTGTCGATTTCCGGATTCTTTGCTCTTTTGCGGCAAAGGTTCTTGCGGTCTTTTTTATAACCACCCTGCTCCGGATTTGACGGATTATATCTTTTAAAATATTGCTCAGGCGGTTTTTCTTTCAGCGCTGCATCCTGGATTCTTTCACTGTTCATAATGTGCAGATGCACGTTCTGTACGTTGGCGGTTATCGCCTGCTTGCTGTGAATTACCCAGATGCCTGCTTTGTTGTCGCCTATGATTTTATCTTTGATGTCTTGAGCGATTTTTATGTTTTCATCGTCGTCTAGTTCACAGGGGAGCATGATGATGAACTGCTTGAATGTCGTTCCGTTGGTCCGTTCAAACTTGTCTGCGGCTGTAAAAAAAGTCTTGCTGTCAGGTGCCCAACTGGGTAAGTTGAAGCTTTCGCTAGCGACAAGTTCTTGCCTTAAAGTTTCAGATTGGTACTTTCCGTTACGAGTAATATAATCGCATTTGTCAGCTGCCTGACCTTTATATCCGTTGCTTAGTTTTACGAAATAAGTAGCCACTGGTTTCTCTTCCTTGCTTTGAAAATAGGTTGCCTGAAGGTCACCCTTTAGACTTCTTTAGTATAAAAATTCAAACTTTAACAAACCGTTAATCCTATGCAGCAGTTCTAATTTTTTCTTAAAAAATTTTCGCCGAAAAAGAGAAACGCGTAATCGGACAGTAAAGGCACTTTTTGGGTGATTTTTGCTGCAGGAAATCAGCCCATCAGAAAAGTGACTTTACGTTTAGTCTGCTTCACTCCGCGTGATTTTTTGTTGCGAAAAATCACGTGGAGAAGCGAACCTGTTGAGTGTTTTCTCCGTATCCTGCCGAGCAGCCAAGAGACCTGATGGGCAGAAGAAACGTAGCGTTTCTTATGTACTTTTGAGTAAGCGAGGCGGGATACCGACAAGCAGCAGGATATACAGTTTTACGAGTGCGTAACTTTTTTTCCGCGATTAAATCTTGCTGTTGTGTTATCATTAACATAGCAGCAAGATATTTTTTAGATTGAGCAGAAGATGGAGGAATTAAGAAGATGGAAAAATATATTAGCTATGAAAAGATGTCGAAAAAACAGCAAAAGCTAGTCAACGCCTCCAAACGAGGCAGTTGGGGAAATGTGAAGCCGATTACGAAGGTTAAGGAGTCGGCGAAAGTATATAATCGTAAAAAGCAGAACTCCCAAGGCTGTGGCTATAGCTTCGGGGGTTCTGCTTTTTTGGGCGGATGGCGCCGGCTCGAAGGAGTTGCGCTTGTACAATCTACGTATCCAATATAGAGAAATTTGACTTTGCACTAACAATGTAATATAATTGTAATGCAAGGAGGCGATAATATGGATACTAATATGACATTTAGAATGGATTCCGATGTTAAGGCAAAAATGGCGGAGATTTGTGCTGGAATAGGGATGAGCCAATCTACTGCTTTTAATATTTTTGCGAATGCTTTTGTTCGTGCCAAGGGTATGCCGTTTCCTGTAACTTTAAAGAAGGATGAGGAAAAAATCTCTCGTGCGCAGATGTTGTCTGATGCAGATAGCATATTAGATGATTTTGCTGCTGATTATAAGAGGATGGCAGAATGATTTGGGTTAGTGCAGATGATGTTATTGCACTTCATAGCAAAATCATAAAAAAAACCGGTGGTATTGATGGGGTAAGAGATAGGTCTGGTTTAGAAGCTGCTGTAGCAGCACCGCTTCAATCATTTGGTGGTGAAGATTTCTATCCGACAACTATTGATAAAATAGCTCGTTTAGGTTATGGTTTGGCGGCTAATCATGCTTTTATTGATGGAAATAAGAGAATTGGAGCATTAATGACTCAACTATTATTGCAATGGAATGGCTATCGTCTTGTATTAAACAGAGGCGAATTGGCTGATATGTTTATTGCCATTGCTGATGGTTCTGCTGGTGAAATTGAATTGTTGGATTGGATTAACAAGCGTATTCATAGATAAGCAAGATAAGTAAAAATAGAAGGCTGACGCTTCGCATTTACGCAAGGCGTCAGCCTTTTGCTGTTCGTATGATGGTTAGTTGTTAAGCCTTAAGGCCGAGCTCGTAAGCCTCCTGCAGCTTGCTGCTGCCGCTGATTTCGCCTGCAGCATTAACTCCGCCGCAGAAAAGGCTGCCGGCTAATTTAGCCTTTTCGAAGCAGTCAATCCAGCCGGTTAAGCCTGCCAGTGCACGCTCAGGGGTATAGCTGCCGTTGTCCGCAGCAGTTGCCAGGAAGTATACCTCGCGGAATTTGTAATCCTTAGGAAACATGGAATTCATGCGGTCAATCAGCACCTTCATCTGACCGGCCATTTCGTAATAATAGATAGGTGTTGCCCAAACAACTACGTCGGCATTCAGCACAGCCTCGGTTATAGGCAGAGCATCGTCGTTAATAATGCAGTGTCCCTTGCTTTGACAGGCCAGGCAACCTATGCAGAAGGCAATGCTTTTGCCCTTGAGCGATATATATTCAACCTCATGGCCTGCGGCCTCGGCGCCTTTGACGAATTCCTTGGCTAAAGCCTCGGAATTGCTGTTTGTTCTTAAACTTGTGGAAATAACTACAACCTTTTTAGACATTTGTTATCCGTCCTTTCCTTTGACTAATTTCCTGTTGTCTCTAGTATAATACTTGGAGTACAGTCTAAGTCAAGGGGGAGGAGGTTAATTTGCGTTGAGGCTTTCTTCTTAAAGCCAGCTTTTACTGTTCCTACTAGCGTGGTATAATTAAGCTAAAGCTAATATGAGGAGCTGATATTATGGGCAAAAGAGCAATCTATTCCTGCATTACGCTGCAAAAAGAGTTGGAAAACACCATTAAGAAAATAGGCTTTGAGGGCAAGGTCACATATCTTAATGTTGCGCTTCATAGCAATCCGCAGAAGATGCATGAAACATTGCAAAGGATTATAGACGAAAATACAGAAGCAGAGGAAATAGTTATCTGCGTTTCCGGTTGCGGCAAGGCTACGTGTGATTTGAAGGCCACAACCTGTCCTATTGCTGTGCCGCGCACTATGGACTGCATTGATGTTCTTCTGACCGGTTCCGGCATAAAGCGTCCTGACGGAGCGATTTTCATAACTAAGAGCTGGATGAACTTCATGAAAAACTCTACAATTGACTATGCTAATCTTGTGCAGGAGCGTGGTCAGGCAGAAGCGGAAACCTTCCTGAAGCAGCTGTATAAGGGATTCACGGATTTTTATATCATTGATACAGGGACGTATGATTTGCAGGAGGTTGAAGCTTATATTATACCTTTGGTGAAGCTTTTGGGAGGAACGCTTACGCGTCTGCCGGGGCCTTACAAGGTGCTGGAAAAACTTGTTTCTGGCAACTATGATGACAGCGTTATTGCGATACCTAAGGGTGGAACGCTGAGCATTC
>OFMS01000361.1_pt1 | contig 46772 bp, 28 predicted proteins | sample 1541871 | NCBI WGS metagenome assembly OFMS01 (sample SAMN04209251, study PRJEB22552) | human gut metagenome | biome: gut; material: feces | host: Homo sapiens | place: USA: Oklahoma
GCTTATGGAGATAACTCCAAAGGCTATGGAGATAGAATACATCCGTATAAAAAGGTTTAACCTGGAAAGAGAAAAGGCTTATGCAACAGGAACAGATGCAATACATTGTTGTTTAATTCCGCTGGCGGGCTATTACTTTTTCTCAGTTTCTCCGCCCTTTGGGCTTCATGGCAGCGGAAAGATTGAACCGGTTAAAAAGTCATGTTAACCCTTTTTGTACGCGTAACTTCCATGTATGCAGGCGAGGGGATGGATAACCATCATTTTACTGAGGTGCATGATATTTATGTAAAGGATTTGAAATGCAAAAAGGTGAATGTAGCTGCATTGGTGCTTCAAGGTACAGAGGAGAAGCCTATTTATAACGTGACTTTTGATAACGTGGATGTGGATAAAGCAGGGATAGGTCTTGGTTTCTCGAATACGAAGACAATTGGGGTTTCTAATTGTAATTTGGGAGGTTATGTTGGGGTGTCGTCTACAGCCAGTGCGAAAGATGGTATATTCGATAAATAGATTTGTTTGACTTCTTGGTTTACTTCGCCGATTCCTTGAAAAGAGTCTTGTTACGCTGGAATGACAGAGTAAAAGGAAAGCAGGAAACCGTTTCCGGACAGGCTGGGGGAGGATTTTTCATCCCTCAGCTAAACAAATGTTTTTATAGATGGTTCTATAAGTAAAAAGACGATAATTATGAGTACAAACGAATTTGCCCGAATTTTATTGACTTGGATTAAGAGTTTTCTATCATGGATAGGCATCCCGCGCGATAGGTTGAATGAACTGGATGAGATTATTTTCTTGATCCTGATTGTGGTTATTGCTTTTGCTGTAGGAGCTGTTTTTCATTATTTATCTGTGCGTTTCACACGGAAGGTGTTGAAATATAAAAATATCAGTTTTTTAAGTTCGCTGATAGAATACAATGCCTTGCGGAAAATGTCTGCGGTCATTCCGCCGCTTATTATATCCGCTTTGTTGCCGTTTGCATTCGATTATCGTTCTACTTGGTTTACTGTCAGTGAAAAAATCACTTGGATTTATTTCTTTATCGCTTTGTTGTTTTCGGTCAATGCCGTGTTAAACTCGGTAGGTAATGTGCTGATGAACAAGGAGCAGTTACAGAATCGTCCGATGAAAGGTTTCATACAGATCTTTCAAGTGATTTTTTCGTGTGTTGCCATCATTGTCATCATTTCCATATTGATTAATAAGTCGCCTCTCAACCTGATTACCGGACTGGGTGCTTTTGCTGCCGTACTGATGTTGATTTTCAAAGATACCATCCTTGGCTTTGTGGCGGGGGTACTGCTTTCCGAGAATGATATGGTGCATATCGGCGATTGGATTGAGATGCCGCAGAATAATGTGAATGGGGTGGTGATGGATATCACTCTGAACATTGTGAAGGTTCAGAATTTCGATAATACGATTGTCACTATACCTCCTTATTCATTAGTCTCCGGTTCATTTATCAATTGGCGTGGAATGACTGAATCGGGCGGGCGGCGTATTATGCGCGAGTATGCATTGAAACTGGATTACATACAACCCTGTACTCCTGAATTTTTGGAGAAAATGAAGAAGTTTGATGCTGATTTGGCCGACTTTATCACAGAAAAGCAGAAACAGGCGGCTGAAGGAAAAGTAGCGAATACTGACAATCCGGCCGGATTGGTAAATGGAACCATCGATACGAATGTAGGGCTGCTTCGTGCTTATATGACTCTCTATCTGAAGCGCCATCCTTTTATCAGTAAGGACCTGTTGCTGATGGTGCGCACATTGGCTCCTACGGAGAATGGCCTGCCCGTACAAATTTATTGTTTCTCGTCCAATAAGAACTGGCCTAGTTATGAATCTATCCAAGCGGAAATCATGGAACATTTTGTTTCTGTTCTTCCCGAGTTTGGATTGTATCCGTTCCAGAATCCTACTGCCAGAGATTATGTAATCAGTGGTTTGATAGAGTCTGGCAAGGACCTTTCTACTGTAGACGGAATTCCTTGGCATTCGGTCTTGCCAAAGGAAGAAAAGGTATAGTTAGGGATTTAAACATTTATTAATGACTTGCGGTTGAACAATTCTTGTTGCCGCCGTGTTATATAAATGTGTTTTTCATAGTATTAGATTAAAGGTTGAAGATTGCAATCGGCTTGAGAGAAGTAGTTGCATCTGAAGTAGAAGCGTCTACTATAAAAAATATAGAAAGGTTGTTCCTTACGGGACAGCCTTTTTGTTTTGTTAAAAGAAACCATTCACTTTAACTTGAAATGTTAAAGGAGTTGTTGCTTTTATTAAACAATACTATAATTTCTTCTTAACGCTTCTTTAAATTTGCAGATAGCAGGAAAGTGTGTATATTTGCATGTGTGTTTTTCATAGTATTAGATTTAAGGTTAACAAAAGGTTGGAGCAAGGCGTTGCTCCTTTTTTTATGGAGTAACGTGAGGAGTACATCTGCTGTCCGGTTCCGATATCCGATACAGAACCACAGAGAAGAATCCGTGCAATGTATTCCTCTCCGTGACTGTGTAACTTAATTCTGCATTTTTAATGCAAGAGGCAGGCTGAATTAAATAATCTCGATGCCTTGCTTCCGGCATAACTCCAATCCCACATCCTTTAACTTGAATTTCTGTATCTTTCCGCTGCCCGTCATGGGGAACTCATCAACAAAGAAGATATATTTAGGAATTTTGTAACGGGCTATCTTGCCGTCGCAAAAGTCACGTATATCGAATTCGTTCATTTCCACCCCTTCGTGCAAGATAATGAATGCGCCTACCGCTTCTCCGTATTTCTTGGAGGGGATACCGGCTACCTGTACATCTTTTATTCCTTCCATCTGATACAGGAACTCTTCTATTTCCCGTGGATAGATATTCTCTCCGCCACGGATAATCATGTCTTTTATCCGTCCTGTGATACGATAATTACCTTCTTCGTCTTTCACTCCCAGATCTCCTGAGTGGAGAAAGCCGTTCCGGTCTATCACTTCGGCGGTTGCTTCGGGGTTTTTGTAATACCCCTTCATGGTGTTATACCCTTTGTTGCACATCTCGCCTTGTACGCCTATGGGACATTCCTCGCCAGTTTCCGGATCGATCACTTTTACTTCCGTAAACTCGAAATCACGGCCCACCGTGTTGCAGCGTACATCAAACGAATCGTCGATGCGGGAGGCTGTCATGCCGGGAGAAGCTTCTGTAAGCCCGTATACACTGGTGACCTTCATAAACATTTTCTCTTCCACACGTTTCATCAGTTCCACCGGACAGAGTGAGCCTGCCATAATGCCGGTGCGCAGACTGGACATATCGAACATATCAAACATGGGATGGTTCAGCTCGGCAATGAACATGGTAGGAACCCCGTACAAGGCCGTGCAGCGTTCCTTGTGGACGGAGGCAAGTACCAGCAGCGGGTCAAAACGTTCCACCATCACCTGCGTGCATCCGTGTGTAAGGCAGTTCATGGTGGCTAATACCACTCCGAAGCAATGGAACAGGGGTACACAGACACATAGTTTGTCATCGGAAGTGAATTTCATGTGCTCACCCGTCAGGAAACCGTTGTTGCTGATGTTGTAATGGGTGAGCATGACTCCTTTGGGGAAACCGGTCGTGCCCGAAGTGTACTGCATGTTCACCGTGTCGTGGCAGTTCACCTTCGCTTTTGCTTCCAGCAGCTCGTCATCGTCTATGTTGCATCCCAGAAGCAGAATTTCGGCGGTGTTGTACATACCCCGGTATTTTTCGGGGCCGATGTAAATCACGTTCTTCATGCAGGGGAAACGTTTGCTCTTCAGATATCCGCGCTGGCTGGTCTTTAGTTCGGGCAGCATGGCGTAGACCATATTTACATAGTCGTCATTGCCACGGTCTCCGTTTACGATACACAGCGTGTGCATGTCCGAGTTCTGGCAGAGGTATTCCAGTTCTGCCTGTTTGTAGTTGGTATTTACTGTTACGGCCACGGCGCCGATTTTGGCGCAAGCGTACAGAAAGGTCAGCCAGTCGGGCACATTACCCGCCCAGATTCCTACATGGGTTCCCCGTTTCACGCCGATGGCGAGCAGTCCTTTGGCCATGTGGTCTACACGCTCGTTAAATTGTTTCCAGGTGAAGCGCAGATTGCGGTCGGAATATACGATATATTCTTTATCGGGAGTGGTGAGGGCCCAATGTTCAAGCCAGTCACCCAAGGTTCTCGTGCTTAATTCCATCATAAATCAAATAGGAGTATAGATAACAGCCAATATTTTGGCGGCTTGTCCTTGATATCCGTGTACGTGGTGCGGAACGATAGAATCATAATAAATACTGTCTCCGGCTTTAATCAGATGGCATTTTTTACCGTGGCATACTTCGACGGCGCCTTCCATGACATAGATAAACTCTTCACCTTCATGCGAGGAGAGTGAGAAGTGGCTTTCCTCCGTCGGTTCCACGTCTACGATGAATGGTTCCATATGCCTGTCCGCTTTTGATTTTGACAGTGAGTGGTAGCGCATATGTGTACGCAGGTCCATTGCATTGTTCGAGAAACTGATAGTATCCTCACTCTCTTGTTTCCGGCAGATTACTGCTCCTTGTTCTTCCTGGTCGTCCAGAAAAGTGCCCAGACGTACCCCTAACGCGCGGGCTATCTTGATGAGGGGAGCCAATGAAGGAAGATCTACATTATTCTCTATTCGTTCTATTTGTTCTTTGGCAAGGCCAGAGCGTACGGCCAGTTCGGCCACACTGATTTCTTTTGTTTCACGTAGTGATTTTATTTTTTCACCAACAATCTTTGTGCTGTCCATGGTTTGTTTTTAATAAGTTTGCAAAGTATAAAGTGCAAATATATAATAAAAAAGAATTGGGCACTCTGTTTTTGTTCTGAATATGTAAAAAAGGCAGGTTAGCGACGAATTGCCGGTCATTTGTCATTAACCGTCGGTAAGTTTCGAATATTTGTGTTTTTTGTTCTATCTTTGTTCTCGAAACTTAATTAAAGACTAAAACTTATGTTCTCAGGGATTGTAGAAGAATATGCGGAGGTGGTGCGTATTGTAAAGGAGCAGGAAAATCTGCACCTCACCTTGAAATGTTCGTTTGTGGACGAACTGAAAATAGACCAGAGTATCTCTCATAACGGTGTGTGCCTGACTGTAGTCAGTTTACAGGATGGAACGTACACGGTTACCGCCATGAAAGAAACGATAGAGCGTTCCAACATCGGCTTGCTGAAAGTGGGAGATAAAGTGAATGTGGAACGCAGCATGATGATGAACGGGCGGCTGGACGGTCATATTGTGCAAGGACATGTGGATCAGACTGCCGAATGTATGGATATAAAGGATGCTGAAGGGAGCTGGTATTTTACTTTCAGATATGCGTTTGACAAGGAAATGGCAAAGCGCGGCTACATCACGGTGGACAAAGGCTCGGTTACGGTGAATGGTGTGAGTCTGACCGTTTGTAACCCTACGGAGGATACTTTTCAGGTTGCCATCATTCCTTATACTTACGAACATACCAATTTCCATACTTTTAAAGTGGGAAGCATTGTGAATATAGAGTTTGATATCATCGGCAAATATTTAAGCCGCATGATGCAGTTCTCCTGATTCTTTTACCGCAGGTTGCACAGATGATTGTTGAAGATGAAAGAAACTTCTTTGTGGAAATCCGGAATTATCCGCATCGGCTTTTGAGCAAAAAAGAATCTGTGCAATCTGTGGTAAAATCGAATATCAGAATTATAAATCTTTCAGCAATATCTTGCTGGTGCTTTTATAATATTCTTCACGGGCATTTGCCAGCGCCTCCCAAGAACTGCTGTATCGCTTTTTGTCTATTTTGAAGGCTTCCGTTCCGGCTATGTCCAGTCTGTTCAGCAGCATAGCCACGTTCATCCGGTTGATATCTACTGACGGCAAATAGCCTATGCTTTCATCGTCACCGTCCATAGCAGTTTCATAAATCATGTGCATGTCCTGTAGTTCATACAGGATTTTCTTGGTGAGCCTTATCGGGATTTTATGTTCGTCGCTGAGTGTCTCGGCGGTATAAGGAGCCTCTTCCGTCTCAAAGCGCTTGCATATCAGAGACATGATGAGGATACACAGAAAGTCGTGATAACGGCGGCTGATATTTGCCGTTTCTTTGCTGAAACTGTAGTTGCGAAGATTCTGTGCCACATAGCAAAGTTCTGCGCCATACAGGCAGATTCCCCATGAAATCTGCGCCCATAACAAGAACATAGGAATGGCGGCGAAGCTACCATAGATTGCATTGTACCTTGATACCCATATCTGACTGCCGATATACAAGTATTGAAAAGCCTGAAAGGCTGTGCCTGCGATGATACCCGGAATGATGGCATACTTCAGTTTCACTTTAGTATTGGGCATAAAGACGAACAGTCCCGTAAACATGGCCCAAGTCAGGATGAAAGGGATCAGGCGTACCAGAAATTTCATCAGGGGTGCCAGTAATACGAAGTCCTCCATGTTTTTCACCATGGTGGACATAAAGATGGTAAGACCGCTGGAAAGTACGATAAGTAGGGGCAGTAAGAGCAGGATGGAGAAATAATCCGTCATTTTGCGATACAGTGTACGGGGCTTCTTCACTTGCCATATATAATTGAAGGTACGTTCTATGTTATAGGTCAGGCTCAGAATGGTCCAGAACAACATCACCAGACCCACTCCGATAAAAATTCCGCTTTTGGCGTGCACCAGATAGGAGTCAATCAGGCCAAGAATGGTTTCGGCAGCCGCACTCTGTCCTTCAAGACCGCTACGGAACTGGGTTTCCAGCAGGTTGGAGAAGCCGAAACCGCGTGCGATGGCGAATAAAATGGCCAGAATGGGAATAATAGAAAGCAGGGTGCTGTATGTCAGTGCGGATGCTTTATTCAAAATACGTCCCTGAGTGAATTCACGAACAGAAAGAGTAGCGATTTTTATTGCATTATAGAGTATTCCTCGGGATTTGCTAACCTCGTCTTCTGTCACCCGCCATATATCATCTTTGAGAAACGATTGCAGACCTTTCAGTTTTTCCTTGTTCATGGTACTCATAAGCTCTTCATTAGGATATATGAAAAAAAAGCAGCCGGCCTGTAAGCCGGGTTCTGTTCTTCGCCTTGCGGCGAAGTGCCTGCCATTTATCTACGCCTGTTGTCACCAACAGGCTCTAGCGGTCTACCCTCCGACGTGGGGCGAGCAACCCTCATAATGTCGGTTTACATGACCTTACAACTCCTAAGACGTACAGCCCGTCATGTCACCATGCGGCTGGTAGGCTCTTACCCCACCTTCTCACCCTTACCCCGTTTCCCGTAGGAATTGTGGCGGTTGTTTTCTTCTACGTTACTCCACCTTCGCAGATGGCTTTCTGTTAGGAAGTAGGATGCTCTGCGTTGCCCGGACTTTCCTCTTTCGCCTTACGGCGTCAGCGGCAGACCGGCCGGCTGCTTTTAAGTCTACAAAGATAGTGATTTTAGGTTAAACGTAGGATAATAAAGCGGAAAAAAGTAAGAAAATAAATGGAAAAACGAAGAAAGAGCGGAACAGCCCATTACTTTTTCTTGGTATATATAATAATGAGAAGAGAATCGGTGATGATCGGTTCGGCACTCCTGCTTATCGTATAGAAACAACGGTAAAAACAGAAATATAAAAGTAAATGAACAGTGCCGGAAAGAGAAGTGGGTGCAGTTTTCGCTTTCCCTCTCCGGACACGGATTTTAGCGGTAGAATTCCAGTTCGTTTCTTAATGAACGCACTTCCTGTTGCAGAAGTTCTATACGTTCCAGCATGTGGTGAATGGCGTCGATTCCTGCAATATTGATGGACAAGTCATAATATAAATGCGTGTAACGCTCCAGTTCCGCTAGTTGGGATGTGGGGAGGTAGCGTTCCTCGTCAATCACCCGGACTTCGATCAGTCCGTCTTCTTCCAGTTCCATAATGAACGACGGGTCCACATGGCAACGGTCGCAAAAATCGTTGATAATAATTAAATCGGTCTGCATAATCCTTCTCTTTTTTTAATTGCTACTATCTTTTAATTGGCGGAACAGCTCTTTCTGATGTTCGGTCAGGTTGCTAGGAATGGTGACATTATAAGTTACTATCAGATCGCCAAATTTGCCTTCTTCCTTGTAAACAGGAAAGCCTTTGCCTTTCAAACGGACTTTGGTTCCGTTCTGGGTTTCAGGTTTTACTTTCAGTTTTACCTTGCCGTTCAGTGTGTCCACGGTTTCTTCACCACCCAGTACGGCGGTGTAGAGGCTAAGCGGAGCATGGATATATAAATCATTTCCCAAACGTTTGAATACAGGATCGTCTGGAATGACAAAGGTGATGTACAGATCGCCTGCAGGACCACCGTTTACCCCCGGTGCACCATGACCACGCAATTTGATAGTCTGTCCGTTGGCTATACCTGCCGGAACAGTGATACGTATGTTCTTTCCGTTTACATTAAGCACTTGTTTGTGTGTTTCGGCGGCTTCACGCAATGAAAGTTGTAATTCAGCATTATAGTCCTGTCCACGGAATCCGGCGCTTCGTCCGCCGTTTGCACCGCCACGATGCCCGAACAGTTCTTCAAAGAAATCAGAGAAACCACCTGCGCTGCCACCGAAATGTGCACCGGTGAATTCTTCTCCTCCATTGCCGGAATACCAGTAACTGCCGTTACCGTCCGTACCGAATCCGCTTCCGGCTCCGCCAAACCCTCCGAATCCACCAGCACCTCCATATTGTTGCTTTTGTTTTTCAAATTCGTCGGCATGTTTCCAGTGTTCCCCGTATTCGTCGTATTTCTTACGTTTTTCCGGGTCACTCAGTACTTCGTTGGCTTCATTTATCTCCTGAAACTTATCTTTGGCTCCAGGATCATTCGGATTCAAGTCAGGATGGTATTTGCGGGCCAGCTTACGGAAAGCCTTCTTGATATCATCTTGGGTGGCGCTTTTGTCCACTCCCAATACTTTGTAATAGTCTATGTAAGCCATATTATATATTTGTTAAATTTCATCTGCTTTAAGAGAAACAAAATACATGCCAATTGGTTGTGTTCTGTTTTTATTTTATTATCTTTGCAGCGAATTTTTAGAAATTATTCTAAAGGAAATGAGGGGATTGGCAATCATATTCAGGTTTTTTATGCTATTAGTCCTGCTGCTTCCTGTGGTTGCTCTGTGTCCTGTGAAGGCGGAAACGACCTCGGAAGGGCCTATCCTTATTGTCACTTCTTATAATCCCGAAACGCGTAGTATTTCTGACAACCTGTCTGCTTTTATGGATGAATACAGACAGCGTGGCGGCAAGTATACTCCGATCATAGAGAGTATGAACTGCAAGAATTTGTCCGAGGCCTATCTGTGGAAATCGCGTATGGCCTCCATCCTTGGTAAGTATAAGGGGAAAAACCGTCCGTCACTGGTTATATTGTTGGGGCAGGAGGCATGGTCGGCTTATATCTCACAAGACACAGAGATAGCTAAAAAGACTCCGTCTATCTGTGGCATGGTCAGTGTCAACGGACTGGTATTGCCCGATGATAGTATCGACACGCGGGTATGGGAACCTGAAAGTAAGAATATTTATACGGATTTCAGTGATTATAATATTGTTGCCGGTTATGTATATGAATATGATGTCGATAAAAACATAAAGCTGATGCGTCGTTTTTATCCTGATATGCGCCGTGTGGCATTTATATCGGATAATACCTATGGCGGGTTGTCTATGCAAGCCTTGGTTAAAAAGGAGATGAAGAAGTACCCCGATTTAGAAACAATTTGGCTGGACGGCCGTACAGAAACCTTTATGGAAGTGAGTGAAAGGATGCGCAGGTTGCCTCAAAATACGTGTGTGTTATTGGGAACATGGCGTGTAGACTGTACGGAGAGTTATGTTATTGGTAATACGACTTATATGCTGCGCGATGCGAATCCCACCCTGCCTGTGTTTACTATTGCATCTGTGGGGCTGGGACATTGGGCATTGGGAGGATATACTCCCGAGTACCATGCGGTAGGAAAGAATATAGGCGCGGTTACTTATGATTTTTTGGATAAAGGGGATAGAGAAGGGGTGGACTTGTTGACTATTCCCGGAAACTATACTTTTGATATAAAGCGTTTGCATGAATTCAAATTGGATTCATTGAATCTTCCTCAGGGAGCGGTGTTGGTGAACAAGACTCCTTCGTTTTATGAGCAGTATAAATATTGGGTCATAGGGGTTGTTTCGGCGTTCATGTTCCTGATAGCCTGTTTCTTGATAGCCATATATTATATTATCCGTATCAACCACTTGAAACATAATCTGGAAGTATCCGGCGAGGAACTGCTGGTAGCCAAGGAGAAAGCGGAGGAATCCAACAGGTTGAAGACGGCTTTTCTGGCCAATATGAGTCACGAAATACGCACTCCCTTGAATGCCATTGTGGGATTTTCCAGCGTGTTGGTCAGTGATGATTCCTCTCCTGCCGAGAAAGAGCAGTATTGTGATATCATTCAGAAGAATTCCGATTTGTTGTTGCACCTCATAAATGATATTCTGGACATCTCGCGCATGGAATCCGGAAGGATAAAATTCGTATGGGAAGAATGTGATGTGGTAGAGTTGTGTCAGACGGCTTTGTCTACAGTGGAGTATGGACGCAAGACCAGTGCTTTGTTTCTGTTTGAAACTCCTGTGCCTTCGCTGGTTGTCAAGACGGATGCCCAGCGTCTGAAGCAGGTGTTGATTAATTTGCTGTCCAATGCCGCAAAATTTACTCCGTCCGGTTCTATCAAACTGACGGTTGCCATAGACAAACAGCATCAGCAGTTGGAATTGTCAGTGTCGGATACCGGTTGCGGTATTCCGCCCGATAAGAGTGAAAAGGTATTTGAACGTTTCGAGAAATTGAATGAATATTCCCAAGGTACGGGGCTGGGATTGGCCATTAGCAGGCTGATAATCGAGAATCTGGGAGGTAAGATATGGGTGGACAAGGATTATACCGAAGGCGCCCGGTTTGTATTCACGCATCCTTTGACTAAAAAAGAATAAAGAATAGAGAAATGAAATATAGAATATGTATCAGTGCCCTGCTGTTGTGGGCAGGTATGCAGTTGTCTGCATCCAATAATCAGGAAGAAGTGGTTATCAAGATTATAGAAACCAGTGATGTGCACGGGAATTTCTTTCCGTATAACTTTATCGAACGGAAAGAATGGAGTGGAAGTCTTGCCCGTGTTCATTCCTTTGTGAAAGAACAGCGTGAGAAATATGGGGATAATTGCCTGTTGATGGATAATGGGGATATCCTGCAAGGTCAGCCTACAGCTTACTATTATAATTTTATGGATACCGTGTCTACTCATGTTGCGGCGGATATGATGAATTATATGGGATATGTGGTAGGTAATATGGGTAACCATGATGTAGAGACGGGGCATGCGGTGTACGACCGTTGGATAAGACAGTGCGATTTTCCGGTACTGGGGGCTAATATAATAGACAATGCCACTGGAAAACCTTATCTGAAACCCTACGAGGTGTTGGAGCGCGACGGAGTGAGGATAGCGGTTCTGGGTATGATTACTCCGGCCATTCCTTCATGGTTGCCGGAGAAATTATGGAGTGGTCTGCATTTTGAGGAAATGGAGCCCTGCGCACGCAAATGGGTGAAGATTATAAAGGAAAAAGAGAATCCTGATGTCATTGTGGGATTGTTTCATGCCGGAAAGTCGGGCAACGTGTTGGGACAGGTGGTGGAAGATGCCTCTATGGATGTAGCCAAACGGGTTCCGGGCTTTGATGTGGTGCTGATGGGGCACGACCATACTAGGGAATGTGTAAAGGTGCAGAATGTGGCAGGAGACAGCGTGTTGGTTATTGACCCGGCAAACAATGCCAATGTAGTTTCGGATGTGACCCTGACCGTAACAAAGAAAGACGGGAAAGTAGTGGAGAAGTCGGTGGAAGGTAGATTGGCGGATATGAACAAGTATCCTGTCAGCCGGGAGTTTATGGATAAGTTTGCCCCTCAATACAAGGCTGTAAATGACTTTGTATCCCGTAAAATCGGTACAATTTCACGTACCATCACAGCGAAGGATGCTTATTTCGGTTCTTCTCCTTTCATAGACCTGATTCATCAGTTGCAATTGGAAATTTCGGGTGCTGAAGTGTCTTTCTGTGCTCCGTTGTCCTTCCGGGCAGAGATTAAAGAAGGAGACATCTATGTGAGTGATATGTTCAATTTGTACAAGTACGAGAACATGCTGTATGTGATGGAACTTTCGGGCAAGGAAATTAAAGATTTTCTGGAAATGGCATACGCCATCTGGACTAATCAGATGAAGAGTTCCGAGGACCACCTGATGCTTTTCAAGGAGCCGGTAGAGAAGGGGAAGCGTGCTAATTTCAAGAATTTCAGCTTTAACTTTGACTCTGCCGCAGGCATTAATTATACGGTGGACGTGACCAAGCCGGCAGGAGAGAAAATCACGATTCAGAGCATGTCGGACGGGACTCCTTTCAGTATGGATAAGGTTTATAAAGTGGCTTTGAATTCTTACCGTGGGAACGGTGGCGGAGATTTACTGACTCTTGGAGCTGGAATTTCCAAGGAAGATTTGGCAAAACGTATTATTTTTGCAACCGATAAGGATTTGCGTTATTATCTGATGCAATATATTGAGCAGGAAAAAGTGCTGCATCCTCATGCTATGCACCAGTGGAAGTTTATTCCGGAGGAATGGACTGTGCCTGCCGCGAAAAAAGACTATCAATTGTTGTTTGGCGAGGAAAAGAAATAAATAGTTGAGCAAGAGAAGGTACATAGTAGCCCCGTTATTACTGCTGGCGCTGTTTTTAACGTATCAGGTAAGCATCACTTTGTTTACCCACGTTCATATTGTGAACGGGGTGATGATTGTGCACTCTCATCCTTCGTCCGAAAAACACCATACGCATACCACAGGACAGGTAATCTCAATTGCTCATCTGAGCACTATCCAGACTCTGGAGCCCGGGGGGCAGACAGAGATGACTGTATTCCGTCCTGTGTTGTATGTTTTGGAATACAAGACAAATACTTTCCGCGCGAAAGCGCTTTGTGCGCAATGTATCCATTTGCGCGCTCCTCCTTTTTATTGCTGAAACATAAGGTATATCTGTTGACGGGATACATTCGGATAATCCGTTCAACAGATGCGGATGTGCTTTTGCCGTAGAGCTGCACACATTCTTTAATTGAATAAACCGAAACATTTTAGTAATAGAAAAAATAGATGAAACAATATATTCTGTTACTCGTGCTCATGGTGATGGGTGCGGGTATCCATGCGTATGCAGAAGATGTAAATCCTGTGAAGGAAGGAAATGTGATTTCAGGTCATGTAGTGGAAAAAGGCACGGAGAACAGCCTTCCGTATGCTACCATATTGATTGTGGAAACCGGGCAAGGTACGGTGAGTAACGAGGACGGGGAGTTCCGTTTCAAGAAGGTTCCGGCAGGAAAGTACACATTGAGAGTTCAGCTACTGGGCTATGAGACACAGGAAAAGAAAGTGACCGTCAGTAACGACTTCACGGTAGATGTTCATTTTTTGATGAGTGACGAAAGTATTATGACGGACGAGGTAGTCGTATCGGCCAATCGCAATGAAACAAGTCGCAAGGTGGCTCCGGTGGTAGTCAATGTGATGAATGCCAGGCTTTTCGAATCGGTGAATTCTACCGATTTGGCTAAATCCTTGAATTACCAGTCGGGGTTGCGTGTGGAGAACAACTGCCAGAACTGCGGCTTCCCTCAAGTGCGTATCAATGGGCTGGAAGGGCCTTATTCTCAGATTCTTATCAATAGCCGTCCGGTAGTCAGTGCTCTGTCCGGTGTGTATGGCTTGGAGCAGATTCCGGTGAATATGATAGAGCGTGTAGAGGTTGTCCGCGGAGGAGGGTCGGCCTTGTTTGGTGCTAATGCAGTGGGCGGAACCATCAATATCATCACGAAAGACCCCATCAACAATTCATTTCAGGTTTCTTCAACAATGTCCAATATGAACGGCAAGGTGTGGGAACAGTATATGGGAGCCAATGCCTCTTTGGTGTCAAAAGACAATACGTATGGCATCGCTTTGTATCAGTCTTATCGGAACCGTAATCCGTATGATGCGGACGGGGACGGTTTCTCGGAGTTGGGAAAGCTGAATATGAATACATTCGGGCTGCGCACCTATTACCGTCCTACGCAGTTCAGCCGTATCAGTCTGGAATATCATACCACGAATGAGTTCCGCCGCGGAGGGAATAAATTTGATTTGCAGCCGCACGAAACGGATATCACCGAACAGACCAAGCACGTTATCAATAGTGGCGGATTGAGTTATGATCTGTTTTGGAAAGAATACAAGCATAAGCTTTCTTTCTATTCTTCCATCCAGCATACCGACCGTAACAGTTATTATGGTGCGCAACAGGATGCGAATGCATACGGAAAGACGAAAGATCTGACTTGGGTGGCAGGCGGCATGTATGTGGGTAATTTTGAGAAAGTTTTATTCTCTCCTGCTACTTTTACCGCCGGGCTGGAGTATCAGAACAACTCCCTGCACGATGTTATGACCGGTTATCACCGTGATATGAAACAGGATGTGCGCATTGCCAGCGCTTTTGTGCAGAACGAATGGAAAATGAATCAGTTTGTATTCCTGGCCGGCTTCCGTCTGGATGACCATAACCTGATTGACAATCCCATCTTCAGCCCCCGTCTGAACCTGCTCTATAAGCCCAGTGACAAACTACAGGCGCGCATCACTTGGTCCACCGGTTTCCGTGCGCCGCAGGCTTATGATGAAGACTTGCACGTTACGGCAGTAGGAGGTGAGGGCGTGCTTATCAAGTTGGCGGAAGGGCTGAAGCCTGAGCATTCTAACAGCATCAGCGGCTCCATTGACTGGACGGCGAATATCGGTCATTTCCAGACCAATTTGTTATTGGAAGGATTCTATACCGGATTGGATGACGTGTTTGTACTGGAGGATATGGGCCATGACCAGAATGGTAACAAGGTGAAGGAGCGTCGTAACGGTAACGGGGCACGTGTGTATGGCGTGAATCTGGACGGAAAGATTGCACATGGACGTGATGCGGCTTTACAGGTGGGCTTCACGGTGCAGCGCAGCGAATATACTGAGCTGGAGGCATGGAGTGAGAATCCTGAGGTAGCGCCGGTGAAGCGGATGCCCCGTACTCCTGACTATTACGGTTATTTCACATTGACATCTGCTCCGTTCAAGAATTTCGACTGCTCCTTGTCCGGTGTGTACACAGGCCGGATGCATGTGCCGCATTTCGCACCGACAGAGTTGCCCGAGGAATATATAGGACAATATATCGCTAAAGATGAAATGGTGCATACTCCTGATTTCTTTGATTTGAATGTGAAACTGAATTATACGTTTGTATTGAATGACCATATCAAGTTGCAATTGAACGGTGGAGTGCAGAATATCTTTAATGCTTTCCAAAAGGATTTGGACAAAGGTGGTTATCGTGACTCGGGTTATTTCTATGGGCCTACACAGCCTAGAACGTATTTTGTGGGGATCAAGATTACGAATTGAATAATCTGCTGATTGGTCAATGTGCTAATATGTCAATGGGTTACGCTTTGTTCCACATGGCACATTAGCACATTGTCACATTGACAAATTAGCAGATTGATTTATTATCAACTACTGACAAGTGACTATACTTTTCTGTAATCCGGAATCCCGGATCGGGATAATTATATAAGGGGAAGCGGTGTTCTGTTTCTCCTTCCATATATTTCCACAGACTGGCATATTCTTCTTTCTTCTCGCCCATTTCCTGCAATTGCAGCATATATTGCCAGATAGACTTGTTTTCCTTGATGTATATTTTTTTCATCTGATGAATAATCGGACTATGCTGGCGGGTTGGGTCATGGTCAAATTCCAGTATCCGTTTTCCCTCTTTTGTCATACCGATAGTTACGAAAGTCATGCTCTTGCCTATACCCGGCAGGTTCAGTACGCTGCGGTCTGTTGCTACGAAAGGAATCTGATGGAAGGTGCAGAAACGCTGTACGGCTGCCGCACGGTCTTTACTGTTTCTCAACAGGTTCAAGAACTCCTTTTCTTGCTCTGCGGAGAGTTTTCCCCATACCTTTTCCTCTTCTTTCTCCTGCAAGGAGCGGCTGTTAGGTGCAAATACGGCATAATTCTCCTCAAATCCTTTTACCGAGAAGGTGTAATAGCATAGTACACCCAGCCCATTCAATACTTTGCGCAGCTTGGCGGTGTGTCCGCGACGGGAAGCAGCCACATTATATACTAACTGGTTGGTGATAGTCCACCCGGCTGCCAGTATCTTGCGGATAGCTTCACGCGCTTCGGGTGTTACTTCCAGCGGAGTCTGGAAATGCGTTTGAATCAGAAATTGGCTGACTCCTACGGCAGATGCCTTTTCTTTGAACTCGCGTAAGATTTCCAATAGCTCGTCATTGATTCGCATGGGCAGATATACCGGGAGCCGGCTGCCCAAGCGTACTCGTTGCAGTTCCGCATATTTCTCTCCTTCGGCGCGGTGCAGGTTTGCGTTCCGTTTGCGGACAGCCATTTTGTAGACGGCTTTCAGTATATTGCGCAGGGTCTTGTTCTGGCTCATCAATGCATCGCCTCCTGTAATCAGGATATCCCTGAACTGAGTGTCGTTCTCGAAATATTCCATCAGTTTTCTCAACCTCTTGTCCCAGCTCTCTTTCGGCTTCAATTCCTCGAAGTTGAAGTTCAGACGTTCACTTTGAAAGTCGTACATGCGCTGGCAGGATGCACATAGGCCGCCGCAGGCACGTCCCATCGAGTCGGGGATAAGAATGGCCACATCGGGATAACGGCGGTGAATGTTGTGTCCGTCCGGCAGCAGCCATCCGGCAGCGTTGGGCTTTCCGTCCTCTACTGCATCTTCTTTTTCCCATGCGTGGATGTTACCGTAAGTTTCTACCAATTGGGAAGAGTACAAGATATAGCTGCGTATGGCTTCGTCATCATATCCTTTTCCGGTAGGATTCAATAATGACAAATAATAAGGGGTGATGAAGACAGGCATTCCTTTCTTGCGTGCTTTGTGATAAAGCTGCAAGGTTTCTTCGGACAGGGAGTTGCCTAGCATCCGGTTCAGTTCGGTAGGGTTTTTTACGGCCATTGCCAGATGAAAACGGGCTTCGTTCCACCATTGGCAGACCAGCCGGCGTTTGTCCTCTTCCGTGCTTCCTTCGGGAAAAAGGTAGCGGCTGGAGGGTGCGTGTCTGTTTTCTATTTTCTGGATAAGAAGGGAGATGATACGTTCTTTGTTTTGTCGGCGGATAGCCCGGACATCCTCATTCAGTCCGCTGGGCCAGCGTTTCATCCACTGTTGCACTTGTTTTTCATCAGGTAGCTCCTCTTCTTCGTGATAAAGCCGGTCGAACTGGTGATACAGGTCAATCCATAAATCAACGGAAATCTCTTCATTGATGATACGATTCGTTAAAAACTTCCAAAGCAGTGAGATGGTTTCTATTTTAATCTCCTGTTCTGTAGAGGCTTCGTAAATGGTTTTTCCATCGTTATCTATCAGTCTTTTAATTTGCCTTGCGGCAGCAGGATTGTAAATAGGACCGGATAATAGATAATCGTTCAGCTTGTTTTTGAAAGCTGTTTCATCCTGGCTTTCTGAAGCCAATGAAGTGAGTTGGGTTAATCGGGTTTCGAATAGTGTTTTAATGCCATGGGTGGATAACATCTTATTCTTTTGTTTCATAAGCAAACGGTTGTTAAGAAAGTGAATACTATAAATAACATATTTCTCGTAGAAAAGTTATCAAACTGTTAACTTCATGCTGCTAATATAGTAAAAAAGCTTCTTTTATGCAAATTCATTAACAAAAAGACTCTTTTTATAAATAGCATTATTTTATAGAGTACATTTGCTTTGTGCTTTCGTCTTTTTTTAAAGCCCGGAGCTTTTATCGGGAAACGAAGAAATTCGTAGTTTTGTAGAGCTTTGCTTGTTTGCAGGTCAATCAAGCTGAAGAGAAACCTCATTTTAATAAATGGAAAAACAACATAGAAGTAAATAAATGGAACTGAAACAACTTTTTACCTTTGCAGCAGCCTGTTCGCTGGCACTTTCGGTATCGGCGCAAGATAGAGTACACTATACAGGCACGGAGCTGTCTAACCCTACCTGTCATGACGGGCAATTGTCACCCGTGGTAGGGGTACACAATATTCAGGTGATGCGTGCCAACCGGGAACATCCTGCACCCGATAACGGCAATGGATGGACATACAATCATCAGTCCATGTTGGCTTATTGGAACGGACAATTCTATATGCATTATCTTTCCGATCCTTCGGACGAGCATATTCCTCCCTCACAAACTTTCCTGATGACCTCGAAAGACGGTTATCACTGGACAAACCCGGTGACCCTTTTCCCTATCTACCGGGTTCCCGATGGCTATACCAAGCCCGGACGCACAGACAAGGCAAAAGATCTGGATGCCATCATGCATCAGCGTGTAGGCTTTTATGTGTCAAAGAGCGGCCGACTGATAGCCATGGGAAACTATGGCGTGGCGCTGGACAAGAAAGATGATCCGAATGACGGGAACGGAATAGGCCGTGTAGTTCGCGAAATTAAAAAGGACGGTTCCTTCGGCCCCATTTATTTCATTTATTATAACCATGCGTTCAATGAAAAGAATACCTCTTATCCTTATTTTAAACGGAGTAAAGACAAGGAGTTTGTAAAAGCCTGTCAGGAGATTCTGGATAATCCCCGCTACCGTATGCAGTGGGTGGAGGAAGCCGACCGCAATGACCCGTTGATTCCTTTACACAAAGAATACAAAGCGTATTGTGACTATACCTTGCCCGACGGCCGTTTGGTAAGCCTGTGGAAACACGCCCTGACTTCCATCAGCGAGGATGGCGGAAATACATGGGCGCAACCGGTGGAACGTGCGAAAGGTTTCGTAAACAGTAATGCGAAGATATGGGGGCAACGTTTGAGTGACGGTACATACGCCACGGTGTATAATCCTTCCGAGTTCCGCTGGCCACTGGCTATTTCGCTGAGTAAGGACGGCCTGGAATATACCACTTTGAACCTGGTGCACGGCGAGATTACGCCGATGCGTTACGGAGGTAATTATAAATCATTCGGTCCTCAGTATGTACGGGGTATTCAGGAAGGTAACGGGACTCCTCCCGATGGTGATTTATGGGTGACTTACAGTATGAATAAAGAGGATATGTGGGTGTCTCATATTCCTGTGCCTGTCCGCGCACATGCCAGCGAGCATGCTGACGACGATTTTGCCGGCTACAAAGATTTGAGCGAACTGACCGACTGGAATTTGTATTCCTTGCAGTGGGCTCCCGTATCACTGGATGGAAAATGGCTGGTGCTGCAAGACAAGGACTTATTCGATTATGCCCGTGTGGAGCGTAAGATACCTGCTACAAAAGAACTGAAAGTATCTTTCGAACTGATGGCGGAACAGAACGATAAAGGACTTTTGCAGATAGAATTTCTGGATGAAAACGGCATTGCCTGTTCCCGTCTGGAACTGACTCCCGATGGACTTTTCCGTGCCAAAGGAGGTGCGCGGTTTGGTAATTTGTTGAAGTATGAACCGGGCAAGACGTATAAGGTAGAAGTGGAGCTTTCTGTTGCCAACCGCATGGTAATTGTCTATGTGGATGGAAAGAAAGTGGGGCAACGTATGTTCTTTGCGCCCGTTCCGGCCATCGAGAGAGTGATGTTCCGGACCGGAGCGCAACGGACTTATCCTACGGTGGATACCCCGGCGGACTGGTATGGCATTCTGCCGGATGCGGGTGAGCAGGAACCCTTGTGCACCTATCGTATAGCCAACTTTAAGACGGCTTCTGCTGATAAGGATGCCGGTGCGGCTTTCTTGAAATATAAGGATTTCAAGCCCTATGTGGATTATTTCAACAGCATGGAGGATGAGAATATAGCCCAGGCTATTCCCAATGCCCGTGCATCTCAATGGATGGAAGAAAACATTCCTCTTTTCGAGTGCTCTCAAAAGAACTTCGAGGAAATGTATTATTATCGTTGGTGGACGCTGCGCAAGCACATCAAGGAAACTCCGGTGGGCTATGGTATGACCGAATTTCTGGTAAACCGTTCGTATGCCGATAAATACAATCTGATAGCTTGTGCCATCGGTCATCATATTTATGAGAGCCGCTGGTTGCGTAATCCGGAATACTTGAATCAGATTATCCATACTTGGTATCGGGGTAACGAAGGAGGCCCGATGGCCAAAATGACCAAGTTTAGCTCGTGGAATGCGGATGCGGTACTGGGACGTTACATGGTCGATGGAAACAAGGAGTTTTTGTTGGATATGGTAAAGGATTTGGAAGCGGAATATGCCCGTTGGGAAAAGACAAACCGCCTGCCCAATGGACTTTATTGGCAGGGAGATGTGCAGGATGGTATGGAAGAATCCATCAGCGGAGGCCGTCGTAAGCAATATGCCCGTCCCACTATCAACAGTTATATGTATGGCAATGCCAAAGCACTCTCTCTTATCGGCATCATGACAGGAGATGAGGGCATGGCCATGAAATATGGATTGAAAGCCGATTCCATTAAAACATTGGTACAGGATAAGTTGTGGAACACAGACCATCATTTCTTTGAAACGATGCGTGGAGATGCGTCCGCCGAGGTACGCGAGGCTATCGGCTATATCCCTTGGTATTTCAATTTGCCGGATGCTTCTTCCAAATACACTGTGGCATGGAAGGAAGTGATGGACGAGAAAGGTTTTTCCGCACCTTACGGACTTACCACTGCCGAGCGCCGTCATCCTGAGTTCCGCACGCATGGCGTAGGTAAGTGTGAATGGGATGGGGCTATCTGGCCGTTTGCATCTGCACAGACTTTGACCGCAATGGCCAATTTCATGAATAATTATCCTCAGACTGTATTGACAGACAGCGTGTATTTCCATCAAATGGAACGCTATGTGGAGTCGCAGCATCACCGTGGCCGCCCCTACATAGGCGAGTATCTGGATGAGGTGACCGGTTATTGGTTGAAAGGAGATCAGGAACGCAGCCGTTATTACAATCATTCTACTTTTAATGATTTGATGATTACCGGTTTGATAGGGCTCCGTCCGCGCATGGATAACACAGTGGAGGTGAATCCGTTGATTCCCGAAGGAAAGTGGGATTATTTCTGTTTGGATAATGTGTTGTATCATGGCCGTAACCTCACTATTTTGTGGGATAAGGACGGCAGCCGTTACCAGCGTGGAAAAGGTCTGCATATCTATGTGGATGGAAAGGAAGTGGGACACGCCGATACATTGACCCGTGTCCTTTGTGAGAATGTGCTATAAATTTGAATAAAGGGGATGTCTTAAGATAATAAACAGACTGTTGAAAGAAAAATGAATTACAGAAAATTCTTAATAGCCGCTTTGTTAGTTATGTCTTTCGCCGTGCAGGCGAAAGACATAACTGTTACCCGCCTGACGTGTGAGATGCGCGACGGAAGAGTGACCACCTCTGATACCCCTCGTTTGGGATGGCAGATGAGTTCGCCGGAAAATGGCACGCGGCAGACCGCTTATGAGATAGAGATTCGGGATGTATGGGCAGGAAAAGTAGTCTGGAACAGCGGCAAAGTAAAATCCGCTCAAAGCCAGTTGGTTTCCTGTGCGGATGCGGTCTTGGAGAAGGACAGGCATTATACTTGGCGTGTCCGTGTCTGGGATGAGGCTGATACGCCTTCGGCATGGAGTGCCCCCTCTGATTTCAGTATCCTGACTTCCGAAGCGGCTTTCGCCGGCAGTGAATGGATTGGGGCCATTACCCGTAAGGATGCCCGCATACCCGAAGGTCGGAAATATCATGGCAGTGAACTGAAAAAGCCTGAGGCAAAGGCCGCCTGGGATGCTGTGGATACTTTGGCAAAGAAAAGTATTTATCTGCGCCGTGAGTTCCATGTGGCAAAGAAAGTGAAAGACGCCACGGCGTATGTATGTGGCTTGGGCTTTTATGAATTTTCGCTGAATGGAGAAAAAGTGGGAGACAGCGAATTTGCCCCTCTTTGGAGCGACTATGACAAAAGTGTCTATTATAATACTTATGATGTCACCTCGCAAGTGAAGAAAGGCGGTAACGCCATCGGAGTCCTGCTGGGAAATGGATTTTACAATGTGCAAGGCGGCCGCTATCGTAAACTGCAAATCAGTTTCGGCGCTCCCACGCTTCGTTTTCGGATGGTGGTGAATTATGAAGACGGAACCAGTGAAACGATTGTTTCCGGAAAGGACTGGAAGTACGATTTCAGTCCCGTACTGTTCAATTGCATCTATGGCGGAGAAGATTATGACGCCCGCCGTGAGCAGAAAGGCTGGAACATGTTCGGTTTTAAAGAGCAGGATTGGCATCCTGTCGTGATTCAGGAAGCCCCCAAAGGGGTGCTTCGTCCGCAGATAGCGCAACCGGTAAAGATCATGGAGCGTTATGATATCCGGAAAGTGACCAAGCTCACCGCTGAACAGATAACAGCCGCCTGCAAGTCAACCAAACGGACGGTGGCCCCGTCTGCCTTTGTGCTGGATATGGGACAGAACCTGGCCGGTTTCCCCGAAATTACCGTCCGTGGAAAGAAAGGGCAGAAAATAACCTTGCTTGTATCCGAATCCCTGACGGACGAAGGAGCTTGCAATCAGCGTCAGACCGGCAGACAACATTATTATGAATATACTTTGAAAGGGGAGGGAGTGGAAACTTGGCATCCTCGTTTCTCCTACTATGGCTTCCGGTATATTCAGGTGGAAGGTGCTGTGCTGAAAGGGCAGAAGAATCCCTTCCGTCTTCCGGTGATCCAGAAGATACAGTCGTGCTTTGTTTATAACTCGGCTCCTAAAATATCCACCTTCGAATGCTCCAACCGCATCTTCAATGATGCCCACCGGCTGATAGAGAAAGCGGTGCGAAGCAACATGCAGTCTGTGTTTACGGATTGTCCGCACCGGGAGAAACTGGGCTGGCTGGAACAGGATCATTTATGCGGTCCCGGTTTACTGTACAATTATGATTTGACGGGCTTTGTTCCTCAGACTCTTCAGAACATAGCCGATGCACAGCATGCCAACGGCGCGGTTCCTACCACTGCTCCGGAATATGTGGTGTTCGAGGGCCCCGGTATGGATGCTTTTGCCGAATCTCCCGAATGGGGATGTACCTTTGTGGTATTACCTTTCATGTATTATGAGACGTATGGGGATGATTCATTGATTAGAAAATACTATAACGGAATGCGCCGTTACATTGATTATATGACTACCCGTGCCAATGATGGAATCGTTTCTTTCGGACTGGGTGATTGGTATGATTATGGAGATTTCCGGGCCGGATTTTCTCGTAATACGCCTGTTCCTTTGGTAGCTACCGCCCATTATTATATGGTTGTTCGCTATCTGGTGGAGGCGGCACGTATGCTGGATAATAGGTATGATGTAGCATATTACACTCATTTGGGTGAAGAAATTAATAAAGCATTCCATCGGGAGTTTTATCACAAGGACACTCGTCAGTATGGTACGGGAAGCCAGTGCAGCAATGCCTTGCCTTTGTTCCTGGGAATGGTTCCCGCCGATGACAGACAGGCGGTGCTTGATAATCTGGTAGCGGATATAAAACGCCACGGCAACCGGCTGACCACCGGTGATGTGGGTAACCGTTATCTGTTCCAGACTTTGGCGCGTAACGGGTTGAATGAACTGATGTACACCATGCACAACCATGAAGAAGCACCCGGCTATGGTTTCCAGCTGAAATTCGGAGCTACCACGCTGACCGAGCAATGGGACCCGCGGCAAGGTTCTTCGTGGAATCACTTTATGATGGGGCAGATTGATGAATGGTTCTTCAACTCGCTGGCGGGTATCCGCACCGTTGAGGGAAAACCGGGAATGAAGGAAATAGAAATACGTCCCCGTCCGGTAGGCGATTTGACATACGTCCGTGCCTCTACCCAAACCTTGTACGGAAAAGTTGCGGTAGACTGGACCCGCGAGAATGGAGTCTTTACATTGAAAGTAACGATACCTGTAGGGTGTACGGCACGCGTATTCCTTCCCGATGAAAAAGAGCCGAAGATAGTGGAAAGCGGAACTTATTCTTTTAAGAAATAAACGCGGTTTTCATAGAAAAAGCCCCCTAAGGGTATTTGGTAAAACTAAAATCAACTAATGAACAATATGAATAAACGTACCTTTTTAAGTCTGTTACTATGTGTTTGCTGTCTGTCTTTTCTGCATGCGGAGCGTGTGGATATGCAGCAGGCAGGTGCCGATGTGCAAGGCAGGAAGCTGAACACAGCATTGATTAATTCCACCATCGACCGCCTGAACGCCCATGGTGGAGGAACCCTCTTTTTCCCCGCAGGAACTTATCTCACCGGTTCCATCCACATGAAAAGTAACATCACTCTGGAACTGGAAGCAGGAGCCACCTTGAAATTCTCGGAGAACTTTGACGATTTCCTCCCTTATGTGGAAGTGCGTCATGAGGGAATCATGATGAAAAGTTTTCAACCGCTGATTTATGCCGTGGATGCAGAGAACATCACCATCAAGGGTGAAGGGACACTGGACGGACAGGGCAAAGCATGGTGGACGGAATTTTTCCGCGTCCTTGTAGACCTCCGGGACAACGGCAAGAGAAACATCAACAAGTACCAGCCCATGTTCGAGAAGGAAAACGACCTGAAAGCCCTTTACGCCGAAACCAACGAAGACTGGCACGGCACATTGGACCGTCGTTTCTTCCGTCCCCCTTTCATACATCCCATCCGTTGCAAGAATGTACGGGTAGAGGGCGTGAAGATTATCAACTCTCCCTTTTGGACCGTAAATCCTGAGTTTTGCGATAATGTGACCATTAAAGGCATTACCATCCACAATGTGCCTTCCCCCAATACGGACGGCATCAACCCTGAGTCTTGTAAGAACGTACACATCAGCGACTGCCACATTTCGGTAGGCGACGACTGCATCACCATCAAATCCGGACGTGACCTGCAAGCACGTAAACTGGGCGTTCCTTGCGAGAATATCACGATTACCAATTGCACCATGTTGAGCGGACACGGTGGTGTAGTTATCGGCAGCGAGATGAGTGGGGGAGTGAAGAAAGTGACCATCAGCAATTGTGTCTTTGACGGAACCGACCGGGGGATTCGTCTGAAATCCACCCGTGGTCGCGGAGGCATTGTAGAAGATATCCGTGTAAGCAATATTGTGATGAGTAACATCAAGAAAGAGGCTATCGTCCTCAATCTGAAATATAGCAAGATGCCTGCCGAACCGAAGAGTGACCGTACTCCGGAATTTCGCAATATCTATGTGTCGGGTGTGACGGTTCGTGATGTGAATACCCCCATTATGGTGGTAGGCCTTCCCGAAGCGCCTATTACCGGTATTGTGATGCGTGATGTGTATATTCAGAATGCCAAGCAACGCTGTGTTTTTGAAGACTGCAAGGACTTGGTGCTGGATGATGTGTATGTGGATGGTAAAGAAATAAAATAGACTTCCCGATGAAGAAACAACTATTATGGTGCATGGCGGCACTCTCTTTTTCCGCTGCATCTGCACAAACTTATGAAACCCGGTTCGCACGTCCGTTATCCGATGTGTTGAATGACGTTGCCGCCCGTTTCCAGGTCCGCTTGAAATATGACGTGGATACGGTGGGGCGTGTGCTTCCGTATGCCGATTTCCGTATCCGGCCTTATTCATTGGAGGAAACGCTGACCAATGTGCTTTCCCCCTTCGATTATAAATTCGTAAAGCAAAGTGACAAGGTATATAAGTTGAAACCTTACGAATACGCCCGCCGCACGGATGCCGACGGAGAAAAAATGCTGGCATACCTTAGTGGTTTATATAGTGATAAAAGTCAATGGGAACAGCGCAGGGAGATTCTCCGCAAAGAGGTGCGCCAACGTCTGGGACTGGATGATATGCTGAGGAAAACAGTGAAGGATGCAAAGCTTGTTCTTTCCAAAATACGCAAATTTGATGGCTATACCGTGCAGAACTTTGCATTGGAAACCTTGCCGGGGCTTTATGTCTGCGGTTCAGTCTATGCCCCCCGCACCAAAGGCAAACATGCACTGATTATCTGCCCCAATGGTCATTTTGGACAGGGACGCTACCGCAAAGACCAGCAGCAGCGCATGGCGACTCTGGCACGTATGGGGGCTGTCTGTGTGGATTATGACCTGTATGGTTGGGGTGAATCCGCCTTGCAGGTAGGAGGAAAGGCGCACCATACTGCCGATGCGCACACCATTCAGGCTATGAACGGAATATGGATACTGGACTATATGCTGGCAAACCGTAAAGATATAGATCCTGCATGCATCGGCGTGAACGGTGGTTCCGGCGGAGGAACGCAGACGGTGTTGCTTACCGTCCTGGACGACCGTTTTACAGCTGCCGCCCCTGTGGTCAGTCTGGCTTCTCATTTTGATGGCGGTTGCCCGTGTGAAAGTGGCAAGCCCATCCAGTTGGCAGGTGGAGGAACTTGCAATGCGGAGCTGGCCGCCCTGTTTGCCCCGCGTCCCATGCTGGTGGTTTCCGACGGAGGAGACTGGACAGCCACGGTTCCCCGTTTGGAATATCCTTACTTGCAACGCATCTACGGTTTTTACGGTGCGACGGACAAGGTGAGCAATGTACATTTGCCGCAAGAACGCCATGATTTCGGTCCGAACAAGCGCAATGCGGTTTATGATTTCTTTATAGACGTGTTCGGCCTTGACCGGAACATGCTGGATGAAAGTAAAGTAACCATTGAGCCGGAAAACGCATTGAAGAGCTTTGGTGAGAAAGGTGAGAAACTGCCTGCCGGAGCCTTGAGATATAAAGAATGATTTTGTCGTTTATTTATTAGGTTAAGAGTTAGTATGGAATCTCCCTCTTGCATAGCCTGTGAAGGTGAGCAAGGGGGAACTTTTTTTAGATATGGGGGATTAATACTTTTTGTCGGGTATATCAGGCCTTGTCATGCGGACTGTTAAGTCTTTTTGTACGGACTGTTACTATAGTCTTCGGCAGTGGACCGTACAGTCTGTTACAGTGGACTGTACGGTCTGCCGCAGTGAAACATACGGACTGCTGTCGCAGTCTGTAAAAGGTGACCGTAAGAAATGCTTTAATGGTACTGAAAAAAAGACTTAATGGAGCTGAAGTGATGAATTAACTTCGCATTTACGTTATAATCAGCTTTAGTTTCCCATCCTTGTGGCGCTTTCGGTCGTTTTCTTGTTTATAGTTGCGGAGTCAGATCGGTCTCTACGTCGGATTTCGGCTGAGTATAATGGAAAAAACGGAGATTATAACAAGATAATGCGTTTCTGTAATATGGCAGCAATCTGTTGTCTCAGTTGTGGGGCGCTGATGGGCTTGGCCATATAGCCGTCGAAGCCGTTTTCCATGGCCCGTTGTTCATCACTGGCATAGGCGAAAGCGGTAACAGCAATGATAGGTACATCCAAGGATAGTTTTCGTATTTCCCGGGTGGCCTCATAGCCATCCATCACCGGCATATTGATATCCATCAGAATTATCTGAGGGGTATGGAGCTTATACAAATTGACCGCCTCTTTTCCATCCCAGGCATGTACCAGGTTATATTCTCGTTTCAAGATAGATTGGAACAGCCGGTAATTGCTCTCATTGTCTTCGGCGATCAGAATGGTCAGCTTGTCTTTTTGCACGGAAATGAGTTGATGCTCTTCCTCTCTCTTGTTCTCTGCAGCGGCAGGCTGGTAGGGAATGGTGAACCAGAAAGTGGATCCTTTTCCTTCCTCGGACTCAACACCGATGCGTCCTCCCATGTGCTCTACAATTGTCTGGCAAATGGATAGCCCCAGTCCTGTACCCTGTACAAAAGAGTTCAGTTTGACGAAACGTCCGAATATGGAGTTCACTTTGTCGGCTGGAATGCCGCAACCGGTATCTTTAACATAGAAATAAAGTTCTTTGTCGCATAGTTTGTAGCCGAAGGTGATGCTTCCTTGTGAGGTAAATTTGCTGGCGTTGTTCAGTAAATTGTTCAGTACCTGCATCAGACGGTTCTTTTCCGTTCTTATGAGGCAGGAGGGAAGTCCTTTCTGTACAATCAGTTGAATGCCGTTGCTCTCTGTCCGATAACGGGTGACACTTTCTATCTCGGAAATAATGTCATTCAGTTCTATGTTGCAATAGCTGAACTCTAATGTACCGGCCTCTATTTTCGATAAGTCCAGTATGTCGCTGATTAATTGCAGCAGCAACGTATTGTTACTTTCAATGATATTGATATATTCCTGCTTTTCCTGTTCCTCTTCTGCAGCAGCAAGGATGTTTGAGAAACCGATGATAGCATTTAGCGGAGTGCGTATTTCGTGGCTCATATTGGCAAGAAAAGCGGACTTCAGCCGGTTGGATTCTTCCGCGCGGTCCTTGGCTGAAAGCAGTTCGTCTTCCATTTTCTTCCGTTCAGTTATGACTAGGGAAGATCCTACCAAAGTGAGCGGCATTCCGTTTTCGTCTTTGCTTTCCACAGCTGCCTGCGCCTCTATCCAGTCTATTTTCCATTGTGTTCCGTCATTGGCCAGCACGCGGTATTCCTCTTTTACTTTCTCTATTTTCCCGTCTGCCAGGTCACGGTAAGCCTGTATCACGCGCGGGCGGTCTTCTTTAATGATTTTAGCGAAGTATTGCTCGTCCGAAACGCTCAACTGATCTTCGCTGATGCTTCCCGGCATGGCCGCCATGACAATGGGGCGGTTGAGGTCGCATAAAATGGTATGGTCTTTCAAATTCCATTTCCAAGGTACGATGTTGGCTACTTCCAGTGCCATGGAAAGTTTATGGTTCGTGGCGCTCAGCATTTGCTGCGCATTGTGCAGTTCGGTGCTGTCCATGCAGAACACATCCACTGTGTCCGGTTCGGTAGAGCAATTCAGGACAACATCATAGAAGATGTTGACGGTCTTAAAATAATATGGGAAGGTGATCGATTTCTTTTCTTTTAAGGTGAGTTCCATGAAATGGGTGAATTCCGGCAAGGACTCCGGGAAAATTTCAGAGGCTCTTTTCCCTATCACCTCGGATTTGGGCAAGAAACATCGTTCGAAATAGCGGTTGACATCCATATAAATGCTGTCTGCGATATTCCCTTCTTTGTCCCATATTACCTGTTCTTTCATGTAAAGGATAGGCATATTGTCTATCAGATTGGTATATTGTGTGTTCGTGTCTATTTCATTTTGCTGGGCGCGTCTCAGCGCTTTCAGCATTTGAATGCGTTTTTGCTGTGTCACGGCCATCAGTATAAAAGCAATGAGTACACTTAGGATGATCCATTTATATTTGTTCAGAAAGTTGGCCGGTTTGTCATAGAAGACGGTGTCACCAGGGCATAGGTCGGGATCGAGTCCTTTATTTACCAGTCTTGTGTAGTTGAATGCGGGGTGTGCTTCGTTGGGTTCATAAAAAGGTATGTCGCTGGCTTTCTTCCCATGTAGTATCTCGTCTATCGTTTTCAGTAATTGCCTGGTAAAGATTTGGTCATTATACATGTATCCTCCTACCATGCCGCCGTCATCCATACCTGCATAGCGGATGGTGAACAAAGGGGCGGAGATGCTGGCGATACTTCTGTAGGCATTAATCAGAAAATTGCTTGAAGTGAACGATTCGGTGAACCAGGTGGATACCAGAATGCCTGTGGTCTTGTCTGTTTTACGCACGGCGTTATATAGCTGATGCAGACTGTTGGTACGCGAGGAGATGTATTCGTAATCCATTTGCGGGTATTTGTCTTTAATCAGCTCTCGCAGTTGCTTGTCATATTCCGGATTGGGGTAGATGCCGTCTCCCAGGAAAATCAGTTTCTTCATACCGGGAATCATCCTGCACATCAGTTGCACGTTTTCTTCCAGATAGATGGGGGTGTGCATGTAGGTGAAATTGAACTCTTCTGCCAATTCGCTCATGTGTGTCTTTTCTTCGGGGGTGACTGTATCTCTCTGCCTGTAGAATTTCTCATGGTACACATAGGGGTCGGCTCCGCATACAATGGCAGGTACTTTACCCCATAAAGATTGAATCTCTTCTCTGAAAATCAGGCTCATGCTCCCGATGAATACCAGCAGGCGGGGAGGGGTGGAACCATATTTCGAGGAAAGAATTTCTGGGAATCTCTCGATTTTAGTGGAGTCGCCTACCATAAAAAGATTCAGATGCTCTATGTAAGCGTCCATGTTCTCTATTCCAGCTATTTTATGAACAATGGGGGTGGTGATGCTGTTGCTCCAGGGAGAGGATTCGTTGTAGCTGTTCAGAATCAGAATATAGTTCCCCGTCTCGGTGTTTTCCTGTACATGGGAGGCTTTGCCGATGGTTGCAAAGAGGGTGAATATACAGGTACATATCAGTAACCGTTGTATATGGGCTACACACGTTCTTTTAAGATTTCTGTTCATTATTGATGTCCTACTCTTCTTTTATTATATAGCTACGATGCTTGTGATGCAACAAATGTACTATTAAATTAATGAGTGGACGAAGAAATGGAAATGTTTAACAAATATTAAAAGAGACAGGACGGGATGGAAAGTTTTCGTATAGGCAAATGGGAGATGATTGGATGGGAATTCCTGCCGGCCGATATGGCAGTGGGGCGCGAATGCTGATAAAGGGAGTGGGAGGGGAAGTCATTCTTTTGTTCTATTTCTTTTTTATATAAAGGAATAGTCTTATATTTATCCCGTCATCTTATTTTTGAAAAAGTAGGGGAACATCACTTAATCAGAAGTAGTTATGGAATATCACTTACGTACTAAATTGAATGGAAATATAGCAATGACTTCCTGTTTCCATGAAAACTCCTTTTTGCAGCGTGACAGGAGTCTTTATAAATTTATATGGGTGCGGCATGGAACGTTGGATGTGGAAGTGGATCATGTGGTGATGCATCTGGAAAAAGAGGAAATGATTTCGCTTACTCCTTTGCATCATGTGCAGATAAGGGGAGTGGACGGTGAATACCTCACTTTTTTATTCAATAGTAACTTTTATTGTATTTACAGGCATGACAGCGAGGTGTCTTGTAACGGATTCCTGTTTAACGGTTCTTCCCGTGTCATGCGTTTGAAGCTTTCGCCTTCCCAGTCGGCCCGTCTTGACAGTATTGTCGATATTTTCAGGGGGGAGTGTGGAATACAAGACAACTTGCAGGAAGAAATGTTGCGTATTATTCTGAAACGTTTCATTATCACTTGTACCCGCATAGCCCGTGAAAAGTTTGATGTGGACCCGGGACGTGAGAACATGTTTGATGTGATTCGTCAGTTTTATGTACTGGTTGACAGTCATTTTAAGGAGAAGAAGCAAGTACAGGATTATGCTGATATGTTGTGCCGTTCTCCCAAGACTATTTCTAATCTCTTTTCCCTTTACGGACTTTCTTCTCCTTTGCGTGTCATTCATGAACGCGTGGATGCGGAAGCCAAGCGCTTGTTGCTTTATACGGGTAAGAGTGCGAAAGAAATCAGTGAGATTCTGGGATTTGAGGATTTGGCTACGTTCAGCCGTTTCTTTAAGAAAATGAACAAGGAGAGCCTTTCGGAATACCGGAAAAGAGAGAAGCGGGAATAATTGCCAACCTATATGGGGAAATTGCCATTTACCGGAGGGGGAAAACCACCGACCTTTGCACCAGGAAGTTAAATCTTTTAATAATGAAAGCAATGATGGCAAAATTAAAATCTCTGTTTGTTGCGTTTTTAACAATAGCAGCATCTGCCCAAAAACTGGGTATCAATCTTATCCGTGTGGCAATCCTTGTAATTTTTGTATGGATTGGTGGTCTGAAATTCTGGAACTATGAAGCCGAAGGAATTGTGCCTTTTGTGGCGAACAGTCCCTTTATGAGTTTCTTTTATACTAAGGACGCTCCTGAATATAAAGAATATAAGCTGAAAGAAGGCGAACTCGATGAAACGAAGCACCTGTGGCATGAAGAGAACAATACTTATGGGTTCTCTCATGGATTGGGTATTTTGATTATGGGGATCGGTATCTTGACGTTTTTAGGCATCTTCTCTCCGAAAACCGGTTTGGTGGGGGCCGGACTGGCTATTGTCATGACATTGGGCACTTTGTCTTTCCTTGTAACAACGCCCGAGGTGTGGGTCCCCGATTTGGGAAGTGGCGAACAGGGATTCCCTCTGCTGACGGGCGCCGGTCGTCTGGTCATTAAGGATATTGCTATTCTGGCAGGAGCTGTTGTCGTTCTTTCGGATAGTGCGGGAAGGGTATTGAACCAGTTGAAAAAGTAAAGTTGGAAAGACCGGTCACGGACATGCTCTTTTATAGGGGGGGTATATGGATGCATTCCGGCGAGAGGCAAGTATTTCCTGCAAGACATAAATATCTATGAGGCAAGTTGCATCCTGTGTCATCTTGCTGTCTGTCAGCTATTGATAATGAATGCAAATTTGGCAGATTCTGCGGTTAACCCCTGTTAAGTGCTTATCTGTCTGTGTTAAAAGAGGAAAAAAAACTCTGACAAACGGTACAACCGTACAATATTTGTCATTACATTAGCGTCATAAATGTTAAACCAAACTTGAAATTAACAAATTAATAGATATTAAGTTATGAAACAAGCAACTAAAATGGTACTAGGCGCAGCAGCAATTGTAGCAGTCAGCGCAGGTGTAGCAGGAGTAACGGCTTATTCTATGTTGAAACCCGAGCCAAACAAAAGCGTGGCTTTTAATGATGTGTTCCAACAAAATCCGAATACAAGACTCGCCGCGTTGGACGCCACTCAAATGCAACCGGTGGATTTGACTCAGGCAGCGGAAAATTCAGTGCATGCAGTAGTTCATATAAAGTCAACTCAAGAATCAAAGACTCAGACGGTTACCGTTCGTGATCCGTTCTATGATTTCTTTGGTGATATTTTTGGAAATGGCAGAGGCGGCGGTCAGCAGCGTCAGGTGCAGACTCCTGAAAGAGTGGGATTCGGTTCCGGAGTGATCATCTCGAAAGATGGATATATTGTAACGAATAACCATGTAATCGATAATGCTGATGTGATCAGTGTCAAACTGAATGACGGACGTGAATACAAGGGACGTGTAATCGGCACAGACCCCAGCACGGATTTAGCGTTGGTTAAAATTGAAGCGGATGAGCTTCCTACGATTCCCGTGGGCAATTCGGAGGCTTTGAAAGTAGGTGAGTGGGTATTGGCTGTGGGTAATCCCTTTAATATGACTTCTACGGTAACAGCCGGTATTGTGAGTGCCAAAGCCCGTTCTTTAGGGGTATATAATAATGGTGTGGAATCTTTCATCCAGACAGATGCTGCGATCAACCAAGGCAACAGTGGTGGTGCATTGGTGAATGCAAGGGGTGAACTGGTAGGTATCAATTCCGTACTTTATTCACCTACAGGAGCTTATTCGGGTTATGGGTTTGCTATTCCAACCAGTATTATGACGAAAGTTATAGCCGACTTGAAAGAATATGGAACCGTTCAGCGTGCGGTATTGGGCATCAAGGGTACTCCGATTAATGATGACCAGCAGATGATGCCGGAAGAAATCAAGAAGAAGGTGAAGGAACTGGGCGCCACCGACGGTGTGTTGATTGCTGAGATAATTGAGGGAGGTTCTGCGGCCGGCAACTTGGAAGTAGATGATGTCATTATCGGTATTGACGGAAAACGTGTGAAGAACTTTGCTGAGTTGCAGGAGGGGTTGGCTAAACACCGTCCGGGTGACAAAGTAACCGTCAAGGTGTTGCGTGACAAGAAAGAAAAGGATATCGAGATGACCTTGAAGAATGCACAGGGAACAACGAAAGTGGTGAAGAGTGCGGGCATGGATATCTTGGGCGCAGCATTCCGTGAAGTTCCTCAGGAATTGAAGAGACAATTGAATTTGGGATATGGTGTGGAAGTCACAGGTGTGACAGACGGTAAGATGAAGGCTGCCGGTATCCGTAAAGGCTTCATCATCCTGAAGGCAAACGGACAACCTGTCAAATCAGTAAATGATTTGGAAGATGTGCTGAAAGCTGCTACCCAGTCACCGGATCAGGTATTGTTCCTGAGTGGTATGTTCCCATCAGGTAAACGTGCGAACTATGCAGTGGATTTGACACAGGAATAAGAAGATTTTTAAGGTAGAAAGTTTCAATAGGTAAAGTTTAGAGGATGCACGGTAAGGGTTACTTCCGTGCATCCTGATTTTATAGTCAAACAGGACTGATAACCTTATTTTCGCAAAATATTTAGGAAAAGAAGGACAAAGATAGTCTTTTTTGATTTATTAGCTAATATTTTTCAAACAAAAATGGATGTATTCCATTTAATGTTGTAAATTTGCATCCCAAATTTGTTTTATAGAGAATGAGACAATTAAAGATTACCAAAAGTATCACTAACCGAGAGAGCGCATCTCTGGATAAGTATTTACAGGAAATAGGCCGTGAAGACCTGATTACTGTAGAGGAAGAGGTAGAGCTCGCTCAGCGTATCCGTAAAGGCGACCGGGTAGCATTGGAAAAACTGACACGTGCCAACTTGCGTTTCGTCGTGTCTGTAGCCAAGCAGTATCAAAATCAGGGGTTAAGTCTTCCTGACTTGATTAATGAAGGCAACCTGGGATTGATTAAAGCAGCCGAAAAGTTCGATGAAACCCGAGGCTTCAAGTTTATCAGTTACGCCGTATGGTGGATTCGTCAGTCTATTCTCCAGGCATTGGCAGAACAGTCACGTATTGTCCGTTTGCCGTTGAATCAGGTAGGCTCGTTGAACAAGATCAGCAAAGCCTTCTCTAAATTCGAACAGGAAAACGAACGTCGTCCTTCTCCGGAAGAACTGGCCGATGAACTGGAAATACCTGTAGACAAAATCTCGGACACGTTGAAGGTTTCAGGACGCCACATTTCTGTAGACGCTCCTTTTGTGGAAGGAGAAGACAACAGCTTGCTGGATGTGCTTGTGAACGACGACTCGCCTATGGCAGACCGTTCCTTGGTTAATGAGTCACTTGCGAGGGAAATTGATAGAGCACTCTCTACGCTGACCGAAAGGGAGAAGGATATTATCCAGATGTTTTTCGGTATTAATACGCAGGAAATGACGTTGGAAGAAATCGGCGATAAATTCGGCCTCACTCGTGAGCGCGTACGCCAGATTAAAGAGAAAGCCATTAGAAGATTGAGACAAAATTCGCGTAGCAAGCTGCTTAAGTCTTATTTAGGGTAAGAAAGATTCGGTTTCCGAAAAGAAAACAAAGCACAAGATGGAAGGTTGCTTCCGTCTTGTGCTTTTGTTCATAATATACCAATAATGCCTATCGGCTGCACTATGTGCCGTATGGTAATGGGCACATCAGCAAATTATTATAGTTAATTAATCTATTACTTTTTCGTATTTGTCCGTAAATAACTACTTTTGTCCTCTAATAAAATTATAAAATTAGAATTATGAAATCCATAAAGATTCTGTGCTCTTTATTATTGGTACTGACGGTATGCTCGGCATTCTCATTGAAAGGAAGTAAATCTGTTTATATAGTAGGCGTATCCGCATCGTTTACAGATTCATTGGTTTATTTCACGGAAATCCAGTTGCTGGACAGTGTGAGTCTGGATAAGAATAAGATGTTGCCGGAACGCTCACAATACAGTTATCAGCTGAAAAATTATCTGGAAAACGAGGAAGGGCTGACGAACCGTACTTGCTTTGTTTATTTCTCGAACAGCAGAAAGAAACTGCAGAAGACCATCAACAAGATGAAGACCAAGTATCAAAAAGGAAAGACCTTGCTGATTCGCGAAGTGAACCCCAATGCATTCAAGTTCAAGAAACCGGAAGAGTAATCCTTTTCTTATGAAAAAGATTCTATTTCTATTCTTGGCAGCCTGCTTTTTCTTCTCTTGTGAGAAGGAAACAATCGTGATTCCTCAGCAACATGCCGGAAGAACGGTTCTGGCATTCTTTTGGGCGGATAACAGTTTGAATTCCAGTTTGCGTGATAATATTCAGACGATGATGCAAGGACTTCAGGCTATGAAGGATTCGGCTGCTTTATTGGTATATTGGGATGGTGAGGCTTCGGATATCAGTTGGCCGGAGCCTTGTATCGTAGAATATGTAACCAATGGTCAGGGGGGTATCAACAGCCTGTCTAAAGGAACGATAGATGCAATGATGGCTGATAAGAATACATCTATCTATGATTTGATTGGTATTGGTAACATCAGAAAAAAATATCCTCCTCAGACATCTACGGAGAAAACCGTCATGCAGACAGTGATAGGTGATATGATGAGTGCTTACCCGTCGGAAAGTTATGGAATAATCTTTGGATCTCACGGTTCGGGATGGTTGCCCACTATTACCGGCACCCGTTCTATAGGACAAGATGGCGGGCGGTATTCCAGTGACACAGCGTTGATACCGGAATTGGCGGAAGTGTTGCGTACGGTAAATCCTCAAAAGTTTGATTTTGTCTTGTTTGATGCGTGTATGATGGGGTGTGCCGAGGTGTATTATGAGCTGAAGGATGCTGCCAGATACTGTATCGCTTCTGTACTTGATATACCGGCAGCCGGATTTCCTTATGCAAGTGTGATGCCTTATTTGTATGAAAATGCGATCAAGGATTATTTGGAGCCAATCTGTAAAGATTATATAGATTATTATAACTATAATGGTTGGGGAACCATTTCGGCAGTGGATTGCAATCAGATGGAAGGCTTGGCGGAAGCGGTCAGAAGTGTGATTTTGTCCAATCAGGATAGCCTGAAGAACGTGGATACAGCTGATTTGCAGCAATATGGCAAAGGCAGCAGCAACTTCAAAGGATATGCCTATGATATGTTACAGTTTATTGAAAAATTGTGTGGAGGAATGGCTCCGGACGATTTTACGCAACAATTAAAGAAGACGGTCGTTTATACAGGTTATACTCATGATCCCACCTCATCCTTGTACAGAATAGATGGGGATAACTACAGTGGAATGGGTATGTATATCCCCAATTCATTCACCACTCCCAAATATTTGCTTTGGAACAATTATTTCAAGTCTTCCATAGCGTGGTATCATGCATCCGGATGGGCTGAAACGGAATCTATTTGGGGGAATTGAAGGAGAATGCAGCCAGTTGCCTTTTACTTGATCCCGAATAATAGATATAGCGGATGGAAGTACCGAATTTCCGGTATTCCTCCATTTCCACCGAGTTGTCTACTGCATCCTGCAGGGCTTGTTTAAAGGCGGCATAATGGGTGTTCATATAAGTGGCGTTGTCCAGTTCTCCTGTAACACTGTAGAAATAGCTCACACTATTATCTTTCTCATTATAACAGGTGCTGTCCAGTGTAATCGTTTCGTTCATGCGTGTGGGGCAGGACCGGTTGGTCTTTTCGGCTGTCTGTTTGAATTTACGGACTTGTGAACGGTGGTTATTATTACATCCTGCCAAAGTAAGGATGCCTAGGGCCGCTATTATAACTGTTTCTCTTTTCATTATAAATCGGTATTTTGAAGCGAAAGTAAACTATAAGTTTGAACAAAGCAAATGGATTTTTGTTTTTTATTTGTAATTTTGGAATACTTTTCTTAGTGCCTTATACAAAGGACTTTGGGAGAATTACCCAATTTTGAGGTAATGACTTGGCAACTGTGCTATTTACTGCATTTTTCCACATTTTGCTTCAATGCAATAACTCGTGGTGCAAATATATGATATTGGGGTGGAAACTGCAAATATCCACCCCAATAATTATCAGTTAAGGAAATAGTATATCCTCTTTTGATATATTCCAATTATCGAAACTAATTTTCCACCGTTCCTCCATAAATTTCAGCATCAACAAACCACGCTTCTTTATTTCATCCGGAGTCCATTCTTTGTGTTTAGAAACTTCAATTTCACTATACGAGCCATTATAGTATCCTATTTCTTTTCCGTCTTTGTTTAGCAGACATTTCTTTTTGTCAAAATCGTAATTCTGCAACTTTGAATTTTTAGAACGGCTTAATAGTAATAGATTCCCCAAGGAATTCAAATACTGACGTTTTTCTGAAGGTTTAAGATGCCCAAAACGATTTTTCCAATAAATATCATTAGGTGATTGTGGGTATATGTGTTCAATTGTATCCTCTTTCTTTCTCTTGTTAAAGTCCTCCCAAGAGACTTTCATATTAGCATTGTCTTGTAGGTACAATTCATATTCATAGAGAAAATACCTAAGTCCGCTCCATGAATAAAAGCCTTCTCTATCATTTTTTGAGAATAGTTCTTTTATATGATTTTTGAATCTTTCCAAATCAAACCATCCATAATAGTTTTCATCGTCTTCCCCATCCGTCAAAGAGTCAATATCTGCCGTAATTGTTTCTATATCAAACTGTCCCATATAATACTCTCTTGTCTTTCTGTAAAGATTGCTATTTTGCGTATTTGAAGAACGGTGTGATACAGCAAAAACCAAGAAATTGAATCTTTCACAAGCATCTAAAAAATTCCAAATTAAATCCTCATTGGTTTCTTTGGTAAATACAGCCATTATCATTGGAGGGAAAGCTCCCCATCCAACTCGTTCCAGCTTCTGAATGTGCTCTTTTATTCTATCTGAATGATTAGAATATTGAATGTTAAATATGTAGAACCATTGCTTTACACATTTAGATAGGCTGTCTATATAATTTTTTATCTCTTTAATTGAGATATTTCCACTTATTACATTTTTTGCGGTGAATTTTTTCTTGAGCAAGAATTCGGCATACACATCAGACTGACTTCTATCGTATGTGAAATACATTATCCAATGATTAAACAAAAAGTCATCATCATCTAATGGATTATCCTTGTTTTTGCCTAAATATTCATATATGGTTTTCCATGTTTCATTAATATCTGTCCTTAATCGTCCTTTTGTTTCATCATCTTCATCTAATAAAGTGGATAAATATATTAGACGATTTTTTAGGAGTTCCAAATGGGACAAATCTTTGCCCCTGTTGTTCATTGTCTCAAATGTCACATATACATCTAATGAATCATCTATTTCATAATAATTGAATTTCAACCTGTTTGTAGCCTTATCAAAGATTGTCTCTCTATCCTCTTTGCTCAATGGCTTAAGCTTGTTTTTGAAATACTCTTTTGCAAACATAAGATTTGCTGTGTACAAGGTTTCGGGATACTTGTCTGCTGCAGAGGATTCCTGTTCTAAAATCTTTGTTTTGAAATACTCATCGCTTGGATTATCCTTTTCATATCCAAATACAAAAGATTTATATAGTTGGTTGTAGGAACGATACAAAAAACGGTCAATCCATTCACTCTTTTGCCCGTAATTAATACCTTCATTATCACTAAACGTACATAAAATCTCATGTAATAAGATAATTAAAGTCGTCAATCTCTGCTGTCCATCTATTACATAATATGCGGACAGACCCTTTTTGAGAAGCCATAAATCATCTTTCCATTTTTCAATATTAGATACCTCATTTGCATTTATAGGTTCTACCGTCAATAATCCAATATAATGTATCTTATTGGGGCTAAGGTTTTGAATATCCTCCCAAAAGTCCTCTAACTGGCGTTCTTCCCAAGAATACCCACGTTGAAAATCGGGAATACGAAATATTTTATTGTTGAATATTTCTGATAATGATTGTAATTTAGAATCACTCATCTTTGTTGCTTATTGTGCGTATAAAAAATCAAACGTAAGTGCTTGAGTTAATCTGTCAATGTACGCTTGTTCTTCTTTTGTTAGTTTATCTTTTGCAGCTTTAAATTCAGGCGCAATCATATCAACCCTTTTATTTGATTCTTTTTTTGAAATTTCTTTTTTATAATTTAGTTTAAGAGGCTCTATCGCTTTATAGCTCAATTCTACAGCTTTCTTCATATTATCAGATAGAGTATCTCCCTTGGGCTCAGTATTAATATCAATGATAAAGAATTTGAATACAGGGTAACTATGCATCAAATCATCAGAATGCAAAGAGCTATAATGAGCTTCTCCATTCGCTTTTCTTCTAATAAATCCATCAAAATAAACGGTAGAGTAGTTGCTTAGATTCTTTATTGTTGTATATATTTTATCCGAATTTAAGCTATCTTTAGGTAATATGTAATCAACATCAAAAGTAACTTCTCTATATTTTTCTGGAGCATATTCTAATTCAAATGATAAAGCAATGGAATTTCCTGTTTCTCGGCTATTTATATCTTGAATGCGTGCTTTCCAATTAACAAATAACTTTACAGAATCCATATATTCGCCAATTGCATACTTAACACTATCATTAAATTCTTTCTCTAATATCTTATTCCCTAAACGATAGGACTTTTCCTTATTATTTGCAAGCATATTGTCGAAATTTTCCTGCTGTAAATTAGAGAATTTTTGATTTGCCCGATTCGCAGTTTCCACACAACTACACAATACAAGCAGAACAATAAGACTTAAACTTGTTTTTTTCATCTTGATTATATATTATTAGTTTAACAATCATATAATTATGCACGAAGCGTGAACCGTATGCCACACTCTTACTTGAAGGTCGTAGGAAACCTTGGATACAGATGCAACAATAGCAGCCCACGCTATAGCGTGAGAACCACTATGCTATCCTTGTATCCAATTTGAAAATTTCCTACGTTTTCAAGTACAAGATAAGCATAACGCTTCTTCTTTTTCTCGTATGTCTTTGGAAAGGGTTGCCCCAATCCACTGCAAAAGTACAAAAAATCCGTGATGTAACATTCTACTATCACGGATTTTATTATGATCTACAAGTTAATACCCCGATTTTGTCTTCTCGTTTGTGGTCTCAGCTTCTCCATAAACTCCTCTTTCTTTCGTCTGAACCAACTGACATGTGAAACTCCGTCTATGTGAAGATTATATTTCCCCTCCTTGTCCTCTTTTAGTGAACATACCGCTTTTTCAGCCTTAAAATGCTGGTTAAACTCGCAAGAATAGAGTTCCCCTTTGATTGAAACATCCTTGAATGTGCATAATTTCCGAATGACTGCATCACCAAAGTTCAGCGTATCACGTAGGAACTTGATGGTCGGCATCAGCTTCTCTACATACGGAAAGTAGCATTTGACAAAATCCACGAACTCGGACAGTTTGCGGTGTCGTTGTTCGTAAGCATCCGTTATCTCCTGTATGTGCTTCGCCTGTTGCTGTTCCCTTTGCCGTGCTTCTTCTTCAAGTTCAAGGATGCGGTCTTGCAAATCCTCATTCCTGCGTTCCAATGTCTTGACCTTGTTACTGCCGAAAAGAGAACCGACACTTTCAGCAATGTTGGTCGCAGCTGCGGTGGCTGCGCCTTTCAGTTTCTCGGTCTGTACTTCTTTCTTAGCTCGTCTGAGTTCCTGCTCTGCTTCGGTTTTCTGCTCCTGCAATTCCACCACTTCCGATTTCAAGCCGTCGGCAAGTTTCTGTATGTCCCGATAATACTGCTGCGTGGACTTGTGGCGAGCCTGTGAGCCGTCTATACCACGTTGCAGACCGTATTTTGCCATTGCTATGGCATAACTGTCTTGGTAGGATTTCAGTTTCAGCCGTGTCATGATGTCATCGGCACACAGCCTTACGGTGTCGGCTGGCTTCTTGCGGTAGCGTTTCTTTACCTGTTCCTCTTTTTTCTTGCGCTTGCGTTCTCCCTTGACAATCGGAACGAGTGTAATGTGAATGTGTGAAGTTTCCTCATCCCTGTGCAGATGTGCAGCCACGATATTTTCCTTACCGAACAGGTCGGCAAAGTATTTTATATTGTCGGCACACCATTCGTCAAGTCTGCCCTCTCTTTCGATACGCTCCATATCCTCGTGCGTTCCCGACACGTTGATACGGATAGCCCGAACTTGGTTGCTCCCGATTTTGCGTGTCAGTCCTGCTTCCTTCAATCTTTTCTGAATGGCAGCCGTGCGGTCTTTTATTCCATCGGGGTATGTGATGAGTTTTCGGTTAAGGTGCGTGCGTGTGGGGTCTGCGTTCTTCGGTATGATGAAACGCTCGATGTGAGCGGTCGTCCCGCTGTCGGAACCGTGCGCCTTTTCCATGTGTAATACTACGAATCCCATATATAATTCCTTTTTATTCTGCTTGTGAAACATCGTTTGATTATTGCTTATGTACGGCTGTTGCCGTTGGTCTTGGAGAGTCCAGAGAGGTGCAACCTCTTTGGCTTATTGGGGAATTTTCAGCGTTGCTTGCAATGCGGCTCGGAAAATTCCCTAATAAGCTACGGTATTTTCCATCGGTAAATACCCGTGCCGCTGCAAGCATCCCCTTACATCTTCAGCCCTTTCTTTTTTGGTGGCTGTATCATCCGCCTTGCGGATTGGAGTTGCTTCCTCTCCGTTATCGGTTTTTCCGATTGGAACACGGGCTTGCCACACAGGTAATCGTTCAGGTCTTTGTGTCCGTTGTAGTTGTCGGAGAAGTCCCGGATGCGACCGCTGAACTCTCTTGCCAATTCCAAGTAGGCATTTCTTCCTGCCTCGTCATTGTCAAGCAGGCAGTGGATGCGCTCGTACCTATGCAGCACGTCTATGGCTTTGGAAACATTGGCAACCGAATTGAGGATGACGTAATTCTGTCCGTCAAGGTTGGGCATAGTCGGGCAGTTCCTCATCCGCAACGTGAGGAATGACAGGTAGTCCATCATACCCTCAAACACAAGGCACTTCTCCCTCGGCTCTCCTTGCTGGCAGATATGGCTGATATCCTTCGGTGCGATGCAGCCCTTGAAGAAACGGTTGCGCACTTCATACCCTCCTGCCACATTCGGGAAGCCGATGGCGAAATAGGGCTTGACGTTATGGATGAAGTGCAGTTCTTTACATTCCAGCCTCGCCAAGTCGGTGTTTATGCCTCGTTCCTGCAAATAGCTGAGCAATGCAGGATGGGTAAGTTCGTCCACCTCCAATTGTTGGAAACTCGGTTCGGATGCTTGCTGGCAAAAAGAGAAAGATACTGGACGGATGTGCGGTACTCGCTCCGCTATCTTGTTGAGCAAGTAAGGCACATAGTCGGTTGCGTATAGTTCCTCTGCCAATGCGATGATGTTGCCGCCTTTGCCAAGCCCGAAATCATACCACCTGTTAAGTTCGGTGTTTACCTTGAAGGAGGCATCCTTTTCCTCTCTCAACGGCGATTTGTACCAAAGGCTGTTGCCTTGTTGTTTCTCGGGCGTATAACCCAAACTTTGCAGATAGTCTGCAATGCGTATGTTCTTTACTTCCTGTATGTTCATATTTCTATGGTTTGATGATGAATGTAAAACCGATAAATTGATGAATGTGTATGCCAAACTATTGGATAGCAATCTTATGCGCTCTCATCATTGTTTCATCAAAGTACTTACCAAAAGAGAAAATCATCATTTGCCTTATAGTGCATGGTCTGCCTGACCCTTTTTCTCTTTTCATCAGTAAGTTGTTTTTGATGAGTGTTTGATGAGAATACAAACCTTTATATATCAGTATGGTTATATACTTATTCATCATTTCATCAAAATAATCAGAGTGATGTCAACTGTTCTCTTGTTACGGTATAGAACCGTCCTATCCTCCGTATGGGAGAATAGCGACACTCTCGGGTATAGTCCACTTGATAGGTGGTGTAAGTAAGCGTATTCGGTGCAGGGGTGAGTTTCCAACATTCCTGCAATACCTTTCGGACTTGGCACTTCTCCACCTTTACCTGCGAGTGTACCAACAAAAGAAGAAGGTCGTTGTAACAGAACGAGAATGTGTCCGTGCCGATACTATCCATAATGTCAAGGATAAGTTCTTGCATCTCTATCTCTAATCGGTTGCGGTTGCTGCGGATAATCTTCCGCAAGGCTTCGGTATGCAGCAATGAGGGAGCAAACCACATACGGCTTTCCTTTTCGGTGGATAGCTGTCTGTGTTGCAGGAAATGGAGAAAGGCGGGTATCTCCGCTTTCAGCTTTTGCAGAAAGTCGGTGTCATCGGACTGCAAGCGGTCTATCTTGCGTACCCAATAACGTGTTTCTCCTGCATCTATGATTACGGGCAGGTACTCGTTGTTGGAGCATAGCACGAACTTGGCAAAGAACGCAATCTCGTCACGGTCTTTGCCTTTGGCTTCCACCTTATAGGATAGGGTTGTACTGAGGTTCTTTAACCTCTCACTGTCCTCCCTGCGGTTGAGCAGCACCTCATCCACCACGATAAGGAGCTTTCCTGCCCAATCGGAATTGAACTGACTGCGGAAATCTTCGTTGGTGTTGAACGTGACATTGTTCTGAAAGAGGGCTTTTAGAAAGTTGAGAAACGTACTCTTGCCCGTGTTGCGTTCTTCCGACACCAACAGCAGGATAGGCAACTTCTGAATGGGTTGCAGGTAGAGCAACTGCAGATAGTCCATTCCTAACTCGTATTGCTCCCCGAAGATGTGCCGTACCAATGATTGGATGTGAGAGAAATCCCCTTCCTTTGGTTGGCGGTCTATCGGTTCATAGAGGTTAAGAAACTTACCGACCACGGGGCGATAGCCGATGTGTTCGGGAACGGTGCAGAAACCGTCATACTTGGGAACGCTGCCGATGTAGTCCTTGCCATAGTCTTGGCGCAGGGTCTCGTTGTTCCAAGGGATGCGTTTCTTTACATACCCTCCGTTCAGTCTTGGCTGCTCCACAATCTTGTAGAGCGTTGTTCCCACTCGGATGAACTCTTCTTTTGCCACACTGCCATCTGATGGCGGTTTGTGGCTGTTTTGTTGTTTTTTAGCTGACATAATCAAATGGTTTTAAGATCGGAAAATACCAGCTACAAAAGTATAAGTATTTAATGGATAAGTTGTTACGCAAAATATAGCAGAATATAGAAAAAAGCCCCTCGGAACAAAAACTTTCAATGGCTGGGCAATGGAATCGGATTGAAAAGACGAAAAAACTCCCGAAAAGCGAATGGTTGGATAACGCTTTTCGGGAGAAAAAATCAGAGTATCTGTCGTATTGTTGTACTGACTTGCGGATTTAATGACTGCATTACGTCAGTCCCTCATCCCAATCTACGAGAGGTATTTGGTCTTTCCTGCATCGGCACTGCCCAGCGAAAAGAAGATGGCTTGTTTCTCTTTTCGCAAGTATAACCTTTTCAGAACGGCATTGCGCATTTGCATCGCTCCGAATGTACCGATGTGGAAAGCGAGGGCGATTATCGCTTCAAGGTTGTAAAACTCCATACCGCACTTGTCGGATAGGCGTATGGTACGCTTTATCTCGTACTCCCTTAACACGTCACTCTTGCAAAGAGCCTTTATCCCTGCCCGAATGGTCGGGGCGGTGACACCGAACAAATCCAACAACTCGGCTTCGTTCATCCAAACATTGGTTATGTCATTCGGTAAAATTACATTGCCAAACTCGTCTATTCTTATAATGTTTCTTTCCATAGTCCTATGCCATTGTTGTATTTCCAAAAGACTGGTTCAGTTTGTCACCGAACATCGTAAGGTCGTGGTCTATCTTCTGCGTTGTTATCTTCGCATAGAGTTGGGTTGTAACGATGTTCGTATGCCCCAACACACGGCTGACACTTTCAATCGGCATACCTTTACTTAGTGCGAGGGTGGCGAACCCATGCCTTGCACAATGGAATGAGATGTCCTTTGTGATTCCGCACTCTTTTATCATCTTTTTCAATGGCTTGCATATAGACCAATAGTTCAGATTCGGGAAAATAGACTTGTCCGTTTGAAATTCCTCGTAACGCCTGATAATCTGCAAAGGGATGTCAAGCAGTTTCACTTGGAACGGAACTTTGGTCTTGTGCCGTTTGGATAATATCCACTTCTCACCGTTCACCTCCACTATATCATCAGTAGTCAGTTCCTTAACGTCCACGAATGAAAGTGCGGTGAAGCTGGCGAAAACAAAGATGTCACGGATGTAGGAAAGTTTGGCATCCGCAAATTCGTGTGTCATCAATGTTTTCAGTTCTTCTTCCGTCAGATACTCACGTTCCTTGATGTTCGGACTGATATGGAATTGCGCAAACGGATTTCTCGGTATAAGTCCGTTGAAGTGCGCACGCATGACCACACCTTTCAGCCACATGCAGTTAGTCCAGATGCTGCCGTTCTGCAATCCTCTGTCGGTGGAAAGGAAAACGGCAAACTCCTTGATGAAGTCGGGTGTCAGTTCAAGCATAGACAGGTCGCTTCGCTTGTAGTTCGCCTTGATGAATGCCGCCACATGGTTTCTTGCACGAACCCTTGCCATGTAAGTTCCTTTTACACGGTCAGTACCCACACGCTTTTGAAATGTGGCATTGTCCTTGTCAAACGCTCCGAGCAATGTCTCATACTCGCAGCCGATTCCTTGATAGGCATTGCGCACCATTTCCGCCGTAACATACGCTTCACGGTCTGAAATGCGCTGGTAATGCTTGATGATTTGTGCCTTGATGTTATCTAAGGCGTGGTTGATGTCCCTTGCTTCAATGCTCTTGCCTTTGGCTCGGTTGCCTTTCGCATCCCAAAGCGTTTTCGGGATGGTCTGCTTGCAACTGAACTGCGCCACAGAACCGTTGATTGTCA
>OFMS01000399.1_pt1 | contig 44307 bp, 35 predicted proteins | sample 1541871 | NCBI WGS metagenome assembly OFMS01 (sample SAMN04209251, study PRJEB22552) | human gut metagenome | biome: gut; material: feces | host: Homo sapiens | place: USA: Oklahoma
TCTGTATTCCAGGTTCTGTTGCTGACCAGCGTAAGGTTGGTTTAGGACATGGTAATCTGGGCAAGATGCTTCTGGAAGAAGATACTGACTGCTTCTGCTTCTTAGCAGGACATGAGTCTTTCGCAGCTGCTGAAGGTGCGATCGGTATCGCTGAGAAGGCTAACAAAGTTCGTCAGAAACCTCTGCGCGTTATCTTAAACGGTTTAGGAAAAGACGCTGCTCAGATCATCTCCCGTATCAACGGATTTACATATGTTGAAACTGAGATGGATTACTACACAGGCGAAGTAAAAGAACTGTGGAGAAAGTCCTACTCTGACGGCTTAAGAGCAAAGGTTAACTGCTACGGCGCTAACGACGTAACAGAAGGCGTTGCTATCATGTGGAAGGAAGGCGTTGACGTTTCCATCACCGGTAACTCCACCAACCCAACCAGATTCCAGCATCCTGTAGCTGGTACCTACAAGAAGGAATGCATCGAAAAAGGCAAGAAGTACTTCTCCGTAGCTTCCGGCGGCGGTACAGGACGTACTCTTCACCCAGACAACATGGCTGCAGGTCCTGCTTCCTACGGTATGACCGATACCATGGGACGTATGCACTCTGACGCACAGTTCGCTGGTTCCTCTTCCGTTCCTGCTCACGTAGAAATGATGGGTCTGATCGGTATGGGTAACAACCCTATGGTAGGTGCTACTGTTGCAGTTGCTGTTTCCATCGAGGAAGCTGCAAAGGCTGGTAAGTTCTAATCAAAATGGTTTAAAATAAGTTTTTTTAAGGGCAGCTGATCTACATCGGCTGCCCTTTTTGATAACATTATTCTGAACAAATTATTTTGCTGTGTATTATTTCGCTAAAATACGATCGGTGAAACCAGATTTCTCAGCACTGCCACAACGCTCCATCCTGCAATGGCACTGGTACTGGAATAAATATCCAGCTCTGCCTTTACTCCCGGTATCTGGGCTGTGATCTTGTGGTCATCTCCTACCATTTCCGGGACACTGAAAATACTCATATCCACATTTTCCGGACCAGAAGATGCCAAAGAAGCCGCAATAGCTACATTTACCTTTGTAGGCAAAATAGAAATAGCTTCCTTTGCGCTTCCATGAAATACCTGCTTTTCTTCTCTGTCCGTCATAAGGCTTTCTTCAAACAACGGTATTCCTGAAAGGGATTTCGGTCCTTTTTTGGTACGGAAAGAAGTCTGTGCCTGTCCCATAAGAGAAATAGTCCGCAGTACATCAAAACCGCCGATGGCACCGGAAGCAATGTGGATCTTTCTTCCATTTTCTTTTGCACATTCACTGATCTTTCTGTAAAATGTTTCATCTGCCAGCGCACCAATAGATAACAAAATCATATCTGCCCCGCCGGACAATATTTTCATACCATAATCCTGGACAGCCTTAACAGAAGCTGCCTCTGCCACATAATCCGGCTTGTCTTCCAGCAGTTCTTCTAAAGTGCTGCATGGACGGCAGCCGCCTTTTTCTGCCAGTGCTTCTGTCTTTTCCTTTGTCCGTCCCAATATACCGGTCAGCTCATATTCCTCTAAAAGTCCCTTATTATAAGCCTCTACAATGATCCCCGCCAGAAAACCATTTCCTAAAACAGCCAGTTTTTTCTTTGTTGTAACCGTAGTCATTTTACTCTTCTCCTTTTAACATAAAATTCATCTCTTATTATCCAGCATCAACTCTTACCGAAATAACCATTCCATCCATTCCCGGTGCGCCCGTTCCGGCAGCTTCTCATACACATTTACAAACTCCCAGCCTGTACTCCGGTCCTTAAAAGCCGGATACAAAAATCCAAACTCCGGTGCCCCAGGCTCATATTCACCTGTCAACGGACTGATAACGCACAACAGATATGAATAAACCTCCTCAGAGCCTTCCATCCACTCCTTATCCGTTCCCTTTACCGGCACATCATACTGACCGTAGTACATAAAACAGGAAAACGGGTATCCCGGATGATATTTCTCTCCCAGTACTTCATAGAACAGGTCCATATAGGCATCATTTTTCATTTCCGACTCTTTTACGCCATCAAGCAGCTGCCATACACTTCCCGGCTTTCCCATCTCTTTTGTAATTCTGTATTCCTTCAACTGCTCATTTGTCTTAGAGATCAGCACCGTTTTCGCCATATTTAAATTTCTTGTGCGCTCACTGGCTGACAGCTTCAGAAAATTCGTATTAAATGTGCCATCCACATAGCCTTCTTCATCAAAATAGGCCCCTGCGATCCGGCCTACGGAAGCTCTGGCCGGTGTCATACGCCTGGTCAGCTCCAGCATGTCTTCTCTGTTTATCATGCGCTTTACATCCTCCTGTTTTATATCCACCACACCAATTTTCAAAGAAAAATAAGCGGATCACGAATATCTTTAATATATTCTTTAATATATTCTTCTATATGTAAATCTCAAACTCCACCTGTTCCATTTCTAAAAGCACCTGGCGCAGGCACTGTAAAAAACGCTGGATTTTTCTGCTTCCCGCTGCCTTTTCCATGCACATATAATTGACCACCCTTGGCGGCACTTTAAAATCCACCGGCAACTTCTTTATCCCGCCTTCTGCCAGAAGCCCCACAGCCACACTGGCCGGAACAAAAGCCCAGCTATCCCTTTTACGCAGAAAAAACTGAAGCTGGTTCATAATAGATAATGCCAGCTTCGGCTGCCGCCCCTGAAACAACTGATTATGCCAGTGGACAAATTCATACGACCAATCCACATATACTTCATGGTCCAGATCCAACTGATCCTTTTCCACTTTCTCTGCGTTTCTCTCATTCCAGCTGTTCATATACCGGCTATCCTCTGCACACAAAAATACCATAGGCTCCGCAAAAACAGGACGCACCTGCACAGTAGCAGACTCAACTTTTACCACTGTAAAAGCAAGGTCTGTTATCCCTTCTTCCACTCCCAGATGAGCCTGATCCGCATCCTTTATCTCCAGTATAATATCCGGATTTTCCGCCATGAACCTCTCATACACAGGTGTCAGCAGATGAGTTCCTAAACTGTTCATCGAAGATATCCGAAGCTTCTCGCTTCCTCCATCCCGACCTAAAGCCAACATTTTTTCCAGTATCTCCTGATATTTCACTGCCAGTCCCAGAAATTTTTCTCCCTTATCTGTGAGCATTACACTGCGGCTTCCCTTTCCCCTTATAAAAAGAGAATAACCTAATTTCCGCTCCAAAATACGGATTTTGGTGCTTAAGGATGACTGACTGATGAATAATTTTTCCGCTGCTTTTGAAATGCTCTTACACCGGCAGATCTCTAAAAATGCCAGTATCTCCTGATCCATATCCTTTCTTTCCCCATTTCTCTTTTAACGATTTTCTATCAATAAAACAGACCTGATGTTTCATCCAATACCAGTACATCATTTTCGAAACGGTGTACTAGTACATCGTTTTCAAAGTAACTGTACCAGTCAAATATATTCAATCCATTCAATATAATATATGATTTTTCTGTATTTTACAAGATATACCTGCAATGATACACTCAGCTTGTATTAAAAATACGTTAACCAAATGTAAGACCCTGATAGGACATCAAAAACTTTTGGAGGTTTCCATGTTTACACCCGCTGATACTATTTCCATTCCAACATCCCGTCTGAAAGAAAACATCCCTGATATTGCTGCCATTACCGGCAACACTCTCTGGGGCTTCAGTCTTCTTCTGTCCAAGACAGCTTTAAACTATGCCCCCACCAGTATTCTGCTGTCTATGCGCTTTATCATCGCATTTTTACTAATGAATTTAATCCTTCTTTTTAAAATAGAACGCATCTCGCTAAAAGGCAAAAACATCCTTCCTGTACTCCTTCTGGCATTGAATGATGTAGCCTATTTTTACTGCGAAAGCTATGGCATCGCCCTTACCAACAGCATGTTCACAGGTGTAGTATTATCCCTGATCCCGATCCTGGCAATGGGACTTTCTGCTCTCTTCTTAAAAGAATTTCCAACTCTGCGCCAGATCCTTTTCAGCTTTCTCCCGGTAGCCGGTGTAGTCATCATCATATTGGCCGGCAGCTCCTCAGGCGCAATCCAGCCGGTGGGCATCCTTTTTGTTCTTTCTGCCTGCTTTTTATCTGCAACCCAGCGTGTGATCAACAGGAAAGCAGCTGTAAATTTTTCTGCATTTGAACGCACTTATTTCACTATTTGCAGCTCCTGTCTCTTTTTCACCACCAATGCAGTCCACCAACTGGGCGGTAATGCCATGAAACTGCTTCACTACGCCACCATCCCCGGCTTTATCATCCCGGTACTGATCCTTAGTATCTTCTGCTCTGTTACCTGCAATATCCTGGTAAATTATGCAGCTGGAAAAATGTCCGTCGGCAGGCTTGCTGCTTTCTCCAACCTGCAGACCATGTGGTCCATGTTTGCAGGAGTACTGTTTCTTAAAGAACCCTTTGGTCTGTCCTCCTTTATTGGTTCGGTTCTGATCATATACGGCATATGGCATGTTACAAAAAGAAACATACCTTAATTTTTTCCTATCTGTACGCCCCGGCTTTCCTGTGTTATACTCAATTTAAAAAATTTACAGTTAAAGGAGTGTATACAAAATGAAACTAATACGACCTGACCAGGTATCCGGCATGAACATCCATTATAAATTCTATTCTCTGGAATATTTTCTGGAATCCCAGATGCGGGCCGGTTTTAAGACCATCGAATTATGGGCTGGTTCTCCTCATTTTTTCTTAAGCAATCTGGAATATGATGACTGTAAAAAAGTAAGCAAAATGGCAAGAGAACGTGGTCTTACCATCCAGGTCATCACCCCGGAAAACTGTTCTGTCCCCTATCAGTTTGCAGCCGGAGACCCGGATCTGTATGCCAAAAGTTTTGAATATTTCAAAAAAGGCCTGGATGCCGGTGAAGAACTTGGCTGTAAGGTCATGGCTGTACACTCCGGACGGGGATATTTAAACGAAGACCGGGAAGAAGGCTGGAAACGGGGCCGCGACATGTTGGCACGGCTGGCTGATTATGCCGGCACAAAGGGCATTACCCTTGCTATGGAATCCCTTCGCCCGGATGAGACCAATCTGGCAACCACTGTTGATGATGTAAAGCGGATGCTTACGGAAATAAACCATCCTAATTTTAAAGCCATGATCGACACCTGTCCAATGGGCGTGGCAGGCGAGACTTTACAGCAGTGGTTTGATACCTTAGGAGCCGAGAACATTGTACACATGCACTTCATAGACGGAACTCCCTACGGACATCTGATCTGGGGTGACGGAAATCACAACCTGAAAAACTGGCTTGAAACTGTAAATAAAAACGGCTACACCGGACTTTTAAGCCAGGAGATCACTGCTTCCGACTATTATCAGAAGCCATTTGAGGCTGACTGCCGAAACTTCAAAATGTTTGAACCTTATATGTAATGATACCAGGGTCAAAAAATCGTAAATCCGACGTAAGCTTGCAAGAAAAACCTCCGGTAATATACAAACTCATTGACAAGATGTTATATATTGTTATATATTGTATCTAACAGATTGTTGTTGTCCTACGGACATCCGTCAGGAAATATGAGCAAAAAACCGGAGGTTTTTAATATGAGTGAAGCAAAAATCATTGCCATTGGTGATAATGTAGTGGATAAATACTTATCCAGAGGAAAAATGTATCCAGGAGGACAGTGTGTAAACACATGTGTCTATTCCATTATGAACGGCGGAAAGCCAGCATATCTTGGTAAATTTGGTGATGACGGCGTTGCTGAATACAACTGCAAAATCTTAACCCAGTTAGGCGTAGACTTCAGCCATTCCAGACATTTCCACGGTGAAAACGGTGCAGCCCGCGTTACCTTAAAGGACGGGGATCGTGTATTCTTAGGCTCCAACCGCGGCGGTGTTGCCAAAGAACATCCATTTGACTTTACAAAAGAAGATCTGGACTATATCAAGTCCTTCCAGGTGATCTACTCCAATACAAACAGCTACATCTATGATGACCTGTCTTTATTAGAAGAAACAGGTGTACCTATTGCCTTTGATTTTTCTACTGTATGGGACGATGCCCTGCTTGAACAGGTGTGTCCTCATATCAAAGTAGCCCTTCTTTCCTGCGCACATTTAACTGCAGAGGAAAGAGAACGTGAAATGAAAAAAGCGGCTTCCTACGGAGTAACCTTAGTAGTCGGTACTGTAGGCGAAGACGGCTCCTATGCACTTTATGACGGTGAGATCGTCTATGCACCTGCTTATAAAGCAGAAACCGTATTAGATACCATGGGCGCCGGAGACTCCTATTTCTCCACTCTGCTTACTACCCTGCTTCAGGAAAATGGGGCTCTTTTTGCCGGTGACCATGACCATATGATCGCCCAGCTGAAGCATGCCATGGACTGTGGGGCAAAGTTTGCAGCAAAGGTCTGCAGCTTAGAAGGGGCTTTCGGCTACGGAACTGCTATTATCGATTAACATTCTCCCAGTTTTGGAATTTTTCACGCACCCGCTTTTATAGCCGTGCCGTATTTAAGCAAAACAGTATAAATGTAATGTATTAGGAGTGAAATAAATATTCATGATAAAAAATTCTATGGTGCCTCTTTACCAGCAGCTGTCCGAAAAGATCAAACAGCAGATCACAGACGGCAAATTAAAAGCCGGGGACAAGCTGATGACAGAGGCAGAATTCAGCCAGCATTTTGAAGTAAGCCGCATTACTGTGCGCAAGGCCATTGAACTGCTGGCAGATGACGGTTTCGTAGTACGCAAGCAGGGCATTGGAACCTTTGTGGCAGAAAAGAAACTGCACCGTGTTGTAGACAACCAGATCATAAGCTTTACGGAAATGAGTAAAATGGACGGGCATGTGCCATCTGCGGAACTGATCACCGTTGAATGGATGATACCGGACGGCTCCATTGCCAAACGTCTGAAAGTAGACGAAAACGAAAAAGTACTGAGGATCGTGCGCCTGCGCAAAAATGATGATATTCCGGTCATGATCGAAGACAGTTATTATCCCAAGCGTATGGAATTTCTTTTAAAGGAAAACCTGTTAGGCTCTACCTATGAATTTTTCCATAACCACGGACTGATCCCAACCCATTCTGTTAAAACAGTAGAGATCTGCTATGCTACACCGGAAGAAGCCCAGCGTCTGGGAGTTCCGGAAAAACATGCTCTCCTGCTGCAAAAGGATGAGGTCTTTGACCAGGATGATGAGGTGCTGCATTACAGCAAGCTGCTTACCAACCCCCAAAGATACCGTCTTACGATTGTTACGTAGGTTCATAGTATAAATTACTGTACCTAATATTCTTCAGAGGCGACAATACAACTATAAAGAGGAATTTTAAAAACAACGGCGTTTTTTATGAAATAACTTTATTTTCTAAAGAAACGCCGTCATTTTTTCTCAAAAAAGTGCTGGTTAGTTAAAACTTTATCAACAAAAGTTACAAAAACATTAAAAAAACAGTTGCAAGTCATATAACAATGTGGTATATTTTGTACTAAGATGTTATGTGTTGTATCAATACAACAGAGACAGCGAAAACTGAGGACCGAAAGGAGATCATTATGAAAAAACAACTGAAAAAGACCGTAAGCCTTGGACTTGCAGCAGTAATGGCACTGGGCCTTACCGCATGCGGAGGCGGCAGTTCCTCTTCTGACAGCACCACAGCTGCAGCAGGCAGTGGAGAAACCAAAACAGAAGCAGCTGCTGATTCCGGAAACAGCGGTGATGTAAAAGTCATCAAACTGTTCCACCGTTTCCCTGATGATCCATGCAACAGCTTCATTGAAAGCAAACTTGCTGAGTACGAATCCCTTCATCCAGATATCAAGTTTGAAGTGACCAGCGCACAGAACCAGCCATACAAAGAGAAGATCAAAGTCGTAGTTGGTTCCGATGAGTGCCCAGATATCTTCTTCAGTTTCTGCGGTGAGTTCTCTGAGAGATTTATCCGTGAAGGCCTGTTATTAGACTTAACTCCATACATGGAAGCAGATCCTGACTGGAAAGCTTCTCTGATGGAAACACAGATGAATGAATACACAACTGAAGATGGCATGGTTTATGGTATCCCATTCCGTCTGGATGCAAAAGAATTTTTCTACAACAAAGATATCTTCAATGAGTTAGGACTGGAAGTTCCTGAGACATGGGATCAGTTCATCGAGGTTCTTGACAAGATCAAAGCATCCGGCATGGATCCTATCGCAGAAGGAAACCAGGACAAGTGGCCATCCGCTCACTACATCGGCGCATTAAATGAGCAGTTAGTAGATGATGAGACCAGAGCAAAAGACTACAATCCTAAGACCGGTGAATTTACCGATCCAGGATATGCAGAAGCTCTTGAAAAATACCAGCAGTTAGTATCCTACATGAACACAGGTGTAAATGGTATGACCCATGATATGGCCCGTTTAGGCTTTACCCAGGGACAGAACGCTATCCTCTTTGCAGAGTTAGTTGAGATCACCAACGTTAAGCAGGAAAACCCAGATCTGAACTGGGGAATGTTCAAGTTCCCAACCATCGAAGGTGCTAAGGGTAATCCAAATCTGGTATCCGGCGCTCCTGAAGGATTTGCGATCTCCTCTAAGACCAAGTACCCAGATGAGTGCGTAGAGTTCTTAAAATGGTTCCTTGGTGCTGAAGTTGGTGCACAGCAGGCAGAGCAGGTTGGCTGGTTTAACGCTTCCCTTGGCCTGGACAAGACTTTAACCGATGAGTCCTTAAAGAGTGCTTACGATGTAATCTCCAACGCTAAGAAGATGGACATCTGGTTTGATAACGCTCTGTACTCCACAGTTTGCGACGAGTATCTGACCCAGATTTCCGACATCACAAATGGTGACGTAACCCCAACTGACGCAATGGCTAAGATCCAGAAGGTAGCTGCTGAAGCTCAGAAACTGGTTGAATAGTTCTCGTTAAAGTTTTATAAGAAATCCACGATAGGGAGCAGCATCTGCTCCCTATCTTTAAAGAAAAGGATGGTGTCAGGATGAAAAAGAAAACAAAACTCACACCGTATTTATATGTGATCCCCGGCCTTTTAATGGTCCTTGGCTTTGTTTATATCCCTATTATCGTTAACCTTGTATACAGCTTTTTCCGTCTTTCTTCCTACTCTTCTTCCATGAAGTTTGTAGGTCTTGACAATTTCCGCAGATTATTTACAAATGATACATTCCCTATCATGATCCGGAACAATGTGTATTACTGCGTGATCTCCCTGATCGTGCAGGTTGGATTTGGAACATTCCTGGCTTTCCTGTTAGAGAGCAGACTTGCCAGTGACCGCTTTAAATCAATTTGCAGAAACATCTATTTCCTTCCGGCACTGGTTTCCCTGACTGCCGTTGGTATGATGTTTAACTTTATCTACAATCCGCAGCTTGGTCTTTTAAACACATTTTTAAAGCACGTCGGACTTGCAAGCATGCAACAGACCTGGTTAGGTGATAAAAACCTGGCTATCTTCTGTATCATTGCAATGAGCCAGTGGCAGTTCACCGGCTACATTACCCTGTTAATGGTAGTTGCTTTCCAGAACGTGTCCAGAGACTACATCGAAGCTGCTGTTATTGACGGCGCAGGCCCCATCCGCCGCGCAGTAAGCATTATCCTTCCTCTTGCAAAGGAACAGCTGATCGTCTGCTCCATTATCACTGTAATTGGTGCATTCAAGCTGTTTACCGAGGTTTACTCCACCACAGTAGGTGGTCCTGGAAATGCTTCCCAGGTACTTGGCTTATTCCTGTATCAGAACGCATTCTTACATGATGATATGGGTATGGCTGCTGCAACTGGTGTTCTTATTTTTGTCATTACCGTAACCGCCTCTATCTTCCAGCTGAAGGTGAGCCGTTCCGGAGAGATATAAGGAGGTTTTGGTATGAAAGACAAATATGTATTAAAAACCCGGATCTGTTCCGTACTGCTCCATGTATTTCTTCTGTTAATGGTAGCTATCATCCTGCTTCCTGTGTGCTGGCTGGTGTTAAACTCCTTAAAGACAAACCAGGAAATGTTCTTAAACTCCCTGGCTCTTCCCAAAAAATGGATGTTTGTCAACTACGCAACTGCATGGGGCAAAGGACTTCTCTTCTACTTTAAGAACTCCATTATCGTCAGTGCCATTTCCATTCTATGCATCCTGCTTTTAAGCTCCATGCTGGCATATGGACTGACCCGTTTTTCCCTTCCCGGAAGCGGTTTCGTATTCTTCCTTATTTTAGGCGGTATGGCCCTTTCCGAACAGGTTGCTTTAGTACCTCTGTACAAGATCTTACAGGCATTAAAGCTTTACAATACCCGTGCAGCGCTGATCCTTCCGTACATAGCATTCCGTATCCCATTTACCATGTTTTTAATGAGAGCTTACTTCATCTCCATTCCAAAGGAATTAGAGGAAGCAGCAATCGTAGACGGATGCAACAGCTTCCAGCGCTTCACACAGATCATCCTTCCTATCAGTAAGCCGGTTATGGCTTCCTGTGCCATTGTAAACTTAAACAATGTATGGAATGAATTCTTATTTGCAAACGTATTCCTTGAGAATAAAAAATTAATGACCATCCCGTTAGGCCTGATGACCTTCCAGGGTGACTTAAAATCCGACTACGTTGTAATGTTAGCCGGTATCCTGATCGCCTCTTTACCAATGGTACTCCTGTTCCTTTGCATGTCCAAACAGTTTGTACGCGGACTTACATCCGGAGCAGTAAAAGGCTGATCTCTTCAATTTTCATTATGATATCAAAAAGACTGCTCTTTCGGTCCACAGGCCGTAATGAGCAGTCTTTTTTATGTACTAGGAAATTCCGTTGGAACTCCCTAGTACACAAAAAGGCACTTCGTGCCAACGATGCGCACTCGCGCAATTCTAAAAAATACATAATATCAGGAGGAATTCATATGCTTACAGCCGATTATCACATGCACAGCGTTTCACCTGACGCCAGAGTCCCTATGGAGGATATGTGTCAGGCAGCAATAGACAAAGGCCTTACAGAAGTAGCTCTTACAGATCACTATGAATTTTATGCCCATGGCATCCACAGAAAGTTTTTCCACGAAGAATACCTGAAGATGTACTGGGACAGCTTAGAACGCTGCAGAGAGCGTTTTGCAGGCCGCCTGACCATTAAAAGCGGTATGGAGTTCGGACAGCTCCATTTAACCCGTGAAGAGGCATTTAACATCATCAGGAACTATCCTTTCGATTATCTCATCGGCTCTGTCCATAAGATTGAAAATGTAGATGTCAGTAAGATGGACTACACAGACGTCACAGTTCCCCAGATCACAGAAAGCTACTACCGCCACCTTATTGAACTGTCTGCCTACGGCGAATATGACTGTCTGGGCCATATCGATCTGATCAAACGCCATCTGGTACGCTGCTGCTTCCCGGTAGAATATGAAAAATACGAAAGCTATATTGACCAGATCCTTAAAAATGTGATCTCCCGCGGAAAAGGCATCGAAGTCAACACCTCCGGCATCCGCCAGGGCGCCGGTGAACCAATGCCGGGACTTCGTACATTAAAACGATATAAAGAGCTTGGAGGCGAGATCGTCACTGTAGGTTCTGACTCCCATAAGCCCGCCGATGTAGCCGCTGACTTTGAAGAAGCCGCAAAGCTTCTGGTCCAGGCCGGATTTGACCATGTAACTGCCTACGAGCGCCGCAGACCGGTTCCGGGATGCAGTCTAATAAAGTAATCATGTATTATCCCCAAATGTCTTGCTGTGGCTTCTGGACATTCCAGTAAGCTTCTTCCCACAAAATCCACCAAAACAGCATCATTTCTTTCCCCGCCCAGAGGGCGGGGAATACACACTTTCTCCCCACAAAAATGCCCCGGAAGCACCGCTTCCGAGGCATTTTCACATTTATCATATTCTTTTAGAGAGTACACCAGAAATTAGTATTCCAGCTTCCACATATATCTTCTCATTGTCAGAGGATGATCACGCTTGATAGCCATTTCCTCACCTAACAGTCTGGTAACGCCGCCGATCATCAGTGGGTTGAAGTATTCAACAACTGTGCTCTTGATATGGGAGCTTAAACCGAAGTCCTTAGCATCAACTACAGTGTACTTAGCGTTCATACGCTGTAAGAAGGTCAGTGCTCTTGCATCCAGATGACGGGTAGGACCATCGTTCATCATTAACAAGTAGTGAGCGTTCTCATCAGCCATCTCGAATGGGCCATGGAAGAATTCGCCGGTATGGAAGGTGCTGGATGGCAGCCACTGCATTTCCATCATTAAGAACATAGAGAAGGAATAAGCGGTGTACTGGGTTGCACCGGAACTCATTACATACAGGATAGGTGCATTGTAATGATCCTCAGCGAACTTCTTAGCAGTAGAACGGAACAGCTTGCAGGAATCATTGATCAGATCAAAGATCTTGCTTAAACCATCCTGCATATCATCATAGTGCTCATAGCCTTCATACTCATTTAAGATCTCGCAAGCCAGTTCCAGAACTCTTGCAGGCTTTTCCATCTTTGCACCATAGCTCTCATAGAAGCCATGGATGATCTGATACTGACCATTCTGAGCCAGAGCTGAATCTGCCTTATGAGTTACAGCTACTACATGAGCACCCTTTTCAACAGCCAGCTTGGTAGCTGCTACAGTCTCAGGTGTATTTCCGCTTAAGGAGCAGGTGATAACGATAGCGGTATCATCTACACCAGCTGGAGTAGAGTAATTAAAGTTATTTGCAGTATAGATACTTGTACGAAGCTTCTTAGCGTTGTTCTCCAGGAAATATTTTGCAGGGAACAGATCAGACTGTGAAGCGCCGCAGCCTACAAAGTATACGGTCTTGATTTCTGGCTGTTTTGCCTTGATGGAAGCAACGATCTCTTTGATTGTCATAATTGGTATCCTCCTGAATTTTGTTCTTTTATAATATCTGAATACATTATATAACAACATATGACAATAGTCAATACATAATTGAAATTCTTTAAAATCTTAAGTTGCAGTTGAACTATAACGATCTCTACCTTAACTCTCAAAAAGAACCATGCTCTGTACAGATATCAGAACCCATCCCAAAAATACAAAAACAGATACTGACCATCATCCGATCAGTACCTGCTTTCCATCAAATGCAAATCCATAATGCCGGATCCGCTCTTTTTCTATTCCTCTTGCAAGTAATTCCGCATCATACTGCTTTGTTTCTATTTGCTCTAATGCCGTCTGTACAGTTTCCTCCAAAGATTTTTCTTTTCCCGGGTTTCTCACTTTAAACTCCAGAATAAAAGCCAAACTATCTGTATTCTTCTGATTCTTTGGGATCATCATCACATCATATCGTCCAAACCCGCTTTCCCGGTTGGACCGGATTTCATACTGTTCTGCCTGGTCTGCAAGAAGTCCCAGAACAAAACCATGATAAAAACGTTCTGGCTCGCTATGCTTACCTCCTTCTTTTCCTGTATCAAAAAAGCTGAATGTTGCAACGGACACATCATTCATATAGTAATTCATAGCATCCACATCGCCCTGGAACAACGCTTTTACAAATCGATTATAGCTGGTCTGTGTCATGCCAAACCAGCCCTTAAACATGCCTGAAAACATACTGGCCGTTTCCAGATTTGTGATACTCAAATGATACCATGGTTCCCGGATCAGGCCACGATATTCTACCTGTTCCGCCTTTAAATACCCACTGGCTAAAAGCAGACTCCAGATTGCATTCTCATTCCTTCCAAGCTGATCAAATACGATCTGTTCATCAAATGTGACCACGATCTGTCGTCCTTGCAAAAGTTCTTCCATCTTTTCCTTAATCTCCCCGGAAGCAGTCTGGATCAGACGGCTTACCAGACTGTTAGAACTTGTTGACGCCCAGAACGGCTGCAGCTTTCTGGTATCCAGATAATTGGTGATTGACCATGGATTGTAAATATCATGCAGGCTTCCAAAGATAAAGCCATCATACCATTCTTTTACATCTGTCTTTTTATCCTCCAGCCCAGTCTGTTCCAGAGCTGCAAATACCTCCTCTTCCGTAAAACCAAAACAATCCGCATACTCTTCTGAAGTGATCGTTATGACTTTCAGATTATTCAGATCTGAAAATACAGATTCCTTAGATACCCAGGTAATTCCCGTCATAACAGCACGTTCCAGATATGGATTCGTTTTTAAAGCAGAATTAAATAAGCCGCGGATAAAATTAATAAATTCATTCCAATATCCATGCACATACGCCTCCTGCATAGGCGTATCATACTCGTCAAGCAGAAAGATACTGCGCTTTTTCCAGTAATGATGCAAATAGTAAGATAAATTTTTCAAAGCATCCTGAGCTGTCACATCATCCATCTCGCAATTCATCACTTTTGTAAACTGATGTTTTTCTGCTTCTGTAAAACATAATGCATCCAGAAGATAGCGGTGCTGGCGGTAAGTGTCACCAATAATATGTCGGATTTTCTGCACTGTATCTCCATAACAATCCTGTTTTACATCTGCAAAACTTAAATAAATAACAGGATAACTTCCCTGGATATTCCGGTATTTCAGATCAGACCAGATATTAAGTCCTTCAAACAGATCCCCTCTGTGTTCATACTGCCGGGAAAAAAAGCAGTTCAACATACTCATATTTAACGTTTTTCCAAACCGGCGCGGACGGGTGATCAGCGTAACTGCATCCCCTGACTCCCACCATTTCTTAATAAAATCAGTTTTATCCACCAAAAAGCAGTTATGCTCCCGCAAAAAAGCGAAATCCTGACTTCCGATACTGATTTTCAAGTTCATATGTTCACCTGCCCTTCCTTCTCTATTACCCTCTTCACTTCTCACTTAATATCCTGAGCAATTCTTCATTTATCTTCCCATTACCAGCCAGAACAGCCCCCGGCATTCCCACAGGCAGTTCCTTTCCTGCAAAATCCGTTACTTTTCCCCCGGCTTCCTCGATGAGAAGCTTTGCTGCTGAAAAATCCCATGGCTGCAAGATTGCCTCAAAGAACGCATCCACTCTCCCACAGGCTACATATGCCATGTCAAGAGCTGCGGAGCCTAAACGGCGGATATCCTGACAGGACAGAAATACTTCTTTAAATACCTTAAAATTCCAGTCTGCCAGTTCATGATAATAAGGACTTGTTCCAATAGTAACAAGGCTTTCTGACAATGTTTCTGCCCCGCTTACATGGATGGGATCACCGTTTAAAAATGCCCCTTCTCCTTTTTGGGCAATAAACAATTCATCTGTATAAGGCTGATACACAATTCCAAGCACCACCTCACCAGCCTCTGCATAAGCCAGCGAAAGGGTACTGTGACGGAAATCATGGATCAGATTAGTAGTTCCATCTACCGGATCCAGGATCCAGAAATCCCCGCTCCTGTCAATAGCACTGTTATCCTGCTCTTCTCCCATAAACTGTACCTGTGGATACATAGAATACAAGCCCTCTTTTACCAGCTTCTGCACCTGGATATCCACCTGAGTCACATAATCACAGGTTCCTTTTTCTTTTACCTGGGATACGCGGCTGCTGTCTGCAAACAGCGGTTTCATTTTCCTTACTAACTCAACTATTTTTCCTGCATCCACCTTCATTTATCGTACCTCCACCTTTAAGATCTAATATCTTTTCCAATAATTAATGGATGATTTTATTATAATAGTTTTCAGGGAAAAGTCCAGCATCCAGATACCTTTTAAATACCTTCATTTTTTTGTACATGGCATTTTTATTAACTGAACTGTAATGCACCCACATAAAACAGATATTTACAAAAACACCGGCTATTTTTTAGCCGGTGTTCCTACACTTTGCAGTATATTAAAACGATTTGATTTCCACATTCTGTTTGTTACTATTGCTAAATGAAACATACTCCTCAATCTCAGGTACTTTTCAGTCTGTTTTTTCTATTCGTATATGAAATAAGAATTCTTATATTTCTCTTTCGTATTTCTATTCCTATATGAAACAAGGGTTTCTGGATGAGTTGGCTTTTCTATTGTAAATGAAATATCCGTTTATGAAAATAAGAAAAGTTTTCTATTGCAAAAGAAATATCCGTCTGTAAATAAAATCCTATTTTCTATTATAAATGAAACATACTTCCAGAAATCTCATTCTATGTTAATGAGAAACGACATCGGCACATATTTTCCAGAGCCCATTTTTTTTATCACGCCAAGGGCTAAAAGCTGTTTAAGACGGTAATCTATGTTTCGCCCCTCCATACCCAGTTCATCTTTATGTTCCCCCATTATCCATGTCTTTCCATTTTTTGCAGCATCCCGAATACTCTCGTACACTTTCAGCATCGGATGCTCCTCACGTACAGGTTTCTTTACCCTATATTGAAAGATATCTGATTCACTCGGCCTCTCTAATTCAGCGAACAGATAACTTGCCGGTTTCCAGACCTCTTCCCAGACTGAACATTGCACTCCAACTTTACCTATGGCACTCCCTATCACTTTATAACGATCTTCCGTACATTCATATATAGCTTCTTGCAGATGGTTAAATGTGATTTTTTTAAAACACACGGGGCATCTTTCACCGTTAATAAAACTTGCCGGGGACATTTTAATGACAGCTTCGCACTTCATGTGTCGGAAAGAACATTTTTCCCGAGATGTTACATCTCCCTGCTCCAGAATATACTCATCTCCTGTCAAAAGCTCCATTTCTTCTTGGAACTGATCATTACTAAAAAATGCCCCACGCGACTCACATACCCGGCAGTGCCGATTTCTTTGGAATGTCTTTAAATCTGCCGAAAAGCTCTCTCCGCATATTTTGTCCCTAATCACAACTTTACAATTCTTTCCGTTTTCTTCATATGATACCAGAACAAAACGTTTCAAACCTCCGTCTACGCACTCTTGTATTTTTTTCTCTGTCAGACGCTGTTCACACTTACATGGTTTAATTCCATACATTATCTCTCGTGGCAATTCTTTTTTGCTTTTTCCACAGGTTGTATGGCGAATCTTAATGAAATTCTTGCCTTGAATTTCTCCGTCCAGTACATAATTTCCGTCACCAACGCATTTTATATGTTTTTCAAGAATCTGTTCATCAGATAATTCTTTTTCGCATTCCGGACATCCGAACCCTCTGGAAAGAGCATAGGAAATCGTATGAAATACACTGCCACATGTTTTGCATTGGAGCGTCAGAAAATGTCGAGATGTCGAGACAAGTGTATAATCTTTTTTAAAAGATGTGGTTCTCCAAATGTCTTTACGAATTTTCTCGTGATTGCAATATTTTTTTAACGTCTCACTGTTTTTGAATAGAAACACACAAAAATATATTACATTCTCCAAAACTGTTTTTCCTTGTAAGAACAGATCAATCCATTTTTCCATGTCTGGCCGAAACAATGTTCCCTCCCGCTTCATGTCAGACACGATATCCGCATACTTCAATTTGGATTTATAGCCTCTATCCACCATGACTTTCTTGGCTGCCACAATCGTATTTTCCAAACTTCCACCTTGCGGTTTTTTGTATAATTCATACATAAGCTGCGCAATTCTTAATTCAAATTCAAAAGAACCGGTTAATTTTTCCTCCTCCATTTCAGGCAGTTCCTTGCCATTTAAAAATCCTTTTCCTGGCGTTTTGATCGTCATAAGACAGCATTTGTGTACGGGACACACCCGGACTGCCGGAAATTGATGCCACACATGATAATAAGCTTCTCCATACTTGGCGACATCCCTCTTCATGCACTGTGGACATACATGCAGTTTTGAAACGGTTGACTTCATGTATGAAAAATCCAATACACTTTCCTGTTTTTCCCGTAGCATCACCATAAACCGCTTAGTCTGTTCTTTTTCTGATAAAAACGGCTGTATTGCTGGAAAAATAGTCATATTATGAATAATTGTTTCCAGATTCGGGAAACACTGTATCTGACTATATTCATCACATATATTATCCAGATTGAACATCCGATCCAACGGGGCAGTTCCATTCGTCTTAGCCACTGGCTCATGCTTATAAAAATAAAAGTGAGTAAACGTATGTACATTGTCCGGATAACATGAAAAGCCGTTCGCTGCTGCAAGGCGCAGAAGCCATCCATACAGGAATTCGTCTTTCTTCGGTTGTATACAAATTGGCGCAATCATAAAAAAATACCTCTCTTTCCGTTTTTTTAATTATGGAAAGAAAAAGACAAAAATTGGTAATACCGAAAAAGAGCCCGATTCCAATTAAGGAACGGACCCTTTTATTTAGATATTCTTTTCTTTTGTCTCCGGTAAAGTCATGTATTTCCCATACTCAACATGTTTTACATATTTCTGCTTTATCAGCCATTTCACTGCATTCGAAAAATCAGTTCTTGAATACATCTGAAAATCCTGATAAGAAAACTTACTTTGTTTTTTACAGATTACTCTTCCTTCTATATATATGGTAGCCGCTGTGCGTATTGGCACTTCTGCCTGACAAACCCGATCCGGAAAAAATTTTGAAGGGGTCGGCCTTATCAGTTCCTGCATGATTTTTCTAGCAGTCATTTTATAGCTTTTTCCACTTGGATCTGCAATAATGAAATCCGTTTTTTCTCTTCCAATTACGGAATACCGTCCTTCCGTGCATTCTTTTACCGCCCCTTTTATATCTTCTTCACTGATAAACTTAGAACATAATGAACAACGTTTCCCATTCAAAAAGTCAGATGGCAGTCCATCTGTATATATGCCGCATTTCTTATGCATGATTTTTATTTTCGTCCTCTGATTTATGAACTCGCCGGAAATTGTATATTCGTCTCCCGTTAATGCTCTCATATCCTGTCTGAACCGCTCCGTAGAATAATTCCGAGGTCTGCACGCCCGACAATACGGATTTTTTATGAAATATGATAACTGAACATCAAATGTATTTCCACATATTTCATGGCGAATCGTTGCTATCTGTCCCCGTCCCCATTCTCCACGGTAATGAACCAGTTTATATTCCCTTCTGCCTGGATCAATACGTGCCTGCAGTTTTTCCATTGTGACATCGTACATACATCGGCATTCACGCCCCATCCATATCAGATTCGCCGGGCGCATGTACCGCACTTTACCGCATGTTTTATGGAGAATTTTTATTTTTGTTCCATACCCTCTAAACGGTTCCGCAATTTCATATTGTCCATCGCCTATTAGCATCATTTGTCTGCCTATGAATTCCGTCTCGGACAATTTCTGTTCACATTCCGGGCAGCCGCACCCTAACGCCACGGCATACGGATGGATCCAGAATTTCCTGCCACAATCCGGACACTGAAGCTGAGCAATCCAGCCCCTGAAAGAGAGCAGTTTAATGCCTCTGTTTACAGCCAACTCCCGAAACTTCACCTCCAGGTTATTACTCCGCTCCTGCGCCGCAATATAAAAATTTTCATATTCTTTAAATAAGAAAGTTAAAAGTGCAGCTGCCTTCTCTTTATTGATCCAGGAACCGGTCAGAATACATCGGATTTCTTTTACAATATTATCACCAAATATTTTACCAAATCCAGAGTCATGGATTTTCTCTGGCAAACTTCCATAAGGAATTTCTGTCGGATACCCTTTCCTCTCCATTTCTGCTGCTATCACGCTCTGTAATATTTTTAAATCAATCGTCACAGGTTTCTCATACATTTTCTTCATGAAACGGCTGATCATACACTCTGTTTCGATATCTGTTACCAGTGGAATTTCCTCTGCCTGTTCCGAAACCCCTGGATTCCATAAACTTTCCCGTCCATTGTGGCGAATTTTCTTTAGCGGAGCCCCATGCTTGGCACACACATGCACGTTCAAAAGATGATGCCATGTATGATAATAAGCTTCCCCATTTTCTTTTATGTCCTCTTTCATACATTCTGTGCATACACATAACCGTTCCACGTCCCATTCCAATTGCATCCGATACATTTCATCACTCCGCAGCATAATTTGGCTTCGCAATGCCTGATGACCATATGACAGAAACGGGAACACCGTAAGCGTTCCCGTCATTCGTTCGATCATGGTTTCAATATCTGGAAATGATATGATGCTCTCATATTCCCGGCAAATTTGTTCCAGACCAGAAATCCAGTCCAGCCTGGTTTTCCCCGTTGCCAAACTCGTTCCATTGCTCATATGAAAATGAAACGACTGAAAGGAATACATATTGGGAAACCCGTTGCATTCCATCAGGCGTATCAACCATCCGTATAATAGTTCATCTAAATAATTTTTCACGCAAACAGATATCATGATTTCCTCCTAAATTATTGGACTCATATTTTCTTCTAACTCATTCAACAGCCTTTCTGACAGTCCTGTATCCTTTTTTTCTTCCTGTTGGACAGAAACTCTCTTTTTCACACGTTTTGTCGGCTTTTCTAAATAGTGCAGCACCCGTTTGGTAGCTTCTCGACGGTTCAGCGTTATAAAACCTTCCTCTGCCTCAGCCTTTGCGTATGCCTTCCGGATCATCAAATCAGAATAATCATAACAAGCCCGAATAGAGTCGATCACAAATGCCATCTGTAAATCTCTATCATAATGGGTACGAATATTTCTCTCACTTTCCAGTTTTAATCTTTCAATCTCTCTCTTCTGCTCATCCGCCTCTGCTGAGGCCCGAATCGTATCGATTACAGACTGACGTGCTGATAAATAATTTTTTTCGCTTTCCACCAAAGAACTCTTTAACAATTCCTGCATATGGCCAAACTTTTCCTTTGCCAGCTTACGGATATACACTGCCGTTATTTTCGGTTCCACTTTTCGGCTGATAGCCTCATACTGGATTGTCATCCACAAAAGGATCAACATGTCAATACTTCCCATTGAGTCGTCATACAATGCCTGAATTACATCATCTGTCAGGGCAACACGTTCCAGAAGCCACTGGTAATGTCCAACTCTCTTGATGATTAATTCAAAAAACTGCCGCTGTTTGCAATATGCGTCCGCCTTTACCATAAGCCCTTCCGTTCTCCTGCTCAGACGAAGCACACTGTTCCAACACAGATTTGCATCTTCCGTTCCAATCATCCCAAGTGCCACTCCTGTCATAGACGTAATTGTCAACAGATTTTCAATGGATTTCGGATTCGATGTGCTGAAATCCATCATCTGGATTTCATCAATCAGAATGATTCCGATATGGTACCGTTTGATCCACCGAATCAACAGTTCGGTCATTCGACCGATATTCGCAATTACCCTGATCTGTTTATAATGGAACTGACCGCTATCAAGAATGCTGTCTATCTGCTGGGCGAACATGTAATACAATGCGGTCAAGTTTCCATTTGCAAACGCCGTAAGCTTGATAATCGGTATTTGAATATAGGAACCATTTTCCAAATTGTGTAGGATTGCCTTCGGATACTTGGCTGTTACCAATTCAATCGCCGTTGATTTTCCGGTACCAGCAGTTCCAATTACAGAAAAACCGAGTGTATTTCCAGTAATACCTGTATCGCCAAGGACATATGTTCCCCGCATCTGTTCATCGCCAACCTCAAATGTATCCGGGCGATCCGTGATGCCAAATTTGCGTTTCCCATACGACATAATCAAAGTCGCATTTAAAAACTGATCAATTCTGGCATGAAAAGGGAATGGAAGCCGAACTTCCCTCAACTGAAGAATTGCGAATTTCCGTTCTCCGGTTGACATTTTAGGAATCTGTTTTTCATCATATCCAGACAATGGAATATTGTGGTGTAACTGAATTTCTTTTGCTGTTGATACCCTGGGAAGAGCACAAATGTCCGGATTTCCCTCGTATCCCTTTACTCTCCGATATTCTGCCTGTACAATATCCGACTTTGAAAGATTTACTCCGTCATAGAGGTTGTCCATTTCACCAAGTTCCTGATACTGCAGTTCAAAATTATCTTCGTATTTCAAATCTTTCCCTCCTATTCCCGATCAAAAAAAACATCCATGTCATCAAAATTATTTGCTTCTGGCAGTTCAATTTTCTGATTTTGTTCCCGGATAACTTCCGGCTCCAGATTGTCCAAAGCCGCAGTCTCTTCAGAAAGTAAAAGAGGCTGGTCCGTTTTGGCCACTTCTGCCCGTTCTTTTTTTCGCGCCTCGCGAATGTTCACTTTTTTATTCTTTCCTTTTTCTTGCATTTTCTTTGCCGTCTCCAATGTATTTCCCATCGTCTCACGTATCGTGAGGCGGGCATTCAGATCGGCATTCTCATAATCATCCAATAACTTTTTCTTTTGTTTATAAAAATCCTCATACTGTTCCCACGTCAGATTTTTGAAACCTTTCTGCTCATTTCGATTTTCATTGATCGGAATCTCATAAACTGTCCCATCCTGCATGTAATAAACCTGATTGGTTGTCCGAGGATCATACCGAATTCCACCCAATTTAACCGTCTTTCCTCCGGTCTGTGCCATGGCACGCAGGAGCCAAGGATATGGACTGTAATAATATAGATTCTTGTATGTGATACCTGCCCTGGAACATCTGAAAGTCTTATCATCTTTCAGCATGGCAAACCGTATCTGCGGTCGGAGCCCGTCAGTGATCATGCGTGGTTTCGCACAATGGCCTACTCCGTAGGCCCACAGACCTGCCGGCGTCGGAATAATACCGCTTTCAATCATTTCTTTGCTATACGGGTAACCGTCACGTCTGTGCTGGTTATAGTAAGACACAAACTGATAGGCTATGCTTCGCATATCGTTAAGGTCTGTACAGGCCGTTTCATAGTGCCTTGAATCCACCCGCTTCAAGATAATTCCAGTGCCCCTAGATTCTGTCCTCAACAATTCCTGGAACTGGTGAAATGACTGCTCTACGATACCCTTCAGCGATCCGGTCCCCGGGGCGACCAGGACGATGCTGATGCCCAATTCCTTTCCCATCCGGCGGAATGCTTTAGACACGTACTCGGAGCCCTGGTCTACGCGAACCTCAGCCGGAAGAAAGCAGGAAGGATATAATTCTTTTGGAATTACAATCCCGTACGGTTCGGTCTGAATCTTATGTTCTTCCAGAAGGGTTAGGAATAAATTGGTGATTCCCACAAAGCTATTGTTATGGTAGTCTACCCAGGCTGCCACTATGCAACATGAATAAACATCAATCGCGGTATACATCACAGCACGTCCAACGATTTGGCGGTCATCCGATTCCGCGACATTCATCATGTCAATCTCGACTTCATCAATCTCCAGGATCTGTCCAGGATAACTGCAGCCGCTCTGGGAATTTCCAAGCAGAAATCTTTCATCATTTCGTACAGATCGTGCACCTTTTTTCACCTGACGGACCGTTTGATTTCCAAGCCTCTCATTGCAGTAACGAAGAAACCTTCCATAAGAAGGCCGTTCACTTTTGGGGCGCACCTCAAAGTGAATCCCGTTCTCTGTACATACCCGATTTGTATAGTATTTTCCTATCATGTGTTCATAGGCCGATTTGATCGTCCCTCCCTTTTCTTTGAATAATACAAATTCCTGATAAAACTCATTAAAACGCGCTTCCAGTTCTTCATCATAAAGGACCATGCTGCTTTGTTCTCCATTTATCTTAGGCCCTGTGACACACCCTCCAATAGGCTTTTTCCCATTTGAATTTGAATTTTTATTTTTTCTTTGATCCATCAGCGATGCCATGTTCCGTCCAGATTGTAAGTACCGGCGCACCAATCGAAAAACCGCTTTTTTCTGCAAATCAAGTTCATCGCATAACGGCTGTATGTAATCTTTCGATGTGTTGCGCTGCAGATCTTCCCAGTATGGATACAACTTCATCAGCATATCTTCAATTATCTTCTGTTTCGTCTGCAGCTTTTCCAGATCATATTCCGTCAGCTTGTCAACCGGAAACTGCGGTTCTGAGTAACCAGCCTCTTCTATCTGTTTCTGTTCCAGCATACTGTAAACGCAATCCAACTGAACGCGCTGAATATCAAAACGGTCCAGTTCAATATTGATCAGTAACATAGAATCTGATGAAATGTCGATGATCCGATAAAGACACCCATCCATTTTCACGACCGCATTTATTTTCAGTTCTATATTGCTCATGTCAGCCACCTTTCGTATACAGCTCTTCAAGCTTATCTCTTGCAGCCTCCGCCAGCCCGGCGAAGTTCAGAATTTCCTGCTCCATTGGTATCTGGATCTTTTTATGCGCGATCAGATACTTCAGCTTGGTCTCTGTATCCGTCACATATTTTCGATCATAAAACAGCATACAGGCAGCCACATTTTGCGCCATTACCGTATTTAGTTCATTGCTAAAAACAATGCGAAAATCGACGCCGTGCTGTTCCCAATAACATTTTTCAATGTATTGCCGGATCAACAATTCCTCATAGCTTCCAGGGTTCCTATATGTATCTTTATCCAACACCTTTCGATCACTTTTGACGCTGTATGCAACGGAAGAACCATCCTTATATGTGACCAGAAAATCCGTGGTTAAACATTTTATGGGAACGCGAAACTCATTTGCTTCACAGATTTTCCTCACGGTATCTGGGTTTAGCACCATTTGTTCTCGGATTTCTTTCACATCATCCCGATACCGCATAATCCAGAAAAAATATTTCTCGCCCATCGACAGTACATCAACCGTCCGGTCCGCAATAGGATCATAAATTTCCGTTGCAGTTCCCGTACTTTTTGCTTCATTGGCTCTTATGAATCCCACGTAGTCACTTCCTACTCCCAGACATCTGCCCTCAGCTAATTTCTTTTTATCACTCTTCTGCCTCATATTTCTCCCTCCTTTCCCCTGAAATTATGGGATCCTCCAGATCAAACCTCATCTTATATTTTTGAACTGACCAGTTCTATTTTTGATCATCTTGAACATTCATTGACTGTATTTATCTTTGATTTTTCTTCATTATATATATCAATGACTGTATTTCCTGTAATTCAAATTCTGCGGATACCACGCCTCATATTATTTCATTTATTTGTGTGTCTTTATTTGTTCTTCATGCCATCATAGTGTGTGTCGTGATGTAAAAAAATTCTTCCGTCGAACCTGGTTTCTCATATCGGCTGAATGTGGTATACTTTTTTCATTACACGACAGAAAAAATGATTTTCGAGGTACACAATCCATGAAAAACCACCCAAACAATGAACTGATCAGAGAACGGTTGATCAAACTTCGCAAGGAAAAGGGATGGACCCAAGAGCAGGCTGGCAAAGCAGTCGGTAGCAGCAAGGGTGCGTGGCAGCAATGGGAACTCGGAACAAGGATTCCAACTGCCTCCACATTAACCGCCATCTCCTATGCCTTTAACGTCAGTGTACGGTATGTTTGCTGCCAAACCGATGATCCAACTCCATCGGTGCTGACTATCCAGGAATCCCGTCTGCAGACCGGGGACCGCGATACCATTGAAGCGTATCTTAACCTGACTGAGGAAGAAAAGACTTTCGTTCAGAATACTATAAAATTTCTTCGCACCCATCGACATTCGTAACGGAAGCCCTGCTGCCGGAACGGCGCCCCCCTGATCCGCTCTGGCAGCGTTCTTTTTTCGATACCATTTCTCCTCGCAATTAGCGTCAAACAACTTTTTCAAACGACTTTTCTACATAATCTTCAGTTTTTTCAAACGACATATCCTGTCTCTTCTCATATCCCATATCTGTTCTCTCCTTTCCCCTAAAAGACGCAAAAAGGCACAGTTCCTGCCGCCATATGGCCTCTAAACAGGAACTGCACCTATTGGTGTCCGTAACAATATTTTCTTTATATTTTAAGTATAGTGTCCCGAACGTCGGGTGTCAATCCATATTCTGCTCTTTTCTTCCATCTTTTCCGTTCTTGCTTTTCCATGTTTTCTCGTGCTACCCATTTCCATAATTTTCGTATAAATCAAAGGCACTTGGAGTGAATGCTTCGTGCCTGTTTTTACGGAAGGAGAATATATCATGATGTACGAGTTTTATGATCCTGCAAACCTGCAAAAGCTTAAGGTTACGACTCCGCTGCTGTACAGTCAGTTGGAAAAACTTCTTACCGGGATACACAAGTGTTGGCTGGTTTTGATATCTGATCCGGCTCCATCAAATGAGACCAGAATTCTGTATCTCCTGGATCTGATGGATCTGATGGAAGACTTTTCGAAGGTTTGTAAAAGTCTCCGCGTGGAATATCACACGCGAACCGGAAGGCAGTTTTTCAAGCGGATTAATAATTTTAACCGACGGCGAACGATGCTGAGGATTGCTCTGGCCATGTATGATGACCTCACTTCTCAGTAGTACGAATCTAACGGCCTCCTGTCATTTTTGACGGGAGGTCGTTTTTTTCTCGGGTGTTATCAGCTTTCGTGATAGCTTATGGTACAGCAATATCAGTTTCGTGATAATCACGGTTAGGCTACGGATATCAGTATACGTGATATCCTGATGATTACTGGATATCAGCTTTCGTGATAATTTACAGTACTTACATATATCAGTTTCATGATAATTTCTCCCGGTGATTATATCAGCTTTCGTGATAGTTTCTTTTCGCAACAGATATCAGCTTCGTGATAGCCTGTAATTTTTCATAAGTTATCACATACGTGATATCTATGATTTTCGCAAAGCTATCACCTTCGTGATAGTTTGTTTGTCAGAAAAACACGTCATTTTGCTCACCATACGTCATTTCACTCACCGTACGTCATTTTCCTCACCATAGCTTAAAAACAGGCTTATTTTTTCAGAAATGTGGTGGAAAAAAATACGATAGGAAATGGGGAAAAGTACGTCATTTTACTCACCTCACCTACTTTTGCTCACCTTACCACCCCAAAATACGTCATTTTGCTCACCATAAGACATTGATAATTCCTCGGAAACACCTGTAATTCCAACGATTTCTGGGTGGCACCGCCGACTCCGTAAACAGATTTATAACTATGTACTACTATAAATGTACAAAACTGTACGGCAACAATTTTTTCGCCCCAAAAAAGAAACAAAAGAAAAGAAATCTCGCAATAAAAAACTTTATCGTAGAACAGACCATGAATTGACTCAGCTACAATAAGTTTATTAAACCGATTCCTCATAAGCAGAAAATATCGATACAGTTACTGTTCATTGTATCAGTAACTGTATCAACACTAGGGGAATGTATTGGTATCTTCTACACAGTGAACCCTTTATGGAGAATGTGAATTGTCTGAAGTGAAGTTATTGGAGAGGTAACATAGTGGCAGGAATAACTTATCCTTTCGAGAAAAGAATTAGCACACCGCCAAAATATTCTTCATAGTACAGATATGGTTATCGGAATACAAAACTGTGCCTGTTATCAGTGACCGAGTCGCATACGCTGCCTCCCATCTTATGGAGAGGCGGTAATTGGTGAAGGGAAATATATCGGTTAACAATGACTGTATTGGCAGAAATCACGTACTTTTTCCGGGAAAGACATAAGCACACCGCCGAAATTTCTCTTAGGAATGATACAGCTCTTGGAATACGGAACAGTTCCGTTTATCCGTGTCGGAATTAACATACATTTATTACTGCTATTGAAACATGGAAATGGCATAAAACTTCTCTTATTTTGCAGGAAATGGCTGTCATACACTAGAAAAATCGTTTCTTTCGGAAGAAAATTGCTCCATAAATACCAAAATATTCCATTTTGCCTCCATAATTACGGCATTAAATCGGTAGGAAGGAGACCCACAATCAATGAAACATTATCCCCAACCAGCAATACACGACTACAAAATCTTTGAGCGGAATGACATTGCCAAATATGGCATCATGTTTATCACTTATAAGGCTCTTGATCCGATCCAATATAAGAGCCTTATGTATCTGCTTTGGAAAAGTTTGCAGCAAACTTACGGGCGTATAGATTGCGCAGAATTATCCATCAGTGAACTCTGTCATGCCCTCGGATACTGCAGCGACCGGAATTGTAACTTCGCCCGTCTAAAAAGGAAAATTGTCCTGCTCATTAAGGAGTTAATGAACGAAACACTGACAATCCATGATAAGGACCAGGATATGTATGTTTCTTTCGTATGGATTCAAACGATGAGTTTTTCCTTCAAGAAAGACTGGCTTACCGTCCGGTTTAATACGGATCTTGCACGTTATTTCGGCTATGCATTGAAGGAAGACTTCACCGTGGTGAAATTGAAATATCTGAATCGGCTCAAGAAACCTGCTTCCGTCATACTGTATCCGTTTTTCTGCCGTTACCAAAATATGCATGTTTTTAATTATGATATTTCGGATCTCACGAATCTTTTGACAGGAGACATGGATTTTCCGTACAAATATCTGAAACGGGATCATATTTTGCCGGCCATTCAGGAAATTAACCGCTGCACAAATCTTAACGTAACCGTCTCGGAAAACTTTTCGGATCGGAAGGTAAGCAGTTTACACTTTGTCATTTCACGTTTTCCTGCCGAGGACGAAATGGATCATTACATGCTCCATGAAAATGTCATGTTCGATGAGCTGTCGATCTGTCCGTATCGGAATGACTGGATGAATAACTTTGATTACGATATGGCTACCCAGGAATACATACCTCATCAGGATGCCACAGTCTCGAAGATCGATGTCGATTATTCCAGTTCCATCTATGATGATATCATCGATTCATCTTATAAAGGCTAAGGAGGCACCATATGTATTCCACTGATTTGTTATTAAAAGTTCCAAAAACCATTTTGTTAACCGGGATTTCCGGGATTGACGGGAAGCCGATTTCCGCAATCGCCTGGAAGGCCCTGCTGTCCATCATGTACTTTTTCCCCGAACGCGATCACTGTGAAATCACTGTGCCGATCACGATCCTGCACATGATGTTTGGATACTATTCCAATTCGGAGTGCAATCGCAACCGCTCACATCATGTTCGCCGCATCCTCTCCCATCTGGAAGATCTTGCCGGACAGCCTCTTATTTTTGGAAGACACCGTAAAAATAAAGCATCAGGCATGGTCTGTGTAGAGTCCGTCCGGTCGGATATCAGTTCTGATCAGTGTTCCGTGACTTTTTCCCATGCCTTCATTCAGTATTGGAAACGTAATACCGAGAAGACTTACCAAACCGTAGACCTCCAAAACCTGTATCCGCTTCATACGCTGCCTTCTGTCATTCTTTATCTGCGTTGTGTAGTATCCAACTCAGGCGTTATTACCCTTTCCGCAGAGGCACTGGCAAAGCTGCTTACCGGAGACCCGGACTATCCGTATAAATTGCTCAAAAAGGACAAAATTCGTCCGGCTATTGAGGTCATCTATTCGAATATAGGTTTTCGCATTCATTTTAAAGAAATATTCCGTGGTCAGAAAGTACAAAAAATACAATTTACCTTTGGCCGGAATCAGCTCATTCCAAATAATGGATGACGGGGCGCTCCAGTACAGTCGGAATCTATTATTTTGGGGACTTGGAGATTGACATTATTATTCTTTATCACGGGCGCAAAATGTATTATAATGGGGCTAACCCAAAGATTGGTATGTCAGGCTGCCATGCAGCACTTATCAATTTTGGAGGAATGATTTATGAACAAATGGGATGAATTACGAAAGGAATGCTATGGGAAGGATGTCATCGAAAGATATCAGAACGGAAGGAAGAAGGTGACAATGTACGACAGTCATATATTCTGCTGGGAATACAAGGCCCTAAAGGATCAGATTGTGGATATTGTGAATGGAGACACAGAGGATTATGACATCGATGCTCTGGCGGAGCACATTCAGGAACTGTATGATGATGGAGAAATGTCCTCGTCACAGTATGATGATCTCATGAGCTACATACAGGATTTACAGTAATTTCAAAAAAATGAGCGCAGATACGGCACCTGCGCTCTTTTGATTTTTATGCATTTTTCTTATAGTACTTCCGTATCATCTCCGGCGGAATTTCTTTCCGCCATCATGTTATCGAATATCGTTTCCTCTATCACTTCCAGGCATTCATCCGGCTTTTTCATTATATCTTTTCCCCAAAACCGGATGACCGTCCATCCGCGGAACAGCAACGCCTTGTTCACTTCGTCATCCCGCTCCATGTTTCTTGCAATCTTTTTCACCCAGAACGGTCCGTTGTTTCCGCGCTCCAGCTGGGGTTTCAGCACCTCCCAGTCCTTTCCGTGAAAGAATTCGCTGTCGCAGAAAATCGCAATTTTATACTTCGTCAGAACAATGTCCGGCTTTCCGGGCAGTTCCGCCCAGTTTTTCCTGTATCCGTATCCGTGCTCTCTCAAAACTTTCCGCAGGACAAGTTCAATCTTTGTGTCTTTTGCATGGATCCGGCGCATGTTTTCACTTCTCTGCTCGCTTACCGGCTTCGGCATGACCGCTCACTCTCCTTAATGATGCACCAGTGCCGTGCATTTCAGCATGGATGCCAGATCCCTCATGGGTCTGCGCCCAGCACCGGATCCTTCCGTCCGTTCCAATGCGTTTCGGCATGATTCATTGTCCATGACGGTCATAATCTCCAGCCGAATGCGCGCCCTGGATGCTCCAACGTAAAACAGCATGGCATCATCAGTCACGGTCCGTTCCGTGAAATCAACCAGAATGACCGCATCCGCTTCAAGCCCTTTGAATTTTCTGCAGCTCATGAATCGGCATTCCCCGTAAACGCCGTCTTTTACGGCTCCGCTTACAATGCTGTCCGTTTCCGTTGACAGGGTCAGAATCACGATGTCATCGATTCCGTCCCTGCGCAGCCCGCCAATCACATCATCCAGGGCGTTGAAATACGTTCCCTTACCGCAGAAATGAATGCACGGAATTTTCCCGGCAATGCCGCGCAGGACTTCCGCTCTTCCGCATTCCGGCAGAATACTCATCGCCGTCCGGCATATGTTTTCCGTGTTTCTGCAGTTTTTATGCAGGGTAAGGCGGCATTCCGCGTTCCGTATGAAGCCCGGAATCCGATCCGACTGCACCGCCTGGAGTCTGTCGTAAAACACGTAACAGGATGATTTCGAATTCGGATCAGCCAGCACGGCATCATGCAGCAGCTGAAGCAGTTTTGCATTCTCCATCGCGTCCCGGCCGAAGTCCTGTCCCTCGTCCACGATGACATGATCATACGGGAAACTGTCGAATGCGGCAAAGTCCTTCAGCTTCCTTTCCGCCCTGCCGTAATCCGAAACGGAAACGCCGCAGAGCCTGCACACGTAACCGTCCAGGGTCATGAAATCAATAAGCGGATTTGCATAATGAAGCACGAGGAATTTTTTCAGTTCCGAATTGTAGCAGAGGAAAAGAACCCTTTCTCCGTCCGCGGCATGACGCACGGCTTTTTCAACGGCTATCATGGTCTTTCCCGTTCCCGCGGCGCCGTTTACGACCGCGCTTTTCTGTTCCGTGAGGAAATTCAGGATTCCGCTCTGTTCATCAAGCATTCGGTGAAACACGGCGTGTTTCAGATCAACGTCAAATCCTGGCGGCGGAAATATGTTGAATTTCGGGCAGAGAATCTCGCGGACAACTGCACGGAACTCCTCGTCCGAAATGTCGGTGACAATTCCTGCCGGAACATTCAGCGAAAACAGGCGTTCAATGCATGGCCCTGCATCGGAAAGAGCCTCGCTGCTCAGCACGATTTTTCTGTCCGCTTCCGGCGGCATGACAATCTCATCGATCCGTTCATCGGAAAGGGACGGAAACCACACTCCGTGCAGAAATTTGATTCTTTCCGTAAGAAAGCCGAGCCGACTGTTTCCAATCAGCTCCATCAGTTTCCATTTGTTGGCCGCGGCCTGCCGGAACGGACCTCCCGAACGCATCGGCGTTCCGTTTCCGTACATCCATCGGCCGTCGCGAAAGGAAACGGCTCCCGCCTTCGCTTCCAGGCACAGAATTCCTCTTTTCCTGTCGAAAATGATAAAATCGGTCTCGCTTTCATTCAGAATCCCGTCCTTCACGTCCGTGAGCCGGAAGGAATGAAAAACCATGCAGGAATCCGGCAGGTTCTTCAACGCTTCAAACATCACGTCTTCAAGGCTTCCGGTCTGAAACGGATTCGGTATTTCCGGAATCATTACGGCCATGTCATCTCATCTCCCTGATTATCCTCTGATTGTTTTCGCTTCGCCCGTCAGGCCCGTAAATGCATTTTACGCCGTTGGCCGCGGCGATTTTCATGGCTTTTTCCTGACCGGAAGCAAAATACATGATCTCCGAATCCCGCCAGTAATAATCGCATTCCCAGGTGCCGGAGTTCCCGGACACGCTGAATTTCACATCCCGAAGCGGCATCCGTTTCCCGGCGAGTGCGCCGCTGCTTTCAAGCCATTCGGCAAGTTCGCGTTCCCCATCGGTTTCCGAAAACTGCGAAATATCGGAAATCACGCTTTCCGGGCTTTCTCCGCTCATGTCCGTACCCGCGGTGACGATCACGCCTCCCGTCACCTGTTCCGTTTCCGTCGGTTTCTCCTTCGGAAGCTCCGGGTCACGTTTCCACCCGCCGGTTCCGTACAGCTGTTCATGGAAAAAGCCGAGTTTTTTATTGTCATACGTCCCGACGGCCACTCCGCGATCCAGAAAAACATTGAACTCCTCACAGCAGGTTTCCGGAAGGAGACAGCAGGAATAACATGCCGCAAGGTTCAGGGAATCCCTTCCCTGACCGTTGCTGAGAGAGCATACCGGATCATTGGAGCAGATGACGGCCGATTCGATTGCTTTTCTGTATATGCGGGGGAATGTGTCGTACCTTCCCTGGCGCACAAGACCTCCGAGCGTCCCTTCCGAATCCCCGCTTGCCGTGTAAATCAGGATTCCGGCCATTTCCTTGCCCTCCGCCGCTTCACCGCAGTAGATTCTTTCCTTCAGCGAGGAAATGTTGTATCCGCATTCAAAGCTCAACTGTTTGATCAGCAGATGCGAAACGGTATGCAGAAGAAGAAACTTCCCGGAAATCTCCCTTTTATGCTGTCTGCCGATGAAGGATTTGTCATAATTTTCCTGAAGCATCTTTACGCGCTTTTCCAGTGCTCCGTTTCCGCTCCTCCACCCGTTGATCGCATCCTCGTCAAATTCGATGAAAATTCCCTCGCCGTACACGTTGTAACCCGGATACCAGTCATCTTCCGCTTTTTTGACGGAAACAAAACCGGAATTCGAACTTCCGTCCCCAATCATGGACGCGGAAAAAGGACTGATTCTTGAAAAACCGAGCATCACCTGCACCTCGCGGATTTTTTCAATCAGAGAAATGCCCTTCACAAACGGGATGTCGTATTTTTTTATGTCGGTTCCGACACGCTTAAAGTCATCGTAATCCGTTCCCGTGACGGAGGCGCGCCCGGAAAGAGCGTCAAATTCCGCCGCCCTGTATTCGATGCTGCCCGTGTCATAATTGATCTCCTCACCCGAAGACATCCGCCTGCTCAGGATTTCGCGCACCTGGTCACGTCTGCACCCGATGTTATCCGCAATTTTTCCAGCATATTCGTCAATCTTGCCCTGTATGAATACATTTGTCTGTTCTTCCGACAGGTTCATGCTGACCTTCATTTCCATGGCTGTTTTTATCGCATTTCGAAAATCTTCATAAAGAGAACTGTCCTCAATTCGGCTGTTGATGATGTCAGAAAACGGTGGAATGACAAGGGAACTTGCCGTTACCGGGAAATACACGGAAGAACTTCCCCTCTGCAGCACTTTCGGATAGCACGGGCAGACATCCGTCTGATTTTTCCATGGGTGTTTTCCTTCGCACATGAAATCAAATTTGTTTTCCGTCTTCTCGTCCAACTGCTCAAATATCGCGTCATTGAAGGCATCCTTCAAGGTGGCCGATGCATCGCACGTGGTACACTTCAAGCTGAGACCTTCCAGACCTTCCGAAGCGACCGGGCTTGTCGTAAACGTAAGCTGTGGATTCGCACAAACCGGTTTCGGACCTCCGAAGCACTTTGCATGCGTCCATTTCACCCACGGAAAATCGTTGATGTGCCCCCGCGCGCATACCGTAACGATTCTCGCCACGACAAGTTCAACGCGGTCCTTCGGGCAGTAAAGCCTGCGGCTCATGTTTCTGTTGTTTGTCTTTTCCTGTTCCTTTGCATTTTTATTAAACTCGGCAATCCATTTTGAAAGGGGCTGAAAGCGGCGGCATTTCGGACAGAAATACCATTCCGGGAACCGGGCATACGCGATTCCGTCCCGGTTTTTGCCGCCCGCGGGCATTCCGAAATACCGCACTCCCAGTGATTTTTCCAGTCGTTCATCGTGAATGCGAATGATCTGATCATTCCAGTATTCGGGTGCCGCGGTCATAAGCGTCTGGGAGGGAAAATCGACCATTGCCCCAACGCCGTACTGCAGTACCGCCTGGGATGCGCGCACCGAATGTGATGTCGCGTTCAGTCTGATTTTTTCAATATTTTTATCTGCCATCCTGATCATCATCCTCCTTCCACTCGATGATGGAGCCCGGCACCATCACGTCGACGTTTCGCATGGATGTCATGGTTTCAAATGCCGGATCCTCCCGGAATGTTCCGAATGCTTTCAACAGGCGTTCCCCCGAAGCATCCGGATTCTTCACCATGAACTTTCTGCCGTAACAGAAGATTTCTTTCGCATCCTGTGCCAGATCATCCCACTTTTCAAGAATGTCCTCCATTTCCTTTTTAAGATCGGCGGAGTCATCCTCCATGTAAGGGTTGATGCGCCGATTGACGTCAACGCAACGATTTACCATGTATCCGCCGATCTCCTCAATCATCTTTTTTCGGTCTTCCAAACGGAATTTTATCGCATCATTTTCACCGGATAACTCTCCCACTGAAAGTCTTATGTAGGCAATCAGGACCGCATGAAGCGCCCTTTTCCTTGCGGGTGCCGAGAACGGAGTGGCTCCCGTCGGTTCGACGTGACGGTAGAAGGATTCGTGGTACGGTCTGAACTGTTCATAGTGGGATCTGTCGCGGCTCTTTCCTCCGTCATACATGGTGAACGCCACGCCCGGATACTCACGTCCGACACGGCTTGATGCCTGGATGTATTCACTGGTAAGTTTCGGCTGTCCCACCAGAAGCATCACGTTCAGCCGCGCAACATCAATGCCAACGGAAATCATATTTGTTGCCAGCAGAACGTTGCACGGATACGGAGGCAGATGCTTTTTCATGTTTTCCGTTGAATATTTATTCTTTTCCAGTTTATCCAGAGTCTGATTCAGCTGGGTGGTGGACACACGGCTGGTCAGTTCATCCGCGGTTCCGATTTTTCTTACTTCCGCGTTTGATTTCAGACGGTAGCACATTCTCTTCATGAAGTCCTTGACGTCATCATCCACCATGGTTGCCGCCTTGCCGAGATCCTTCAGACTGTTGTAATAGGCCGTGAGCGTCCACAGCTTGTCCCTTACCTCGTCACTGACATCCATGTCCTTCGCCTTCTGCAGCATCGCAGCCATGGAGCGGATCTCCATCATTGCCTTGGTCTTGCCCGACGGCATGAGTCCCACGTATTTCCTGCCGAAACCTTCCTTTTCGTAATCAATCTTCTTTTCCCTTGCGAAGAAGGAATCCTCCGCATCAAGTGCCGGATGCGGAAACTGGCTGACATCCCGGTCGTAAAGAGCGGCGCACTGCTCAACCGCCCGGCGTATCGTTGCCGTTGACGCCACAATCTTGGTCACGTTTCCTTTTCTGCGGCACAGCGCGTCCACCGCGCTTTCATACAGACCGACCATGGTTCCGAGCGGGCCGGAAATCAGATGAAGCTCATCCTGTATGATAAGCTCCGGTGCCCGGTTTTCGGAATTAAGCGCAAAGAAGTTCCCGATCCGATTCTCCCACGGAAGCATTGCGAATTTATCCACCGTTCCGAAAAGGAGCGTCGGCGGTTCATTGTACAGTTCCTCGTCCACCACCTGAACCGGCAGTCTGTTCCCGAACGGGCATGACTGTCTCGTGCAGTAAAGGGCAAAGTGATTTCCTCCGTGCATCTTGTAGCCGAAAGAGCCGCGGATCTTTTTATCCCCGTCTCTTTCCGGCGTCATGCGGGTTCCGCACCACGGGCACTTCAGAACCTGGAACTTATTGTATGTGTCCTTGGCATATTCCAGGCTGTATGACGTGGCTTTATGCAGTTTTTCCAGATTCTTTTTCGCTCCGTCATCGGTGTTCGGCGTATGTTCCCCTCCGATCCACAGTCCTATGGTGATCGGAGTCGTTCCGAGTGCATAGCGTCTGTACCTGGATTTCCTTGATTCGCAGTCCTTGCGGATGAACTCACAGGCACAGATAAGTGTCGAAGCTCTCGTAAACTGCTGCGCCGCAAGAAGCCTGAGCGTATAACGCATGATGACGGTCGTTCCTCCGCCCTGTGCGGGATGACGGAAACGACGGTAAAAAATGGTCATTGCGGTAAGACCCAGATAGGCTTCCGTTTTTCCGCCGCCGGTCGGGAACCAGATCAGATCCACCAGGGAGCGGTCGGCGCTGTCATCATCGGTCACCGAAGCGACATCCAGAAGCATGAACGCAAGCTGGAACGGTCTCCACGCGTACCGATCCTTTGAAAAAGTTTCATCCGCCGTTCCGTAATCAATATCTTTCAGGACGTTCGACAGGTCCTTTTCATCCGGGTATGATGCCGGATATTCCCTTTGAATCGCAAGCTGGACACGCTGCATGAACATGGCGCGGTTGGCAAGCTGGAAGGCATCCCATGCCATATCATCTTTTTCAAGGATACGGATTCCGTCTCTCATGCGTTCGCACGCTTCCCGACAGCCCTTCAGGTTCCGGTCTGCCGCCTTTGCAAAACGCGGTTCCAGTGCATGCGAACGTACAACCAGATCATTGATCCATGCGGAATACGCGTTGACCAGGCTTTCCAGGTCACGGATTTTCTCGCTCTTTTTCGCATCGTTCAGATCGGAAAGATATTTCATGGACAGTGTCCGATCGCTGACTCCGCAATCACCCGGAAGCGCAAAGTCCATGGACGGTACTTCAAATTCCGGGAAAAAGTCGTTCCGTATGAATCCTTTCCCATTTTCATCAATCTTCCAGTTGACCGCCGTTCCGAGACCGGTTCCGTACACATGCTTGTTCCTGTACTGGAGTTCAAGGGACTGCTCTTCCTCATCAAGGAGATCGAAATTCATGGCTCCTGAATATTTTTCAAACGAAAACTCATTATTCTCCGAATCCACCCGAAGCTCCGGCTGAAAAATGCAGTTGCTGCTCTGCGGACGTCCCGTTTTGGCATTGACCGCCATGATTGTCAGGGCCGTGGTTCCGTTTTCCATTTTTCTTCTGAGCGCTGTAATTTCCACAAGGTCATGATCCGCAATGCACGTTTCATTCGCGTAGTCCCCGTCCCCAAACACGATCTCGTAATTATCCAGTTCGCGCGGTTCCCTGACATAACCGTTCTGAAGCTGATCGGCGAGTTTGTACAGATTATCGATGAGCTGATCCTGATCCGTATCCAGCAGATCCCGTTCCTTCAGCTGACGGACCGTTTTCCGGTTGATTCCGTTGATCAGTCTCAGTGTCTTTTCTTCCTTATCATATCTGACATAGCGTTCAAATTCTTCCGGGACAGTCCATTCTTCCGCTTTTGCCGGTGTAAACGGAATCCTGCAGTCCTCCATGCGGGAATCCCTGTATGTGCCGTACTTTAAGGATATTCTGACACGGTCGGTGTTTCCTCTGACAAAAAACGTGATTCCGAAAGAGGACGGCATGTTCTGAGCAGCCAGACTGACTTCCTCATCCAGATTATCCTCCGAATCCGGGTCATCATCGGCCTCATCGGCTGTCTTTTTGTCCTTTTCCTTTACCGGCATGTCCTTTCCGACATAATCGGAATCATCGAATGCAACCGTTTCCGCCTCTTCCGCGTCTTTCTTTTCATCTTCCGGGACGGCGCGATCCACGTCGTTTCCGTCCGCCTGCATTTTATTTTCCTTCGGAAAAAGAATTCCGATGGAATATCGTTTTTCCGGAACGGTCGTGATCAGTTCATGTTCCGCGTCCGGGACGGACACTTCCGACCCCGGTCCGAGAAGTTCCGCCTTTACCAGGGCAATGAATTCGTCCCTGGCTTTAATCATTTCAGACTTAATTCCCATGTTTACAGTCCCCCGTCAAGATCCAGAGGCCGGTTTGTCATGTAGGCCGGCACCGATCTTTCATCTTTTATTATCGTTTCTATCCTAAGAACCGCCGCGAGTGTTCCAAGCCGTTCCCGTATCTCAGGCGGAATCATTCCCTCGGGTGCATCCTGCCCTTCCAAAAACTTAATGATGGCTGCTCCCAGTTCCTTCAGAATGTCTTTCCGCATTCTTCTGATTCTTTTGCATGCTTCAAAATACTCAGCCGCGTGATCGAACATCTCCCAATCGCTCGTCAAATAAGCAATCTGTTCCAGTGATTCCACCGACTGCGGGGCCACGGTATGCGCATCCTCATCAATCCAGTTCATTACGGTGTTTTTCTGAACCCGAACACCGTTTCCTTTCATTTCATCCGCAATTTTCTTCGGCGAATGCCCGGTTTTTTCCATGTGTTCCAGCAGATCGTTTTTCCATCTGCGGGACATTTCATAATCCCTCATGTTTCCTTCGCTGATCCGGTTACCGTCGATCAGTTCCTTTAAAATGTAATCGACGATATCCCGAGTGTCTTCATCACGGTTAAGGAATATCATCCGATCACCGGCTTTCAGATCATCCGCCTTTTTCTTTTCGGCTTCGCCCTTTTCATCATTCAGAACATACGCTTCGTAATGCTTTGAAAGCATGGCTCCTTCCCCGTCTTCAAAGCGGACAAGCACGGAAACATCCACGGGAGGAACCGCGTTGCTCTCTCCTTCCCGCCGCAAGGCCGCATCAAACTTTTTCGTGACGATTTCTTCCGTGTAGGACGCAATTTCCTCATCCACGTTTTCAACTTCATCCACGTCCGTAACTGAAACATTCTCTTCGGTTTCATCAGCACCGTCATCAGCCGTACACTGGCGCTCATTAAACAGCCGCTCCGTCACGCGGCTCCGCTTCTCCCTTGCGCGGAACATGACGGCTTCCGCCTCGTACAGAAGCACCGTGATTTCCGCGGATGACATGCACCGGAAGATGTCAAAATGTTTTCCAATCAGATTACCGACAACCAGAATGCGGTCGTATGCACGGGTTCCGTCAAAACGAGCCATCGTCACGATTTCAACACCGGATTTCTCCGGGTCAAGATCGGGCAGCACGTAATTCCATATGATGTCGGCATAATAGGCTTTCGGAATCACTATGGCAATTCCATGCCCGTAATTTTTGTCAATGTATTCCCGCAGGAACCTGCGTTTGGGCGGATCATCATATCCCGCATAGTATGCGGTTTCCAGGGAGTCCGCGATTTTTCCCGCGGCTTCCGCCAGATTGACAGGCAGCTCCTTCAGTTTCTTTTCCAGTTCTTCCAGCCGGATATGCGGCTGTCCCACTTCCCTGCGGATTTTTCCTTCCTTTACGGCATCCTCCATTTCCCTGACGGAAAACGGCGCCGTCATGAACAGGTTCATGAGAGAATATGCATTTGGAATTATGTACGCTCTTTCATCCTCGTCCAGTTCATCCATTCTGACATACCCGACGGCTTTTTTGAAATCCCGGTATGCCTTCCAGTCCGTTTCGCCGTGCAGAATCACCTTATGAATCTCACGGTCCATCACCGCATCCGCCTGCCGCTGCAGCTCAACGGTAAAATCATTTCCGTTTACCGGAGGCAGGGTATTCTCCAGAAGGAAATCCTTCGTGCAGGCAAACACTCCCGCTTCCCCGTATTCCTTTATCAGTTCTTCCGCACAGGACAGATCCATGCCGCCGGACACGACCGAAAAACCGACGGATTCCCTGGTCATGACCTGCCCAAGTTCCGTGATTCCTCTTTCAATCAGGCCGTTCCCGCAGACAAACATTCCGAGATATTCGTTTCCGTCCGATTCCCATGTCATGTCCAGACCGACGGATATTTTTGAGGCGAATTTTATCATCGCTTCGTTCTTCCCGGCATTGCCGCCGTACGGATACTCGTTTCCTTCCGTAAAATACGATGCGGTCACCAAATCCTGAATCCGTATTTTCAGGTTTCCCGTCTGCAGAACCAGACCGTCCATGCAGCGGTTTGCCCGCTGACGATCCATGACAATGATGACGGAAGCATCCGTCACGGATGGAACATCCTTTTTATCACACTCAAGCAGCGCTGACAGGAATTCTTCCCGAACGCGGTTCCCGCTTCGGATTCCGCGCCCGTCGTAACGCTTCGACTGACCGTAATACGGCGTAATACGCGCCCAGCTTTTTCTTCCAATTCTTGTCGTGCCGCCTCCGCAGCGGATGCTTACCCGTTCCACACCGTCCTCGTCCGTATTCAGGCCGATAAATTCCGCTCTTTTGCGGTCATAAAGAACCGTGTCTCCCGGTCTGAGATTTCTGACGATGGACTCAACATCCGTTTCATTCCCGGCTATGACGGCCAGAGCCGCCCATGCGACCGAGATTGCGTCAAAACACGGAGAAGCCAGATGCAGCACGATGCTTCCGTTGTTTTCCGCCTTACCGGCCTCATCGGTCAGAAAATCCATAAAGGATTGCAGGAGCAGTTCTCCGGAAATGAGCCGATTCTCAAAATAAACATCGCATTTTTTCATGATCTTTTTCAGGCTTTCAACATCCATCGAACTTCCCCCCCCTTCACCGTTACATTTCGGCCGAAAATTTTTTCTTTTCCGCCCTCAGTTTATAGCCGTTACTGTCAAATTCCACGCATTTTGCGCGTTCCAGTCTGTGCAGATAATTATAGGCGGTAACATTGGACTGCCCGAGCGCCGCTCCGATGTCCTCCGCGCGGAAACCGTTGCTCAGTCCGATTTCCGAAACGAGCCGACAGCATTTTTCAACCGTCTTCGGCTTCTCATTCTTCAGCAGTTTCCGAATATCGTTCTGCACCTTAAGCAGTGCTCCGGGAATTTTATAACGCTCCCTCTCCTCTTTCGAGAATTTCGCTTCCATCCGTGTCACGCAGTCTTTTATGAACAATGCCATTTCCTCAATGAGCGGTATCGAAACGGAATTACCGAACTGCTTGAATTTCTGCTGATTTGACATTTTTTCCGGAAAAGAAAAAGTCTCCTTCCCGTTTCCGTCAAGGAATGCATAACCGATGAACCCCTGAAGACGTCCCCACTCTTCCGGAGTCATGGTTCTGATGCATTTTTCGTTTATGGGAGTCTTCTTTCCCGACACGTCCGTTCCGGCAATATCGCGGCCGTTGACCGGATCATAAATCAGATTTCTTTCCTTACCAGAACCTCCGGTCGCAAGAATGGTATGCGCAAGCGGTCTGGCAACTGAAGGATCATTGACGATCCGATAACCGAACCCGTTTCCGTTGCTTTTCTGTCTGGCCCTGTGCTTTTCCAGTGTTTCCAGGAGACCGGATGAAAGGAAAAATCTTTCCGAAACCTCGGTGCCCAGAATATCCAGAACCGAGTGGAATATTTCTTTCCGTCCCTCGGTCGGAGTTTCCTTCGGCAAAACATCCAGATGTTTCCCGAAATAATCCCTGCTGAATGCCACCATGTACACTCTCGGCCTGTTCTGCGGGAGTCCGAAATTCTTCGTGTTCCTTATGAAGGACTTTTTGTCATACTTCAGTTCGCCTTTTTCATCCCTTTCCACGCCGATGACATGGTAGTTCAGTTCATTCTCCAAGGTATTTATGATGATCTTAAAAGTCTGTCCCTTGTCATGGCTTACCAGATTCTCCACGTTTTCCAGGAATACGACCTTCGGCATCGTACGGTCAATGATTTCCGCTATGTCGAAAAATATGGTTCCCTTCGTGACATCCCGGAATCCCTTTCTGAGACCGACTTTGCTGAATGCCTGACACGGGAAACCAGCAAGCAGCACGTCATATTCCGTCCGCGTCACCAGCTCCTTGAATGACTCATCCGTCACATCGTGTCTGGGATCATCACCGAACAGATGCTGGTACGTCCTGCACGCATATTCATCTTTTTCCGCAGAAAGCACGTTCTCGAAGTCTCCGGCCAGTTCAAATCCCCTCCTGATTCCTCCGATTCCGCAGCACAAATCAATTGTTTTCATGATCCCGTTCCCTCATTCTCCTCTTTTTTCGGGCTTCTTAATCCAAACCGATTCCGCGGTTTTATCCGGCCCGTTTCATTCACATAAAAAATATTATATTTCCTTTAAGTATATCACAGAATCCGCTTAAAACCGTCATGTATTTCGCAATCTTAGCTGAAATTTTCCATATTTTGCATTTTTATACAAAATATCCGTTTCACACCGCACTGACGGATGAATGTGACGGGATTTTTCCACGCGTATTCTCAATATAATTATGGAATGAAAACATGAATTATCAGTTTTCGGACCAAAAAGAAGGGCAAGGATTTCTCCCTGTCCTGAATATTCTTCATCTTTGAAATGATTCAGTCTCTTGCGGGAACTGATTGTTCCATATCTGTCAGATCATCGACCTTCATTTCATCTGAAAAAGGAAATAAATTCGCAATATAGTTCTTTAGAATTATATCTCGTTTTATAGATTCTGTATAGTGTCTTACTCAACAGATATAATATCTTTAGACCAAATTTTTGTGCTAAAGGAGATATGCGATGGATTTAAAAGCAGTGGGATTACGCATTAAGACCGCAAGGGAAGCAAAAGGCTTGACACAGGAAAATCTGGCTGCTCTTGTCGATCTCAGCTCAACGCATATAAGCGTCATCGAACGCGGTATGAAAACTGTAAGATTAGATACGTTTGTTGCCATTGCAAATGCTTTGGATGTTTCCGCAGATACTCTCCTGGTTGATGTTGTAACCCATTCCGTGGATGGACTGACGAACGGCCTGCCGGAAACAATTCGTACTCTTCCACCGGATGAACAGAAACGATTGATGAAAGCTCTCAAGGCTTATCTCGAATAGGAGGATCCCTGTGATCCTCCATTTTTTGTCGTTTTTTGTCGAATCCAATCGAACGAAAAGCGTTTCTTTCCAATCCTTTATATGCTATATTTGTTCTAAAGAACAATATATAAATCTATGGAGATGATACTTTATGGAACAGAATGAACTTTTGGAAAACAATGAAAATGATAATGTACTCGAATTTGATTATACCGGTACGGATCAGGCCGGTAATTTAGCTGATATGGCAGAAACTCTCTCACAAGAAGAAGCTACCGCTGCCATAGAGGCCATCGAAAGCGTTAGGCGAAAACGGGGCAATGATGCGGTACGGGATTTCAGAGCATGGTTTGATGCGGCTCTTCTGCCGATTCTGAAAGATTTTGCAGAACTGGTTGGTGCCAAATTGACTATCCGGCAAGATCACTTTCACGATATTACCGCGGTCTTTACCGGTCGATGCGGGTTTGATATCACGGCCGCCCAGAAACGGATGCGGATGGCCCTGGCTGCGGCGGATCATATCAGCGTTAACAGGTGGTCCAGCAGCGATGAAGTGGAATTTTCTCTGATCTTTGGATTTCCTGAGAATGAAGAATAATGCCCGGATAGAGTCAGTGAGATTTCTTTACACCGGCTCTATTTTTTATGGTAGAATAATAGATAATTCAGAAAATTTCAGTGGGGTGTATCATGCTTTTGTGGTCAATACAGCATAAACGTGCATATGAAAAAATGGAACAAACCGGAGTGCTCAGAGCAGACAAAAATTTTATTGCGACGGATTGGTTTGAAAATTCTTATCTGTGGATGGCAGAGCAAATGAAAAAGCGTATAGGCGAACCACCAGAAGGCGTTATATTCCCCGTGTGGGCCTGGTACCAGTGGGAAGGCATGCGGAAACGACCGGATATGCGTGTGCATGGACGTAATTGGGGAGAAAAGGGTACGTCTATTGTTTTACTGACGATTGAGGTCCCGGACAACCTGGTTTTGCTTTCTGATTTTGATTACTGGCACTGTGTCCTAAACAATGGCGAAATTATTTTCCCTATTGATGATTCAGCGGTATATTCTGAAGAGGAAAAACAGAAAAGCTGGGAAAATATTTTTGATATCAGCTGTTCTTTTGAAGATGAAGTACATCCACATCTTAGTACCCATGCAACCATGTGGGAAATAAAAAGAGAATGGGTGAAAAAAGCTGAATATTTTGTATCACGATAAACTGGAATTTATTAAGGAGGATATGGATGAAACTGTTTTTATGTTCGCACTTTTCAAG
>OFMS01000432.1_pt1 | contig 42914 bp, 30 predicted proteins | sample 1541871 | NCBI WGS metagenome assembly OFMS01 (sample SAMN04209251, study PRJEB22552) | human gut metagenome | biome: gut; material: feces | host: Homo sapiens | place: USA: Oklahoma
TTGATTATCAAGTGCTTTGTATGGAAAAGTGCAGAGTGCAGACATTTCTTGACTTCGTCAATGTGTCACCCAAATCAAAGGACGTAACTCAAGTTTCGGTTTTAACTTGAACGGGCAGAAGGTCCAATGAATTCCATATCCCAAGGCAGCACCTTGGGATATCATCAAGAAGAAATCTGTGAATACTCAACGCGAAGTTTGAGACACATCGAAATCTAGCAAATTACGACAATCCTGTCTTGAATGTAGCAACGGTAGATGTCCCGGGTGTGATTACATCAATCCTGTGGAGACCTTGTAAGCAAGAATTGTATCCTTACGGGAGCAGTGCATGTGTTTACTTAGGTCTCTGTGTGGAGGCGTATATCATATCGACGTGGGCTCTGACGTTGTCTGTTCAACAGGATTAGGCAGTGCTAGGGCCTCGATGTGTGGGACGGACAACAGGACGATTCACGCTTGAACCAGTATACATTTTGTAAGTATCTGTAATTCAGAAGGAACTTTACGGCATCAAGCGTAAATGATACCATAAAGTTCCCATTGTATGCAAGAAATAAATCTCGTGTTGTTTATGTCAGAAGATGAATTGTTTGCTGTAAATCAGCGATTAATATCCATTAACTCGTCTTTTGCTGTTTCAATGGCTGTAAGTTTCAATTCGTCTTCACCCTCCAAAGCATCCAATACTTTGTCGGCAAGCCAAAGAGTGAGCATTTCCTTTTCATCCACTTTGAAGTATGTTGCCATTTGAATTACTTGGCTTCTCTTTGCTCGTCTATCCCCACGTTCAATCTTGCTGAACATTGGAGTGTCTATTTCTAAGTATGCAGCCACTTGGCGCTGCAATATTCCTTGTTCGTCTCTTAGAGACCTTATCTTGTTTCCTAATAACATATCCGTTTTATTCTTTGTCTAATATTACGATTTCCCAATAGCCTCCAAATCTACCACCTGTTCGTTTAATTTTGCCTAATTCACGAAGTTTACGTATTTGCTTCTCAACTCCTCGTGAAGACATATTCAATTGCATTGCGATTTCTGCGGCGGTAATATGTGGGGTTTGTTTTATAATATCTATAATCAAGTCCTTTGTTTCCGAACTTCTTTCCGAACTTTTTGCTTTTGTTTCCGAACCTCTTTCCGAACCAAGTATGCCTGTTTCCGAACTATTGCTATTCGCTTCCGAACTTTCACTACATCCTTCATGAACAGGAATAGTAACCAAGAACGTCAAACGGTCTTCGGTAGTTTCAAATATGGCACGTGGTGAACCATTCTCTGCTAACTTTGTTTGTATTGTAGGGACACCAGTTGAGCGACCTTCTGTAAGGTCAAGTTCTTTCAAGAAGTCACCTAAGCGACGGTTGCGATAGCGACGGCTTTTTAGCATATCGCCCTTTTCGATGTCCTCCTTGGAGATGCTTCTATCAGGCCCAGGACAATTGAGTATAGAGATTCCGCTTGGCTCAACGGTAATCTCTATTGGCTCATGCTGCAAGAAATCTCTGTGATATACAGAGTTTACGACAGCTTCCTCTATAGCATCATATGGATAGTTCCAGAAGCGTTCCGCTTCCTGTCTGCCGGAAATTTTACGCACATGCTCTTTGAGGACATTGCTCTTGATGTAATCCATTGCCTGTTTTATCATCTGTGGAACACTGCCCTTGAATGTAACCTCTGTGAAATTATTCGGATCTTTCATCTTTCCGTTAGGGAATGTCACTACATCAATCTGAGTGTAAGGGAAGAACTTGCTTGGATTCTCGCAGAACATCATGGCTGCTACATTGCGAAGCAAGCGATTCTCCTTAGGTCCAGTATATAATTCCATTTGGTCAAGTATAGTGGAAAGCGGTGTTTTTATAACATCATCAGCCAATTTGCTACCCACCTTGACAAGATAATCACGAAGGAGTACCAAAGAAATATCTTCCAACTGAATGTCGCTGTTGCCTCGCTCGTCAAAAGGCACACGATTGGCCAGATCTCGCAATTTAACGAGAGCTTCACCTCTTGCTTCAATGCTACTTGTGCCACTGCGAATGTAGAAGTATTCTTTCGTTCCTTTCGCTGTTACGTTTACAGGCACAGAATATGGGCGGTAACTACCAGCAGGACACCATATCACAATCAATTGCTTGCCATCTACCTCCTCTACAGAAGTGCGAGGTAAGTAGTATGGAGCCATTTTGTTGTTGTAGCCCACCATCTCCTGCAAGATGTTATCTATCTTTTCCATTGGTACACCTTCTACAGGTCGTATTGCCATGCCTGTCTTATCATCGGTATCTACACCTACAATGATATATCCACCGCCAAGGTCATCAAAGTCGTTGGCGAAAGCACATATACTGTGATATATGCTTCCTGGATTCCAACCTTTCTTGAACTCAATGCGGTTGGATTCTATTTTCTGCTTGTTAAGCAGGTCGTTAATGTTTATTGCGAGTGCCATAATAATATTTTGATTAGCCGAAAAGAACGTTTTCTCTTTTATAACTCATTACCATCTTAAAACAGCGTTCCATTGTTTTTATGCCGATGCCTGGATAATTGATTAGAGCAATCATTGACTTTACATTATCTACGTTTACAGCTTTTTCAATTGCATCTATTTGCTTTTGTTGCCTTATACCAAGTTGCTTTTTATCAATGGTTGATATCTCATTCCACTTGTTTTTGAAAGTCTCAAACAAATCATCTGGAGCCATAGAATCATATTGGTAGATTTCAATAGGAATATCGCATTTTGAGAGGTAATGAAGCATTGTCTCCATGATCTTATCCTTATCCAGTCCTCCGTTGTTGGCACCCAATAAAGGAAAGGCTATGGAGGTAATACCCTTTTCTTTATATGTGTCAACGAACTTTTGAAGCCCTTTCTCTATGTATTCATACTCACTAGGAAGTTTCCAATGTGTCTTGGTCGGAAAATTCAACACCCAGGGATTCGTAGGCTCGCCCTTATAAATCCACAGTTTGCCAACTGCAATCAAATTCTGCTTGCAGTATTTTTGATATTGTTCAAACATAGAAGGGTATCTTAACTTAAATACTAAAGCAATACCCTTGCCCATAACACCAACACAGTTCACAGTATTAACTATAGTTTGTGCTTTTGTATTAAATATATTGCCATTTATGACTGTTATATTGTTTGCCATTTTTACTTATTTTTATATACTAACCAACTGCCAATCCTCGGACTATTCACTTCAAAATAGACCTCAAATGGTGCATCCTTCTTTATCTCTATAGAAGAAGCAACATAGATGTTTTTACCTCGTTGACGTATAACATCACATTTATTGACGATCGATGGAGCTTGCTCCCCGCTATATGATACTTTAAGTTCATAAGGAGATTTATAATCTGTTCTAATCGAGATAGTATCACTTGTTTCGCTAAAATATAGCTCCTTATTGCTTCTCTCGTATAGACCTTGCCCACATGAAACAATATTTTCCCATTTTGTGCCTTTTAACTCCTTGCGAAGCATTTCTGCTTGAAACTCATCGTAACAACATATTTGCACTTTTTTTAATTTGGAAAAATCCAGTTCACCATCAATGAGAAATTCTTGTTGCCTTTCATCGAAGGTATCAAAGCTATTTATGTATATTTCACGAGCTTTAATCCTATTCGGCTCTTCAACAACTTTGAAACACCGGGATGAGTCTTTCTGCATGTTTCCATTGCTATAATAGCAAGAATCCGGGAAAACAGACAATAATTCCTCTATGTCAAAAACAAAGAATACAGGAAGTGGACACTTGGGAAGACCTAAATTAAAGGCCCTTCCATAATACTTTCTGTCTTCTATGTCTTTTCCCAAGCATTCGTTGTAAAATTGCGTTGGAGATTTCGGCACAAAATAAAATCTTGCAAAACGATGTGCTTTACTTGTTCTATGTACATTACTTCCTGCGCTATTTGAGAAGTTTCCTTCAGCATAATTGCGACTTTGCAGTTTCATTGCACGAATAATCTTGACAGCATTATCCATGTGAGTAAAGTGATATGCTTTAGGCTTTCTTGGGAATTGTGATATAAATTCTACAATATTCAGTTGCTTCACATATGGCATATCAGAGACGTCAACAGTGTTGTTGAAAGCTTTATTTCGTACCAACACAGGCCAGTTCCATTTGTCCTTATACCTGTCAACCAATTCTCTTGAGAATTTAATATCTTTAGAATCGGATGCGAGATCCCAATCGATATATTCTGCAAATAAGCCAAGAATAGTATTGTTGTATTTAAAATTCTCCTTCTTGCAAATTATACTCCAATCGATATACTCCTTATACTTTGTAAGGAATTCTATGTCCAACAAATCAACATTTCGATTATTTGATAATATAGTCCAGTCAATGTATTTTGCATATACATCAATGAAAGGGACTATAGATTTACGACTAGAAAGAGCCTTCCAGTTAATTTCTTTAACCGGAATAACTTCTAAGACTTCATTAGTTAACGGAAAATCTTTTAGAGACGAAATTGCATACCAATCTATTCTGTTACAGATAGAATCATCTGATGCCACTGCTATAATAAGCTGTTCATCAGACCAGGCTTTTGGGTTATCTTGTTCAGACAACATTTCCCAATTAATATCTTCACACTTTATGTGAGAACGAAGGAATTTAGCTGTTGGATAAAATGTCTTTGTTGAAGATGTAATGAGTTTCCAGTCCCATGAATAATCAGCCTTTTCTTCAACGAGCTGAATAGTGGCTTTAATTACACCATTTTCAATAAGTTTATTATAATCAAATTCTGCCTTAGGAACGATTTTGATGATTTGCTCAATATCAACATCATTCCTTTCTGACATTACTTTAAAATTGATATACTTTTTGAAAGCCTCAATAATCTCATTAAGTTGTTGTTTATCCCCAACACAGAACACTTTGCTTGATTGAGAAATATAATCCCAATCAATCTTGTCCTTATATTGAGAAATAAACCAGCGCTCATCACGAAGGCTTTCAAAATGTGACAATAATTTGTAATTCCAACGATTTCTATCGTCAGAAAGGACCTTGCGCACTTCATCGCGCCATGCCTTTTCCTTAATACCCATCTTGGGGTTATATTTGAAACTATTGTCAACTGAAGTTGAGCTTGATAGAGTATTCCAGTCTACAATATTCCTACACTCTTCAAGATCTCGAAAAACATGAAACTCCCGGTGTTGACAGAAATAATCAACATCCCACCAGTAAGTACGTTTTCTAACAGTGTCTTTTATTACTTTCTTAAGTTCCTTGAAGGAATATTGTTTTGTCAAAGCTGTCCATGCTGCTTGACATTGTTCTTTTCCTGGTATATTTGTTAGAACAACGGCAAGTTCATCAAGGAAATTATAATCAAATCTATTTTCTGTGTTCAATATACGAGGTAACAATACCTCCCAATTCCAGTACTTACTATATTTCTCAAGATTATCACTCAAGAATTCAGTAGATACATGTTCAGACAGGTATGTCCAATCCCACTTATCAACGAACAAAGCATTTCCTAAGTTTTCTAGCTTTAGTCTATGGAACATTCTTTCAGTCAAGACGGTCCAATCCCAAGGAAATTGCAAGTCTTTGTATTTGCTGACAACATAGTCTATACTTGCAAGAGAAGAGAATGCAGTCCACGCTTCCTTGTCTTCTCCTATCATAGACTTGATATCATCAATTGACTGAATGAATGAAGCATCTGTCTGATTTGCAAATACTAACTTCCAATTAAGCTTAGAGCCAAACTTAGAAAACAAAACTCTCTCGGAAAGCAGGTGCTTATTTGAAGATATTGCATCCCAGTCCCAAGGATAATCTTCTGAATCTATTAATATTTCAACATCAGAAATCTTAGAAGATACATATTGCCTTCCTTCTGCAGTTTGTATATTCGAAGCATAATTATCAAAGAAATCTTTCGTCCAGACCAAATGGGTATTACATTCAAATCCCTTCATATAAGGAGATGAATTCCAACATAATAGCCCATTGTTCAAGAAAAGCTCAATAATATCAGTTGTCCATATGTAATCTTTGTCATTAAAGATAGCAGAAGACAGTGATCCATCATCCTTGCTAGCTTCACTGATGATGGTCTCGAATCGGGGATTACATGCGAACTTCGGTCCCCATTCTGAATCTGTAAAAACTCTATCAAAAAGTTTTGTCAATCCCAAATGCGAACCTAAAACTGCAATATTATTATAGATAAACTCTAAACAGAATTCACTCTCGATTTTATCCCAATCCCATCTTTTATCACTATAGCGTAAGATTGCCATTCGTACATCATCCGAATCATTTGTGTACGAGGCAAGGTTCACCTTGACCAAGTCAAGATGTGAAAGGACAAAATCCCGTGATAATCTTGTCCCTAACTCTTCCCAGTTCCAGTCTTCTACAGTTTGCTTTTGTAGAAGGATGAGTTTTTCTATGACTTCTACTTTTCTATTAAAATCGACTGACAAGACTTCTAGATCCCATGGATACATCAAGAAAGTATCAATTAGGTACGAATCATCAATTCGCTCCGATAGGATTGGCCAGTCAAGGGTATCTACATGTTCGTCAATAACGTCTCGAAGAACTGCTATATCGCAATGTCTTGATATATTTCTCCAACATGTAGCTGTTGCTCTTTCTATTATTACTTTGAAAAGCTTCGAATCAGCCCATACAGTACGAGAATCTTTTGTCAATTCTTCATAATCGACTAATTCAAAATAAGGCTCAAGACTGTGAAAGTTTAGAATAGAGGATCTATCATCCCATAACTTCTGGAATAAGCACTCTAGAACGATATTTTCTCTTCTAATTGAATTAAGTTCCTCATAGAGAACTTCAGTAGCACGCACAGCAATATTATTGCCATTCATAACAGCAGGAATATACTCCTCTTCATGCTTGAATAGCTTTATTGGAACCTTGATAGTTTCTATGTCATAGTATTCCTCTAGTTCGGCATAATATATATTAAGCTTCTCTTTTGAATGTAATTCAAGACGTTTCTTTAGTTGATCATTTTTGAAGTAAATAATGTCCTTAATATCCTCATCTTCTGGCCATATTTGCTTATTCGTCTTGACGAAAGTGCTAATTCCCATGTCTTTGAAAAATGGAAACATTAGTAAAGCCATTGGCATCTTAGACTTTATCATTGAGTGCTCATATACATCTTGAGTACCAGAAAAGAACTGATAATGTTTTCCTTCTTTTAAAGAAACTTGACCTAATCGTGTTAGGTAAATATCGCGATCAACAATTCGAATAAGATGTTCTCCTTCTACTTTAGCCAAGATATCCTCATACATTTTTAGTTCTGCAGTATCGTAATAAGTACGATAATCGCCAAGATCTTGATTTATTACAGAAAATCCAAGAAGTAGGCCAAGGCTACGCTTATCATAGGACTTGTTTTCTGTAGAATTTAATATCGAACAAATCACGAAGTAAAGGTCATCAAGAGGCTCTTCTGTGAAGTAGGCAACATCACAGACATATTTCTTCAACCCCCACTTGGTGTTGGCTGAATACACATACTCTGAAGAGTTTATTTTATTTGTTAATATGTTGTTCATACTTCTTGCTGTTTGATAACCTTATTATTTTTATTAGCATCTATTGTAAGGAATAGCCTATGATAGATTTCGAGAGATGAGAATAATTCTCTATTTCCCAAAATTATCAGTAGACGTTTTGCTCGTGACAAAGCAACATTAAGTCGGTTTGGGGATTGAGCAAAGCCCAAAGAATTTTGTTTGGGATAACCTAACTCTGGATATCGTTTCCAATCAGGTTGTTGATTCCTGGAACTTTGGATAGTATTACTTCTTACCATTGACACAATTACAATGTTCCTCTCCATACCTTGGAATCGGTCTACTGTACTGACACGAATTGGTAAACTCGGATGACTATGAGCAACAAGCCTAAGTTGTTTTATCTGTTTTCCGTAGAAACTAATAACACCTATTTGCTTATCTTCCTCTTTATTGAATTTATTCAAGTATCGCTGGAAAGAACTAGATTCTTCAAATCGTTTCAGAAGCATATCAATAGTATCTACTTCTCCATAGTTAACACGAGACGTACCATCCATCATTTCTGGTGAATTAGAGTCGATGAATAGGACATGTGTGTTGTGACCAATCAATCCTGGTATATCAAGTCCATGATATCTAGATGCAGGATTACTCATATCAGGATCATTTACACCAAGGTCAGTTGGCTTCACCAATCCACAATACAAACCTCCATCCTCACGATAGAATTGCTCAATTACTTCATTTATATCTGGGTGCATACGATACTGAAGATTAAAAGTACCTTTTAATGACCCATCAATATTCTTGTACAAGTTCTCAAAATGAGACACTTCCATCTCATCAAAGTGCTCATCTACGAACTCACTTAAATTTCGTATTTCCTTCCTGTCTTTTTCGTCAACGGCGATTCTATGGGCATAATCTAACGATTCTTCAAATTCCTCTTTATCGAGCATAGGAGGAAGCTGCCTATGGTCACCAATTACAATGGCTCGATGTCCATATACAAATGGTAAAACCAATTCGGCTGGTGTAGCTTTAGAAGATTCGTCTTGAATGACCGTGGTAAACTCAATTTTAGCTTTTCCAATTTTTTGTCTAAATACCTCACAGAAATTTCTGAAAAAAGGAGTAAAGCCATTGAACTCTTCGTTACCTGCACGTCTATCTCCAATAGAACTACATGTTGCGCCAATTACGTTAGCGTTCTCAATGTATCTATTATATACAATCTCACGTAGCGCTCTACTTGGATTCTCCAGATAATTACGCCAACGAATTATTACTTCATTGTCATCTGTATTGGAATGATAGAATGAACGAGCAGAAATATTATTAAGCCAATTCTTGAGTATTAAATTACTCTGAACAATGGAGTCAGTCTCTTCATCTGTTTCTGACTCAACAAGACATGAGTCTCCCTCTTCAACCCATCGTTTCATCAGTTCAATAGAGAACTGAAGCCCCTCAGATTCAAGTTTTTCCTCACCACCAAAACGAACAGGCTTAACTAAGTTTGTTTTATCGTTTACAATTTTTGAGATGGCATTATCTACAGCAAGATTAGTTTCTGAGGTGAGTAATATTCTTTCTCGTTTATTACCTTGCTGCAGTCCTTTTCTTACAAGTTGCCATATCATTTCGGCAATAGCCGTAGATTTTCCAGTACCAGGAGGTCCTTGAATTACAGCTAGATCTTCTGCATACATTGCTTTGATAATTGCTTCTTTTTGAGACTCGTTTACTCTTGAATTAAGCAAATGTTCGCATAATTCTTTATAAACTAAGCCTTCTTTACGAAGGATTAAATCTATATCTTGAGTTTTAGTGGCCTCTTCAGAATTAAAGATAAAACGCTGTAATCGTGGATTAACTAATTCAGCTCCAGTAGTGGCCTTGGTAAAAGTATTCTTCAATCGAGATATCTTTTCCAAGTCTCCTGTCAAAATTGGAATAATCGTAGTTACTGCTTTTGACTCAAAGGCCTCAATAATCTGATTTTTCTTTTCGTCATCCACATCTATATCAAAAACAAGATGTGGATAGTTCGCTTTCAAGAGTTTTCCAAATGAAACCTCCTTGTCTCCAAGCATAAAACCGAAATCAGCTCTGCGCATTTCGTTTATGCTCTCTTCTAAATCCTCTAAACGAGAATTCTTGTTATATATAACATTGAGTCTAATTTTACCTGGTACTTTTTCTGCAAACTGGACTTCGATACCAGATACAGACAACTGGAGCAAATCACTTTCAAGACTTGCTTTTTTGATCTCATAGAATTCAGCCTCAAGATATGGCAAACGAATCTTTATTTGGTGAAATACGCTGTCATTCTGAATGTCAATATCATCATATTTGTCCTCAAGTGTTTTTTTCAGTTCGTCATACCCTACAATTTGAGATTTGACAGAACATTTAAATCGATGTTCTTCATGAACATTTACCTTTACAAAAAGATTCTCTCGTTCTATATCAGACAAGATTTCTACGATATCATCAGTTCTCCAATTGAAATCAATTCCAATTGCTCCCGTTTCATCGTTAAAACTATATCCTTCACCTTTATTTCTAATGTATTGTCCTACCTCTGCGAATTTTGCTTTAATAAGTTGATGCTTGGATATTGTATATACAAATACTACCTCCATCTCAATATCATCTTTGGAACAATATATCATGGCCTCATCCATAAAGGCATTAATATTATTATTTGCCTCTGCTACATAATCCTTGTGGCAAGGATCCTTCTTAGTAAAGTCTCTACAAAACTCAAAGGTGTCTGTTTTAGGATAATAACAGTCGTAACAATCCTTTAGCACCTCATTTGCTTTTGGATTGTTAATTTTAAATATTAGTGTATAATGCTTGCAATTTAAGCCTAAATGAGCATATTGTTTCATCACATCCCAGGGAATATACTGGTTGTGATATTCTAACAATTCTACTATCTTGGAGTCCTGTTGATTTTTCTTCTTTTTCTCGTATGTTACATAGTGATCTCCAAATAGATATTTCATATATCCTTCGCGATCAACATTTACTTTGGAGATAAATGCTGCAGAATCATTGATGGTTCCCTCTATTAGATTTCCGTTTTTAAGGATTAAGTCAAGTTGACGCAATTCATCAATTGACAATTGGTCACAACGATCCATGCCACCACCATAATTGATTGTGACATTAATAGACGGAGTAGTGTCAAGTTCAACATAACACTCTGATAAACCTTTTCTAACCTGTTCCAGGTCTGTTTCGGTCAAAGCATTCCACTTAGACTCATCAACAAGAATGTAGCCAGACTCAAGATCATACGAATCAAGCCCTAATTTACCTTCCAAGAGAGAATTTAACTGCTGCTCATTTCGGCTTTCATCTACTGTTACGTAGAGTTTGTCATTATCCACATCGATACTGTCTGGTATAATCGTAATCGGTGAACAACGCTGCTTAATGAGTTTCTCTTGAATGTCAACGAAACGCTGCCAAATATTTCTAATTGAATTCTGTGCAATGTTAGAAACCATTGGCTTTATCTGTTTCTTAAATTGTTCTCTTTCTTGGCGACAAGAGTTTCGCTGATTTCTTTCCTGTATTCTTTTCTCCTTTGACTTCTTCTTAGGACGTGTAGATTGATCAAGAGCAGTGAGGTCAACTACTCCTAAGACAGAAGGCTTGACAACACTATTGCTGTGTTTTAATTAAAACACTTCAGGTGCTGACTCGGTTTCTATAGTTTTCTGAGGTTCAACATAAGATGTTACTGGTATATATCCAGAAGGCTGAGAGAGTCGTTCTTTGATGATTTTACCTCCTTCAAAAGCATTTTGGCACTTATTTTCAAAGTCTGACTTTGTCCAATATGCGATTCTATCAATATTCTGATTCTTAGGAATAAGGATGAATCTTGAAGGCAATATCATGATGGTATCTCCACGCATTCTATTCCAACCATGGGAGTTAATAATCTCACGGTTAGTCACAGGATCTGAAGTAAACGAGTCCTCTTTCCAGGGCAAAGCAAGCATACGTATCCCTGCACCAAAATGCTTAACAACCATTTCGTATTGGTTGTCTTCGATTTTGGAAAAAGGGCTCCATTCATCTGTATAACCATTTCGCTCCAAGAAGTCTATGACTGTCTGGAGTCCAATATTAAGTTCTTTACATATTTTGTTCAGCCGTATTGACATATACTATTTTTGCTTAGATTTGAAACGTTCTTCTCAGTAAACATTAATAAATTGTTGTGGAAACATTACATTTGCAAAGATAATCATACCATTGATTTGTTCTTTTATTGAATGGACAAACACAAATGAGGAAATAAGAGGTTCTGTTATAATTCGCCTCTTCCCTTGCTTCTTAATCTCTTTGTATCGCATAGGAACATAACATTCAAGTCCTTTAGCTTCTACAAATGCTTTTGCTTTGATGATACGCCTATATGAAACTCGCAGAACGAACCATTGCTTATTTGCATTAGGCACATTCTCTACCGACACCCCACCTTTGTTCTTTGAGATGGAGGGTGTACAGGAGGTAAGTCTTGCACTTGGACACGATGAACCTGTGTCGGTAGGTTGCCCATTATACAATGAAGCGTCAGCCGTTAAAGGCTGTTTGGTGTTATCTTCCAATGTTATTGCTCAGAGGTTAGATTAAACCAATAGACTTTTTCTTAATAGAATTGTCAATTATTGACCACAAAAGTAGGAACTCTTATTCAGATGAAAGAATAAATAATTGGAAATCTTTACTTTGGGCATCACATTTCTGTGATTCAAGGTGATTTGTAGTGCTGATTGCTACAAATCGCCTCTCATTGTCATTATCTGGATAAACCTTGTGACTTCTTTTTGGGTGATGCTCCTAAACCCAACTTCTGTGTTCCGTCCCAATTCGTGAGTTGGTCAGCACAACCATTGGAGCCACCGAGTGAAACGTATGTATCTGCGCTGCACGACATGTGGTTAATGAACGAAAGGAAGTACTGAATGATGGGTTCGGTATAAACAACCTCATCGGTAGCAAAGAGTTTTGTCCAGTGTGCGACACATTCTCTCCGATAATTGCCACAACCATTCCAATCCATGCTCGCGAGAAATCTTTCAACGGCAAATTTTCACTGGCTTTTACAAGCAGATATTCGACATCTATATGGTTCGCAAAGGTATAAAGAGTCCTGTTGTTATAGATGTCTACAGAGGTCATATTCGTTTCTCTGAAGCTGACTTGAAGATAGAGAAACTTCATCGAAGGGAAAAGGCGCTTTATGCCTTATTCATGTTGGAATCGGCAAGTGGTGGTGTCAACTTTTCAAAGCCAACCACTCCCAACGAACTCGCCCGATACACAAGACGAATGACGGCAGTGCAGGAGAAGTATAGATTGATATACAAAAAGTTTGGAGGTGAGCCACAAAAAGCTCCGGACATCAGCAAGTCAGAGATACGACTACCAATGATAGCTCTTATAAGGAAACAGCTAAAAGCATTGGGTGATGTGTTGTTTCATGTAGACGACTATATGATACAGCGCAATATGTTTGGCAATTACTGCATTAACATATCGCCTTCGTTATGTTGTTATTGCGGGGTAAACGCAAATGATATATACAAGTTATCGGACTCCGAAGAATGGCAAAGAATATCAGCATTGTAACCTTGCAACAAAACTGCTACCCACGTATTGTATTATGACTGCAACATTGGCGTTTTAAGGGTTGTATTGAACAATATACCGAAATTTGCAATCGTAATAAAGAACATATTTAATTAAAATCTTTTCATCATGATAAATCTCGAAAAAGGACAGCGTATAAGTATGGACAAAGGTCTTACCCTTGTTGGTGTAGGACTTGGTTGGGATCCGAATGAAGGTACGGGTTATGATTTTGATTTGGACGCTTCGGCATTTATGTTAGGAGATAACGGGCAGGTTCCCAAGCAGGAGTTTTTCGTATTCTATGGTAATCAGAAATCACCTGATGGTTCGGTAGAATCAACCGGTGATGACTTGACAGGGCGCAACAGCAGTGGCGGAGATGACGAGACACTGAATGTGGACTTGACAAAGGTAAGTTCCAATATTCAAGAGATAATCTTCACGGCTACTATTTATAAAGCAGACGAACGCCGCCAGAATTTCGGACAAGTTCGTAATTCGTATATCCGCATATATGATGCCAAGACCAATACGGAGATTGCCCGTTATGATTTGGACGAGGACTTCTCTGTTGAAACTGCAGTAGAGTTCGGTCGTTTGTACCGTCATAATGGTGAATGGAAGTTTGAAGCTATCGGCAATGGTAACAAAGGTGGCCTTCAAACCCTGGTAAACAAATACGCTAAACAATTTGCATAAGGGCTTATGATTAATTTGATAAAGGGACAGCGCGTAGAAATAGAAGCTGGACTTACCCGCCTAAGGGTAGAGATGGGGTGGAAGGTAAATCCTAACGCCGAACCTCCATACGACTTGGATGCCTCAACTTTTTTGTTGGGAAGCAATGGGCAGATAGAAAATGAGTATGATTTTGTTTTCTATGGGTCAGGCAACCAGACACCGGTGTTGGACAACAGTGGAAAACAGCTTTATGACGAAGAAGGCAACCCTGTGATGCGTCCGATCTCTGTAGACAAAAGCGTTCTTGGTTCGGTAGACGACCGTGGCGATGATGACGATAACACAGGCGAGGGAAATGAAGAAATTGATGTTGACTTGACCAAGACATCTCCTCGCGTCAATGAAATTCTTTTCACGGCAAGCATCTATTGGAGCCCGTCTGATGCAAACGACCCTAAACTCGCTCCACGAATGCACTATAATTTCGGTCAAGTGCGTGACGCCTACATACAGATAAAGAATGCAGTAAATGGCGAGGTAATATGCCGATACGACCTTGATGAGGATTTCTCTACTGACAAGGGCGTTGAGTTCGGCCGTTTGTATCGCCGTGGCTCAGAATGGAAATTCCAGGCTGTGGGCGAGGCGCATAAAGAGGGGTTGGAGCCTATTTGCCGCAAGTATGCATCTAAATTTATGAAGTGATGGCAATAAATATATACTACACCTAAAGATTAGAGTCTATGATTAGCTTAGAAAAATATGGTGACACAACTTATGTTGATTGGTCAAAGTCTACGCCCAATTCACTGTCAAACGGAATTGTCATTGAGCTGAGATGGACGTTTATCGAGATGCGAGAAAGGAGAAACTTCTTTCGAACTAAATATGATAAACTTGCCCATTTCATGAAAAGCATCTTTATAGGTGACGAAGATTTAGATTTAGGCATCTACTATGAGATGAAGGACGGCACGAAAAGTTTGATTGACCCTGTACAATTCAACAAACGTGGTGGAGCCCAGAATATGCAGACGAAGCAAGGGTGTTTTACCCAATTCCCGTATGTTTGGCATCAGGGCGACGATCGTGGAGCTACAGAAACGTCAAGCGAGAGAATCTATGTGAATCCGAAAGGACTAAAGGATATAAAGAAATTGTATGTGTATGCGTTTATATGGCGGGGTGTTCCGCATTGGTACAAAACAGACGCAAAACTGGAGATTAAGGTGGGCGGCCAATCATGTGTGTTGGTAAACCTTGATCAAACAGAGCAAAAAGAACGTTTCTGTGTGGCTGCTGAAATTAGTACCAACGGAAATATGTTAGAAGTAAAGAAATTATCAACGTTTCATAAGAACCATTCAGCATGCGACAGTGCGTATGGGTGGAATTTCAAGTGGACATCTGGTACAAAATAAATACGCTTATGGCTATAAGACTTGAAAAAGGACAACGCATCAATCTTGAAAAAGAGAGCGGAACAAAGTTGACAAACTTCTGTGTAGGTTGCAACTGGGGGGCTATCATCGAGAAGAAATTCTTCGGCCTTTCAACTCACGTTGTGGACGTAGACTTGGATCTTAGTTGTATGATGTTTGATGCTGCAGGAAATGTGGTAGATCATATATGGTCACCATTGTACAACTTTAGAGACAAACTACTACAGGGAAAATTGGATTCCAATGACCACGCTTTGCATCACACAGGCGACGACCGCACTGGTGACCAAAATGGTGATGATGGTCTTGACAATGAGATTATAACGGTTGACTTGAATCGCGTGAACCCGAATGTAAACTCTATTGTATTCTTCCTCAACATCTATAACAACAATGAGTATAGTGGAGATTTCTCGGGAATACCGTATGCTTCAATTCGCATGTTTGAGGGAACACCTGATCGCCCGCCCAAGCAAGTTTTTGCACAATACAACGTGGCAACGAAAACGGAATGTGTAGGCAAACGAGCTTTGGTTATGGGCAAACTTTACAGGCACAATGGCGATTGGAAATTTGCCGCTATCGGTGATGCTTTTGAAGATCGAATTATCGGTGTAACCATAGCCCGTGTGGCAAGAGATTATTCAAAATGAATAAGAACCTAAACATGTGCTAAATATAAACAGATAAGTAGACAATGGGATATTATCATGAAATAGTAGAGTACCTTGGTACACGTGACGCCCGATTTACAGTTTATGGCACAGTGCTCGGTATATTTGTACTTTATCTAATACGAGTTGTATATCGTGCATTTGTCATTTGGAAGAAACTCTTAATTGAAGGAGGCCAACGTTCATTCAACCATTTCTTGATATGGATGCTTTATCATTATCGTCAGTGTCCGCGTTGGCTACGTTTTCTGTCGGTTAGGGTGGCAAGGGTTTTGGCATTGTTCAATATCAATTTGCTTAAGACTGCCAGGAGCGCAAGAAGCAAACAACGTTATGTGGCGAGCAAGAAGAAGCCCATAAGTCAATCAAAAGCCCATAAGAGATAAAGGCAGATAATATTACCAACAGAAAAATCATAAATCAATGAGAAGACTTCCAGTATATCTACTCCTCGACACCAGTGGTTCCATGTATGGTGAGCCTATCGAGGCAGTGAAAAATGGCGTGCAGACGCTTATCTCCACTCTGCGTAGCGATCCGTATGCGCTCGAAACAGCATACATCAGTATTATAACATTCAACAGCTCGGCCCAGCAAATATCTCCGCTTACGGACCTGGCAACTTTCCAGCAGCCTAACATCGACGCAAGCGGGTGCACGGCATTAGGCGGTGCCTTGGAACTCCTGTCACAGAAAATAGACACAGAGATAGTCAAGACAACTGCTGAGGTAAAGGGCGACTGGCGCCCATTGGTGTTTGTCATGACAGATGGCGAGCCTACCGACTCCATGACAAAGGGCTTGGAAGAGTTCAAGAAACGTAAGTGCGGAATGGTTGTAGCCTGTGCTGCAGGACAAGGTGCCAACACCAACACGTTGAAGCAAATCACCGAGAATGTGGTTCAGCTCGACACTGCTGACAGTGCCACTATCAAGGCTTTCTTCAAGTGGGTGTCAGCTTCGATAAGCACGAGCAGCAAGTCTGTGGAAGAGACTGCTGCCGAGGCCACTACCATGAGCGAACTTCCGCCTCCCCCACCAGAGGTGAATATTGTGGTATAAAGCTATAGCCATTGGCGAAATTCTTGGTTGACGGGTTATAACAAGTTGACGGGTTAACAAGTAGGTCTGCTATTCACTACTTATTATGTTAAAGTCAAAATGCTAAGAAGCTCAAAAGAACTTGGCAAAACTATCTGTTAACCCGTTACCCCGATAACCCGTTAACCTGTTATAATAACATACAATAATGAGCAGAAGATTACCTGTATACATACTGATTGATACATCGGGCTCCATGAAGGGCGAACCAATTGAGTCTGTCAAAGTAGGCCTTTCTGATATGATAGCCTCCTTGCGCCTTGACCCCTACGCTTTGGAAACGGCATGTATCAGCATCATTACATACGACAAGGACGTGAAGCAGATATTGCCTCTGACGGAACTTGAAAACCTGCAACTACCAGACATAGCGTGTCCCGACTCAGGCCCCACGCATACCGGTGCAGCTCTAAACATGTTGTGCGACTGCTATGACCATGAGGTGAATATGGGCTCCAAAGAGCAAAAGGGTGATTGGATGCCGTTGCTGTTTGTGCTTACAGACGGTAAACCATCGGACTTGATGGTATATGATGAAGCTATCAAAAATGTAAAGCGCCATCAATTCACCAATATCGTAGCCTGTGCTGCAGGGCCCAATGCAAAAACAGATCCATTGAAGAAACTCACAGACAATGTGTTCACACTCGACACTATGGATAGCAGCACGTTCAAGAAATTCTTCCAGTGGGTGACAATCAATGTGCAACAAGGGGGGCGGACTATGGGAGTGACAGATAGTGTGGAACTTCCACCGGCTCCGGCAGAGGTTAATGTGGTGATATAAGAGTAAGTATGAATTGCAAGATTGTAGGTTATGAGTATAAGACCCTTGAGGTGGTGCTTTCACCTGGGGAGTCGTTTTATGCGGAGCGTGGCAGCATTGTGTATGTAGACGAAGCTCTGCAACGTGAAGCTGAATGGAACGGTAGTGGTGCGGGTAACGGGCTCGGCAACCTTATTGGCGGCGTGTTGCGCTCAGCCTTGTCGGGAGAGTCGGTACTGATAATACATTTCTATAACCCTACCAACACCGACAAGAAAATGGTGCTGTCGGGCAGCATGTGTTCACTCGTTCCGATACGTTTGCAAGGCGAGAATATGATTTGCCGCCGTGGACACTATGTGGCATCTACAAACAAGGTAAAGCTTAATCTCAACCTCAAATTGCAAGGTTTGTTGGGTGGGGTAGGCTTGTTCCAAAAAGTAGAAGGCAATGCCACCGTGTTCCTTGACTCGCTCGGTACACCCATCGAAAAGATATTGGCAAAAGGTGAGACCATAGAAGTGGACGAAAACCATATCGTGGCATTGCAAGGCTTTCAGACATCACAAATACAGGCAGGTTGGTCGTTTGGCAATGTGCTGAGAGGTGAAGGGCTGAGCCTGATGAAGATAACGGGGCCGGGTAAAGCTTATCTGAGTCCTATCCCAATGATAATTCCTAAACAATAACAATTAAAAACATGAGACGATTACCTATATACTTCCTCGTAGACGTGTCAGAGTCGATGGTGGGAGAACCCATTCAACAAGTAGAGAACGGTATGCGGCAGATTGTGCAAGAACTGCGCACCGACCCTTACGCCCTTGAAACGGCTTTTATTTCTGTAATAGCATTTGCGGGCAAAGCAAAGAGTTTGTCGCCTTTGACAGAACTCTACAAGTTCTATCCACCAACATTCCCTATTGGCGGCGGTACTTCACTTGGCTGTGCTCTTGACTTTTTGATGGACGACATTGACAAGAATGTGGTGAAGACTACGGAAGAACGTAAAGGCGACTGGAAACCCATCATATTCCTTTTTACCGATGGCACGCCGACCGACAACCCTTCAGCAGCCTTTGCACGATGGAACAACAAATACCGCCGCAAGGCCAACCTCGTGGCTATTTCCATCGGCAATAATGTTAACACCCAGTTGTTGGGGCAGATTTCGGACAATGTGCTCAGGCTGAACGACACGGACGAGATGTCCTTCAAGGCTTTCTTCAAATGGGTTACCGCTTCCATTCAGGCAACAAGTGTTTCGGTCACTGATATGGGTGACGATAGTGTGGCATTGGCACCTACCACCGGTATCAATCTTGAGAAAGTAGATACGTCAAGACCTTGCGTTGTGGACGAGAACTATACTGTGCTCTTAGGCAAGTGCTCCAACACCAAGAAGACCTACCTTGTAAAATATGCCAAACATATCTCTCCCATTGAAGGGCTGGAAACCCTGGATATTAAAGGCACGGATTTCAAACTCGTGGGGGCTTATCCTGTGGACGAGGAAACCTATAACAGCTTGAGCGATGGCAAATCGAACAGCCATATCAATACGATGTCGCTTCGTGGTATGCCAACATGTCCTTGCTGCGGTGCACAACTTGGCGTAGTAATTTGCGAATGTGGAAATATCATGTGCTCTGATGGCAATACTACTGCTTGCCCGTGGTGTGGCTTGGAAGGCTCACTCGGCGAAATAGCAGAAGGAGGTATGGATATAACAAGAGGTAGAGGGTAGGCTTTATTTGTTTACGCAAGAACTTACCCCCACCGTCCACCGAAGCTTATTTATTAACTTAAAGATATGTTAGACGACGTAGTACTAAAAGTAATAAGAGAAATTTTACATTGGCTAAACACGAATTATCACATAATGCTATATAAACGGCGAGGAAAAATCAATGGCTCCTTTGTAGATTATGCAATGGCTTTGGCCTATGAGAATGAATACGTTGCTCATTGTCGAAGAAGCAAAAGTGGACAAGGAGAAGTTATTTTGGAAACTATTGACGGCAATGTGTATGTAAGGTCTAATTATAAAGGAACTTACACCATAGCGTTATTAGATGCTTACCATGCCGAGCCTTATCAAGAACCAATAGTTAAGGCTACTTATGAAGAGCTAAGCCAAAATGATAAAGAAGTAACCTATTATGTTGTTGACAAGGGCGCCCAAGGGCTGTATCTAAATATTGAAACAGAAATAAAAGCTGACCCCAAAGAAAAGGATGCCGAATACTACATAACTGGGTATATCGAAAGTGTTTTGGTAGAAAAACAAAAAAAGCTGGCATTTACATTTAGAAAGTATAAGGAGGTTATTCCCTGTTCAGCGTATGATTCGTTAAATAAAAAGTAGGAGTGAACCATATTATGACATTAGACAAAGCTTTACAAATTCTCATAGGTAATCGAGATGACGACAAGGCGGAGAAAATCCTTCATTTCTTGTCAGACAAATTATGGGAACTATATAATACAGACGTTATGGACAAAGTGAAAATGGCTGACGGTGGGTTGAAATGGAACCTCAACATGCCTAATGCCAAAGAGAATATAGAGTATAACCAGACTGTAATAATGCCACAAGTAAACTCTGACATACTTAATAATGTGGAACTGGAACTTGTGGACGTTAAGGGACTGGACGAGGATAACCACGGACTAAAACTGACGGTTGCGCCAGATGGCAAAAGTTTTGTCATAACCGGCACGCCTTCTTTGGAATCCTTCCGCAAAGATGGTGCCGTGGCAGAATCTACTTTTGAATTGACATTGGTATATAAGTTCTGTGGCGGAATAGAGATGCCTGAAAATATGCCTACACTGGAACGTAAAGTGCCATTTGTAATCAATCAAGACCCGCGCAAACTTTGGCGCAACTTGCCTGTGGATTGGGAGAATATGCCCGAACCAAAATACAAGAACGACGACACGCAGGTGGAGTATGTAAAGGTTGAGGCCTTGGCTGACGGCACGCCACAGAAGGATATTGTGGCTGCAAGCAAGCGCGGCCGCAGCCATGCGCAGGAGGGAAAACCGCGTGACGACTATTTCCGCATGGAGCACATGGACAACGGGTGGTACATCATGGCTGTTGCCGATGGAGCCGGCTCTGCTAAATATTCGCGTCAAGGTTCAAAGATTGCTTGTGATGAGGCGGTAAGTTATTGTATGTCGAAACTCGGACAGAGCAAGGCTTTTGAAGACGCTATCGAAATTTATAGCCATCTGCATGATATAATGGAAGAAGATGCCCGTAAAACTGTGGGCAATCACATCTATGAAATTGTAGGAAATGCCGCGTTAAAAGCGCACAAGGCCATACAGGCAGAAGCTGCGTTAACCAAACAACCGATAAAGTTATATGCCACAACTCTTTTATTGACCATTTGCAAGAAGTTCAGTTTCGGTTGGTTTGTGGCTTCGTTCTGGGTGGGCGATGGTGCAATCTGTCTTTACGACAAAAATACTCATACTGCCAAAATACTTGGTGTACCCGACGAGGGTGAGTATGCAGGGCAGACACGTTTCCTTACCATGTCTGAAATATTTGAGGACACTACGGCTCTGTATCAGCGTCTGCGTTTCAATATAGTAGATGATTTCACAGCTCTGTTCTTGATGAGTGATGGCGTGAGCGACCCGAAGTTTGAAACAGATGCCAATCTTAACAATCCCGACAAATGGGACGCGCTATGGGACGACTTGAAAGAGAATGGCGTTGAACTGACTGACGACAACGAAGCTTCGAAAGGCCAATTACTGGACTGGCTCGACTTCTGGTCGCCAGGCAATCATGACGACCGCACAATAGCCATTCTTTATGAGGGTGAGCCGAAAGAGGCAGATACTGCTGCGGAAGAACAATGTGAAGGACAACAAAACGAATAGGTTATGGCAAACAAGGTAACATTAAAAGCACAAGATGGCAGCATCGTTGAGTTTTACGACGAGATAAAGGCTCAAGGTGGTGTCAAGGACGTGTATTTCTCTACGGACAAGACGTATGTCGTGGCCTTCTACCGCAAGCCAGTCAATGCCAATGACAAGGCTCGAATCAACGACATTGTCAACGTTCATAGAAATCGTATTTTTACCAATGATGCCGCAGGGCAGTATTGGAGTCAGTTCTTTGCATGGCCAACCAAAATTGTTGAGTGGAAAGGGCTGACGGGCATCGTGATACCTTTCTACGACAAGAAGTTCTTCTTCAGCGGTGTGGCCGACTCTTGGCCATTCATCAAGAACGGACAGGAGAAAAACGGCAAATGGTTCTCCTCGGCCAAGCTTATCAACCGTTTTGTTCCCACTGACCAAAAAGGTACTTTCTTGAACCGTCTGCACATGTGCCTGAAGATAGCCCGTGCCATGCGACGGCTTCATGCTGCAGGTCTCGCTCACTCCGACCTTTCATATAACAATGTGTTGGTTGACCCATTGAGCGGCAATGCCTGTATCATCGACTGCGACGGCCTTGTTGTGCCACACAAGTTCCCGCCCGAGGTCGTGGGCACCCCCGGTTTCATAGCTCCAGAGGTGCTTGCCACAAAAGCCCTTAAAGTTGACGACCCGAAAAAGAACCTTCCTAAAATAGAAACCGACCGTCATGCGCTTGCCGTCCTTATCTACACATTTCTGCTCAACCGCGATCCGTTAGATGGAGGCAAGGTGTGGAACGTAGATGATCCGCAAAAGGACGATGACATGCGCTATGGCTCAAAGGCTTTGTTCATAGAGCACCCAACAGACAAGACCAATCGTGTAAAGGCAGACCAATTGCTAAAGTCGCAGCTTCCGCAAGGCGACCCTGCTAAAATGCCTTATACAATATGCGGACCATACCTGAAAGAGCTGTTCGACAAGGCTTTCATTGATGGTTTGCATAATCCTGCAGCCCGTCCCTCTGCTTTGCAATGGGAGGAGGCTTTAGTCAAGACTTGTGACTTGGTGCAACCCTGCCAAAATCCGAAGTGTGAGGCACACTGGTATGTGTTCGACAACACTACCAAACCGCGCTGCCCGTTTTGTGGAACAGAGTATAAAGGTCAACTGCCGATACTCAATTTCTACTATGCCCCCTCGCACGGAAAGTATATATCTGAGCATTACCGCCTTATGGTATACGACAAGCAGACCCTGTATAAATGGCATGCCAACAACCTTGTGCCCTGCAACGAGAAGACAAGCGCAGATGACAAGAAACCTGTTGGCGACTTTCATTTCTACAATGGTCAGTGGATTCTCATCAACCGCCGCTTGCCGGATATGTATGATGTCACAGACAAAAAGCCCATAGGCATCGGCCAGTACGTGCCGCTTACTGAGGGCAGACAAATACTCCTTGACAAAGGACAGGGAGGAAGATTAATTGTTGTTCAACTTGTAAAAAACTGATTACAACTCAATCAGTAACCTGCAAACTATTTTTGTGTTGCAAGTTAGTTGCTCGTTGGTACGGTTTGTGCTATCTTTGTATAAGTAATATGGTGTAAAACTTTAGAAACTAATATAGTTGTCATATAATTTATGAATCTACTAAGCACTTTCGCAAAATTATCAGCCAATCTCCCCTGTATCCTTATTAAGAGTCGTTTTGCTGATGTAGACACAGGAGTTCCTTGGAATAAAGAACGTGAAGAATTGATAGGTCGTGCGCGTTGGCTTTGTCAGGAGGTAATTGTTCCTCCCAAAGAACTGATAAGTAAGATGCCAAAGGAACTCGGGTTCTTTTATGGCGGACAGTGGGCTATCTATTCATGTTGCTATACAGCCGTAGCGTTGGCCAATCTATGTCGCATATACCCTGACATTAAGGACGAAATGCTGCCCAAAATAGAGGCAATCATCGGGTTAATTGACACACCTGTCATTCGCTACTACGACACCATGATGTGGAAAGGAGATGCAATGAAAGGCTTAGATGGCCCCAACGACCACATGACATATCTCAGCTTGTTGGCTTGGACCATTACGCACTACAAGTTTGCAGGGGGCGATTCTCGGTTTGACAATTTGCTCGAAGCGTGTTGTCAATCGCTTCATCGCAATATGCTTCTTAGTCCCGACCTGAACCTGCGCTCTTTTCCCGACACGCCAATATTCTTGCCCGATATGCTCTACACCATCGTGGCACTTCATAACTACGAACAGCTTTATGGCAGTGGAAAGTATCAAGACGCGCTTAGCCGCTGGTTAGAGAAAGCACAAACAGTATGGCTTGACAAAAAAACGGGACTACTCGCATCTATGCTAACAAAAAAGCTGCGCAAACCAACAAGCAAAGTGCGTGGTTCGTACACAGCACTGAACTGCTCGCTACTGGCATTTTGTGCTGAAGATGCCTTTGCCCATGACCAATACAGACAGTTCAAGAAACTTTTTATAAAGAAAACTCCTGTCTTTGGCATTCGTGAATTTCTCGATAAATCCCCCATGTTCTCTTTCGATGTTGATGCGGGGCCTATCGTGTTTGGGCTTAGTCCGTCGGGCACCACCTTTGCCTTGGGAGCAGCCACTTGGTTGGGCGATTGGGAAATGCGTAGCAGACTATTGCAAACAGCCTCTACTGCTGGCGATACAATAGTAGATAAGGCACAAAACACATGCCATTATCGTTTAGGCGAGGTAGCCCTTTGCGGCGAAGCCGTGGCCTTGGGCATGCGTACCATGGTTAATCCACAGACATTAAAGCAGTAACGTTCAACGTTTCAGATTCTACAATACTGGGGGCCATACAGAATAACGACACGTCTTAATCTCATACAACAATGAAAGAATTTATACTAACCCTTTTCCTGCTATTCAACTTTGCTGTCGTATGTCATGCCCAAACGGACGATTCTGCAGCCACACTTTCGCCCAAAGAACTCAAGCAATTTACAAAGAAAGCTAACAAGGGGGACGTAGAGAGCATGGTAAAGCTATGGCAATATTATGCAAACGAGGAACACGAAGACACCCTGCTCCTTGTGAAATATCTTGAGTTGGCTGCAGATGCGGGAGATGCAGAGGCACAGACATCGATGGGAGCAAGCATCATACAAGGCTTGTACGGACTGCCCATGGATGTTGATAAGGCACTCTACTATACCCGCAAGGCTGCCAATCAGGGAAACAATGGTGCCATTTACAATCTTGGAATATTCTATCTTAATGGTATGGGCGTAGAAAAAGATGCAGACAAGGCTCGCAGCTATTTCGAGCAAGCGGCCATGCAGGGCGTTGCTGCAGCTCAGTTTTATTATGGTGCATGCCTTTCTACAGATAGCGCCACTATCGACCAAGCCTACTTTTGGATACAGAAAGCAGCAGACCAAGGATATATTCCGGCCTTTGTCGCCGTGGCAGAGCATGCGTTAACTGAACAGGCGGACTATGCCAAAGCACTGAAATATGCTCAAATGGCTGCAGATGGAGGCAACGTACGAGGTATGGAATTGTTGGGTGGAATGTACTATCTGGGCTACGGAGTAGACAAGGACTTGGATCAAACACGCTACTGGGCACAGCAAGCTGCTGACAGAGAGAGTGATGTGGGCTACACCCTATTGGGACGACTTTACTATGATGAAGAAAGCTACATCTTTGCCAAAAGCTATTTGGAAAAGGGCGCAAATCTTGGCAATAATCAGGCACGCTTATTGTTGGCCGATATGTATCATGAGGGAAAAGGTGTAGAGAAAGATACAGAGAAAGCCCGTGCCCTTCTGCAAGATGCTATTGCTGATGGTTGTGATGACGCAAAACTTAAACTTAGCATATACAACTTAGCGGACAATCATAACGATCTCGACGCCGTTGCCCACGACGAGCAATCTGCCGAAAGCAATGATCCTGTAGCCTTGTTCATTCTTGCTAATAGATACAGAGAGGGAATGGGCGTGGAGAAAGACCTAAATAAATCTTTTTCGCTCTGTAAGAAAGCCGCAGATATGGGATATGCTCCAGCACAGTACCGGATGGCATGGTACTGGTACTACGGAAAAGGCCAAGGAACGGCTAAAGATGATAAGGAGGCTTTCAACTATCTGCTCAAATCGGCTAAGCAAGACTTCGATATGGCTTACGGAGCGCTTGCAAACTGCTATTATTTTGGAAGAGGTACGGCTGTTAACTACCCCGAGGCCCGCTATTGGGGTGAAAAGGGAGTTGAGACGAACGATTCCATGGCTTGTTTCATCATGGGCTGTTACTACTATGAAGGCAAAGCCACTTCGCCTGACTATGTCAAAGCACTGAGTTTTTTTCAGAAAAGCGCGGAGTTAGGCAGTCCCGATGGATTGTATGGTTGTTTCCTCTGTCATAAATTCCGAGGCCCTTCCATACGCGATTACAACTTAGCATTCAAAGAATTAAGACAAGCTTTAGATTTATATAAAAAGAACGGAATAGACAAAAAAGACAACGCGAATATCCTCTTAGCCCAATGCTATTTAGCCTTTTGCTATCAAAATGGTGAAGGTACAGCCAAAGACTATAAGAAAGCACTCTATTGGTTCAGCCAAGCTGCAAAGAATCAAAATAATGATGCCCCCGAACTCAGAGAGGCCATCGGCATGGTTCAATACAATGTGGCTTGTTATTATTATCAAGGCCTGGGCACGACAGTCAACGTGACAAAAGCTAAGTATTGGTTGCGAAAGTCGGCTGCCAATGGTTATCAAGAGGCCAAAGAGTGGTTAAGAGAAATGAAATAACGCACACTGCCTATGATATGAAGCAGATGATTGCAGTCTGGTAAAACACAAAATAATATAGAACGTCTATCCGCAATGCCCATAAACAGGCGTTGCGGATAATTTTTTGAAAAAGCAAGCCTCCATTAGTGCTTGCGCTTGGTGCTTGAGTCCGTTCGCATGTTTACGTTTTACCGGACTGTAATAAAAAAGAATTCAGTTTTCACCACTCGTGCAGCCCACCAATAATTTATATTGTAAATTGTCTGCACTCTGCACTTTTTGTATGCACTGCGTTGATTATCAGTGTATTACGGAGTGTAGACAACCTCGTTTTCTGTCTGCACGCTGTCTACACTTATCTGCACTTGTCTACACTCGTCTGCACGCCCCTCATTACACAAGTTAGCACCTAACTGCTCGATGGTCATGCCACCTGCACAATTCGGCATAGGGGGAGCGATTTTTTGATTAGAGCGACCGAAAAAACTACCTCCCTTTATTGTTCAAACCGCCTTCTCACGGGCATTGCGTCATGCTGCCGTGGCAGAAGTGCAGAGGAAGAATTAGTGTGCAGACAAGTGTAGACAGTGTAGATAAAAAACGAAATTGTCTACACTCCGTAATACACTGATAATCAACGCAGTGCAGACAAATAGTGTAGAGTGCGGACAAATTGTGTACTTAAAAGAATAAGTAGGTATTCAAAATAGTTGCAGTCCGGTAAAACGTAAACATGTGAACGGACTCAAGCATCAAACGCTACCTCTAAACGCTATCTCTAATGGGGGCGATGCGTCTCGCGTCGGAGAATTTTTCAGCAGCCTCGTCGGGATAGAGAAAGGGGAGAGAAATACGAACTCTGCTAAATAATAGCTGCATCTTTTCGCGCGGGACGAGGCTGCTGAAAAATTCTCCGACGCGAGACGCGTCGCCCCCATTAGAGCTAGCGTTTAGAGTTAGCGTTTAGAGTTAGCGTTTAGAGTTAGCGCTTGGTAGTAGCTTTTGTTTAGAGTTAGCTTTTTTTGCAGCACGTTTCAGTCAACTTGCAATTCCCCCCAAAACGATTTAGCAAAAAAGTCAATTGTGAACGCCTTGCCTGTAAGGGCAAAAGCATTCGATCGATATAAAATTATATTGCTTCTATATAACAAAGTTCAAATATCATCTTTGTTATTATATCAACTTGTTTGCCATTTTGGCAAAGGGAACTGTCTGGTAAAACCATTCTGATATTATCGCTCACGGATCACACTGATCGCACGGATTTTTTTGCTCGCGCAACGTGCTTTAGCACCACGGAGATGACGGATTTTCCGGATTTTGTGAGCATTGCATGCTCACTTCGCCATTAGCTCGTTGCTGCGACCTGGTCCCTTACTACATAATTTGTGCTAACGTATTTCGCCACGGGTACGTTACGGGTCAATAGCGAAGTGAGCATGCAATGCTCACAAAATCCGGAAAATCCGTCATCTCCGTGGTGCTAAAGCACGTCGCATGAGCGAAAGAATCCGTGCAATCGGTGCGATCCGTGTGCTATAATATCAGAATGGTTATAATAGTAATAAAGCACCTTCGCATTTCTGCGAAGGTGCTTTATCGTGGTACGCTCGGCAGGAGCATTGTCTAACGGGTGAAAGTCCTGAGCAAGCCCTAAAAGGGGGGCTTCACCTATTTTCATCTCACCTTTATCTTCACCGTTTTCTCCATTTTATCTTCCGTGGTCGCCTTTACAATATATAGCCCCGTAGCCACTTGCTTATGCCATGTTGTGGCATTGATGCCTGAGGCCGAAGTAAGGAGCTTACCATCGATGGAGTAGATGCTCACAGAGGTAAGTTTGCTGCCAAGAGAGGTTACCATGATAGTGCCACTCTGAGGCGAGAAGCAGCGTATGTGGTTATTGTTGCCACGGTTTGCGGTGTTGTAGATGGCGGTAGTGATATAATATCTGCCATGCTCGTTGGCAGCAATCTCTATGGCATGGTCTGCTGGGGTATAGGTGCCTGTTTTGGCGTCGAGAATATAGAGTGGGGTGTCGAGATATTTATTTGCCTCCAACTCCACAGTCACCATCTTATTTTCCTTTGCAATCACTCCAAAAGGCAATATTCCGATATTGGGCAATGTATTGAGCGCTGCAGCCTGAGTGCCAGCTATGGTGTAAACCTGCGGAATATCCTCCAGTTCGGTGTTGTTGAGCAGCTCTATATCCTCATCGTTGCAGAAGTCTTCGTTGGCATCATTCTTCACTATGACCTTGGCAGTAGCCATTCGTTTGCCACCCTCAATAACATGGATGTTCATCTTTGCTTTCGTCTCGGCTATTTTCCCTCCACCCGCCTTCCAGCGGTCTGTGGTCATGAGTAGGGTAAAAGTTGCATAGCTTATGCTTTCGTTTGCTTTAACCTTTACGAAGAAAGCCTGCATAGGCTCAATCAGCAAATCTTCTTTACGATTGTATGTACCTTCTTTAATGAGAAACGCCTTAAGTATACCATCTTGAATAGTCCATACTTTTCGTTCAAGTTTTGGGTTACCATTGAGGAAGCTATACATACTCAGCGTTGCTGTATACGGATTGCCAACCATGTAATAGCAGTTCTTGCTATGTGTGTTTGTGGTTAGTTGCTGTTTTATAGTTCCTAATTCATTCGCCGCAGTAACAGAAGCCACATTAAACTTATATATATCCGTTTTATTCAGAACTACCTTATTGAATGGATTGTTATCAACAGTAGTATAGAAATATTCTTTATCTTCCTTTGGTAAACGGAAAAGCCACGTTGGTGTTACATCTTTATAATCGTCGCCAGCTTTAATGGCAAATCCTCTGCCATCGGCATACTTCTCGTCCAGCTTGTTGAACACATGACTCCAATATAGCGACTCTATATTCATTGCGCCATCTGTTATTGTATCAATGCGATTATAACCATTAAAATAGTCATCGGCATTATAGCCCGTTATACCATTGATTACCTGTTCGCCGTTGCTGTCCCAATTACGCTGATATACTGGTGCTTCCACACGGCTGTTATTTTTAAGAGCAAACTCCATGGGTGTGAAAGCTTCCTTGTTTTCTCTACCACGCGACCGATTATCTTTAACCGGCACAAAGAAGTCGCCTGCATACGTATCCTTCAAAGGTGATGAAATGATATTCCATTTATTCTGAGTCATCTCCTTTTCTACGTAAGCCTTATTATACACAAGGTACGCTTGATTGAGTAATTCAGCTTGTGGCTTGAAGTATATTTCATCACAAATATTGCCCTTGAACGTTTCACAAGTAAACCAACCTTCGCCTGTGTCTGAATGGTCGTTTGTGTTATAGTTCCATGTTGTTAGCATATCGTAAGCAATAGCCGCTGTAGCCTCCTCGCCCTTATAGTTAGTAAGCTTAAGGGCGATGTTGTTTCCTTCGCGGTATACGATATTGCCGAGTGCGGGATACACCTTGCCCGTTTGGTCAGGTATGGTAACCTTCGAGAATTTCATTGGTGTGTATGCCTGGTTACTGTTCAGCTTGTCGTAAATTCCTGTACCATAATCAGTATAGTCAGTTTTATACAATTCAGCCGCAGTAGACCGTTTCCAGTTTAGGTCGTTGTTCCAGTTGGCATTAAGTTTGTTGGCAAGTGTCGAATTCCACGTCAGATATTCTGGCACCACCTTGAATGTGATGAAGACTTCTCCTGGACACGACATTGTAGACCCCACGACATCTTGTTCGAACGAGAAGTTTAGCTCATACCAATAGCCTTCGTGCAGAATGGCCAAAGCATTGTCGTTGTCGAAGAGTAAACTTATATAGCCTTTACCTCCTGTCAGCGAAGTTCCCTCAAGAGTTGTTTCCTTTAGTTTCCCTACAATCTGCTTTGTAGTAGAACCAAGGTTGAATGTTGGATCGTTTGAATTGGAAACAAACACATTTGAGCCATTCTGAAACTTAATCTTAGCCGCATCTTCAAGGTTTGCTACAGGCAATCTCAGTTCCTTTCCTGCTTTCAACATAGCCTTTATTTGTGGCAAGCCTATACGCACGCTACGGTCGTCTGTAGGGTAAGCAATACTTGCATCACCCATAGTAAGTTTCGGACCGTCTTTGACGATACGCAGCGTAATGTACATAGGGTCGGGGCAGATTTCGTATTTTACTGTACCCTCTGTAAATGTTGTTGTTACAGGGATTGCAGCCACCTTGTATACCCCAGTCTTTTCTGAGTTATACTGATAGTCGTCAAGATTGTTGCTTGCCGAAAGCAGCAATTGTCCGTTGTCCACATACTTCTTCAATAGTGCATAGCCTGTTGGCTTAATGTTTTTATATTCCGCAGCCAGACCTTTCACTTCGGTAAACTCAGCTATGTTGCGATATTCAGCCAGCGTTTCTTGCAACTCGGGGATGGAGGCAAAATTGTTCTCCTTGTCTGGCTCGCTGAAGAACCAGTCTAATTTAACCTTATGCAATGTAATCGTACCACCATTCACCACGTCGGTAGTCACCAACTTTCCGCTAATGTTAACGTTAGGCTTATTAGATCCATCGCACGACACACGTACTGTTGATACGGTATTTCCGGTAGCGTCCGAAACAGTAAACTTTTGCTGTACAAACTCAAAGTCCTCACTATACGAAGAGCAAGCATCAGTAGGTTTACCCCATTCACTGGGCTTGTCAGGATCGTTTTCGTTAGGAATAGCTACCGAAATGTAATATTTAGTACCAAAAGCCAAGTTGAAATGGCGATAGGCAAGCAACAGCAGTATATTCCCGTCCACGTCCTTTGTAAACATTGGCGAATCGGTGCTGCCTCCTGCTGCATAGCTTGGCAGCATCTTGCTTGCGTTGTATTCAGCAGGCACTTCTGCCACACCATATTCATCAGCTTTTCCGTCGCCATCATAGTCGATACCTGCAACAGGATTGCCCTCCAAGTCGCATATACGGTAAAACAACTTTGAAGCCACTCCCACACCTACAACAGCCTGTATGTTCTCGTAGTGAGAGGCTATCATTAGCTTAACGTCATCGGTATTGCCCGAACCTTTGAGCTGACTTGGACACACCGCTTTGTTCTGTATCACGTCTATCTTGGCATGCTGTATATATAGTCGCAAGTCGTCAATAGCATAGTCGGCACCATTGGTGTTGTCGCACATATTGTCCACCACAATACGGAAGTCGGAATAGTTTTCCACTCCTGCCTTCTTTCGTATCACCAGTCGGCTATACACCTGGAACCACTTGCCCTGTTGTATGCCGCCTGCAGTATTGTTGGCAAGGTCGCCCGAGCTAAACGACGACAGCAATCGTTGATAGGTTACCTTGCCCTGCTCGTCCTTTATGATGCCATATAGTTTGAACATCAACTGAGGTTGTGTCTTTCCAGACGTAAAGTCTGCCACTGCTCCTGCGAAGATAAGACGCGCTCCCGAACACAAGTCGGCCTTGAAGTCGATAGTTGCAATCTGTCGGCTCTCATCCGAAGCATCTACATACAAGAAGTATCCATACTGCTTGCCACCCGTAAGTTCATAGGTACGGTCGTAAAGTACTTCAGAAGCCCACCATTGGTACATCTTTTTTCCACCAGCACTCTCTTGGTTCGCGTCCGACACCCCCGGCACGTTCGCACTCTTGTACAATCCATACTCGCCGTGTATAACACCATAACCATCAGGCCAACTTAGGTCGCGCAGTTGTGGATAAGCGTAACAATACGCACGTTTGTCCCATTGCGAAGACAGCGTAGAGATGTTGTTAGCTGCTGTAGGTGCGTCCAATGTCAGCGTATTATTGTCATCGTCAAACGATATAGGCTTTGTAGCTTGCTGATAGTGGGTGTTGAGGTAGCTATATGTGCGGTCGTTATCGCCATCAGCAAAAATCTGCTCACGCGTCTTTGGATAAGTATTATTATACAATATCTCGTAATTGGCTATCGGAGCCATGTCGTTGCCATTTTTGGCATAGCACACAATATACACCACATCTCCAAAAGTAATGGTTGGTTTTGAAGTTGTCTTTCCGTCCAATGTCCACCACCCAGTACTATTTGCCATAATGGTATTCATGCTTGTAGCCGACCATATCTGATAATTCTCATTAGCATCTCTTGCCAGAATGGTATATTTAGTTTTGGTCTTATCATAAGCACGCCATTGATAACGTGTAGCCTGCACCATTTTGGTCTTATCAAAGTCGGCACGTCTTATCAGATGTGCATCATCTGCTGCATATACGTGATGATTGGTTTCCTTAAGGGGATAAAAATAGTAGTTGCTTGGCAACATATTTACACGTATAGCCATTGAGGAATTCGCGTCTTTAGCACCAAATAATATTTGGCGGTTGTCCTCAATCGTCAAGTCGGAGTTAGCCGCGCGCTTGTCTGTCGGAAACGCATTGACGATATTCTCTGCTATACTCTTTGCCGACCTTATGTGGAAGATATATCGTATTTGCAGTGTAGGCTCACGCTGGAAGTATCGTTCTTTGAAGAGGCCACCAGCCTCAAAGGGTTCAAAGTCGATATATTTACTCACATCACATGCTATTTCCTCTCCTTCCCAATTAGCGTTTGCCGCCTCGGTTGGTGCAGTATACTTTACACCCTGTCTTATTCTACTCGGTCCATACTTTTCACCACGTATAGACTTTTTCCAAGCAAACAGACCACGCACATTGTTAGCAGCATCGCTTACCTCTTCCAAATAGCTGTTATATCTGTCGTATTCTGAGAGCCTGCTGCTTTTCATGTCTGTCTTATAGTCATACCATCTGATGTAGCCCTTTGGCTCGTTTGAGCGATTCTGCCATGTACCGTCCGTTGTATATCCTTCAAACGGCAATAGCAAGTCTACAGCCTCTCCCGGCTCTACATAATAGGTATATTCATACTCATGCACCTGCTGCATCATCTGTCCATAAGGATTGGCCAGAAGCGGTCTGCCAGTCACGCCCTCCCAATGTTTGAACACACTCTGTTGTGCATGAATGGTGGTGGCACAGCATGCCAACACCATAAAGCATATATAAATGTATCTGTATCTGTTCATAATACACTACTCTTTTATAATTTCCACTTTATACGGAATGTCATACCCTAAATGATTGATACCTATCAGCACTTTGTGTATAGCATATCCCTTGCGGTTGCCAATTACGCCCTCTATGGTGTGTCGCGATGGCACAGGCACAGGCACACGGTCGTATATACACACCCCATCGCCGTCTGGTTGCAACTTCAATGTCTGCCAACCGTTAAACACCCAACCGTCTGCTGCATCGACACCAGGTTTGAGTTCTACACCATCGCTTATGCGCACTACATAAGGTATGAGATGAAACTCGCCATAACTCTTAAATCTTACGGTAAGCATCTCGTCGTTCTGCTCAATAGCAGGTAGCACACCAATGGGGGTAAACTGCTCTACCTTGAATCTTACACGATAGTCGTTTAGCTTTATTGGTATCTCAAGATAGTCGTTACGCGATATTGTGTTCCAGTTTGACAATGCACCACGATGGTTCATTGTGGCATGGTCGGTCTTAACGCTCACTACAAAGTAGTTTGGCATTCGAGCTATCGACTCATTGACGTAGAAACTTATTATCGTCGGTGTCGTAGTATTTGCCTTTACCACCACTTCAGGGTCGAGATTTATAGTAAACGTCTCTTTCGCTGCCGAAGCGTTGATATGTGGTTCAACAGCTGTGCCATTGTCCTTGCCAGGCAACAGATACAGATTGTTGGCCTCGTTCTTGGTAATATCTGTAAGCGCCACTTTCTTCAGCGTGATGTCGTTTGGTGTGTCGTTGGTTATCTTCAGCTTCACTTTAGCCACCATTCTTATCACTTCGAGATCGACATCTGAAGTATTCTTCTTTATCTCTATGGTCTGCTTGTTGCTCATAGGTATGCCGCCAGGAAAGTCGGCTGCCGTAAGCACATTGCCATTTACGGTATATAGCTTATTGTCGAAGTCGGCAGGGAGCGGCGTATTAGATGTAGAATAGTCGATATTCGGGTCGAGCCCCACAGCCTCAGGTCTAATATTTGCGAAAGAATAGAATGTAGTTTCGCCGGGTTCTATCTTAGCCGTAAGCGTGCCCACCCAGCTCTTCTCCTCAGCATAATCTTCACTAACAAGCAGATGTTTGATGATGCCATGCTGTACAACGATGGTGAAGCAGTTGTTCATCATCTCGCCTTTTTCGGCATTGGCGTCAGTCCATTCCAGCGAACCGCTACTACGTGATGCAGCGCTTCCTGTCGGGGTTGAAATATTTATGCGCACAGTTACAGGCTCGCTATCAAATGTTGGCTCGGTAGTAGGGTCTGACGAGCAACAACATAGAGCAAGTGATGCAATGAGCGAGACTATTAAAAGCGATATTTTCTTCATTTATGTATATATTATGTCACTTTTAGTGGTACGGTACTGATTCCATACCTGTTATATTACATTACTCAGGTTTCGGTTTTGGCCAAGGCGGGCGGCCCTGGGTGTTTACATAACTAAAGTTTCGGATTTAGAAATGGCGGGCTGAAAGCCCAAGTATTTACTTAGCCCAGGGCAACGCCCTGGGTGAAATTGAGCAAGGTCGTGACGCCCTGTAAGGGCAGAAGTAGAAACACTTCATCATACTTTTGCCCTTACAGGGCGTCACTTTTCCTCTTGCTGATAACCCAAGGTGTTGCCTTGGGCTATGGATTACATTGGGCTTTCAGCCCGCACTTGCTAAATCCGAAAGTTGAATTACATTATTATTTCTTCGTCGTATTCTCGCTTGTTCCATCTTCTTACGTGCAGGTTTACGATGAGCTTTCCGCCCTCTTTGTAAACCATGAATGTATAGAAGTGGTTGCGCTGTATATCGTACGGCGTGCCTGTAGGTTCTCCGGCTGTGTCGTAGTTGCGAAAATACAGGGTATATGTACCTTCGTGTTTGCCGTTTCTGTTCAGGTTAATTGTTATCGTAGCAGGTGTAGCACCACTACTGGTATTGTCGTATTCTGGTATGTATGTTGCTCTCTCCTCCAATAAGTCAATACTTGCCTCCCTGCTGTCAAACACATGCAGCGAATTGTTGAAGCGTATATCCTGCGTCCTGTCAGCCAGCTTATAGTTGTTGGGCAGACAATAGCCTTTGGTGTTATAGTTGTTGATGTGCATACTGCCTATAGAGTAGCCGTACGACGGCATATCCGAGCGCATACCAACTCTCACCTTGGCCATAGCTCTTAGCAAATATATTGGCTCTGTCATATCTGTTTGTGTGCCGAGGGTTAGTGCAGGCAGCGAAGCCACGCCCCACATTGGTATATATTTTCGTATGCCCGTATCAAGGTCGTATGTCAAGTCGGATAGTGAAATGGTGCTAAGTTTTGAAGCATTGCAGTTAGCTACAATCATTATCTTCTTAGCCTTGGCAATATTGTCTTTAGCATTCTTCCACACTCCGGTTATGGCATATTTATTGCCCGAAGGGTCGCTCATTGGTACAACCTTTATCGTCTTCACATCTCCGATGATGTTGCCCCCTTTGTCGCAGATGGCTATATACAAGTCGTCGGGGTTAATCATATCTTCCTTTTCAATGCCGGGCAGCGGGTGATCGTAGTCGTCCCATCCCTCGTTGGCGGCACGAGTTGTCCTGACATCTGCCACCGCCAGCGTAAAGGCTACACGCACATCGTCCATGCTGATAGCGTCTTCTGCGTTGCTATCTGAACAAGCAGCCATTGCCATGCATAGCATTATGCCGACAACCGCTATAAGGGTAATATGTTTAATATGATATAGCATCAAGAATTACACTGTTGTTTAGAATAATAAAGTATCGTATTCTATATCTCCATTCTTATTTCTCATTCTTTACATTTCAGTATGTTGCAACACCACTCGCCAAGAGTTTATATATATATTGGCGTTTAGCCAATTTAATCGGTCATCTACAAAGAAGATGAAGTTATAGTCGTCCTGTCGGTCTAAGTATTCTTGGTCAGTCATTGCCTTGTTGTAGTTTCCTTTCACAAGCAATGCATAGTCGATGAGAGGTATGTTGAACACCATTTTCCCGTTGTTAGTATTATAAACCTTAAGTTGTGGGTGTTTTGTAGCAAACAGTCTGTTTACGGTCATCTCAGCCACTACTGCCGACACCTGTGTTCCGTTCTCGTTCGCAGCTCTGACGCTACCGTCGTATTGCGCCCATGGGCGATAAGTTATCGAGTCGTCCATTACAGGTGTGTTGTCGTAGGCAAGCCAACCGTTATCGTCGTCTATCTTGAAGTCAAAGTCGCTGGCTTTTAGTCTCTTGCCAGATGTGTTTTGTATCACCACTTTGACGTTGTTAGTATTCTTAGTTAGTGGCACCGTTATGGTTTTTGTTCCATAGTCCTCCATACGCATGTCTACATTTTTAGAGTATCCGTGGTATAGGGCTGTCAGGTCGTGCTGTATGTCTCTGGTTGTTCTATTGATCTTACAATCGAGTTTAGCGATGTCGTTTGTTGCATCGCCGCTTGTTGTGTATATGTATGAGTTTGGCTGTCGTTCTTCGCCTTCAGCCCATACATGCAGGGTGTATATGCCTGGTTTGATATCGAGTTTCATATAGCCTCCAGCGGCAGCTATATCGCTCACTTCCTCAGTCTTATTGAATACCAGGTCGCCATTTGGATTATAGGCATGCAGGGTCACCGTCTTCACTGGTGAGTTGAAGATGTCTATAAAATCCATGTTCATATCGTAGCAGAACCTTACTCTCAAGTCTTTTTTACATTCGTCCATGTCATCGTGCATCATAGAGCAAGAAGATATGGCTAATGACGATATAAGAGCGAGAGTTATCTTGCTTGTTGTGTTCAAGATAGACCTTAAGTATCTCATATAAGCAGAATGTAATGTATGTACTATTATTTTTTGATATCTTATGTTATAGTTGGTACGACACTGAGCCGTGCCAACTGTGTGTAGAGAGATATTATGCTTACGCGTTGGCGGAATTAGTAAACAAGTTGACAAGTTAACGGGTTAATAGGTAAGTTTGCCAAGCTCTTTAAGCTTCTTACCATTATGACGTAGTGTATTGCATACTTACTTGTCAACTCGTTAACCTGTGAACTCGTTAACCCGTCAACCCGTTAGTTACCAAGACTTGCTTTTTGGTTTACCACACGCCACTGCAGTACTTGAACGCGTGCTGCAAGGTAGGTGTTCTCGTATGTAGGCACAATCGGGTCAACAACCTTATCGGGGTCGTATACAGGTGTACCAAAGCCTGTGATACCTGACAAGGTAATCTTGTAGAAGTGGTTGCGCACAATACCATATTCGGCAAGTTCGCCAGTACCTCCAAGGTGCTTGATAGGAACATAGTAGTAAGCTCTACCGTCCCTTCTGATTTCAGCCTTATCTGCCTCAATGGCTGCCAATACTTTATCCTTTGGTACTTCTGTGAAAGTAGGAGTGGTGCCAGTATTTGTCTTGGTGTAATACTTCTTAGTGCCAGCAGGGTCGTCTGCCAATGTCGGAGTTACGCGATATTGTTGCATAGTACCATCAGGATCCTTAAAGTCGATGTCATCTTTTGAAAGTTGAGTATAATTTGTGGCATCAGTACTTGTGTAATACTGCGAGTATGTCAATGCCACCTGCCTCTTAAGATTGTCAATTCCAAGAATAGACACACCATTGTATCTACAAATTTCGGCATTATGCCAGTTGTTGCTGGCATCCTTGTATCTGAGAGTGGCTGCAACAGCAAACTTTGTCAGGTCATTGTCTTTCAAATTAGCGATTTTATCTTTACTATCAGGCGTGTTAGGCAATGTGTACAACACGTCCTGCATCTTGGCTTTCAATTGGTTAAACGTAGGGTTAACAGGCTGATTGCCGCCAGAGCCTGCATCAAATGCAACTGAAGTTTCCCAGAAACAACGGTGATAGTCGGCTGTTGTCCAAGGAGTAAAACCTAAATTTCCGTCGGTCCATGTCTTATTTACCTGCTTTTCTACCTCAGCCTTGCCATTCTCACTTGCCAAGCCCCAGCCTTCGATAACAGCATAAACATCATAGTCGCCGGATTTTCCAACAGGTTTTTTTGTACCATATTTGGTTTTGTCCCAGTTCGTACCGTTGCCAAGCTCAAAGGCTTCATTGTCAACATCGGCAGTAACCTTAGCCACAACGCGCTCTACATAGAGGTCTACTGGTTTTTTCCTGGCAGTTTCTTCCGAAGTTGTTACATGACCTGCAACAAGCGATGCACAAACATCTTCACCTGCATTGACATATACAGAGTTGCTCATTACAAAGTCAGACACAGCACCGTTATCCGCATCCTTTTTGTAGAAATTGCGACCTACTGCAGAATAACGAAGTTCGCTCAATCTCATTGTTTCACCATTTTTGAGTGTTGCAGCATCAACAGTTCCTGGATTAACAACTGCCACAATAGCAGCAGGAGCCGCAGACTGAACACCATTGATTACGAGCACGGTTTGCGTAATCTTTTCTATCTGTGATGGTGTGCCTGAAGTTGGGGTGTCGTCAGCAGGAGAAGCCTCAAGCCAGTTTTTGTCTCCGCCACCATCTATACCCGTAATACCAGGATTCTTAATAAGATATGGCGAACCATCACCGTTGAAGAAGTAGAAGCGCACCTTTTTGATAGCGCTTTCCTCCGCAGAGCCGTTCTCATACTCAGCAGCACGTGTTGTAGGAGTAGCTCCCACATTCACAATGTTCACAGCGAGATACTGCGGATCACTACCAGGTTTTGTGCCACTACCAATCTCTTCTTTGTCTGAAGCACATGCGGACATCATCAATGCCACACATGCAAAAGGAAATAATTTAGAAATCTTCATAACAGGAAATTAAGTTGTTATTAATAATGTTGCTATTTACTTAAGTAGGTGTTCAAAATTATTTTTACATTGAAAGTGCATTATCGGGGCGCAGATGTTTCCTTCGGGTGAGGGAGCATAGCGGGCTATGTGACCGAGGCCGAAGGGAACAGATGCGTCTCGAGAATGTGCTTTCAATGTGAAAATGGCACCTACTGATTGTATAAAATAATTTTGAACGCCTACTTAATAATCTCTTCATATATTTTCCGTGCCGCCTCTGCCTCAGGGCTGTTGCCAGCCTTGTCGAGATATGGCTTGGCACTCTCTGCGTCGCCAGCATTCAAACGCGTGCAAGCAGCATTAAGGTTGGCAGTAGGGTCGTTAGGAAACATGCGCACCGCAATTTCCATCACCTCGTTAAACTCCTTCGAGCCAGGCTCGTAGGTTTGTGCCACCATAAACATCTCGTTTTGCGATAGCAGTTGCGGACGAGTTGTTATCAGTTTCTTTGCCTCTTCCACATTGAATGGTCGAATCTTGTATTTTATGTGATAGTCAGAGCGGCGCAATGCAGGATAGCATGTTGCATGCAAAAACTTGTATTCCTCGGTATATTCAGCCTTTATCCGTGCCTCGCGTTCGTCTTCATTCAGCAATGTGTCGTTGGCAATGCTGAGTATCTGCTGCTTGTGCTCCATGTTGCTTCCGGCAATATATTTGCACAGCCCCTCCCAGTCTTCGGCAGTATGCGACACTGTGAATATCTCTTTGTCGAGTTTCACCATGCGCTGCACATATTCCGTCAGCGTTTTCGCACGTGTTTGTGCCAAATAGTTGTTGCTCTCGTATCTTCCTTCAGGTGATGCAAAGCCATGAATATTGATGCCCACCACGGTGATATTCTTGTCAGCCTTCAGCGCCTCGATGGTTCTCACTATGCTGTCCAGCTGTTCGGGGTTTCTGCGATATAGTGGATTCAGCTCTGTGCGGTTCACGGGGAAATCGATGTATGCCGTTTTGCTCAGCTCCTGAATTTTCTCTGCCACCACCTCTGGACGCACATACATTGCCGTAGGTCGTCGATATTCAGCCAGCTCATAGTGTTTGTTGCCAATGTTGTCGCCACACCCGCAAAGGTCTTCGCTTATGCTCACCTTGTAGTTGCCCAACCTTTTGTCGTAGCTCACCGATTGCAGATATTCTATCTGCTGCGGCTTGCCGTTTTCTCTCCTCACCACATACGCCTCGTCGTTTTTCGCCTTTCGCCCGTTGCGTTGCTGCATTATGTGCTGTCGTTTGCCGTTTATCACCATCTTTGGCATCACCACCTCGCCATCGTCGGTAGCTATGGTTGGCGTGAACACAAACTGGTTGTTGACACCCATCTTCAGTTTGTCCAGGTTCACAGTCATGGCAAGAGTCACCTTTTTGCCCATGCTCTTAACCCTCACATTCTCTATCGTTATGCTTTCGTTGGCTATATGCACACGCTTGCAGCCTTGCCCATAGCATGGAGCTGCGGCAAGGGTAAGTAGCGGCAATATGAATAGAATGTTGTGTTTCATATCTTTGCTCTTATATATATACTTAGGAAAAGATAGGGGGTATTCTCTACGCGTTGGTGGAATTAGTAAACAGGTTGACAAGTTAACGGGTTAACAGGTAAGTTTGCCAAGCTTTTTAGGCTTCTTACCATTATGGCTTTAACATAATAAGTAGTGTATAGCATACTTACTTGTTAACTCGTTAACCTGTTAACCCGTTAACTTGAATTTCCGTCAACGGGTATTCTCTGTGTTAGTTTATCACATATATCAATGATATAGCGGCTTTGGTAGGACCAAAATAGTTCTTGTGGCTACTCTCTAATTTCTTGCCACAAGTTCCGCATTTCATCTCGTCATATTTGATATAATCATATCCCACGCCCAGCGAAGCTTCAAGGTTCAAATGGCGAGATATTGGCCATTGGTAGCCACACGAAATGCCACCGCCTGCATACCAACCCTCGTAGCGATGGCTCTTCAGGTTAGGTAGCAAACCCAATGGCAAGTCTACACCTCCCAAGTTAAATTCGCCACCCATCACATGGGCGCCAACAAACCAACCATTGAAACTCTGGCAAAACCAATGTCTATACTCAGCCATTGTGCTCCAATGTCTGAGCTTAGAGTGGTCGCCACCAGATTGCTCCCATGGATTTAGTCCATAAAACAGTTGTGCGGTATGCTTGTTGTTCAACGATAATTCTACACCGATATTTGGTGTGGTGGTTGCCCAATAAAGCGCGTTAGTTTTTATAGCTACAGTTTGAGCATATAGCAGGGTATTCGTCAATGACAAGAAGGCACCTAATAATAGTTTCGTAATTCTCATAAGATATCTGTTTTATACAGCAGCTGTGTTCTGCTTTATATCAGTTCTACTTAAAGTTTGGGCTTTTCCCCGTTTTTTTTTGAGGGTGGGGTATTTAGCTCTTTCTCTAATTTCTTGAGTTCTTACTGAGTGTTTTTTGCGGTTCTTTGTTATTATGCCTTTGGGCATGTGTTCGAAATGTCATATAAGTTGGTGCAAATATAACACTTTTTATTGGGGGGGGTAATTTGCTTTATAAAATTTTTTCTTAATACCTCTGTTTTTTCGGCGCTCTATATAAAAGAGACAAGTTACACTTGGTAACATTCAAGTATGCTTGACGCGTTGGCGGAATGAGTAAACAAGTTGACAAGTTAACAAGTTGACGGGTTAACAGGTAAGTTTGCCAAACTTGAAGGCACGCCGGCGGCAAACATCTGACCTGACGTGCAGGAACTTCATACGAGGCATATGCTTTCATCGGTAAATTGTCTGCACTCTGCACTTTTTGTCTGCACTGCGCTGATTATCAGTGTGTTACGGAGTGTAGACAACCTTGCTTTCTGTCTGCACGCTGTCTACACTTGTCTGCACTCGTCTACACTTGTCTACACGCTGTCTACACTTGTCTGCACTCGTCAGCATGTCCCTCATTACACATGTCAGCACCTAACTGCACGATGGTCATGCCACCTGCACAATTCGGCATAGGGGGAGCGATTTTTTGATTAGAGCGACCGAAAAAACTACCTCCCTTTATTGTTCAAACCGCCTTCTCACGGGCATTGCATCATGCTGCTGTGGCAGAAGTGCAGAGGAAGAATTAGTGTGCAGACAAGTGTAGACGGCGTGCAAGCAAGTGCAGATAAAAAACGAAGTTGTCTACACTCCGTAACACACTGATAATCAATGCAGTGCAGACAAATAGTGTAGAATGCAGACAAATTGTGCACTTAAAAGAATAAGGCGTATTCAAAATTATTGCAGTCCGGTAAAGCCATTCTGATATTATGCTCACGGATCGCACCGATTGCACGGATTTTTTTGCTTGTGCAACGTGCTTTAGCACCACGGAGATGACGGATCTTACGGATTTTGTGAGCAT
>OFMS01000437.1_pt1 | contig 42626 bp, 35 predicted proteins | sample 1541871 | NCBI WGS metagenome assembly OFMS01 (sample SAMN04209251, study PRJEB22552) | human gut metagenome | biome: gut; material: feces | host: Homo sapiens | place: USA: Oklahoma
CGGCATAACATTTGGATGCCTAAAATTTATCCCCACTAAATTTCTACTGACCCGTATTAAGAAGGTAAGTGAATAAAAAAAAGGGTCGCAAATTGCGACCCTTTGGTGATCCGCCTGGGGTTCGAACCCAGGACCCCATCCTTAAAAGGGATGTGCTCTACCAGCTGAGCTAGCGAATCTCCCTCTAACGTCAATCAGTTTCCTGATTGCGAGTGCAAAGGTAATACCGTTTTTTCTATTGTGCAAATTTTTCAGCAAGTTTTTTCAAACTATTTTTCAATCCGTGCCGTCAGCCCACTAGTTTTCAACAGATTCTCTATATCCACCTCCGTACGGCTGAATGGTCCGGAATGCTCCAATTTGAGCGACGACATCGCGGCTGCGAAGCATCCGGCATCGGCTATCGAAGCCCCGCAAGCACGCTTGTAGAGATAACCTGTGGAATACGTGTCGCCACAACCGGTTGCATCGACCACCTCCCGCGTCGGGAATGCCGGAACAATAGCAAATTCGGTGCCGTCATAAATCACAGAGCCATAACTGCCGAGCGTGATGCACACTTCCTTCACGCCCCACTCCGCAAGCGTGAGCGCTGCCGCCTTCACGTCGGTATGCCCCGTGAGTGACTCAATCTCATACTCGTTCACTTTAAGGATGTCGACATAGCGCAGATAGTCGCGCTTGTTCTTCCAGTCGATTGGATACACCTTCTCGCCGCGCACTTCGCGCAGATAGCCCTGGGCATCGACCGACAGCGTGCCTTTTGCCGACAGCATCTCGAACACGTCGAGCGAGAAGTCGTCGGCGAGCAAGGAGCCGAGATGATAGATGTCGGCCTCTATTCCCTGAAGCGACTGCGTCGTGAACGGGTCGGCCTTGGCGAGCACCCGCTGGGTGCGGTTGTTCTGGTTCTCGCCGTATTTGTTTTCAAAAAACACGGTGTGGCGAGTGGGCAGCACCACCACATCGACTCCGAGAGCGCGGATGTCGTCGACCGACTTCATCTCCGACTGCGCCACCGCCGTGACGAGTTGGAAATTGGCGTCAGGGTTGAGATTGTGGATGCCGTGGGCAAAATAAAACGATGTGCCGCCCGGCATCTCCACCTCCGATTTCGGCGTGATGATCTTGTCGAGCGTTATATGTCCGATACAACAGATTTTTTTCATTCTCAAATATTTATACAGACCGCGCATTGACCACAACACACAGTCGGCTCTATAAGTTGTTATTTAAAAATAGCGTCATAGATGCGGCGTGTGGCGCCAAGATTGTCGCGGATATATCCGCCGGCAATCTCACCATGCTTCTTAAGGTATTCGCCGTCGGAAAGCAGGCGGTTCATCACCAACGCGTATTCATCGCCTCCCGACACCGTAAACGCGCCCTCAAGGGCTATCAAATCGCGTGCCTCCTTAAACTTGCCGTACTTCGGTCCGAACACCACCGGAATACCGTAGACCGCAGCCTCGTTGATGTTGTGGATGCCCACCCCGAATCCTCCGCCGACATACGCCACCGTGGCAAAACGATAGCTCTTCGACAAGATGCCATAGCAGTCGAGAATAAGGCAGTCAGCTTCGGCTGCCTCTTCGGGCGTGGTCTTGGTGTAGCGCACGGCGTGACGTTTCAACCCAGTCAGAATGCCGGATATGCGGTCCTCTGAGATCTCATGCGGAGCCAGCACCATCTTCATTTCCGGATGCTTGTTGAAGTATGGGATAATGAAATCCTCATCAGGCTGCCACGAACTTCCGACAAACAGCGTGAACGCACCGCGGGAGAACGACTCCACGACCGGCAGGTCGGTGTGGTCCTCAAGGATGTCGGTCACACGGTCGAAACGCGTGTCGCCGGCAACAACCACATTGTCAACTCCTATCCCAGCGAGCAGCGCGCGCGACTCCTCGTCCTGCACAAAAAGCATGTCGTAGCAGCCAAGCATGCGGCGGAATGTCGCTCCATACCATTTGAAGAACGCCTGGGTGGGACGGAAAATGGCTGAAATGATATATGTCTGGATGCCCCGGCGCTTCAACTCCGAGAGATAGTTGCCCCAAAACTCATACTTCACGAAAAACGCCTTCTCTATCTTTACCGCGTCAAGGAAACGGCGTACGAGCGACGGCTTGTCCATCGGCAGATAGCACACCACATCGGCGAGAGGATAGTCCTTGCGCACCTCATAGCCCGACGGCGAGAAGAACGTGAGCAGAATCTTCTTTTCCGGCGTATGCTTTTTTATCATTTCCATCAGCGGTCTGCCTTGCTCGAACTCGCCGAGCGACGACACGTGAATCCAGATGTAGGACGCCGACGTGTCGACCTTTTCGGCAAGGATGCCGAAGGTCTGCGCCTGACCGGCCTTCATCAGCCGTGCCTTGTTGTTTCGCGTCGCCGCAATCCCCACGGCTGCGGAATAGAGCGAGATGCCGAGATTGTAAAATAGATTCATGCCTTTTGGTGTAAGTTGTGTGTATATAACGACAACGCCTTGCGCAGCCAAACACTGCACAAGGCGTTGATTGAAAAATCGTTTATTCCGGTTGCTTTATGTTCTCTATGCCGCGACGGATGCGGCGGATTGTCTCCTCCTTGCCGAGCAGCTCTGTGATGTCAAACATGTGCGGACCTTTACATTCACCAACCACCGTGAGGCGGAAAGCATTCATCACATTGCCCATATGGTAGCCGTTGTCAGTGATCCATTTAAGCACAATCTCTTCCGACGGTGCCGATGTGAAGTCACTGATTCCCTCAAGCACGCCGATAAGTTGTTCCATCAATTGTGCCATACCGTCTTTCCAACGTTTGCGCACGTCCTTCTCGGCATAGGTTGTCGGAGCCTCGAAGAAGAAGCGTGACTGCTCCCACAAATCGCGCACAAAGTTGATGCGGCCTTTCACGAGAGCCACCACACGAGCCACGTAGGCGGCATCGGCGTCGGCATGCCCGTGTTCGGAAAGAATTGGCATATAGAGCTTCGCCAAATCGGCGTCACTCATCTCCTGCAAGTATTTATGGTTGAACCACTTGCCTTTCTCAAAGTCAAACTTTGCGCCACTCTTCGAGCAGTGCTCGAACGAGAACAGGCTGATAAGCTCGTCCACCGACAGGATTTCCTGGTCATTGCCCGGATTCCATCCGAGAAGAGCGAGGAAATTGATCACTGCCTCAGGAAGATAGCCCGACTCGCGGTAGCCTGAAGAAATCTCACCTGTCTTAGGGTCTTTCCATTCCAACGGGAACACTGGGAAACCGAGACGGTCGCCGTCGCGCTTCGACAGTTTGCCCTTGCCGTCGGGCTTGAGCAACAGCGGAAGGTGAACGAACGACGGCATAGTGTCAGCCCATCCAAACGCCTCGTAGAGAAGCACGTGAAGCGGAGCCGAAGGCAACCACTCCTCGCCACGGATCACGTGGGTGATTTCCATCAGATGGTCGTCGACGATATTGGCAAGATGGTAGGTTGGCAGATCGTCCGCCGACTTATAGAGCACCTTGTCGTCAAGAATCGAAGAGTTGATCACCACTTCGCCGCGCACAAGGTCGTTGACTTTTACGTCACGGTTTGGCTCGACAAGAAAACGCACCACATACTTTTCTCCGCCGTCAATCATGCGCTTCACATCTTCGGCAGGCAGCGTCAGCGAGTTGCGCATCTGCATGCGGGTGTGTGCGTCGTACTGGAAATTCTTGATTTCCGCACGCTTCGCCTCCAGTTCCTCAGGAGTGTCAAAAGCCACATAAGCCTTGCCGTCGTCGAGCAGCTGCTTGACATACTTCCTATAGATGTCGCGGCGCTCCGACTGGCGGTAGGGACCAAAATTGCCGCCCTCGCGGACTCCCTCGTCAAATTTTATTCCCAACCAGGCGAATGCCTCGTTTATATAATCTTCCGCTCCAGGCACAAAGCGATTGGAGTCGGTGTCTTCGATGCGAAGTATGATGTCGCCGCCATGACGGCGGGCAAACAGGTAGTTGAACAATGCCGTGCGGACTCCTCCAATGTGGAGAGGACCCGTTGGCGACGGTGCAAAGCGTACTCTGACTTTTCTTTCCATTTTGCTGACTGTTAATAAATATAATGCAAAATTAGCAATTTTTTTTCAGCCATTACCTATTATGCATTCAAAAAGGCCATACGGCTTCCGTTTTCACGATTTTTTCTTACCTTTGCCACATGAGAATTTTCATTACATTTCTACTGGCAACAGTCATCGGAGCAACGGCTTACGCTGTCGATTTCCGTCTGCGCGACTTCAACGGCGACGACTTCCGCATCGCACAAGTGAAAACGGAGCTGACACTCGTGTTTCTTTACAATTCCGACTGCGACGCATGCCGCAAAGGTGCGGCGCAGATTGAAAAGTCGGCTACGGTCAACTCTCTGACAACGGCAAAAAAGCTGAAGGTGGTGAGCGTGGCTATGTTTGAAGACGGCGACGGTTGGAAACGCAAGGCCGCGACATTTCCCGACTCGTGGAAACACTGCAGCGACGCCTACGACGAGCTGATGGAAGGCGACGCGCTGGAGTTTGAGACCGTCCCTGCATATTTTGTGCTCGACGCCGCACACGAGGTCGTGGCTTCCGACGTGTCGTTCTCCGCCGTGGAGCGCTTTCTGAAAGAGAAACTATAAAAACACACTTTAGAATCGTCCATAATCGCAAATTTGATTAATGTCGTTTGTCAACAAGCTATTCCACTGAAAAATTTTGTAAATTTGCATTGTCACTTCAATTTTAGAGACCCATGACTAAACTGACCGTACAGGACACCGTTATCAATCTCATCAATGTAAATGGGAATGACTATATTTGCCTTACCGATATGCTCCGCGCAAAAGACGGTGATTTTTTCATCACCGACTGGTTGCGCAACCGCAACACTCTGGAATACATAGGAATTTGGGAGAATGTGTACAATCCCAATTTTAATTATGGCGAATTCGCCATAATTAAAAGCCAAGCAGGCCTCAACAGCTTCAAAATAAGCGTAAAGGAATTTGTGGCAAAGACAAATGCCATAAGCCTTCAAGCTAAAGCTGGACGATATGGCGGCACATATGCACATCAAGATATTGCTTTCGAGTTTGCAATGTGGATTAGCCCCAAATTCAAAATATACATAGTCAAGGAATTCCAACGTCTCAAAGAAGAGGAGCAAAAGCAACTCGGATGGTCAGCCAAAAGAGAATTGTCAAAAATCAACTACCGCATACACACCGATGCTATAAAACAAAATTTGATTCCTTCAGAAGTAACAAGAAGCCAAGCAAGTCTAATATACGCCAATGAAGCAGACGTATTGAACGTGGCAATGTTCGGTCAAACGGCAAAGCAATGGAGAGAGTCAAATCCAACTCTCAAAGGCAACATCAGAGACTATGCCTCTATAAACGAGCTTATCTGCCTATCTAACATGGAGAATATAAACGCCGTGTTGATTGAGCAAGGGCTTTCGCAAGGCGAAAGATTGGTAAGGCTCAATCAGATAGCCATCCATCAAATGAGCGTATTGGAAAGTGAAGACTCCAGCACGCGAAAATTGCTGAAATAACGCCATAGCTCATAGATTGCAACGCTTATTCTCCGCCGTGGAGCGCTTTCTGAAAGAGAAACTATAAAAACCTACTTTTAGACCACCTTTTAAATCCCCGCCACAGGATTTTTTTATGTAACTTCGCAGAAAATTATTCACTATATGAGAAAACTGATTTTCACCATATTGATTGCAGCGGGATGCCTGCAGGCTGCCGCCGAGAGAACTGTACCGTTTTTCGACACGTCGCGCCCCGACAAAGTGATTGCGCTCGGTCTGCGTGCCGGCATGAACTCATCGGGTGTGGCGACCAACTATATGGACAAGCAGTCTGAACTCATACAGAGCAATTTTTATTGGCACTCAGGCGTGCAAGTTGGCGCCATCGCCGACCTAAGCATCCGAAAGTTTCTTGCCATAGAGGTGGGCTTGTTCTGGGAACGACACGGATACGACGCGGCGATGATGGCTGCGACTGCCGAGGAGGACTATATGGGAAGCCAGTTCACGCGCGTGCGCTACAACGATATCCACATACCGGTGCTTATGTCGTGGCGTTTCAACATTCTGCCACAGGCTGTATGGTCGGTCGACTTAGGTCCGTATTTCAGCTACGGTTTGTCGGGAACAAAGAAAGCCGACTCCTACATTGCATTCGGCGAGGAGGACGGACAACTGGTGTTTGACCACAACATCAGCAATCAAAAATATTTCAAAGCCGACCCGAAAGACTTCCTTGCCGTCAACCGCTTCGACGCCGGCTTGAAAGTGGGAACGGGTCTGGCGTTTTTCAGCCACTACACAATCAGCGTATATTACCAACGCAGCGTTAAAAACAATGCCAAGGACTTCGACGGAGGCGCCGACTACCGCCTGCGCAACTGCTCTTGGAGCGTAAACATCGGATACAATTTCTGACAACACTCTTTTTTTCAACAAGAAAATTTATCTAAACCGGCACATCCTTTTCGGAATAATTTTCTACCGTTTTTCGTATGATAATTCATAACTTTGCCGATGGAAACAATAAAAATCCATTTCAATGGCTAAGATTTATGAAGATTTGACCAAGTTGGTGGGACACACCCCCCTCGTTGAACTTGGACACGTGGAAAAAGCGGAGAATTTGAAAGCCCGTCTGGTGGCTAAAGTGGAATATTTCAACCCCGGCGGCAGCGTAAAAGACCGTATCGCGCTGGCTATGATCGAGGCGGCTGAGGCCGACGGATCGCTCAAGCCTGGCGCTCAGATTATCGAGCCTACAAGCGGCAACACTGGCATCGGATTGGCATGGGTGGCTTCGGTGAAAGGTTATCGGCTGACACTGACAATGCCCGAGACGATGAGCGACGAGCGCAAAAAGCTGCTGCGCGCCCTCGGTGCAACCCTGGTGCTGACTCCGGGCGCTGACGGAATGAACGGCGCCATCAAGAAAGCCGAGGAGCTGCGCAATGCCAACCCCGGATCGGTGATACTTCAACAATTTGAGAACGATGCCAACCCCGCAGCGCACCGACGCACAACGGGCGAGGAAATCTGGACGGACACCGACGGAGAGGTCGACATCTTCGTTGCCGGAGTAGGAACAGGCGGCACCGTAAGCGGCGTGGCAGAAGCTCTGAAAGCCCACAAGCCGGAGGTGAAAGCTGTGGCTGTGGAGCCTGAATCGTCGCCGGTGCTGTCGGGCGGCAAGCCGGGCCCTCACAAAATCCAGGGCATCGGCGCCGGTTTCAAACCCAAAAACTATCACAGCGACGCCAGGTCCCTTACTACATAATATGTGCTAACGTATTTCTCCACGGATACGTTACGGGCCAATAGCGAAGTGAGCATGCAATGCTCACAAAATCCGTCAACTCCGTCATTTCCGTGGTGCTAAAGCACGTTGCATGAGCAAAAAAATCCGTGCAATCGGTGTGATCCGTGAGTTGTAATATCTGAATGGTTTTACCGTACAGCAATACAATAAAATATAATGCACAATTTGTCTGCACTCTGCACTTTTTGTCTGCACAGCGTTGATAATCAGCGTATTTTAGCGTGTAGACAAACGTGCTAAGTGTCTACACTTGTCTACACTTATCTGCACTTGTCTACACTTGTCTGCACTCGTCTGCACGAAACGGGCGTCAGGTCTTAAGGGGAAGGCGCCATTTTCTGTAATGGGAGGGGAAGTTTATGGTAACGGGAGGCAGGAAAATCAAATTCTCCGACAAGAAATCCGCTCGCCCTGTACTCAATTTCGCTGGTGATATAGTGCAGCCAACTGCGGGTGCAAGTGCATGGGGCAGTGCATTGGCGTGCAGACAGAGTGCAGACAGTGTGTATATTAAAAGTGAGGTTGTCTACACTCTTAAAACTGTTGATTTATAACGATTTATGTGCGATTAGTGCAGAGTGTAGACAAAAATGCTTTTTATAGTTCTTTATTGTAGTCTGGTGAAACGTAAACATGCGAACGGACTCAAGCACCAAACGCTACCTCTAATGGGGACGCGTCCCGCGTCGGTTTTTTAGCAGCCTCGTCCCGTGGGAAAATGCGATGTTCATACACGAAATAAAGGCTCACAGACAGCAGTTATTATACGCCTGTCTGTGAGCCTTTTCCTTAAAATCCGGGACGCGTCGCCCCCATTAGTGGTAGCGTTTGGTGCTTGAGGCCGTTTGCATGTTTACGTTTTACCAGACAAGCAAAAACAGTTAATAAATCCCCCAGTCCCCCCTCCAGTAAACCACCGATTATCCCAAGCGGGGCTAACCATCGGAAATGAAAGGATAGTAAGGTGATCCGGGAGGTAATTGAGTATCTAAAGAAGGGTTACGCCATCCGTGATGTAGCAAAATTGTGTGGTAAGGGAGTGAGCACTGTACAGCGGGTGAAAAAGGATTTTGTTGGTATAATTTTATATTGAGAATAATTCATTATTTTGCTAAAGCATCATAAATATTAGCCAAACACTGCACGATTTTGTTTTTTTCTGTACTTTTGCCGATAAATAAAATTGCAATATGGCAAATAAGGACATTAACAGGATTAAAGTAGTCCTGGCAGACAAGAAGAAAACAAACAAATGGCTTGCTGAGCAATTGGGCAAAGACCAAACCACAATATCCAAGTGGTGTACGAACACATCCCAACCCGACTTGGGGAGTTTGATAAAGACTGCCAAGCTCCTTGGGGTTGATCTGGCAGACCTTGTCAGAGAGGAGAACGTCGAATAAGTAAACTATAGGCCGAACATTCGAGGCAATGTCGTATATATAATAATGAATAAAACAACAGATAATATACAAAATACACTGGCAAACATAGACACAGAAGGATTGTCTTGGGTTGAGAGGGAATTTTCTCATCCCGAAAGGACTATTCGACTTGCCACATCTTTTAGTGGTATTGGAGCTATTGAGTATGCATTCAAAAGACTTGGACTCAAGTCTGAAATAGTTTTTGCTGGTGACATTGACGCCAACTGCAAAAAGGCATATTTTGCCAATTATCCAATCAAAGAAGAGCAATGGCATACCGATATACATAAATTAGATGCTACACCATATAAAGGAAAAGTTGACCTTTTTGTTGGTGGAGCACCATGCCAGGCATTTTCTATTGTTGGCGAGCAAAGAGGTTTTGAGGATACAAGAGGAACCTTGTTCCGTGAATTTGCTCGTGTTGTAAAAGAATGTCAGCCGAAAGTGTTTATCTTTGAAAATGTACAAGGACTTTTCAGACATGACCAAGGACGGACATGGGAAGTTGTTTACAATACATTCAAAGATTATTGCGGTTACGATGTTCATTTCCAACTTCTTAATGCAAGAGATTATGGCATCCCACAAACACGTGAAAGACTTTATTGTATAGGATTCAAGAAGAAAACCAAATTCAAATATCCTGCTCCAATTCCGTTGAAGTACAGAATGTACGATTTTTTGGAGGACTATACAGACAGCCCTTATTATGTAAAAGAACAAAATGCAAAAGTGTTGTCTTCGGACGAAGCAAAGAGACAAAGCATTGTTGAAGGCTCGACCTCGGAAGGCTTTAACGATTTTATTTTTACAGTGAACGAAATCGAAGATAAATATTATCTGTCCGAAAAGGTGGCTAAGTATGTTCTGTGTCCAGGAACAAAAACTTTCAAGACACCGATAAAAACAGATTTGGATATAGCACGTCCTTTACTTCAGTCCATGCACAAAATGCATCGGGCTGGCGTGGACAACTATGTAACATATAACAAGAAGAAAGGAATTGACGGCTTGCGCAAACTAACGCCAAGAGAATGCTTGCGTTTGATGGGCTTTAAAGACGACTTTAAAATTGCAGTTAGTAATACGTCTGCTTATATGGAGGCTGGCAATAGTATTGTTGTAGATGTGCTAATAGCCCTTCTCAAACAATTAGATATAACAAAATATGGAGTAAGCAATGAAGAATAAATTTTCAGACATACAAAACACGATATTCAATCTTGACATAGAACACGATTGGCGTTCGTTTACGTTCTCTCATCCCGAGAGAACTATTCGACTTGCGACTTCATTTAGCGGTATTGGGGCAATAGAACACTCTTTGTATAGATTGGGACTCAAATGCCAAATACAATTTGCCGGCGATATTGATGCTAACTGCAAGAAGGCATATTTTGCAAACTATCCAATTAATGAGGAACAATGGCATGACGATGTGCATAATGTGGATGCTACTTGTTACAAAGGAAAAGTGGATTTACTCGTAGGTGGCGCTCCTTGTCAGGCATTTTCTTTGCGTGGAAAACATGGAGGCTTTGAAGATACTCGTGGCACACTTTTTAGAGAGTTTGCCAGGCTTATCATAGAATGTCAGCCAAAGGTTTTTATCTTTGAAAATGTCAAGGGAATGTTAAGCCATGACAAAGGTAGAACATGGAAAGTGATAAAGGAAACATTCGAAAACGATTGCGATTATGATGTCTATTTTCAAGTTCTTAATGCAAAAGATTATGGTGTTCCACAAAGTAGGGAACGCCTATATTGCATAGGCTTCAAAAAAGAGACCGACTTTAAGTACCCTGCTCCAATTACATTAGAAAGAACTGTATACGACTATCTTCAACAGGATGTTGATTCCAAATATCTCTTAAAGCAAAAAGGTGCATTCTTCATAACAAGAAGCATTAATATCCAAAAGAGTTATACACAAGTAAATGGCAACATTATGCTTTGTCAAAAGCGTAATCAACAATTTAATTGGCATGGAGATTTTATTTATCATCCAAAATTGAAGAATGACCCAAGTACACCTGAAACAGATGAAACGCTCTTCAATGTGTCTGACTACGAGGAGGATTATTATTCAAAGAATGCACCGGAACGATATGCAATAGAAAAGAATGATAGTTCTTTGCATATGCGACCAGTTGCGCAGAATAAGATTGTTCCGTCAATGGGTAGATATAGAAAACTGACTCCAAGGGAATGTCTCCGTTTAATGGGATTTGATGATAGTTTCAATATTGTTGTTTCCGACACGGAGGCATATAAACAATCAGGAAACAGTATAGTTGTTAATGTATTGATGGCATTACTGCGTCAAATGGATATAACCAAATTTGGATACGATGGCTGATGTAATTTGCAGATGGAGAAATGCAACTCCAAAAACCGTTTGTGAGTTTGTAGAAAAACTACCTCACGAACAAATGTCTTCTGAAGACTTTCGGTTTCATATGGAACCTGATTTCTTCAGAACGGCTTATCAGTTGGCATGTCAATTAGGCTTATATTATGAGAATAATGGGGTTTACATTCCTCGTTTCACCCATAACATAACAAAAGAAGAAGCTCAAGTCTATCTTGAACATTGGATTCATTGTTATTATGCTCCCAACCCTTTTACAAAAAGTTTAAAGGGTTTGGAGGAACCTGTTTTCCTTGTCGAAGAATTGGTAAAATATTTGGAAAGCCATGAAGGACGTGCTGATCTAAGAGAAGCACTAACTACAATTTTCCATGACCACATGGGCAATATGGACATTATTACCAACGCCCTGAATAATTATTCAAAAGTAATCCGTGTTGAGTTTGATCAGGCAACGTTAACTCCAAATTACAAAGAAATTATGCAAACTATGCCAAATAGAAATGACAAAGAAGCCTTTTACAAGAACTTCGATAATAAAAAAGAGAAACAGAGTATTGAAGTAGGTAATTCTGATTCCAACTATCGTCCCTACATTACCGCAATCAAGTCGAAACCGTTTCTTCTCCTTGCAGGCATATCTGGTACAGGCAAGAGTCGAATCGTGAGAGAGTTGGCACGTGCTTGTTGGGAAGAAAATTCAGATGAATACAAGGCGCAGAAACCAAAGAACTTTGAGATGGTACAGGTGAAGCCGAACTGGCATGACTCCAGCGAACTCATTGGTTATGTGAGCCGAGTGAGTGGAAAGGCGGAGTTCGTGGCTGGCGACTTCTTGAAGTTCGTGGCAAAGGCTTGGGAAGACCAAGATACTCCATACTTTCTTTGCCTCGACGAGATGAACCTGGCTCCAGTGGAGCAATACTTTGCGGAATATCTGAGCGTGGTAGAGTCTCGCAAATGCGGTGAGGATGGAGTCGTTACTACCGACCCCATCTTGAAAAAGGAAGATGCCGAATGGTATTTCAACCTGACGGCAGCGATCACGTCTGATGACAAAGTAAGAACACGTTTCAATGAAGACGGTATCTCTATCCCCAAAAACCTTATCGTTGTGGGAACGGTGAACATGGATGAAACAACATTCTCTTTTTCCCGAAAGGTGCTTGACCGTGCCATGACCATCGAAATGAACGAAGTGGACTTGCATGGTGGTCTGACCAAACGCCACGAAAGCATTGGCAAGTTGGGCAAAGACGAACTTGTAGGCTCTGCCGTGGAAGGTGTGGACGTTTACGACGACTACACGGACGTTTGCAACACAGCACTGAGCTATCTGCAAAAGGTAAACGACGTGTTGGAAGGCACTCCGTTCAAGATAGCCTACCGCACGAGAAACGAGTTCCTACTCTATGTGGTAAACAATCTTCCTTATAACAAAGACAAGGACGGCAACGACCTTCCACAAGGATATGTCATAGCTCGTGCGCTCGACGAGATCACAAGCATGAAGATACTCTCTCGCATAGAAGGAGATGATACAAAGGTAAAGGACAGTTTGCTGAACGCACTGAGCCAAGTCATCGCCGACGGACTGAACACCATTACCGACGAGGAGCACCCTGTGAAGTCGGTAAGTGTAGCTAAGTTGGACGAAATGAAGAACCGCCTCCAATCTGGATATACAAGTTTCTGGAGCTAAGCTATCATAGACATGGAATTACTGACCATCACACATACAGACTTCAAGATGAGCATCGAGTGCGGCAAGTTCGATGCCATTTGGAAGAAAGCCAAGAGTAACATTGGTGAGCAAGGACTGCTCTCCATGTATTCTTGGACAGATGGAGTCGTGTCGGTAGTTCGGGAGACAGAGGACGGCAAACTGGAGCTACAAAAGGGAGAACAAGCCCCAGCCGTGTTCTTCGACAATGCTGACTATCCTGTTTGGGTGGAGTTCGAAGACCATGTGAAAGATGCGCAGTTCGGTTCGGAACTACAAGGCGAGAACGACAAGTTCTCCTTCCGTCGTGGCATCCTTGCCGGATTCTTGAACTACGGCAACGAGATTGGGTGTAGCGAGATAAACATCATTTACAAGACCAAGGACGGATCGACACACCACTTCACATTCAGCTTTGAGGTGCTAAGCACCAAGCTCGACTATCACGAACACTGGCGCAGAATCATTGAGGACATTGAGGCGGAATACCGTATGCTTTCACTCGACTATATGCGTCGCACGTTCCACGGATTCGCTCCCGACCAAAACGGCGACACGCCCGAACTGATATGGTGGAGCGTGTTTGCAGGAGAACAGGAGAAGTTTATCCGTGCCTGTAAGAGTATCATCGACCGTCCACGCCATCGGTTACATGGACATGAGAGTTATAAACGTGCCGACCGCCTGACATTCGTTCCCCGAAACATCGAGAACGAACTGGCGGAACACCGAAAGGAAAGCGGACACCTCTATCGTGTGGAAGAACAGATACAGACCAACGACACACAGGAGAACCGTTTCTTGAAGTTTGCTTTGGCGCAAATCACGAGCAAGTACGACTCTCTGAAACGTCGCATTGAGGGTATCAACACCATTTCAGAAGTGAAGAAGCAAGAGATGAAAGCCACGCTCAAAACCTTGCAACACCTTGGGCGCAACCCATTCTTCCGCACTGTGGGCAGATACAAGGGTATGAGCCAAGAAAGCATGGTGCTGCAAAAAGCCACAGGCTACAGTCAGGTATATCGTACATGGAACTTGCTCCACCGTGGCTACTCACTTTATGATGGACTCTATCGCTTGCAAACCAAGGACATCGCAACGCTTTATGAGATATGGTGCTTCATCGAAATGAGCCACATCGTAAAGGAGCAGTTACATCTGCAAGACGAAGACGTGGAACACCGCAACCGTATGGAGATGAACGGTGTGTTCACTTGGGAATTAGGCAAGGGCGAGCACTCTCGCATCCTGTTCAAGAAAGATAATGTGGAGTTGGCTGAACTCGTTTACAACCCCAAGAACACCGACAGAGAAAACGACAGTGTGGGCATGAAGGATTTGGTAGTGCCAACTGTGCCGCAGAAGCCCGACATCGTGCTGCAACTTACCAAGAACGACTTGCAGCAAGGCATGAAGATGACCTATCTCTTCGATGCCAAGTACCGTATAGACGGACGGCAGAATGGTGTGGACACTCCGCCCGACGATGCCATTAACCAGATGCACCGCTATCGTGATGCCATCTATTACAAGGACTATGATAGCAATGCGCTAAAGAAAGAAGTCATCGGTGGTTACATTCTCTTTCCTGGTGACGGTGAGACGGCAGATGTAGAGGTGGCGAAGTTCTACAAGACCATCGGTGAGGTGAACATCGGAGCATTCCCTTTGCGTCCGAAAGACAAGCACAATCGCCAACTGTTGGAGCATTTCGTCGGGCAACTCATACAGACGAAGAGCCATGAGACCATTGCCAACGTCATTCCCCCAAAAGGAGCGTTCGTGGAAGTTGGCAATCGTGTGCTTATCGGCTTGGTTGGCGACAATAACCGAGGCAGAGCCGCCAAAGACAAGTTCCTCGATAGTACGGCAACACTCTACTACACTGGTAGTAAGTTCCCGACAACCATCGCCCTGCAAGACCTTCACTTCTTCATGCCGTATATAAAAGGCAAGGGCATCAGGGACGTGTATGAGATTACAAGAGTGCGCACTATCTCTGCCAAGGAAGCGAAGCAACAGGACGGTGAAGAGGGTGAGAACGACATTCGATTGGCTTTTGAACTACGCTTCGTGCGTAGGCAATACTCTGGCTATCAGCCTGTAGATACGAGTAAGATGGTGAATTACACGTTCATCGATACAACGTTCGGTGAGTTAGAGGAAATTGTGGTAATTGATAAAATATAACAATAAAGAGTTATGGCAAAGAAAGTTATTCATTATTCCGAGATAAAATGGGAGACTATTGATTATACAATAGTTACCAAAGTAGTTGATATATGTAGAACTATAAAAGAGCATTATTGGAATAATCGCCCTTGCGGTTCTTATAGAAGCGAAATTATAGCAAATGGCTTAGATTATGATTTCTTGATAAAGGCATTTTCTACATATCACGAAGATTGGTATGAGAGAACTTCTAACTCTTCGAAAATAGCCTTTTTCGTGGAAATCCCTAAAGGATATCGTAATGTCGAAAATAGTAAATCTTTTCATCTTATACTTGACGGGGAAATACCTTCAGATAGTTCCATTAGTCATAATTTTACAAAAACAGGAAGATTAAGACAAGATATTCTAATATGTTGCAGAGAAGCCATAAAACCTATAAAAGACCAGTTGAAAATCGATGCAATTGGTAGGCTTTGCCCATATAGGCAAATTACATTAACGAGAGATAACATCGACATTCACCATGATGAGGTCAAATTTGCTAATATTGCAGATGATTGGATAAAGAAAAATGGAGGGATTGACTTTCTACATAGATATGTCAGTCCATCAATCAATGGTGGAACCATAACAAAGTTTACATCAGATGAAATACGACAAAATTTTATTGAATATCACAATAAGTATGCTCATTTAATTGCTATTTCCAGGGATGCGCACAAAGAGATTCACCAAAGTAATACTATAAATCGAGAATAACGGGTTCTTATATGGCAAAACGTAAAATAGGCTTTTATTATTTGTTCTTAAGGAACAAGATTGATGGCGTAGAAATTGATCTTTCCATCAAAGAAAATTTGTTGGACTTAGTTTCCTATCTACAAACATTATCTCGTATCGAGCGCAAGTTTGATATGTCTAATGACAAGTTTGTGTTTATGGATAGTTTCACAATAAGAGAAGATAATGGTTATTCTTTGCTAGAGATATTATTCAAGAGTGCTAAACACAGCTACCGTGCTCCATTGTTGGACCGAGATACAGTAGAGGCAAGAGAAAATCCGAAGACAATGTCTGAGGGAGAGCAAATGAAAACTCATTGCCTCATAAAATTTAAGGAAGGTGATGCTATCCTTTTCTTAGAAACGGGACAAAACATGCTTACCTGCAATAATGTAACAGAATATCTAAACAAATCCTTGCTTCTATACAATTCTGAGCAAGATAACGCCAATAGTATAGATGGCAAATTTTGTTTTGACATGATACCTCGTGATGATTTTCGAGAAGTTTTGGATTCTATGACAAGAGTAACACTTGCCGAAGTATACATCGATAAAGACATTTTGGGCGCAGACTACTTGCAGTTCTCTAATCCATCTGAAGAAATGAAGGAGTTTGTAGTTATGTCAGTTAGGGCTGAACGAAAGAAGAGCATCAAAGAACACATATATGATTTCGTTGACAAATTAGCAGGCAATGAATCGAAAATAAAAAGAATTAGGGTAAAAGGAAAACTCTCAAACGATAATGAAAGTATCATTGATACAGGTTTCATTATTAAGAGAGAATTTGTCGAAGTAGTGCAAGACGAAGACACAGGAGAGTTTAATTCCACAGACATGTTCTTGCAATTAAAATATTTATCAAGGGATTATTAATATGTATCTAGACTTCTTGTATATACCGTTAGATTATTTTTCCGTCTTAAATAAGAAGGAAATAAAGTTTGAAGTGCATATACCCTTAGTAATAGGCATTGCAAGTCTTTGCTATTCGACATTTGCTAACAAAAATAGTCAATACATCTTCATTCAAGAAGTTATGCAGTTTATCGAAACATTGTTGGGCTTTACATTAGCAGCCTTGACTCTTTTGTTATCAAACGACCACATGGAAGAAAAGACGAAAAACTTTGTTACTAAGCGTAAGAAACGGAATAAGCCAATCTCTATGTATGAATTGCTGATTTTGCAATTTTCGCATTTGATAGTCGTTGAAGCACTTTTATGTATTGCTTATTATGTAGCTGATCTATTCCAGATTTTCCCAAATCAAATAGTTGTTATGATAGCAAATACATTATTTATCTTTGTTGTATTCCACATTATGCTTGCAACAATACGAGCTGTTTCGTGTATTTATCTAATTGCGACTGGATTAAGGTGATTGTAATATTCCCTGTAGAACAACGGTCGCAAAAGGCATAGGTGCCAGGAAAGAAATGAGGCGATTTCAAAAAGACACCAAACATACAATAGTCGAAAATAAAAGGTAAACGAATAGTTTTATGGCAAAGAAATTTGAAATACGAAACAGTACGGCAGAGTTCCTGACTTTCGTGGCAGAAGGTAAGGAGCAAGGCATACAAGTACTATACAAAGATGAAACAGTGTGGGCTACCCAAAAGGCCATGGCTGTGCTTTTTGATTGTTCCGCTGATAACATCGGTTTGCATCTGAAGAACATATATGAAACAAATGAATTGAACAAGGAGGCAACTACCGAGAAAATCTCGGTAGTTCAACAGGAAGGTGCGAGAGAGGTTCGGCGCAACACGTTGTTCTATAACCTCGATGCCATCATCTCCGTGGGCTATCGTGTCAACTCCATCCGTGCCACCCAGTTCCGCCAATGGTGTACCTATGTTATCCGGCAGTTCTCGCTCCGGGGCTATATCATAGACAAGAAGCGTATGGAGAACGGCTCGTTCATAGGTGAGGACTATTTTGAGCATTTGTTAGCAGAAATACGTGAGATTAGATTGAGTGAACGAAGATTTTACCAAAAGCTCACAGATATATATGCTACAGCTGTTGACTACAATAAGGATGCACCTACCACACGTCTGTTTTATAAAAAAGTTCAGAATAAGATGCATTATGCAGTGCATGGGCATACTGCGGCAGAACTTATCGTAGAAAGAGCCAATGCGGAGAAAGAGCATATGGGACTGACCACTTGGGAGAATGCGCCTGATGGAAAGATTGTCAAGCCAGATGTGAGTATCGCCAAGAACTATCTAAAACAAGTGGAACTTGAAGATATGGGAAAGCTTGTCAACTCTATGCTTGACTTAGCAGAACGTATGGCAAATCGACATATACCAATGACAATGGAAGATTGGGCAAAGCGTATAGACATTATTCTTGAAGCCGGAGGTGATGCCGTATTACATGATGCAGGAAAAGTTTCTGCTGAATTTGCCAAAAGTTTCGCAGAATCAGAATTTGAAAAGTATCGTGTGATACAAGACAAATTATTCAACTCTGATTTTGATAAATTCAATTCTTTACCATTTGATGATATTAAGAATTGACAGTTCAAAGCGGGGAATGAGGTGGCTTCTAATCACCCCATTCTCCGCTTACTTATCTATGTATGATGCAATAAATATACAATCGAAATGACCGTATAAAGGGAACACGGCAAAAAAGCCAAAGCAAAGCCTTTACCCAACCATTCGACAACCAAGCTCCTTCATTTCTTGACATCATATTAGACATGTCATAGAAATGGCGAGTGAGGATTTCCTTATTCTCCTTTCGGTGGTATTCAAGAAGTTTGGAGACTCATCGCCAAGGAGTTTCTTTCTGTTATCTGTCAGAACGGTGTCGTTTTTAATGCCGATTTTGAACACCCTGCCTGTAAGGGCAAAAGCATTAAAACGTGCTTCGGAGTTTTACTGGACAACAATAATCGTAAAACTATAACTCTACCTCTGTTTCTGATGAAGCTTACCCATACTTGTGGGGCCTTTATCGAAAGTTAAATACGGTAATCATTGTTAAGCTAATCATATTTAACCTCTCATGTTTATACCTTTGCGCGCATTTAAGACAATCTAAAGGATAACAAGCATAACACTGTTAGAATAAACATGAGAGAAGTTATAGGAAATTCAGTAGCTTGCAATCATCATAAAGTAGGTTTCGTGGGATTGCTCGTTACACTGGGTATCGTGTTTGGCGATATCGGTACATCACCCCTCTATGTGATGAAGGCAATATTACATACAGGCGAAACCATTGACGAGAACACCATATTGGGCGCCTTGTCCTGCATCATTTGGACACTTACCCTGCAAACCACCATCAAATATGTGTGTGTGGCACTGCGTGCCGACAACAAAGGCGAGGGAGGTATCTTTGCCCTCTATGCCTTGCTGCGTCGACTCAAGAGTAAGTGGATTTACATATTGGCTATCATTGGCGCCAGCACTTTGCTGGCAGATGGCATCATAACCCCTGCCATCACGGTTACCACAGCTGTCGAAGGACTCGAAAGTATTAGTCCAGATCTGCCTGTCATTCCTATCACGCTTGCAATCATCACCATTATATTCTTCGTGCAGCGGTTTGGCACAGAGAGCATTGGCAAGTCGTTTGGCGTATTCATGCTGCTATGGTTCTTGTTATTAGGTGTGGTGGGAGTTTTTAGCATTACTTCTTATCCGTTGATACTGAAAGCTGTCAACCCATATTATGCTGTAATGTTGCTGGTTAAATCGCCACAATGGTTCTTAATACTGGGTGCCGTATTTCTCTGTACCACTGGTGCTGAGGCTCTGTACTCCGACTTGGGACATTGTGGCCGGAAGAATATTGCTGTCAGCTGGGCCTTTGTAAAGACCATGCTCATTCTTAACTATCTGGGGCAGGGAGCATGGGTGCTGAACCATGTGGACACGGCATTGTACGTGAACCCGTTCTTTTCCATCATGCCGCGCGGTATGTTGTTTTTCGCCATTATCATGGCCACAGGTGCAGCAATTGTTGCGAGTCAGGCACTTATCAGTGGCACCTTCTCCATATTGAGCGAAGCCATGAACCTGCACTTCTGGCCGCGTATGCGAATCAAGCACCCCACCCATGTAAAGGGGCAGATTTATATTCCTACGATCAACCTTGCCATGTACATCGGTGTGGTTCTTATCATTCTATTGTTTCGCGACTCCTCACACATGGAAGCTGCCTACGGACTCGCTATCACCATCACCATGCTGATGACCACCTTGCTGCTTGGCTTTTACTTGCACAGCAAGAGAGTGGCGTGGGGATTTACGCTTTTGTTTATGGGTATATACTGCACCCTCGAAGCCATCTTCCTGGTAGCCAATCTGTCGAAGTTTCTTGCAGGAGGCTGGTGTACGATGCTTATTGGCGGAATTATCTTCCTGATGATGTATGTATGGTTCAGAGCCATAAAAATACGCGGTAATTATGTCAGCTCTAAACCGCTGGTTGACTATTATCAGATTATCTCCGACATCAAAGCCGACGAAAGCATTCCCAAGTATGCGTCCAACCTTGTTTATATAAACCATGCCGAAAAGGAGGGAACTGTAGATGATAAGTTGCTCTACTCCATCATCAACAAGCAGCCTAAGCGTGCCGATCATTACTGGCTTGTCAATATGGTTTTTGTTGATACTCCAGACACGCTGGAATACAGCTGTGAAACTTTGATACCAAACACACTGTACAGCATAACGATGTACATAGGTTTCCGCATAGAACCCCGGGTGAGCCTCTATCTGAGACAGGTGGTAGAAGATCTGGTAGATAGCAAAAAGGTGGATCTGACCAGTACATACGCCTCGCTTCGCAAGAATGGAATTCCTGGTGATTTCCGATTTGTCATCATTCATCGCGTGTATTACCCAGAGAGTTCCGACAATCGCCAGCAGAATTTACTGATGAGCATCTATGCCATCATCAGCAAGATAGGTGTTGGCGAACCTAAGGCGTTGGGGCTTGACACGTCGATGGTGGTGGTAGAACGTGTGCCGCTCATCATAAACCAACGTAACCGGCGCATCAGGCGCATCTCGCAGATTGTGGAAGAATAAGAAACAAAAACGACTGACTTTAAGCGTTGAGCCTAAAATCAGTCGTTTTCGTGTTTTTAGAATATTGCTGTCCAGTGAAACGTAAACATGCGAACGGACTCAAGCGCCCAACGCTACCTCTAATGGGGAGCGACGCGTCCCGCGTCGGGGTTTTAGCAACCTCGTCACGCGGGTAAATGCAATGTTCATACACTAACGCTAAATAAAGGCTCACAGTCAGCGGTTATTACACGTCTGTCTGTGAGCCTTTGCTTTGAAATCCGACGCGGGACGCGTCGCCCCCATTAGTGCTTGCGTTTAGTGTTAGCGTTTAATAGCGTTTGGTGGTAGCACTTAGTAGTAGCGTTTGGAGTTTGAGTCCGTTTGCATGTTTGCGTTTTATGAGCTCTATTTTGGGGGTATCTCCAAAAGGTGTTGCCTCGTTGCTGGCCTTGATGTCAGCCAAGCTTGTTGTGAGCGCCTTCGGGGAAAATGACCTGTGGACGGAAGTCCTTGGCTTCGGCCGGCTCCATCTGTGCGTATGACATGATGATGACCTCGTCGCCCACCTGGAACATGCGGGCAGCCGCACCATTCAAGCAGATGCAACCCGAACCGCGCGGACCAGCTATGACGTAGGTAACCACGCGTTCGCCATTCATGTTGTTGACCACATGCACTTGCTCACCGGCTATGATGCCGCTGGCGTCCATAAGGTCTTGGTCGATGGTGATGCTGCCCATGTAGTGAAGGTTGGCCTCGGTCACGATGGCACAGTGTATTTTTGATTTCAGCAGTGTGAGCAGCATGTCTTATTCTCCTCCTTTATATTTAATGTTGTCAATCAGTCGCACGGGGCGTGCACCGCAGTAAACGGTGATGCAGCCTACAATGTATTCAGCCTCGTCCCATGAGGTCACGGGCTGCAGCGTGATGCCGTTAACAATCTCAAAGTATTCCACCTCGAGGCCATTTGTGGCATTGAGTGCGCCACACACAAGGTCGTGTGTCTCCTTAACGCTATGGCTCTTGGCAAACTCCACGCTCGTTTTCAGTGCTTGCGATATGCACACCGCAATGCGCTTTTCGCTTTCGCTCAGCAGGGCATTGCGCGAGCTCAGTGCCAGTCCGCTCTCCTCGCGCACGATGGGGCAGGGGCGAATTTCGACGGGAATTTGCAAATCCTTTACCATGGCACGAATGACAGCAATCTGCTGGAAATCCTTCTCGCCAAAGTAAGCGTGGTCGGGGCGCACCATGTAGAAGAGCTTGCTCACAATTTGGCAAACGCCATTAAAGTGGCCAGGACGGCGCGGACCCTCCATCACGGTGTCGATGGGCGGGTATGAAAAAGTGCGTGTGTCGGGTTCGGGGTAGACCTCCTCCACGGTAGGTGCAAAAACGTAGGTGGCACCTAACGACTCGAGCAACTTGCAGTCGGCATCGAGTGTGCGGGGGTAGTTTTTCAGGTCGTTCTTATCGTTGAATTGGGTAGGATTGACAAAAACGCTCACCACCGTGATGTCGTTTTCGGCAACTGCGCGTTTAACAAGTGATGCGTGTCCGGCATGCAGTGCGCCCATGGTGGGCACCAGACCAATCTTCTTACCTTCGGCCCGCGCTGTGTCGAGTGCGGCCTCAAGCTCTTTTTGTGTGTTGAAGACTTTCATTGTTGTGTTGAAATATTGTTATGGGCAAAGCGAGCCCCTTTCATTGGAGGTGCAAAATAACACATTTATTGTCAAATATGCCCTATGTTTGGCCATGAATTGTGTGATATTTAACACGTTAAGTCTTAAAACCATTGGTACATAGCGCGTTTTCCTGATTTTTTTGCTAACTTTGCACTTGTAGACTTAGTGTGCCAATACAAATTAAGCTCCACAAGAGGCAAAGAGGCAAGTTGCATGGCAGCTTGCGCAGCTTTATCAAACTAAACGGGCGCGTGTTGGCAGTTAGATATAAAACGAAGTTATAATGAAGTCAAAGAAAGTATTGTTCATTACACAAGAGATGACACCCTATGTGCCCGAGAGCCTTGTGGCTCTTGATGGTCGCAAAATGCCGCAGGCCCTGCAGGAGTTGGGCTGCGAAATCCGCACGTTCATGCCCCGGTGGGGTATTATCAACGAGCGTCGCAACCAGTTGCACGAGGTTATCCGCTTGTCGGGCATGAACATTATCATCGATGACACGGACCACCCGCTCATTATCAAGGTGGCTTCAATACAGGCTGCCCGCATGCAGGTGTATTTCATCGACAACGACGACTATTTTCACAAGCGTGCCATGTTTGCCGACGAGAGCGGCAAGGAATATGACGACAACATAGAGCGTGCCATATTCTATGCACGTGGCGTGCTCGAAACGGTTAAGAAGTTGCGTTGGTGTCCTGATGTGATTTATTGCCAGGGCTGGATGTCGGCAGTCGTTCCGTTCTATATTAAAACGGCTTATCGCGAAGAACCGCCTTTTGCTGCTGCAAAGGTTGTCAGCTCGTTGTATGGCGAGATGCCCGATGCCACGCAGACAGAGCGCTTTGCCGAGTGCTTGGAGTTTCGTGATGCCACACCTGATGCCATCAAGCAGGCTGGTGTCGACCTTACATTGCCCGATAGCTTAGGACGTTTGGCTGTAGCTTTCAGCGATGGCGTGATAGAGGGCGAGGCCGGAAAGCAAGACGAATTGTTGGCTTATGCCAAGAGCTTGAATGTGCCGACACTTGCCATGCCCGCCGACGATGAGAAGGCCGCTGCCTACAAGGCTTTTATTGACCAAATAGCAGGTGGTGAGGAAGCGTAAGCAGCTTGCCGGTGTTTGGCTTTAGCCGGGGAGGGCATTTGCTTTGCGCAGAGTGAAGGTTGCTGCTCCGTGGTACGCTCACACAAATACTACACGATTTTTTGTATAATACATAGCATATAGGCCCATGTACGTTAAGGCACACAGATAATGTCATTGCTGAAACACACATGGGCTTTATTTTTGATAGCTTGGCGCAAACAATGACGCAGCAAGATGCTGTAGCATGGCCTTTGATGCCAACGAAACATGGTTTTATTTTATGAAGAATATCACTTTGTCAATGCTGTTGGGCGCTTTCGCTTTGATTGCGTGTGATGATGATACTGCAATGGTGGGGTACGACGTGATACCCAAGAAAGATGAGGTTTCGGCCATCGACTCGGTGTTTACAGTCAGTTCGCGCACCATTAAGGTAGATTCGGTGTTGTCCAACACAAGCACTTGCTACTTGGGCAGTATTGTCGACCCCGACATGCACATCAAAACCACTTCGGGTTTTTTGGCACAATTCTATCTGCCTGCCAACTTCAAGCTGCCTGCAGAGAGCAAGCTCGCACTGTCGCCGATAAAGGCAGACTCGTGTGACCTGCGCTTGTACATAGACAGCTATTATGGCGACTCACTCACTACAATGAAACTGCACGTGCAGGAACTTGAGGGGGGCGACAAGGCTTTGAACGACAATACAAATTACTATACCGACCTTCGTGCAGACGACTACATCAAGCAAGGTGGGGTGAGCAAGACCATCAGCTATGCGGTGAAGGACTTGACACGTCCCGACAACGAAACGAACGGTAAGACATATTACAGGCAGATTGTGGTGAAATTGCCAGAGGATTTTGGCACCAAAATCATGCGCAGTTATTATGCCGACCCAAACAGCCCGAATTTCAAGAGCTCGTATGACTTTATACGTAATGTGTGTGCCGGTTTCAGCTTTAAGAGCGCGGGCGGTACGGACGTGTTGTTGAAAACGGCCAAAATGTCGCTCAATGTATACTTTAGCTATCATAGCAAAACGACTGCTGGTGCCGACACCATTGTGGGCGGAGCCGTGTCGTTTGGTGGTACTGAGGAGGTGCTGCAGACAACGTATGTTGACAATACCTATCCGGGCAGTGTCAGCAATGAGACGTTGGCCGGGCAGCCTTGCACTTATCTCAAGTCGCCCGCGGGCTATTTTACCGAAATGACAATACCCGTAGACGATGTGGTAGATGGCAAGAACAAGAATGGCGAGCACTATAACGACAGCATCAATTCGGCTCAAATCATCATTCGCCGCAAAACCAACGAGCATGCTGAGGGGGCATTTGCCATGCCGGTGCCGCAGCAAATATTGTTGTTGCGCAAGGCTGATATGACTTCATTCTTTGAAAGAAACAAGTTGCCCGACAGCAAGTTGAACTACTTGAGCAGCCAGACAACTGAGGCCAAGAATTATTATGCTTTCAACAACATTGCTCCGCTTGTAACGTATATGAAGGTTATGCGCGACAAGGCTGCTGGTGTGTTGCGCACCGATGATGCAGCCACACGCCGTAGCAAGTATGCCGCATGGGAGGCGTCGGACAAGTATGATGCAGATTGGAACAAGGTGGTGTTGATACCTGTTGATGCCGTTTATACCCAAACTACCAGCCCAACGGGCACAGCCGTATCGGTGTTGCGCAGCGTAAAAGCCCAGCTCGGTTTGACCTCGGTGCAGCTTGAGGGTGGAGCTGATGAAGAAAACCCGGTGAAGATACAAATTATTTATAGCAGATATAACAAATAAGATATTATAGAAACGTATATATGAAAGTAATGCTCTTTGCAGCAGGACTTGGTACACGGTTGCGCCCGCTTACTGACACCATGCCAAAGGCCATGGTACCGGTGGCGGGCCGTCCGCTTATAGACATTGTTCTGAGGCATTTGATAGCGCAAGGTGCTACCGAGGTGGTGGTGAATGTGCACCACTTTGCACAACAAATTGTTGACTTTGTGACGCAACACGAGTGGCCTGTGCCAGTGCGTATATCTGACGAAACTGACGAACTGCTTAACACGGGTGGCGGATTGCGTCATGCTGCACCATTGTTTGCACAAGATGGTGCGCCTATCCTTATTCATAATGTCGACATATTGAGCAATGCGCCGATAGCTGCCTTTTACAAGCAGAACTTGCAGGCTGATGCCACGCTGATGGTGAGCCAGCGCGATACGCAGCGCTATTTGCTGTTTGACGGCGACATGCGCTTGCGTGGGTGGACAAACATTGCTACTGGAGAGGTAAAGAGCCCGTTTGACCACATTGAAGTGGACAAACTGCAGCGTTATGCCTTTTCGGGCATTCACATGTTCTCGCCGCGTTTGTTTGATTTGATGGCGGGGCGGCCTGCGGCATTCCCCATCATGGATTTTTATTTGGAGGCGTGTGCCAAGGCTGATATTCGCGGATATGTGCAGCCTGATTTGCATCTGCTCGATGTGGGTAAGCTTAATACCCTGCATGAGGCCGAAAGCTTTGTACGCGAACTCGGGTTGTAACACTTAATTGCAAGAATAGTATTTAGTAATGGGACGTAACAAATATGCGCAGAGCGAAATAAACGACATACGCCGCCTGCTGCACTTGAAGAATAAGGCCAACCGCTTTGGGCAGAAACAGATACGCCACGAATTGCGTACAAAATATGAGTTCAACATATCGGACTTTAACGAGCCTGGCAAGGCTTTTGGTCCTGAAGAACTTGACGAGGCCATAAAACGCCGTGCTATTGTGATACTTGATGATGCCACCATAGCTGACATGCTGGCCAAACGGGCGCGTGACCGCGAACGTGATGCGGCAGAACAGGTGGCCGAACAGCCCTCGGCAGCACCAGGTGCAGATTGGCAAGAGGCCATGAAGCAGTGGGAGGCATGGGAACAGTCTGAAAAGGAAAAGTAGCTGGGGCTTGGAGGCGCGTCATGCGTTTGCACAACTCTCTGGTGCGCTTATGGGCGCGGATATATAATAAACGAGCAAACCGCTTGCAGAATTGCTGCAAGCGGTTTGCTCGTTTGGCTTGTGCGTGTATATCGCGCGTCAGCCTTGTGTGGCTTTGTCCTCTTCCCACTTTCGCAGTACGGCATCGCGCATTTGGTAGATGTGGTGTATTTGTGCGGCATAGGTGGGGTTGTCCTTATGCTTGGCCACGATGTCGTAGTAGAGTGTGACGGTGTGTTTGAGGTCGGCAATGTAGGTGGCTTTGTCGATATGGATAGATTGGGGCAACTTGTCAAAGTGCTCCTTAAACCAGTTGACAACTTCGGCCAGTTCTTCGTCGGTATAATGCTTTTTGTATTCCATGTTGGGTACAAATATAAAAGTCGACAAACAGAGTGGGTTACCCCTCTGTTTGCCGACAGAAATATAATGTGGATGTTATTTGTGCAAGATTAGTCCTCTTCATTGCGTGCCTTCAAGGCCTCGGCAATTTTGCCTTCAAGCTCTTCGGATAGTTCGGGATTGTCCTTGATAATCTTTTTCACCGCATCGCGTCCCTGGCCTAAGCGGCTCTCGCCATAGCTGAACCATGAACCGCTCTTCTTGATAATGCCCAATTCTACACCGAGGTCGACAATCTCGCCCACGTGTGAGATGCCCTCGCCAAATGTGATTTCAAATTCGGCCTTGCGGAAGGGGGGGGCTACCTTGTTCTTGACAATTTTGACGCGAACCTGGTTGCCAATCGGTGTGTCACCGTCCTTAAGGGTTGTTACGCGGCGAATGTCGAGGCGCACCGATGCGTAGAACTTCAGTGCGTTACCACCGGTGGTAGTTTCGGGATTGCCGAACATGACGCCAATCTTTTCACGCAACTGGTTGATGAAGATGCAGGTGGTGTTGGTTTTGCTGATGGTAGAGGTGAGCTTGCGCAAGGCCTGGCTCATCAAGCGTGCCTGCAGGCCCACTTTGTTGTCGCCCATGTCGCCTTCGATTTCGGCTTTTGGGGTGAGTGCTGCCACAGAGTCGATGACGATGATGTCGATGGCAGATGAGCGGATAAGCTGGTCGGCAATTTCGAGTGCCTGCTCGCCATTGTCGGGTTGCGAAATAAGCAATTCGTCAACGTCGACGCCCAATTTCTTGGCATAGAAACGGTCGAATGCATGTTCTGCATCAATAAAGGCTGCTATGCCGCCACGCTTTTGTGCCTCGGCAATGGCATGAATGGCCAAAGTGGTTTTACCTGACGACTCGGGGCCGTATATTTCGATGATGCGCCCTTTGGGGTAGCCTCCTACGCCTAAAGCGGCATTAAGGGCCAAACTGCCTGTGGGGATAACTTCAACGTCCTCAATTTGTTCGTCGCCAAGTTTCATGACAGAGCCACGACCGAAGTCCTTCTCTATTTTTGACATGGCGGCTTGTAGCGCCTTGAGCTTTTCGCTCATGGGGGTAGTATTTTCTTCTGATGTTTTTGCCATTATGTGTAGTGTGTGTTATTGTAGTTGCAAACTTACTCAAATTTGATGGAATAACCTACATAAAACTTGAGAAATGGTCTGCACTGTGTCATTGATTGTATGTTTGCGGCACCTGTTTAGTTAGCTTGTCGGGCCATTTTGATTTCTAATACTCCACCTCTGAGCAGTTGTGTGTGGGTGAGGTATTGGTTGTTCTTTAGAGGCTGGTGCATGAGTTTGGCCTGGGCAATGTACAGGTTCTGCCTGTTGTTATTTTTTGTGTGAAGTATGAGGCGACGGCCGCGTGGCAGATGCAGTGTGACAACGTTAAAGAGCGGGCGTACTAATTTGTAGCCGTCCTGCCCGTTGTCGTTGTGTGGCACCAGGCCCATGGCGTTGAACACGAACCATGCGGCTTGTGTGTCAGACAAATTGCCGCTTTGTCCGGTGAACAATGATTGGGCATATTGCCTTAGCAGCGAATCGGTAAGCACGGCGTTGTCGTCGGTTTTCGTTGCGTCACAGTTGTAGAGTGGGGCAATGGCATTAAGCAATTCTGTGGCATTGGCAGCCTTTCGGCAGTTGGCGTTGTGCATGAGTTGCGAAAGTGCTGCGGCAAAGGCGGCTTGCATCTGTGCATCGCGTGTAGATATTTCGATGTAGCGTACGGGCAAGGTGCTGGCGGCTGTCATGCTGCTATTGGACTGTGCCGGCTTTGACGTGGCTGCAGTGGTGGGGTACTTGGTTGTGCGGCTTGCCTGTGTTTGCCGTTGTGCCGTTAAGGGCTGTCCATTGGTGGACAGTTGCGGCTGCGCTTTGCGTTGGTCGTTGAAGTGGTATTTGGCGAGTGGTTTGCCTATTGCGGCATAGGCGCCATCGGTGCTGACGGCCGACACGGCCGATTGTACGGTAAGTTCTTCGCCAGGCTTGAGGTCGAACACAAAGGCGGCTTTGCAGCGCTGTTCGCGTTGCCCGTTTTCGGTGCGCACGACTTCGCGGCGTACATTCCACTTGTTGAAGGGGTGTGAGAAGTGGGCCACGTAGTAAAGTGCGGGGGCATTGCTGCTGTTGAGGGTGCTGCGCTTGTAGGCTCGTATGGTGCGTTTGTCAATAAAAACGATGTCCATGTCCTCATTGGCGGCACCTGTCATGGCATTGTCAATGTCTACGAGAAAGCCTTTTTCGGCCGTTGTGTCGGGATAGGCGTAACGCTGCACGCAATAGGCGGGCATGGCAGCGATGTTGGCAGTAATGTCGTAGCGTGTATAGCGTAATTGGTAATTTTGGGGGGCACGCTCCTCAAATATGTACCCCGATGCGTATGCTGTGAACTGTGTGCTGTCTTTTTCGCCTACATATACCAGTAAGGGGTCGCCCACAAATGGCATTTGCAAAAAGCCATTGTCGGCTGTTTGTTGCGATGCTGATTGCATAAACCCGCTTATGAAATTGTCATTGTAGGGCATGTACGGACTGTTGTTGGCGTGAAAATGTGTGATGGGAGTGAGGCATTGTGCCTTCGCTCCCATTACAATAATCAAACCGCCAACAACCAATGTTGTCAGTTTGTATAGTTTCATAATTCGTGTTTATTCGGGCTTGCGTCCAGTACCATTTTTGGGTGGTCGTTTTTGGGCAGCAGGTCTGTTGTCGGATTTGCCATGTGGCTTGCTGCTTTGTGCTTGCCGTTTGTCGTTGCGGCGATGGTTGTTACGTCCTTTGCCTTGGGCCTCTTCGCCTCCTCTTTTGTCATGGCTGTTGCGCTGTTCTCTGCTGCCACCGTTGCGTCCTCTGCCGTTGCCATTTCCACCGTTTCTTCCGCCACGTCCGTGTTGGGGCTCGGTTTGTGGTGGGCGTACGCCCTCAGGCAGTTCGGCACGCGGTATCTTAATTTTGAGTGTGCGCTCGATGTTCGACAGTGCATACAAGTCCTTTTCGCCAATCAGCGTGATGGCACTGCCTTCGCGTCCGGCGCGTGCGGTGCGGCCAATGCGGTGTACGTAGTCCTCGGCATCGTGTGGCGCATCGTAGTTGATGACCATGGTAATGTCGTCAATGTCGATGCCTCGTGCCACAATGTCGGTGGCCACGAGCAAGTCCACTTTGTGTGCACGGAACAAATTCATGACTTCATCGCGCTCGGCCTGTGCCAAATCGGAGTGCATGGCGCGCGCATTCAGCCCGCTGCGCTTCAGCACAATGGCCAGTTCTTTTACCTTCTGCTTTGACGAGCAGAACAAAATCACGCGTTGGGGGGGTTGCTCCTTAAATATCTTTTTCAGTATGATGGCCTTGTCGCTCTCGTGACAAATGTAGAGGCTTTGCTTGATGTTTTCGGCAGGTTTTGACACTGCAATTTCAACCTCGACGGGGTTGTGCATCACGGTTCGTGCCAGTTCGGCAATTTTAGGTGGCATGGTGGCCGAGAACAAAATTGTTTGACGCTGTTCGGGCATTTGTTTTACAATAGACAGAATGTCCTCGGCAAATCCCATGTCGAGCATACGGTCGGCCTCGTCGAGCACCAGGTGTGTGGTGCGGCTCAAGTCGAGTGTGCCAAGTTGCAGGTGGGTAATGAGACGGCCCGGTGTGGCGAGCACAATGTCGGCTCCAGCCTGCAGCGAACGGCGCTCTTGTTCATAGCGTATGCCATCGTTGCCACCATATACGGCTACGGCATTAACTCCTGTGTAGTAGGCAAAGCCCTGAAGTGCTTGGTCTATTTGGCGTGCCAACTCGCGCGTTGGGGCAATGACCAGGCAGTTTACGGCGTCGGCGGGGTGGGGGTCGCGCTCAAGCAAAGTGAGCAGCGGCAGCAGGTAGGCTGCCGTCTTGCCCGTACCCGTTTGGGCCACGCCAAGCACATCGTGGTGCTCAAGAATGGGAGGTATGCATTGTGCTTGTACTGGCGTGCACTTTTCAAACCGCATGTCGTAGAGTGCGTCGAGCACGTTGTCTGAAAGGTCAAGGTCTTCAAAGTACACCTCGGGTGCCTTTTCAGTATCTTTATTGTCGATGCTTTCGTTTGTGGTATTGTCTTTTTCCTTTATGTTGTCCATACGTGTGTGAATGTTTCTTGTAAATTAGCGGTGGTAATGGCCTTTGTCCTTGACCAATTCCTTTTCATACGCAGCGCTGGGGGGGTTATTGTGGTGTGCGATAATATAGTATCAGTGCGATGACTGCAAATATCATATTGGGCAGCCAAACGGCAATCCATGCTTCAAGTCCGGCATTGGTGGCAAATGATGCCGAAATTGTTTGGAAGAGAATGTAGGCAAAACTCAGTGCCAGTCCGGCGCCAAGGCTGATGCCCATACCGCCTTTGCGTTTTTGACTTGACATGCACACACCTATCAGCGTCAGTATAAATGCCGCAAAAGGCATGGCATACCGCTTGTAATATTCAACCTCGAACTTGCTGATGTTGGCCACACCGCGCAACTTTTGCCGGTTGATAAATTCTTTCAAGTCGGGCAGGGTGAGTGTTTGCTCCTGGTCGCGCACGTAAAAGAAGTCCTTAGGCTCCATGATGATGGTTGTGTCAATTTTGTCGCCCCGCTCAAGCACCTCGCGCATGCCCTTGAGGGTGCGTGTTTCGTACATGCGCAGTGTCCACGAGTAACGATGGTCTGACAGGGTGTCGTACTGTATGGTCTGGGCTGTAAGGTGTGACACGAGTTTCTTTTCGACAAATTTGTCGAGCGAAAATCCATAACCGCTTTTGCTCACATTGTCGAAGTGAGTAATGTATGCCACAACTCCCGTGTCAACTTGCATCTGCACATTGTCGACGGAGGTGATGTCGGTTTTCTTCTTGATGTATCGATTTTGGAAATTGACGCGCGCCACGTTGCTCTTGGGTATGACGTATGCGCCAAGCATGAAGGTAGTGGCGGCTATGAGTGCGGCTGTAACCATGTAGGGGCGCAGCAGGCGTTTGAAACTCATGCCTGTGCTCTTCATGGCAATGATTTCGCTTTTGTCGGCCAGCTTTGATGTGAAGAAAATGACGGCAATAAACACAAACAGCGGGCTGAACATATTGGCAAAATACGGCACAAAATTGCTGTAGTATTGCGCTATGCGTAAGGCTGAGGCATGACTTTGTGTGAGTTTGTCAATATTCTCGTTGATGTCGAACACCACAGCAATTACAATAATGATAGCTATCAAGAAAATGTATGTGGTGATGAACTTGCCAATAATGTAGCGGTCGATACGTCCGATGAGCGGTTTGCGTCCCTTGCCGGGGTTGGCCAGATGGCTGTCCACACACGCCTCATGCTGCCCGTCAGCGTGTTGGTCACGAACAGGCAGCATGAGGTATGATTTGAATTTAGTAAGCAAGTTTTTCAGCATGGCGTTTTACAGTTTACGTCCAAGCTTTTCAACCATGTCGCGTTTCCATGGTCCGAAGTTGTTTGCCATAATTTGTTTGCGTGCTTCGCGCACCAGCCACAGGTAGAATGCCAGATTGTGGATAGAGGCAATTTGCATGGCCAGCAATTCCTTGGCTTTGAACAGGTGGTGCAGGTAGGCTTTGGTGTATTGCACATCGGCAAAACAATGCGCCATGGGGTCGATAGGCTCAAAGCAGTCAGCCCATTTGGCATTGCGCATATTGATAATGCCCTCAGCGGTGAACAGGCAAGCGTTGCGCCCATTGCGCGTTGGCATGACGCAGTCAAACATGTCCACACCGCGCTCAATGGCTTCGAGTATGTTGATGGGGGTGCCCACGCCCATGAGGTAGCGCGGTCGGTCGGTAGGCAGAATGTCGTTCACCACCTCAATCATTTCATACATCATTTCGGCAGGTTCGCCTACAGCCAGTCCGCCGATGGCATATCCCTCAGCCCCGAAGTCGCTCATGAAACGGGCGCTCTCCTGACGCAAATCTTTATAAACGCAACCTTGTACAATGGGGAACAAGGCCTGCTTGTAGCCGTATTTGGGTTCTGTTTTGTTAAAGCGTTTCCAACAGCGCTTCATCCACCCATGTGTAAGGTCAAGGCTCTTGCGCGCATAGCTGTAATCGGCTGTGCCCGGCGGACATTCGTCGAAAGCCATCATGATGTCGGCACCAATGGTACGTTCAATGTCCATCACCCTTTCGGGAGAGAAGAAGTGCTTGCTGCCATCAATGTGTGAGCGGAACTCGCAACCCTCCTCGCTCAACTTGCGAATGCCAGAAAGCGAGAATACTTGAAAGCCGCCACTATCGGTCAGCATGGGGCGGTCAAAGCCGTTGAATTTGTGCAGACCGCCTGCCCGCTCGAGTATGTCAAGCCCCGGACGCAGGTATAGGTGGTAGGTGTTGCCCAATATGATTTCGGCATTGATGTCGTCTTTCAGCTCGCGCAGATGCACCCCCTTCACACTGCCCACGGTGCCCACAGGCATGAATATGGGAGTGTGAATTTGGCCATGGTCGGTTGTGATAAGGCCGGCACGTGCGGCGCCATCGGTATGTAGCAGTTGGTAGTCCATGTTGTGTGTTACTTCTCTTTCAACAATCTCACAGCCACTTTGTTGTCTGTGGCCTGTTTGTGTGCATCGCTATTGTCAGCACTGTCATCTTCAACCGTCAGGTCGATGGCGTGTTCAACTTTCTCGTCAAGCAGTGCAAAGCGCAGCACGTCTTGTACATTTTCAACAAAGTGGAACGACAAGCCTTCGATGTATCGGGCGTTAATGTCCTCTATGTCTTTGCGGTTATCTTCTGAAATCATGATATCGGTAATGCCAGCTCGTTTGGCAGCCAATATCTTCTCCTTAATGCCACCGACAGGCAGCACGCGTCCGCGCAGTGTAATTTCGCCAGTCATGGCAATGTGATCGCGCACACGTCGTTGCGTAAGGGCAGAGGCTATTGAGGTGGCAATGGTGATGCCTGCCGATGGGCCATCTTTGGGCGTAGCCCCTTCGGGCACGTGAATATGAATGCCCCAATGGTCGAACACACGATAGTCTATGTTTAACGTGTCGGCATGCGATTTGATATATTCCAAAGCCAGTACGGCACTCTCTTTCATCACGTCGCCCAAGTTACCTGTAAGCGTCAGTTTCGGTCCCTTGCTGCGGCTCACACTCGTCTCGATAAACAGAATTTCGCCGCCTACAGCAGTCCACGCCAGTCCGGTAACCACGCCAGCATATTTGTTGCCCTGGTATTTGTCTCGGTTGAACAGCGGTTTGCCAAGCAGTGCCTCTATGTCGGCAGGCTTGATGCTGCGGTCGGCAAAAGGCATCTTGCCGTCTTCGCTCTTTGAGGTGAGGAATGCCACTTTGCGGAAAATCTTGTCCACCTGCTTTTCGAGCTGTCGCACACCGCTCTCGCGTGTGTATTTCTCAATGATGTACTCAATGGCTGCCGGCGTGAATTTGAGTTTCGCACCGTCTCCAAAGTCGAATACCTTTTGCTCTTTGGGTATGAGGTGGCGACGTGCAATTTCTTTCTTCTCCTCGGTCAGATAGCCTTCCACCTCTATCACCTCCATGCGGTCAAGCAGTGGTTGCGGTATGGTTTGCAAGGTGTTGGCCGTGGCAATGAAGAAAATCTTTGACAGGTCGTAGTCCACGTCCAGATAGTTGTCGTGGAAGGCATTGTTCTGTTCGGGGTCGAGCACTTCGAGCAATGCGCTGTGCGGGTCGCCGTTATAGTTGTTTTCAGACACTTTGTCTATCTCGTCGAGCACAAAAAGCGGGTTGCTTGATTCCGCCTTCATGATACCCTTGACAATGCGTCCGGGCATGGCACCGATGTAGGTACGGCGGTGACCGCGAATTTCAGCCTCGTCGTGCACACCGCCAAGCGATATGCGCACATATTTGCGTCCGAGAGCCTCGGCTATGCTGCGTCCGAGTGAGGTTTTGCCAACTCCCGGAGGGCCTACAAGGCACAATATGGGGGCTTTCTCGGCCTTTCGGTAGCGAAGCGTGGCAAGGTGTTCCAGTATGCGCTCTTTAACCTTCTCCATGCCATAGTGGTCACGTTCGAGCACATGTTCGGCATTTTTGATGCTCAGATTGTCCTCAGTGTTGATGCCCCATGGCAGTGCCACAAGCGTTTGCAAGTAGTTGAGCTGCACATTGTAGTCGGGTGACTGCTGGTTGAGGCGCTTGAGTTTTTCAACCTCGCGTTTGAACAGTTCCTTTACTTTGTCGGGGAAAGTCAGTTTCTCGGCCTTGCGTTCAATCTCGGCCACATCACCATTGCCATCCTCACCAAGTTCAGTTTGTATGTTCTTGATTTGCTGGTGAAGGAAGTATTCGCGTTGCTGCTGGTCAAGCTCCTCACGTGTTTGGTTTTGAATATCATGCTTTATTTGTGCAAACTGGCATTCGCGGTTAAGCATTTGCAGCAGTTTGAAAGCACGCTCGCGCATGTCGTGCAGTTGAAACAGAGTGTAACGGTCCTCCTGCGACAGTTGCATGTTCGAACAAATAAAGTTTACCAAAAATGCAGGGTGGCTGATGTTGCGCACGGCAAAGGCCGCCTCTTCAGAGCGCATGCCCTCGTTCAGCTTCAAAAAGCGGATAACGGCATCGCGGCAAGCATCGGCCAACACGGCAAACTCCTTGTCGTCCTTGTTGTAGGTAACTTCGGGTATAGACGAAACCTCCACACGCATGGTGGGCTTGCGCCGCTTGATATGCTCAAGCTTTATGGCTCCGTAAGTCTGCAGTATGGCCATGCTGTTGCCGTTGGGCAGATCGATCATGCGCATGACGCGGGCCACAACCCCTTCGTCAAAGAGGTCTTTGCGGTCGGGATCTTCCACATCGCCATTCTTTTGTGCCAACACGGCTATGATGGCGCCTTTTTTCAGTGATTGGCTCACCACTTTCAAACTCATCGGACGTCCGATGGTGACAGAACCCACCACGCCGGGAAACAACATCATGTTACGCAGGGCAAGTGCAGGCAGGGTGTCTTCGTGTTGGGTTTGAAGCAGAGCATTCATGTCGCCGTCAAAGTCGGCAACAAGTGAAAAGGCTGTTTGTGGATTATCGTCTCGTATGTTCATGTTTAGTATATATTCAGAATATGGAACGTGCAAAATTACTAAAAATCAGTGTATTCGCAAAATGTGCGTGCCCTACTTTGCGCTAATTAAGGCAAATGTCGTACTTTTGTGGCGCAATAATCAGAAGCGTGCCGGAGCATGCAACTTGAAGTATCACACGCAATATATATAGGCAAAGCAATGAGTTTCAGTTTCAAACAGTTTCATATAGACGACGCGCACTGCGCCATGAAGGTGGGCACGGACGGCGTATTGCTCGGCGCATGGGCCAATGTGTGTGAGGCTGATCGCATACTTGATGTTGGGTGCGGCTGTGGTTTGATAGCCTTAATGGCAGCTCAGCGCAACAGGGCTGCACAGGTTGTTGGCGTAGAGCTTGACGCGGCAGCGGCCGCTGATGCCTTGGCCAATGTGCAGCATTCCCCTTTCGCGTCAAATGTCGAAATCGTCTGTGCCGACGTTCTGCAATATGCAGCAGATTGTGGCTTGGCGTTCGACAGCATATTGAGCAACCCGCCTTATCATGAAGAATCGTTGCTGCCGCCCGCGTCGCAGCGGGCCAAAGCGCGCCACACACAGGGTGGGGGACTGACTTTTGCTGCCTTGTTGCGAGTTGTTGAGCATTTGTTGAACCCCGCTAACCCAAAGGCCACTTTTTCGGCCATACTGCCCATGTCGGCTGTTGCGGGGTTTGTAGCAATGGCTGCTGTACACGGGTTGCAATTAACGCGCCGAACCGATGTGGTCACCCGCAAGGGCAGACCTTGTAAACGGGTGTTGCTTGAGTTCTGTCGCACTCCCCAATCACTTGTGCATACAACGCTCAGCCTTGTGGGTGATGATGGAGCAAGGGCCGAAGCGTATGCCGATTTGTGCAAGGACTTCTATCTGTGATATATTATCTCCCGGGACAAACTACTATAACCCGTTGGCGGAATTTCAGGTTAACTTGTCAACTTGTTTGCTAATTCCGCCAACGCGTAACTATACTATATATTTATAAGAAGAACACTATTTACTTTTTGTTATGCGATAAAGCGTTTCACCTTATTTGGGTATTGCAGGGTGAGCGCTTTATCTGTTATTTTGCAGCCGTAAACAATGCACATTACAAACCATCAAACAACACATCTATCGTATGACTGGAATTTTTTACGGCAGCACAACTGGCTGCACCGAAAATGTGGCTAATGCCATTGCACAACAACTTGGAGTTGAGGCTAAGGATATATATAATGTGGGCACAACAGATGCCAACAAAGCTTTGGACTATGACACATTGCTCTTGGGGTCTTCAACCTGGGGCTGCGGCGATTTGCAGGACGACTGGTACGACTTTCTCGATACGCTCTCATCGCTCGACCTCACGGGCAAGCGCGTCGGCATATTCGGTTGTGGCGACAGCGATTCTTATTCCGACACCTTCTGCGGCGCCATTGCACAAATTTATGACGGGCTGCAGAACACTGGTTGCACCTTTATAGGCGCTTTCGAACCTACCGGTTATAATGTAACCGATTCAGACGTCTGTCGTGACGGCAAATTTGTAGGACTGGCCATTGACGAGGGTGATGACGAGGGCAAAAATCAAGCGCGCATCGAAGCCTGGTGCAGCTTGGTAAAGTAAGGTCAAGTAGCTATCCCCCCGATAGTAAAATTAGTTAGCAAGTTGACGGGGTGGGGCAGCAAGTAGTATATTGAGCTAAAACACGTATGTCTTGTTCTCTGCAATTTGAGGTGAATAAAGCATATTTGCTTGTTACCCCGTTAACTTGTCAACTTGTCACCCCGTCAACTGATTGTATAAAATATAATTTTGAATACCCACTTATATTATGTCCTCTGAAGATTTTTCACGTTTTGACTCACTCAAACTATTCATGCACCAAATATACGAATACCGCAAAGGTGTGAGGCCGCTCGTACTGTGCACCATGTGCAATGACTGCGCGCAAATTATGTGCAAACGCCTTGACGAGCAGGGCATATCTTATATTGAGCAACCCGTGTCAAGTAACAAGGTGAATTTGTATTTTGGCAAAAAGGCTTGCCTCGATGTGGTGCGCACATTCGTACACAAACCAATGCATGTATTAACTCCAGCCGAAGACTTTATGTTAGGGGCCATGCTCGGGTATGACATCACGGCGCAGTGCGAACGCTTCTGCAAACGAAATGAAGCTATATGCGGTCAGACGTATAACGCCCGCCATCAGTCTTATGCGGTAGTTTGAATATCTCTTTTTGCTCATTTCGTCGCAAAAAACTGCCTTTTTGTCATTTTATGATTGTAAAATGCCGCAAAATAAAAAATTATTCGTACTTTTACCATCGAAATTCAAAAGGGCTGCTCCAAACGGCCGCAAATTGAGCAAAAACTAAGACAAACCAACGCATATTTATGAACGCTTTAGAAACTGTTGAACGCCTTAAACAGCGTTTTCCAAACGAACCTGAGTACATTCAAGCCGTGAGCCAGGTGCTCGGCACAATCGAGGATGAATACAACCGTCACCCCGAATTTGAGCAGGCTAATCTTATCGATCGCCTCTGCATTCCCGATCGTATTATCTCGTTCCGTGTGACTTGGGTTGACGACAAGGGCAAGGTACAAACTAATATGGGTTATCGTGTGCAGCACAACAATGCCATCGGTCCGTACAAGGGCGGCATACGTTTCCACGCAAGTGTTACACCATCTGTTTTGAAATTCCTCGCCTTCGAGCAGACGTTCAAAAATGCACTCACTACATTGCCTATGGGCGGTGCTAAGGGTGGTTCAGACTTCAATCCGCATGGCAAGAGCGATGCTGAGGTAATGCGTTTCTGCCAGGCGTTCATGAACGAACTTTACCGTCATATCGGTCCCGACGAGGACGTTCCTGCCGGCGATATAGGCGTAGGTGGCCGCGAAGTAGGCTATATGTTCGGACAGTATAAAAAGTTGACGCATCAGTTTGTAGGTGTACTCACTGGCAAGGGTCTCCAGTTCGGCGGTTCGCTTATCCGTCCCGAAGCTACTGGCTATGGCAATGTTTACTTCCTCGAGAGCATGCTTCAAACCAGAGGCATTGAATTAAAGGGCAAGCGTGTACTTGTAAGTGGCTCGGGCAACGTGGCACAGTACACTGTCGAAAAACTCATCGAACTCGGTGCAGTGCCTGTAACACTTTCCGATTCAGATGGTTATATCTATGATCCGGACGGTATCGATGCTGACAAACTCGCTTTCGTTATGGAACTCAAAAACGAAAAGCGTGGTCGTATAAAGGAATATGCTGAAAAGTATGGCGTGAAGTACGTGGCAGGTGCACGTCCTTGGGGCGAGAAGGCTGACATTGCATTGCCTTCTGCTACACAGGACGAAATTGAAGAAGCCGATGCACGTTCACTCGTGGCCAATGGCGTAATTGCTGTCAGCGAAGGTGCCAACATGCCTTCAACTCCCGAGGCCATTGAAATATTCCAGCAGGCCAAATTGCTCTATGCTCCGGGCAAGGCTGCCAATGCTGGCGGTGTAGCTGTGTCTGGTCTTGAAATGAGCCAGAATTCAGAACGCTTGAGCTGGACGCGTGAGCAGGTTGACGAGCGTTTGAAGATGATCATGAGCGACATTCATCAAAACTGCGTGAAGTATGGCACACAGCCTGATGGCTATATCAACTATGTACGTGGTGCCAATGTAGCTGGTTTCCTCAAGGTGGCTAAAGCCATGATGGCTCAAGGTATCGTCTAAATAACTTGCTGCATTCGCATTGGTTATTGCGGCATGCTCAATATGACATTCAATCCTCATTGAAGGTGTAACACGCACTTTCAATGGGGATTTCTTTTATTATCCACATTTGTCCTCGCGCGCACGCGCGCGTCAGCAGATTTATGCAAAATTATCTGCATTCTGCACTTTTCGCTATAACTATCTGAAAATCAACTACTTAAGAGTGTAGACACTACCTACACACTTGTCTACACTACCTGCACACTTGTCTGCACAACCTGCACACTTGTCTGCACAACCTACACACTTGTCTACACTACCTGCACTACCTACACTACTTGCACTGCCTGCACTACCTACACAATTCCACTTATGTCATGCCCCGTGCATTCCGTCACGTGCACAAGCCAATCCGCCATAGCCACTCCGTACATTCACTCGGAGCAACTTATCGGCCGTCCTCCCGTTTCCCAACCGTCCCCGTCACACAACAAATTCTGCATACCCCCAATTCCCTTGTGATAGCACAGTGTAGGCAAAGTGTAAGCATACATACACTCTGCAACTATCTGATAATCAACACGAAACACCCCGTTAGTGTAGAGTGACGACAAATACACTGCAAAATGCCGGACGCGCGTGCGCGCGTATACGCATACACGTATATGTATGATTGTCTTGTGGTCCAGCCCCCTCGGCGCCAGCCCTTATGTCCCTTCCGGCCACGCGGACGTCAGTCCGTGGCCGCAGCCGCGCAGCGGCCTTATGTCCTTCTGTCCTTCTGTTCTTCTGTTTCCCGCGTTAGCGGCTTCCGAGCCCCACTACGGCGTCAGCCCTTATGTCTCTTGAGGCCACCCGGACGATAGTCCGTGGCCGTCCGCCGCGCAGCGGCCTTATGTGTATCTTATGAAAACTTATGTTCCTTATGTTCCCGCGGTAAGCGGCAAGCACAAACGTCAAATCTTCTGTTCTTATGTTCTTCTGTCCTTCTGTTTCCCGCGTTAGCGGCTTCCGACTCCCGCTACGGCGCCAGCCCTTATGTCTCTTGAGGCCACCCGGACGGTAGTCCGTGGCCGTCCGCCGCGCAGCGGCCTTATGTGTATCTTATGAAAACTTATGTTCTTATGTTTCCGCGGTAAGCGGCAAACACAAACGTTATATCTTATGTTCTTATGTCCTTATGTCCTTCTGTCTCCCGCGTTAGCGGCTTTCGAGCCCCGCTACGGCGACAGTCCATCAGTCCTCCGCGTCAGCGACCTGTCCCCAAATTCTTGAAAAACATGTTCTTCAGCACAAACCTGCAAAATATCCACCCCAAAACTTGGCATATACACAAGTAAACCCTACATTTGCCCCGTTGGACATAAAATTTCCCGCCCGCCAGCCCGCCGGCAAACCAGCACTTTTGCCCACCAGCGGGCACAAACGGTCATGTCCGCCGCCCGAGAGCGCAAAATTGCGCGATTTTTTTTGCACGCCGCAACGCGCTGGCATTCAGCGTGTTACGTCCGTTTCAAGAGAAATTCCCGAAAATTTCTCCAAAATTTCTTCGCCAAAAATTTGGTGTGTGTGCCAAAAGTCCGTACCTTTGCACTCGCAAATCAGAAATGAGGCCTACAACACCTCACAAATCTGAAGCAATTCGATCTTTGAAAACATTACATAAAACTATTTTGTAGAGAAGTACAAGAGACAAAATGAGCACTCTTTATATAAAGAGCTGTTCGGGTTAAAAAGTCACTTGTCAATTCCTGAAAGAAATTTCAAGGACAGGTAATGACGGAGTCTTGAGCATAAAAACAGAGAAAACAAAACATTAAGATATTACAATGAAGAGTTTGATCCTGGCTCAGGATGAACGCTAGCTACAGGCTTAACACATGCAAGTCGAGGGGCAGCGGTATCGAAAGCTTGCTTTCGGTAGCCGGCGACCGGCGCACGGGTGAGTAACGCGTATCGAACCTGCCTCATACTCGGGAATAGCCTTGCGAAAGTAAGATTAATGCCCGGTGTTTTCAGAGTCCCGCATGAGGCTTTGAACAAAGATTTATCGGTATGAGATGGCGATGCGTCCCATTAGCTTGTTGGCGGGGTAACGGCCCACCAAGGCATCGATGGGTAGGGGTTCTGAGAGGAAGGTCCCCCACATTGGAACTGAGACACGGTCCAAACTCCTACGGGAGGCAGCAGTGAGGAATATTGGTCAATGGGCGGAAGCCTGAACCAGCCAAGTAGCGTGCAGGAAGACGGCCCTCCGGGTTGTAAACTGCTTTTAGTTGGGAATAAAACGGGGCTCGTGAGCCCCCTTGCATGTACCATCAGAAAAAGGACCGGCTAATTCCGTGCCAGCAGCCGCGGTAATACGGAAGGTCCGGGCGTTATCCGGATTTATTGGGTTTAAAGGGAGCGCAGGCGGACCTTTAAGTCAGCTGTGAAATACGGCGGCTCAACCGTCGAACTGCAGTTGATACTGGAGGTCTTGAGTGCACACAGGGATGCTGGAATTCATGGTGTAGCGGTGAAATGCTCAGATATCATGAAGAACTCCGATCGCGAAGGCAGGCATCCGGGGTGCAACTGACGCTGAGGCTCGAAAGTGCGGGTATCAAACAGGATTAGATACCCTGGTAGTCCGCACAGTAAACGATGAATACTCGCGGTTTGCGATAGACTGTAAGCCGCCAAGCGAAAGCGTTAAGTATTCCACCTGGGGAGTACGCCGGCAACGGTGAAAC
>OFMS01000445.1_pt1 | contig 42086 bp, 59 predicted proteins | sample 1541871 | NCBI WGS metagenome assembly OFMS01 (sample SAMN04209251, study PRJEB22552) | human gut metagenome | biome: gut; material: feces | host: Homo sapiens | place: USA: Oklahoma
TCACGACGCTCGCCATGAACATCTTCCGCCAGTTCGGCTTCCAGATGATCGTCGCACGCCTTGAGGCTCTCTCCTAAAAGTAAGTTACAATTTGACAATCTTCATGCGCGGATAACCTCCGCGCTTTTGTCGTTTCAACAGCCTCATCACAAGGAAGCCCATGACAAAACCCAAAATCATTTATCGATGGTGGTTCATCGCCATTTGCTTTTTAAGCTTTTTTCTAATTCCAGTCGGGCTTCTTCTATGGATTTTGAAAACCCGCGAACTTACCGCTCAGAAAAAGGCCTTGGAAGAACAATGCGGCCAATATGAGACGGCGAACAACAATCTCGATGAAACTGTTACTGGCCTCAGAGAGAAGGTTCGTGATTATGAAACGACTATCCAATCTCGCATCGACGAGGCCGAGACAGTTGCCCAGGAGCGTCTGATCGAAGCTGAAAAGCTTGCTCACAGTCGGATGGCCGACATCGAGGAGCGAGCCAGGAACAACTTTGAGCGTTCCGAAAAAGAGCTTGCTGAGAGTAAGCAGAAAATTTCAGACGCAGAAAAGCAAGCCCAAAAAATCATTCAGGACGCAAATGACGAAGTTCAGCATGCGCGTGAACTGGAACGAGATATTCGCCGCATTCGAGCTGAAGCTGAAAAGCACGAACAGACCGCACGTGAAGCTATCGAGACAGCCAACCTTCAGGCTCTTGCCATCGTCGACGACGCTCAACGCAAGGTAACCAACTTAGAAAAAACGGCTCAAGCGTTGAAGAATGTCATCGAAGGGTACGGCGACGAATATTTGATTCCCGCCAACACACTCCTTGATGAGCTTGCCGAACACTTCGGGTTTGCGGAAGCCAGTGAAAAGTTCAAAGAAGCCAAAGCAAACACCAAGCGCTTGATGAAGATTTCCAAGGCCGGCGCATGTGACTACGTAGAACAAAACCGAAGCCAGACGGCCAGCAATTTCGTCGTTGACGCATTCAACGGCAAGGTTGACAGCATCCTCTCAAAGCTCAAGGGTGGAGAAAATTTCGGGAAGTGCAAGCAAGCAATCCTTGATGCATGTGCGCTTGTGAACCAAGGAGGGGCCGCCTTCCGAAATGCCAGAATCACGGACGAATTCTTGGAATCCCGACTGAATGAACTCAAGTGGGCCACCGTTTTGCTTGAGCTCAAGAAGAAGGAACAGGAAGAGCAACGAACAATTCGCGAACGCATGCGTGAAGAAGCCCGTGCTCAAGCTGAGTTTGAGAAAGCAAAACAGCAAGCAGAGAAGGAAGAAGCTCGCCTGCGTGCCGCACAAGAAAAGATGGAACAGGCGCTCTTGCACGCTACCGAAAGTCAGCGCCAAAAGTATGAAAAGCAACTTCAAGAACTTCAAGAAAAGCTTCGTACTGCCGAAGAGCAATCAAAACGTGCGCAGTCCATGGCGGAGCTCACGAAGGCCGGCCACGTTTACGTCATCTCGAACATCGGTTCCTTCGGCGAACGCGTGTTCAAAATCGGCATGACTCGTCGTCTCGATCCCGAGGACCGAATTGACGAACTGAGCAATGCGTCCGTGCCGTTCCCGTTCGACATTCACGCCATGATCTACAGCGAGAACGCCCCTGACCTTGAACGCAAGCTTCACGAGGTCTTTGATCCGAAGCGTGTCAACAAGGTGAATTTGCGAAAGGAATTCTTCCGCGTCTCACTTGATGACATCGAAAGCGAAGTTCAGAAGTTAGGTCTTCAGGTTCACTTCACCACGTTGGCGAAGGCTGAAGAATACCGTGAAACCCGCAACATTGAACAGGCGAAAGCGACTGCCGGTTAACCTTCTAATCTAAACCAAGCCCCCGCTGGCAAACCAGACGGGGGTTTCATTTATTCAGGGTTTCTCTGGCGTCGTGAACTCCGGCGTTTCTTTGAAGTAGGCCTGAACCCTCTGCAAGAAGCTCTGTGCTTTCTCTGAGAAGTCCTTCGCACCTGGCAATTGCAGCTCGTTCCACTCTGCAGGCATCGGCAGAGGCTCTTCTCTCTCGATTTTGGTAGGCACGCTGCACCCGATCAAGGTCGCCAGAAAGGCGCACTGAATCGCGACGAGAAGCGTCAAGCGCATTTTGCGCTGCAACCAGTTTTTCATAAGCCTTCCTCCCATCGTTTGCGCGAACTATCGCGGCCTCCAGTTTGAAGTTGGCGATGTCCTCGCCGTAGAGCGCGGCCGCGTACTGGTAGCCAGCAACAAAAAAAGCAGCACTCAAAACGAGCACCGCCACTCCCTTCAAAACTTGAACACTCATTTCAAGGCATCCTTCCAAGCCTTGACCGTTTTGGCAAGCCCCCATGCAATAGCTACGCCACCAATTCCAAAGAACACGGCGTAAGTACCAATCGCTTGCCAAGTCAAATTCTCGACCATCATCAACTCCCCAAGCCGCAAAGCAACGATCAAGTTTGATAAAATACTCTCCATAGACACCTATTCCAATTGGTCTATATATCCAAAGCCGCCCAGCCCCACAACTGAGCGGCTTTTCCTTTTTCTCTACTAGTGCACCTTATATCGCCGGGACACCCTCGCCTAAGAAAAGCCTGGCTTCTGACTGACGCCTGCGTGTCAAGCCAGGAAGCTTCACGCCATTCGCAGAATCAATGTCCAAGAACTCATGAGCGCAGGCCTCGACATCGCCCGCATTGAGCGCCTGCATAAGCTTCGGGCACTTGTGCACGACATAAGAGACGCCTACGTTGAAAGCGAGGCTCACCAGCGCAATGAACTGCCCCTCCGTCACGTGAATGTTGACGAACGGCGCGAGCCCGCGCTTGACCTCCTCGATGTCCTTTCGAAGTAGCTCCCTCGACTGCTCATACGTGATCTCGTCGTGCTCCGTCACACCCTTCGTGTGCCCCACGCCGATCGTCCAAACGCCAGCAGGACACTTGTACGCCTGCAAGCGACACCCTTCCCACGCCTCAATGAAGTCCATCGCGGACTCAGCCTGGTACTCAGAAAAGTTCTTCATTCCAAATCCTCCTTTTTAATCCCCGCCCTCTTTGTCGCGACAATCTCTATCAGCCTCAAGACTCGTGTGCCGCCCCAACCTGCCAAGCCTGACAGCGCTCCGCAAAACCCCGGCGGGAAGCCTTCGTAAGCCAAGATTTCGTAAGAGATCAGACCGCACACCGCACTGATCGCGCAGTGCAAGAACATCCCTCCCCACGAGAACTCCCGCCCTTCCTCAATCAGGAGCAGATAGTTCAGCCAACCGCATAGGGCGGCGAAGCCCCCAGACGCGGCAAGCGCCTGGGTCTCCGTTATCACTTCTTTCTCTGGCATCTTCTCCTCATAAAAAAATCCCCCGAGGAATATCCTCGAGGGAGTTGATATTGGTCTATGGACGCAAACCCCACAGTTCTCAGAAAAAGGCCGCGCAGACATAGCCGGCGACCGCGCCAACCAAAAAACCAACCGGTCCCCAGAAGAGCCGAGTCTTGCGTCGGGTCTCCGTATCAAGCAGAGCCTTCTGAGCCTCCACCTTGGCGATGATTTCATCCGTCACTTCCTCGGCCTTGACGCCGATCTTGTCGAGCCATTCCTTCACTTCTTCTTTCGTCATTTCAGTCACCTTTTCCTTTATCGCTTCTCTCAGCGCCTTGACAATCAAATTCCACATATGAAAAAACCGCCAAACGGCGGTCTCCCTTTCTAAGCAACGGCAGAAGCTGTCGTCGCTGAATTACACATGGTCAGAAGCTCAGATGCGAGAACGTGAACTCAATCGCGTTGAGCTCTTCGACGCTTTCCGCGCCTTCGACCTGCGTGCGGTACTGCCATTTCTGGGCGTAGAGCGCCTGCGCGTTCTGGATGATCTCGACCTGCAACGTCTCGCACTGGGCGCGGTTGAGCTCGTGGAAGTTGTTCTCGTAGTCGCAGAAAAGCACCGTGCCGTCGCCGATCGTTTTGAGGATGCCTTCGATGTCGCGGTTCGCGCGGTCGTCCGCATCGATCTCAAAGCCGAGAGACGAAACGACATGGGCGGTTTCCTCGGCTTGCATGTGTGCGACGTTCAGGACTTCGAGCTTCTGCGCCTTGAGTTCGTCGAGCGTCGGTGCAGGGACTGCGACGATCTGGAATCGTCGCACGCCGTTCTGAGGCTCGATCTCCTTGATGTACCGATCCCCACAATCGTTACACCAAAACGCCGCCTCTGGGGGATATTCGCCCTCGAAAATTTGTCCGATTTCAAACTCCATTTTAGGGTCACCTCCTTTTAAAAGCCTGCCGCATACCACGATTGTTTTGGGGCACCGTCGCTAGCGCCGCCCATGATATTCGAATTGATAGAACTTTCCGTTTTTTTGCTTGTACCCCAAGCAAACCATTGTCCACTCGTTCCTTCTTCATTTGGCGTAACTACAAAGATATAAGTGGTGTTCGAAAATCGCTTCGGGAAAGTAACAGTACCGCCCCCACCGCTTCCTTTCAAAAGCCCCCATTGCTCAATAAATCCATTGCTCCAAACACGGTACCGATTCGATCCGCTACTTCCTGATTGAGTAACGTAAATATCTGGACTCGCAGGAATCGTCGGCTTATTCGACAAGTCGTTGTAATTGCCAGAGGTCGCTACAGCATGCAGCCCGAGGGCGATATTCCCTTGTCCGTCAGGAGCTTTCCCTTCAACAGTCTTCGCCCCAACATCAACGAGCACATTGCCATCAGCTCCAGCCACTGACCCATTGATCGAGCGCACATGAGTCCGAACGGTCCATTCAACCGTGCCGTCCGTGATGACCTGACCATGCGTGACGCTGCGCGTATCGAGCAGGTCCGCGCTCGTCGTCCCCGCCTTCGTGCACTCCAAAAAGCGCTCATATTGAAAGGCGCAGCCCACCTTGTCCCCGACCTTGTTCGCCGTAGACTTACGTCGGAACTCGTTGATTTCGTAGATCAGCTGAGTGCAGACCGCTGTCTGTGGAGCCTCGTTCAAAACGTCCTCTTCGGCAGCAAGGCGCACAAGACCAAATTTACTCGTCGTCGCGTTCGGCAACGTCACTTCGCCAGAAGCATCAGGCGCGACGCTGTTCACCGTCTTCACGGCCCCGGACTCGCTCCACTTCCCGAAGGTCACCCCATTATTGCAGTTGCGCCAAAAGGTGCGGACTGTGTTGTCGGTTTGGTTCGGAACGTAGCAGACTTGCACGATGTTCCCGCTGATGGGCGCCCCCGTGTCGTAGGCCTGCACAATGCAGAACGTGCAAGCAATCGGAGTATTCTTCAGCGTCCCACTACAGGCCCATGTTTTGTCATCAAGCAGCGTGTTCAGGTCCGCGTTGGCGATCTGGATCGTGTGATCTCGCTTATTCGCCAAGCCCTTCGTCAGCTCATCTTTTGTCGCCAGATGACTCATGTCGACATCGATCTGAATGTCGCCATTGCTGTCAGGCTTCTTCTTGTTCACAGTACGCACGGCGTCTTCAACATTTTCGACGCGCGTAATCGGAAACTGAATGACGGTGTTACCCGCCTCATCCGTCGTCGTAAAGACGATATCCTGTTCTTTCAGAGCCATTATTCAGCTCCCTCCTTTGTTTTTGATAAGCCGTAGTCCGGCTTTGACGGTGCTCGGTCTCGGATCTCGCTGCATGTCTTGAGCCTTGCGAAGGCCGAGGCCTCCTCCTTGGTGACGACCTCGGCTTTCTTCGCATACTCATCGCTAAGGCTCTTCTCAAGCTTCGCTTTGAAATTGGCGAGCCCGTTTAAGTCGAGAAAACTGTTAGCCATGAGCACACCCCCTTACGCGAAGAGGGCGTCGATCTCTTCGTTCGTAATGCCAGTCATCGTGATCATCGGGGCCATCGGGTCCCAACTTTCGCCATTCCAAACGACATTCATCCCGGCGTCGATCTGATGAGCAGGATCGGCAGTCTCGACGTTGTACATATCGCCGGCTTTCACATCCTTGGTCGGCAACGCCGCATAGTTTTCGACGGAACCCTTGTAGTTCACAGCGCTCGCAATGTCCGTTTTCAGCGCGTACGGCGTGAGATCGATATTGACGCCCTTAGTTGTGATCGGCAGAGCGCCGCCGTTGACGCTCACCTTTTCGAGTACGTTCACTTGTGCGCCCACAGCGACTCCTTGCAGCTTCGTGAAGTCGGCAGCAGACATCAGACCCGCAGCATCAGCCGAAGCCGGACCATACGTCGTGTCCTGAGCCGGAATACCGAGCGCCGTGATGTCGCCCTTGACAACCTTCGTGCCTAAAGTGACGTGCCCATTGCCGTCAGTCGTGATTTTGTAAAGTCCTGCACCAAGAGCACCTGCCGTCACGCTCGGGTGTACATAAACGGGCGTCTCAACATCATTGATCTGGATGTTCCCGTTCGTTTCAGAGTTTTCGACCTTCGTCGCCTGAGCTGCGACACCTTGCAACTTGGCGAAGTCTTCCTTGCTCATCAGACCGTCTTTCTGAGTCGTTGCAAGCTCATAGATCGTCTGCGGCACCGTCACCGTTGCGAGCGTTGCACCAGAGACGCTCTTCAGCGTGATCGTGCGCCCCTCGATCGTCATCTGCCCGGCAACGACCGTCTTCAATTTGCTGTCGTAATGAGTCAAACCTTGCTTATCTAAAAATGCATTCAATTCACTCATTTTTCTCACTCCTTTTACGATTAAAAAAGATTGTCAATGAAAGAGTTGTCAATGCTTTCGACGTGAGCCCCTTCGCCTGGTTTACCAGGTTCTCCGGGTTTTCCGTCTGCCCCATCCTTGCCCGGAGGTCCCTGAATGCCAGGAACCTCTACCGTGACGACCTTTGGAGCAATATCGCTACATTGACCTTCGATGTAGATTTCTTCAGTTAAAGCAATTTTTCTGCGAAACTTCTCACGCCTTAGGCTTGCATCTGACACGGGTCACCTCCGGAGAAACTTTGATTTTTCCTTCAAGAATCCTTGTGATTGCACCGTCCGGAGACTCAAGCTCAATGTCATAAAGCACCGAATCGCCCGGATATTGCTCGGTGTTTTCGTGATTGAACTTCGCTGTGATTTTCCCGGCAGGGCTATCAATAAGAAGGCGACCATTACACGTTGTCAGCGTGTCAATAGCCGCCTCGCTGAATGCGTACCGGCGCACCTGCATGGCAGCCGAGTACCCACTCAAATCAATCGGTCCACTCTTATCTCGCAAGACGAAATAGACAACCTTGTCCGAACCTTGATCGAGAGAAAAGTTGTGAACAGCAGCCATTCCCTCACCTCCTTCAACTCAAGCCATAGTCAGGCTTTTCAGGAGCACGATCCCTTTGATCGCCAACGTCCTTCGAGAGATTGACCGAGATCGTTCCGTCTGCTGCAACATCGACGTTCTTGCCGATCTTGATGTGGCCCAGCTTGTCAGCAGTTGCAGCCGTCAGCTCGTGGACGATGCCAGTTGCGGCAGCGCCCGTCTGGTCGACGGCTTCAGGAGCTCCGCCCGCACCTGGACGGATCAACTTCCCCGCATTCTGGGCGGCCATGAGGCTCTTGTATGCCTCGTCCGCGACTGTCACCTTGTCTGCGGGCATAACGTCCACAGACACGATCTCTGTGCAGTAAAACGCGCGTTGAGACGCGCTGTAGTAGTAAGCCATCCTGTCCTCTCCTTTCAGAATCCGAGCGCCATCCAGAGCGCCTGGACCTTTCCGTTTGCGTTGTGCTTGAAGGTCGTGTTCCCCTTCGTCAAACCAGTGGCAACGAAGTCCGCAGCAACCTCACCAGTAGGCGTCGCGTTCGCGAAAACGGCGCTCGTCGGGAAAGCAACTGGGAAGGCAACAACGGTCGAGCCATCGGATGCAATCGAGGCTTTTCCCCACTGCACGATCAAACCGTTCGGCAACTTCTGAAAGCCGCTGTCGCCGTGATTCTTCAAAAAGGCAGAAAGCAAGCCAAACGGCGTCACTGCCTTTGTGTTTTCCTTGCCAGCAAGCACTTCCGCAGGCACCGCGATGCGGATCAAACCGGTGCGGCTTTCCGTCGATGTCCGTGCGCTGAGGCTCTTCGGAGTGACAGCACGCGTCCCATCTGTTCCTGCAATCGTTTCTTCATTCGTCGCAAGTTCAACGACACCGAGAGTCGTGGTCGTCGCCGGCGGGTTCAGGAAGTTCGTATCTCCGAACGCGATCGAATCTGCAGAGAAGTCCGTCACAGCAAGGTCAATCGCGAGCAGAGCCTGCGACTGCGAAGCCTTCTGGATGATCGGAACTGTCTGAGAGCAAACCGCGAAAAGGGTTCCGCTCGCCGTGTAGAGGCCGACCTCGTAGACCGTGTAGGCCTCGGCCGAATCATCGCGGGCCGCAAGGTGGATGACGTTGTCTCCAACCGCACCGCCTGCGATGGTCGTCAGACGCTTGAACTCTTCCTTCAGAGCCGTCATATCACCAGTCGGCGTGTATTGCCCCGTGCCGTAGCCCACCTCTGTAATGACGACGGGCGCGGTTCCAGACTGCTCCGCGTTGACTACTTCGGCCAAGCCGGCATCTGTGATCAGAATCGTATTGGCCATTATTTGGCACCTCCTTGTTTCGCAAGAGCCGCCGCCACAGCTGCATCCACAACGGCCTTCAGCGTTGCAGGCGTGATGAGCTTCGTCGTCGACGTGCCAACTTTCGCTTCCTCAACTGTCGCAATTCGCGCATCGAGTGCAGCCTTTCCAGTTGCGGGCGTCATTGCTTTCAGAGCGTCTGTTCCTGCCGTAGCTTCAACCGAAGAAGCGATCTGTATCAGCCCCTTGGCGGCTTCACTTGCGTCCGGTGTTGCCTCATCGACAACAGTCTTCAAACCCGCAGGCGTCACAGCGCGTTCTTTGTCCGTCCCCGCTTTTGCCTCTGCTTCGGTCGCCAGTTCGACAAGCCCGTTTCGTCCAGTCGTAGCTTTCAAGCCTCGAAGGCCGAGAGGCGTCACATAGAGCGTCCCGGACTTCCCTTCAATCGTTTCCGCTTCGGAAGCAGCCGCGCCTTTCATGGTCGCAGGCGTGAGAGCAGCCGCGCCTTCCGTTCCCGCCTTTGCTTCGGCTTCCGATGCTGTGCGGATGAGACCCGCACGGTCTGCGGTAGAAGTCAAGCTCTTCAGACCGGCGGGCGTCACAGCTCGCTGCGAATCGGTTCCGGCCTGCGTTTCTTCGTCAGTAGCAAGCTCAACAATCCCCGCATTCGTAGTTGTTGCAGCAGTGAAAGAGAAAGACACGTCGCCGAAAGTTATGTTCCCAGCATTCACGCCTTCGAGCTTCATGTCGATAGCAAGCAGAAGATTGCTCTTCTCCTGCTTCTCAATGATCGGTACGTTCTGCGAGTAGACCGCGAAAAGCGTCCCATCAGAAAGGAAAAGCCCGAACTCGAACACTTCATACGAGCCCGGGCCGTCATCCTTGCACGCGACGTGAATCGCGTTGTCGCCTGCTTGCCCACCTTCGAGGATCGGCATGCGCTTGACTTGAGCTTGTAGTTGTGTCTGCTCCTTGGTTGGAGTGTATTTGCCGGTGCCGACGCCGATTTCCGAAATCGTGACGGCGTTCGTCCCGGTCTCTTTTGCGTTGATGACGGCCTGAATACCTGCCGTCGTCAAAACGATGTCCATAGGAATCCCTCCTTATTTTGCAAGCCCGACGAGCGAGCGCATCGCGATAGGTCGTGCCCCGACGAAAATGCCGACTGCCGCATCGATGTCACGGCTGACAATTTCTTCAGAGCGAATACGCGCGTAAGCTACCGGGCGCAGATAGCCGTCGATCCCGAGCCCGCCATCCAGCTGACGAACGAGTACGAATGTGTAGTGCGAACGGACCGGTTTCGCGTCGTCGACGAGCGCGAAAAGGTCCTCCTGCATTTCGGCATCAAGCGTGCCGTCGATGTTTCCAAGCGTCGCCTGAATCTCGAAAGTGTGCGGAGTTCCCTTCGGCTCCATCTGCCACCACTCTTTAATGGTCGCAGCCGATCCAATCGAAGAAACCGCATCCTTGACAGCACGAAGCGTCCCTTTCTTTCGCTTTTCACGCACAACGTTTTTCAGGACGCTACGCTTCAAAGCAACGGGCCACGAATCACGCCAGACGCTCGCATCCCACCCGTAGGCGACATGATCGAGCTGAGTGCTCGTGAGTTTGTCAATGCTGACGTAAATCGACGGAAGATCAACCGCCGCCGTCATATCGAGCAATTGCTTGTCGAGCGCCGTCGCGCTGTGTCTGACGTTGTCGTCTTGAGCAATGGAATCAGGAAGTAAGTCGCTTAGCCTTACCTCCGCAAGCCCCTTACTCATCCTTGTAGCCCTCGTAAACGATCTTCACGCCCGTGCATTGCGCTACCTGGTCGCTTTCGAGCTTCTGGAAGTCAGCAGGCTTCATCGTCTGATTGTCGATGCGCGAAGCTCCCGCCTGCATGACGTACTGAATGAGCCTTGCAGGAAGAATGTCGCGACCGATTTTTCCTTGCTGCCAAACGCGGTATTTCTCAACCGCCCTTTCGACATCAGCTTTGATCTGCTCGGCGCGCGAGCTATCCTCGCGACTGATCCAATAGTGAAGCTCAAGCTCGTAATTCACGGCCTTCGGCGCAAGCACCTTCACGAAGTCCGTCAACGGGCGGATCGTTTCATCGCTCAAGTACGCCGCGATTTGCTCCAACGTTTCCTGAGACGGCAATTCGCCGCCCGCAAGAAGCACATAGACATCGACCTCGCCAGGTGTCGGGGAAGTAACAGAAACATCAAGCACGGAGCTCGACACGCTCTTCGCGTGGTAGATGTACGCCTTCTCTGGCCCCGCAACCGAAAAGCTGTTCGGAGCAAGCCGAATGCGTTCAGCAAGAGATTCGTCGCTTTCGGCTTCCGATCCGCCCGTCGAAATCGTTGTGTTTTCAGCCTTTGCAACGAACGTCATCGGCTTGACGATGGTGTTTATCTGACCGGCAAGGTAGTCGTTGCCGACCGTCCCCGCAACGGTGCAGGATGCCGTGACGCTCCCTTCGAGCTTACCTTTCTCAATATTGAGCTCATGGTCCGTTGCGAAAGTCACAACGCCGTTCGTCACCTCGGTTCCTGCGGGAATCGTGTAGACCGTCGCCAGAGCCTGCGAAAGCGTGAATTTGATCGTCGTGACGGCCTTGCTTTCAGAAAGACGCGTAACGCTCAAAAGCGTGCCGAGTGCATCGAGGTAGCCGTCCTGAGCATATGAAAGCAGGTTCTGCTGCGCCGCCAGATTCACAGTCGTGCGCTGTTGAATGATGACGGCAGCAAGGCTCAAAAGGTAGAGTCGTACTGGGTCGCCCGCCGCGAGGGTTCGCCCACTTGCTTGTTCGTACCCAGTGATAATCTCGGCCTTGATGGTCTCGGCGTCCGTTTCAAGGAATTCAACCGCCGGCAAGTGCCAACGGGGAATTGTTTCAGCCATGTCTTATTCCTCCTCTCCGATTTGCACAACAACGCGCGGTTTCAAAATGCCGTCCATTGCGCTCGCAGTGTCCTCGTCAAAGTCGACAGACACGACCGTTGCTCTTGGCTCGTACTCCTCAATCGCGTCAATCACCTCAGACCGCATCAGCATCTTTGCAACCGGCATTGGTTTGTCGATATGCGCCCACGTCAGCCCGAAGTCTCGGTCCAGAGGAACGGAGCCCTTACGCGTGCTGAGGATCGTCCGCACGTTCTGCAGAATCTCTCGCACCTCGTCCGACGGCGCGAAGTCAACTTGACTTGATAGCGTTACTGTGTATTGAGCCATTTACGCCGCCTCCTTCAAGGTGATGCTGACCTCTGCCGACACGCAGATGCCAAAGTTGTTGTGATACTTGCGCTCCTCACCAATCGACTCAATGACGAACTTTCCAAGGTAGTCCGGCCCGATGAGCAAGCGTTCCGGCTGCTTCTTTTCGAGCATTTTCTTGAGCATGATGAGTGCCACCAAAGGCGGCGTCCCGAGCGAGGAGTTCAGCTGAATATTGAAGCTGACCTCCGTGAGCCCTGGTCCGATGTACTCAAGCTTCGGCTTCTTACCGATGATCTCGTGCGTCGCCCATCTTGCGCTGCGCGAGACAGACAGGTCCTTGAAGGTGTAAACGACAGCGCTGCTGCTGACGAACGGGACCTTTCCAAACAGTCCGGTTAAGCTAAAACCAAGGCCCATTTCATCGCCTCCTTACAGCGGCGGACTCGTCGGAGAGCCGTCGCCTTGTTCTTGGTGTTTGTGGTTCATCAGACTGATGCCGCCTGCGACCACATCGCTCGACGCATCGATCTGGCCTTCCAGATTCATGTTTCCGGACACCGTTACGGCCGCACCGCCTCCACCGCTAACAGCGAGGCCGCCCTTCCCTGTAATGAGTCCAGTGACGTTCAGCACACCAGTAATGTCCGTTTTCGGCGTGTCAAGCGTGACGCTCGACGACGCATTGACCGTCGCAGTTGTGCAGTTGATCGTGACGGCATTCGGCACCGTGATGGAGCCGTCCAGGCGGTTGAAAACAATCTCCGTGCCTTCGATCGTCACCGTGAGCTTGTGCTCCTGACGGTCGTAGCAGACGCGCGTGTCGTCATCGAAGACAACCGTGCGCCGGTTCTCGGTCGATTCCGGAGGCGTTACTTCGCCCGCGTAAATCGACCCAATGATGACGCCGTCCTCCTGGCCTTCACCGAAGAAGAGAACGATCGCGTCCTCCCCAATGTCCGGCATCGCGAAGTCGTGATTCTTGAGCGTGTTGCGCTGCAGAACGGGGAGGTCATACGAAACGATGCTGTCCTCGTCGTCGAAAACGACGCGAGCAGTACATTTCGCAGGATCGATGCTCGATACCTCACCGATTTTGATGAGGCTCTGCACATCAGGGACTTTCCAAAGTGCGTCCATGCCGCACCTCCTCAATAGTTGTTGTTGACGCGCCGGACTGACAAAGACGTCACGTACCCGCTCGTGCTGACGCTGTGCGACGCGCTTTCGATGATGAACGCCCCATCGAACGACCCGAAGCCCTTCAGATTGATGACGACACCCGCCACAAGGGACGTGTCGCCGACAAGAGAAAGGCTGCCGGTCATCTTCCGAAGGTTGAGCTTGCGAAGCGTTGCTTTAGCGATCCGCTTCGCTTCGGAGATCGAAGTCGCACGCTTCTTAACCTGGTATTCCTGACCGTCGTCATCGGCGTCCGGATCGACGTAGGTGTACGTCATGACGGCAGGATTTTTCTTCTCAGGAACGGCGTCGATGTCATACTCGTTCGACGTGTAGCCGCCTGCGGAGGACTTCTTCTTTTCCTTTGGGTTGCGGTATGAGATCGTGCAACTCTTGTACGTCTCGGACTGATGCGACTCGAAGTCCCACGAAAGGATGTCCGAGACGCCCAGCGTGAGCGTTTTGACGGGCTTCTTCTTCTCGTAGAAAGCCTGGTCGAAGATCACGATCTGCGAGTCCGTCACCTTGATCGAAAGCCCGGCGTCTTCACATAGGCGCGAGAGGAACTTCAAGTTGCTTTCGGCCTTCTGGTCTTGGCGGTCGTAGCTCGGATTCTCCTTCGAATCGAAGAGGAGCTTGACTTTCGCAGACGCTGCGATCTCCTGAGCGATGCCCTTGAGCGTCTTTTTCTCCCAGGCCTTCGTGATCATCTTGCGACGGATCGGCGTGTTCATCGGGATCGACACGGCCCGCATCTCGAAGACACGAGGCGAGCCACTGGTGCGGAGCGAATCGACGAAGAACTTTCCGCAGAAAAGCTCGCGCCCTTTCTTCCCGTCCACTGTCCCTGAAGCAATGTAAGCGCGGACGACTTCGCCGCCGTCCGGCTTCCACTTGCTCGCCCACTTTCCCGTCGGGTCTTTGAGCGTGAGACTGATTTCGTCCGCCTCATTCGTTTCCTTGTCGTCGTAGGAAAAGGAAAGAAGGTCGGGCAGAATGTCCTGCGTCACCGAAGTGCCGGCTTCGGTGAAGAGGAGCCTCAAGAACGTCTGGATAGGTCCACTCATCGCGTCCCCTCCTGACGTTTCCAAGGCGGCAGGTTCTCAGCAAACTCCATCGAGTCAGTGTCAATGTCCGGCACATTGAGCACAACGCCCGCACTGAAGAAAACCGTCTTCCGGTGCTGTAAATTCGCGCGGATCAGTTGGTCCATCAACGCCTCGGAGCCATAGACTCGCTTAGCGATGATGTCCCACGTATCCTGCGCGACGGTCGTGTACTGCTTCACAATGCAGCCTCCTTTACGCAAAAGATAGTCGCTGCTGATCCGCCAACAGACGGCGCAGGTCCTTTTCAAGCTGTCGGCGACCTTCATCAAGGCCGCGCTTCACGCCTTCGTAGGCATCACCAGAGCCGCCCGAAACGTTGATGACAGGAGCGAAAGTGACTGTGATGCCGCCGCCCATGCCGACCCCGGCACCGAGCATGTTCGAGAGCTTCGACAGCGGAATAACCGCCTCAGGCTCCCCACCCTCGCCGATATTGGCAAGCGTTGAGCGCGTTGCGATGCCGCCTTCAGCAAGTTGCGGAATCTTCGGCAAGTTGACGCCGAAGGTCTCACCGCCGAACTTTGGCACCCACTTCGGAATGTCCACAGAAATCCCGTTGATTGCACCGATTGCGCCGTTGACGAGGTTGATGACCCCGTTGATCGGCGCTTTCGCAATCCCTTCAAGTGCCTGAAACGCATTCGAAAAGATGCCCTTCACGTTCTCCCAGGCAGCAGACCACTGTCCGGTAAAGACATTTTTCACGAAGCCGATCAGGTTCGAGAAGACGCCCCAGACGTTTTTAGCGACACCAGCGACAATCGCAAAATTTGCCTTCACGACCGAGGCGATATTCGGGAAGTTCGAGGAGAACGAATTCCACAGCTCGACTGCCTTCGCCTTGATCGTGTCCCAGTTTTTGTAGACCGCAAGCCCCGCACCAACGAGCAACGTGAAGGCCGTAATGACGACCCCCACAGGATTCGCACGCATCGCGCCATTAAGCAATAGCATCGCTGTTCGCATCAGCTTGGCCGTTGCCGTCGCTGCCGTCACAGCAATTTTCCAAGCACCCATCGCAAAGGCCTGAGCCTTCGATGCGACCGTCGCAAGAACAGTGCTGTTCCTCATCAGCGTGATTGCCTTCTGGACGTTCAGGAAGCCCTTGTACATTGAGATGACGGGGCTCGCCAAAAGCGCGAAGCCAAGGCGTAACGCATGAAAGGCAGCCACAGAGCCGAGGATCGCGCCCCCGACCTTCATGGCCGTCAGGATCAACGACTGGTTCTCACTCACCCACTTGATGACACCCTCGCTACTTTTCACGAAGGCTTCCGCCGACTTTCGGACAGCGGGAAGAAGAGCCGTCCCGATCCCACCGGCGACTAGCTTGACCGCGTTACCTGCAATCTGCAAGGAATTCGACGTTGTGTCGGCACGAGACTGAAACTCTTTCAGCATTGACCCTGCATACTGCGCAGGATCGGAAATCATCGCGAAGTTGCCTGCAAGCAAGTCGCCCTGCTTGGCAAGCGTTGCCACCGCAGACTTCACGCCCGCCTCGTTACCGAAGAGAGCACCGATGATCGAAGACTTCTGGTCTTCTCGTAGACCGTTGATGCGCTTGAAAACGTCCTGAATCGCCTTCTGGGCGTTTTCGGAGTTCGACGTCATCATGTGCGCCATCTTGCCCGCATCGATGCCGAGCTCTTCCATCGCCTTCTTCTGCCCCTTCGTGGCGCCTTCACCAGACGACAGAGCGTTGATGAAAGACATCATCGAAGTCGAAGCGACTTCGGACGACACGGACGCCGATCGGAACGAGCCAGCAAGGGCCGCGATCTGTTTCTCATTCATCGCGGTCAAACCCTTGAGAGCACCACCGGAGCGAGCAAGAACCTCGACGACGTCCTTCGCGGAAGCAGAGGTCGTATTGCCGATTTGATTGACGATGTCAAACATCGCCTTGCTCTGCTCGATGTTGATGCCCATCTTGGACTGAATGTCCGCGTATGCAGCACCGACCTCATCGCCCGTCATATCGAAGGCGATTGCCATCTGGTTCTGAATCTCAACGAGCTTCAAGGCTTCGTCGGCAGTCTTGGCGATGCCGGACTGAAAGGCATTCGCCGCCATCGCCGTCATGTCTTCGGTGCTCTTCGCGTATTGAAGCGAGAGCTTCTGGATGCCGTCAAAGACTTGCTTATAGTCGTCCGAGAACTTTCGAAGCTCAGCCTGTTGGTCTTCAAAGCTCATCGCCTGCTTGACCGGAGCGCCTGCGGTTGCGGCAACCGTAGCGCCAATGCCCATAAGAGCGCCCGCGCTCGAAGACCGCATTTCGCTGGCCTTATCCTGAGCGCCCTGAGCTTTGCTCAATCGCTCGTTGATCTTGGCGAGCTTCTGCTGCGCTGCACGAGCCCTGTCGGCCGACTGTGCGAGCGCATTTTGTCGTTCGATAAGTGTCCTCAGGTGCGTGCCGGTCGTTCCCATCTGACCGTCAAGTTCGCGCAGAGAGGATCGATTCTTATCAAGAGCCTTCTTCGACTTTTCAAGGGCGGCTTTCGCCTTGTTGAACTCGGAGACCATCTGGACTGACGGCTCCTTGGTCGAACTCATTGCTCTCCCGAGTGCTGCGACCTTTTCTTTCGCCCGGATGTACTCTCGTGAGCTTTCGCCAACAACCTTGCGTGCCTTTACGAGACCGTCCATCTTTGCGGCTTTCGCGTTCAGCGTAGAGAGTGAATCACCCATGCGGGCGACGGTCTCTTGCCCTTTCTTGAAGGTGTTCGCGAAGTCTCCGGAAAGCTTCCCCGCGATCTTGAAGGCAATGTCGTAAACCTTCGACATGAGGTCACCTCCTTACGAAAAAAGGCGGTTGCCCGCCTTATTTTTTCTTCGCCGCCCGAGCTTCTGCTTCGAGCTGCTTTGTAATCGTTCTGTTCCATGATGCAAGCTCAATCAACGGCTCTTGCATCCACTCAAGCGCGCCACCTTTCATAACGCGCGCAATGGATACCGCCGCAGACTTGACCTCGTCGTCGGGATCAGACCGTTCTGCAAAGCCAATCAGCCCAACAAAAAATTCATGACCTCCTGGCCGATCGCGCAGTAGTCCTTCGCGGGCAACCCGTCCATAAACTCAATCGGTTGCTTCGCTGCCTTCGCGGCAAGGTAGACACAAAAGTCAGTGTCGGACGCCATCAGCGGCGAGAAGTTCCCTGCGCGGGTCCACTCACGTTTTGCGGCAGACACGTCCTTTCCTGTGAGCACGTCGAGATTGATCTCGATTTCCGTGTACTTCTGGCCTTCGAACTCGTATTCCTTCGAGAGGATGTACTTCATGAGATTCACTCCTTTATGTTGGGATTGCCGGGGCACGACACGTGCCGTCCCCGGCGTTGTGCTTTACGCCAAGCCCAGGTCCTTTCGAACACTGGCGAGCTTGTCTTCACCGTCAAACTTAGCAATGAAGTTGTACTTGTCGATTTCGATGAGTTCCTTGCCATTCACAAGGACCTTCATGTAAATCACCTCAAACTCGGTTTCGCTGTCCGTCGTAGAACCGACTTCGAAAGAACCGAGCGAGACGCTCTTCGGCGTCGCACGCAGAGAAACGCGCACGGGAACGGACGAATATTCGCCGAGCGCTGCGTCATAGACCTGTTGCGATCCGCGCAAGTCAAGCGCATGCGCCTTTTGGTTCGCGAGCTTTGCAAGTTCGGGCGTGATGGTGCGCCAAGTGAAGGTCGCAGTCATCGAACCGAAGTGGCCGAGAATCGGACTCTCAACTTCGCCAGCAATGCCGGCTCCGCTGACCGTGTCACTCATCGCCTCAATGGACGGGAGGTCCACATTCGCGACGCCGAGCAAGTCGTTTCCGTCGTTGTAAACGCGGAAGTTAATCAGGCGCTCGGGCACCTTGTTTCCAGTTGCCATAATTCAAGCCTCCTTATTCAAACAGCGTCGAGAGATAGCTAGCGTCGTATTCAAGGATGAAATCGATCTCGCGATTCGGAGACGGCGGCGTCACGTACACATGGAAGCGTGCGATGCCGTCCATCAGGTCCGTCGTCGGGTTTTCGCTCTCAAGGAACTCCACGCGACCGCCGAGGATGTACTGGCGAGCAGCGAGGCCGTTGAGCCAAATGTTTGCACTGTCAACAATCGTGTCGACCTGACGGCGGTTCAAAGGCGCATCCACGCGCTGCCAGAAGGTCTGAACAAGCGTGTTGCCGACCCAGTTGAACATTCGTCGAACCGGAATGACGGAATCCTTCACGTCCGTGTTGCCCGGGTAGCAGGCCATTCGATTGCCCCAGCACACCCAACCGCCGATGAAGTTGAGAGCTGTCACGACGCCCTGGCCGTTCAGGTAAGCGCCGTTTTCAGGCCCCAGCCAAACCTCCTTGCCGTTCGAAAGGACCGTGGAAGTCATCTGGAAGTTCTTATTGGACGGGCTGACATACGGCGTGCTGTCGTTTTCACCGTCCACCTTGCCGATAAGGCCCATGAGCTGAGTACTCATGTGGTACGCCGTGCCAGAAAGGGCAAGCATCGGCCAACATGCGACTTGCGCCTCATCGACGACGTTATTGTTGTTCTTCCATTCAGCGACCTTCGAGTAGGAATCGACGGTATCTGTCGGAACATCAATCAGAGCAATAGCCCTGAAGTGTTCGTTGATGTTGACGGCCTTGGCCGCCATCACAGCCGCGACTTCAGGATCGCTCGAATACTTCGGAGCAACGATCTGCCCCGGGACAAGACGGAAGCGCGGGAAGCACTCGCCGACAAGTTCAAGACCGCTCTTTGCACCTTCAACGGAAACGCCGCCGATGATTTCCGACTTCGTCACAGCAGACGGATCGAGCTTATCAGCCGCAAACGTCAGCGAGGCGCCGACCGGCACCTTGAAGCTGTCCTCATCCTTCTTCGACGTGATGACCAGATAGCCTTGATCGTTGAAGGTTGCAACGAAGTCCGTGCCTTCCTGATAGGTCGTCACGTCCTGCGAGAGTTTCAAGGTAGACAAGATAATGCCGACCTCGGCAATCGTTGCGGAGCCCGTCTTCGAATCAAGCGTCACAGTCTTAGCCGTCGCCGTCTTCTTGTGCTTCGTAGGATCGAGCACATTGACAACGATGACCGGCGCGACGCCAAAGAGAGCGAACTGCGAATAAATCGCCTCACTCAGTGTGAAGTCGTACTTTTTTAGACCGCTCGCGCTGTCCTCGACCGGCGGCACGTAGCCGAAGGCAGCGACAGCCTCGTCATACGAGTAGCAGAGAACGGGCTTGTTGACGTTCGTCGGGTCGGTCATATTGACCGGAGCAGTCCCGACAATGAAAGGAATAGCCGCCTCCACCTGCACCGGCGGCAGGATCGAAGTCGGCACTTCGGAGATTTTTACCCCGTGGTTGTATGCCATGTGATGACCTCCTTAGAGTTCATTTTTAAGTTGACGCACATAGGCGTTCAGGATGTCGCCCTTCACACCAATGCGCTTTCTCGCCGTTGCCAACTCGGACACCGGGACGAAAAGCCCACGGAGGGCCTCACTCTTTTCGCGCATCGATACGATATGCGGAGGAAACGCCCCTGCACGGAACACCGCATTGCGCATCAGTGCACCACCGCCAAGAGTCGGGCCGATATAAACGACAACCTTTCCCTCGGTGGTTTGCGCCTTTTTATTTGTGGGTTTCTTCATAGTCATCAGAAGTCCTCCTCCTTATCAATTGGCTGCGGCGTGCGGATGTCCCACGTCGTCTGCATGTCGAGCTGCCAGTACGGATAGGGCTGCTCCGCATAGGTGCTCCACTTGATCGGGTGTTGCAACCGGTATCGATTGGCTAGAACCATCCCAGGCAAGGAGCACAACGCCGTGCGAATTCGGGCCATGACGTTCAGGCAATACTCGTGCCCGTCGTACTCTTCGGAGTAGGTCCCAACAATGATCGAGACCTTCACCTCCGTCGAGTCCTGATCGGTTGCACCTTCATCCGCTCTGACAAGAACGAAAGGAAAGTCGTCCTTCTGTCCAGTACGCTTCGGCGGCAGATACCCGTTGACGACCTGCGGAGCACGAAGATCGCCCTCTGCAGAGCCGCGCTCTGGTTTCGTTGGAAGCGAGAAGTTCTTCACGGCCTCCGCGACCAGCTCACGGATCGCGCGTGTCAGTTCGTTTTCGACCATCCGCATCCCCCCTTGTGTTTTGTGTATTTGTTGATGTTCCCACCGCCGAGGAGATAGCCGGTTTCGTGATCCAGACGCTTGAGGAAGGTCTCCTGCATCGCCTTTTCGACGTTGTCTACGACCTCGTTATTCCCAGACAGCACCGGGATTGCTGGACCATAAACCTCTTGCACAGGAAGCGAACTTGTGCCCAATCGCTGAAGAATCCTTCCGCGATAGACAAACGTTTTCCCCAATGGCTTCAAACCTCCCCGTGCCTTGACGGCGACGCGCACCGGCTTTCGTGCATTGCCGGTCGTGTCGGTTTTCGGACGAGTCTTGTAATTCACCAACGGAATGCGAGGCCCCTTACTCGTGACCAGCGCTTCAAGGTCTGAACGCGTCGCCTTATGGATGGAGAAGTTACGGCGCACCGTTGAAGCCTTGATCGTGTACTCCTGCCGGATCGTTGAGACCGCGGCAGAGCGTCCGGCAGTGGCCGCACGATTCATCGAGCGACTGATGGCGGCCTCGTATCCGTTCGGAACTTCCGAGAGCAACTTGGCCGCCTTCTCAAGAGCGTTCTTGTACCGCCCCTGTCCGTCGGAAACGATGACCTCTAATGGTTTACTCATTGCTCATTCGCCTCCGTCACAATGACGAGCACGCCGCCCTCATTGCTGACGGACTTGACAAGATGAAGCGCGCCGTCGATGTTGAGAAGCTCGCCCTCGACAGGCGTTTCAATCACGCCGACTTCGACGTATATCGTCAGTTGGTTGACAAAAACGCCAAGGTATGAATCGTCGCCGTTCGCCTGCGTGATGATCTTGTCGAGAATGCAAGGCACGATCTCGTGACCGATTTCGTGCTCTTCGGCAAACTCGTCCAAATTGATGAAGACGTTCTGCACGTCAGCAGCAACGAAATCCTTGAAGGCGCTCATCCCGCCACCTTCTTCGTTGTGCGACGCTTGACAGGTTGCTTGACTTCCACTTCTGGCTCTTCTTCTGCTTCGGGAATCGGAGCAAAAGCAACTTCCGGCGTCGGCAATGGAGCTTCTTCGACAGGGTCGTCCTCGACCTCATTCACGCCGACAAGCGCCAGATTTTCCTTGAGAAGCTGAAGGCCGACCGTCTCGTCAACCTCGATCTCCTCACCTGCCGTGTAGCGTTTGCCGGAAATGAGAATGTTTTCTAAAAGAACAACTTTCATTTCTGTCCCTCCTACGAAAAAGGGCAGGTCGTATTGCCTGCCCTAATTCGGTTTTTGTCGCTCTTAAGCGAGAGCTTCGATGACGTGGAAGCCGTGAATCTGCTGAATGATCGGCAGCGGACGGCTCTTGATCTGCACGATGCGACCGGAAGGATTCGCACGCTGGACCCAAGAGTCCGGCACACGAGCGCCTTCGTAGAACTTGACCGCATCATCACCGGTCAAGGAAACCAGGCCGTAAGCAAGCATCGTCTTCGCGTTCGGGCTTGCGAGCATGCAGAGTTTTTCGGGAACCATCGGCTGTTCCTTGCCGGCGTCATCCGTGTACCACTCGTCATAAGAGTAGATATCAAGACCGGAGTCCTTGAGATAGCCCCAGTACGTCACGCCATTCGGCAAGTGCTGCGGATCAATCGCGCCCATGTCGACGCGACGCGTATCGAGCTGATTGGCAGTCGTGAGCTTATCGAGGATCGTATCAAGCACCTTCGAGCCGCAGATCAGCTCGTGCGGCGTAAAGCCGCCGGACTGAATCATCGTGCGACGAAGCGTACGAAGATCGCCCATGATCTGGGCGGCGTCAGCAGCGTCCCACTTCGTGCCCAAAGTAGTCTTCGGCTGCTCCTTCGTCTCCAGGTGAGCCCAGTAGTTCAGAACTTCATCGTAGCCTTCGCCCTTGACCGTCACCTTGCCCTGGAAAAGAGCCTCGGCGCACATGACCTCTTCACGACGCGTGATGATGTCGTCGAGGTCGGACAAGTCCTTGCCGAGGATTTCGGCAGCACGCTGCGTCGGGCTCTTTGCGGAGTAGATCGTTTCGCCAGGCAGGCGCTTCAGCATATCTTCTGCCGTCGTCACGCGCATCGGAGAAACTTCCGGCGCTTCGTAACTTTCCGTGCGGAAACCTTCGCGCGTCAGCACGACACCGCCAATCTTCGGGTTGACGAAGGGCGCAATCTTGCGACCGCCGCGACCGATGATGTCGAAGTCGATCTTCTGGGTGTGGAAGGTCGGGCGATTCGTAAAGTAGCGATCGCGCAACCAGGTGGAATTGCTCTTTTGGCCTTCTTCGACCATCGCGAGCATCGTGCGAGTAGTAAACATATCAATTGCCATTGTTGTAGTCCCTCCTGAGATTTAGATGCTCGGCTTGAAGAAGATGCTGACCTGACGAGCAGACGGCTTGAAGTCCGCAACGGCAGCGCTGTTCTCAGCGTTAAAAGAAAGAGCATCTTCGTTGAATTCGCCGGTGAGATACACGGCAGCGACCTTGTCGCCGGAAGCCGTATCCACGTCCTCGGCAAGGACTGCATACACTGCAGAAATCGTCGTCTTCCCAGAGTCAACCTTGCAGAGCGTGCCGTCCTTATCAAGCAGAGCGCCGCGCTTGAGCACGCCCTGGCTAGTCTTGACCATCATGCTGTCAGCAACAACCGGCATGATCTGCGACGCAGCGAAAAGATTGTCGACAGTCGTCGTATGAGTTTCTTGCATTGCCATTTCTTCTTCCTCCTTTACTTGCGAGCGAAGGCGCGCGCACCTGCTTCAATGGCCGCCTTCATTTCGGCGTCCAGCTTTGCCTTCGCTTCTGCCTTCGGATCAAGGCCTTCATTGCCTTCCGATTCGATACCCTCAAGAGCCTTCGCGTCGCTCTTGCGATCCTTGAGCATCTGTGCGCCGCGAGCCTTGTCGGCCTTCAGGATCTGAACTGCAAGCGCCTCGGCGGTCGTCTTGCCGTCGAACTTTGCAGCGTTTACAAGGTTTTCATGACCGACGACAGCGATGTCTTCAATTGCCTGAATGCGAGCGCGTTCCTGCGCAGCGCCTTCGACCATTGCTTCGTTGCGGATCGCCTGAACCAGTTCAGGGTGTTCCGCCTTCAAGGTTTCAAGATTCATTTTCTGAACCTCCTTCTTTTGAACTGCGGACGCCTTCGGCTCTTCCGCGTGAATGAAACCTTCAGGTGCATTCGCAAAAAACTGCGCGCTCACCTTCAGGTTGTTGACCATGACGGCGTCGCCCACCGCACGGTTTTCGACGACTTGACTTTCGTCGATCTCGTCAGCAAAACCGAGCTCAACCGCTTCCTCAGCAGTCAAGAACGACTCTGCGTTCATTAGCTTGTCGAGAGTCTTTTCATCGAGACCGGTCTTCTCGCTGTAGATGTCGCGAACGCTGAGTCGAACCTTCTCAAGGTTTTCTGCCGCCTCCTTCATCTCGCGCGGCGTCAGAGCATCGGTGCTCATGCGCACGGGATGGACGAGCATCATCGAACCGCGAGGCATTACAACCTTCGCGCCCCTTGCGCTCGTGATGATCGTTGCTGCACTTGCCGCCATGCCAGCGACGGTGATCGTCACCGGGCCTTTATGACGTGAGATCAGGTTGTAGATCGCGATCCCCGTGTAGACGCTCCCGCCCATCGAATTGATGTAAACGTTGAGCGGCTGGTCGTCGCGAACTACAGCCATGTCGGCCTTGAAACTCGACTCATCGAAACCCTGATCCCAAAAGCCCCCGCCAACCGACCCAAACAGGTCAAGCCGTGCGGGGGCATCTTGAGCAGCCGCCGTGAATTGATAGAACTTGTTCTTATTCATCTGTTTCCTCCTTCTCAGGTTCCGTCATCGGTTGAGCCGAAGCCGTCGCACTCAAGCCGTCCTCTCTACGCATCGCTTCCTCGCGTTTGCGCACAGCGTGAACTTGGTCGTACTTCATGCCAGTAAGCTCAGCCGCCTCACGTTCACGAGTGCTGAAGCCTTCATCGACACGAACCTTCGCGGCGTTAGCTTCCTTCAACGGATCAAGCTGTCCCTGCGCGTCGCCGTACCAATCCGCACCGCACCAAGCAGCACGGATCGCCGGGTCGTCAAAGAAGCCGGGCGCTTGCACACGACCTTTCAAGACAGCCTCGGTGAGCCACTCTTCGTAAATGGGCTGACAGAAGTTCCCCACGAGCCACTCTCGGCGCATGCGGAACATCTTCCAAGCCTCCAAGAGCGAAGCACGTGAAGCCGAATAGGACGCAGTGAAGTTCTTCACGAGAAGCTCGTAAGGAATCTCAAGTGCCGCACCAATCTGACGACAAATAGCGATCACGAAAGGATCGAAGTTTGGATTCGGTCGACTCGGGTCCGCGATCTGGACCTCTTCCCCCTCATCAAGGGCGACAATCGAGCCGTTACCCATTTCATAGGCGTTCGGGTCCTTGTCGACTTGCATCGCGGGATTGAAAGCCTGCCCCAGAGGGGAATCCGGCGTGTTGCTCTTCACGAATACCGTGAACATGCCGGACACGACCGCCGCCATCAGCTCGGCTTCTGAATACCGTGAAAGTTGCTTCAAGGCCTCGATGACCGGAGCAAGCATCGGCACCCCTCGGCGCTGTGCAGGACGTTCAACGTCTGCCATGATGTGCAGGACGTTGCGTCGCCCGGTCGTCGTACCGAAAGCAAGCACGCGCTTCCATTCCTGTCGCAGGTTCTGGCCGATGCGAGGGATCGCGCCCGGATGATGTTTCGCCACCCAATAGGCAACGGTCTCACCATACGTCCCGACCTCGATGCCGCCAAGAATGTTTGCAGTCGTAGAGGCATTGAGCGGATCGCACACGCGGTCGGCTTCAATGAGACCGATGCGCAGGTCGTAGGCGCAACCCTTGCGCGGAATGATCGGCATCGTCACAAAGACGTCTCCACTCATCAGAGCCGAAAGGAGCACCAAGGACTGAAGCTGAAAGAATGTCTGCCGGCGCTCGGCGTCGCAGTTCACGCTTTCAGACCACAGACGCCATTCGCGTTCGGTGTTCTCTTCCCATTCCTTCGCTTGCTCCTCTGTGAGACCGAGGAACTTCGCGTCGACCTGTGCATTCAGCGCAAGACCGGAACCGACAACGTTCGTTCGTACCGTCTTCAGAGCGCCGGTCGCAAGAGGCGACCCCATGTAGAGATCGCGCGAGCGATTGCGAAGCGTTTCCAAGTTGTCAACGATGTCCGCATCCGCATCGCTTCCGCCGGACAGCCATCCGATCAAGGACTTCTTTGCGTATGAGCCACCGTGCCGTGAATAGCCCGAGTTCAGAATTTCGAGCTTTCTTCGTGCCTCGAAGCGCTTCAACGCACGCTCAGGACTGATCGCCCTGATTGCTTTGTCAAGCAGATTCATTTGCAAGCCTCCTTACAGGTCGCGAGGGACTGCGCGCATCACGCGCGCCCCCTTACGTCCGTTTTCGAGCTTGTCGATTTCGTTGCGCCAGTACTTGATGCGAGCCGCAATATCTGAAAGCGAAGCTCTCGTTAAGCTACGCGTTCCGATTTTGTAAGACTGGCCAGAGGCAACCGCGCGTTCGGCATCGAGCCACATCTTCAGATTCGCGCGGGCCTCGTCTATGGTGATCCAAGACATGTCAATGCCTCCTTATTGTTTGATGTACTCCAAGAGGACGGAAGCTTGACAACTGTTGTCATCAGCTCCAGTCAATTCCTTGAGTCTTTCGAGTTCATCTCGCGTCTCGCAGGTAACCTTGAAGACAAGTTGACTCTGAGGACTCTCGTCGTCGACCGTCTCATCGTTTTCGATTTGGGCCGGGATTTCCGCCAGAAGAAGTGCATCGAGCTCTTCCTCAGAAAAGCCCATGACATCAAGATTGAAATCAACGTCCTGAAGTTCACCGAGCTCGATGCGAAGAAGCTCTTCGTCCCACCCGGCGTTGAGTGCCAACTGATTGTCGGCAATGCGCAGTGCTTTCTTCTGCGCGTCGGTGAGCCCCTTCAGGCGGATCGCCGGCACTTCCTTCATGCAGATCGACTTCGCGGCCAATGTTCGACCGTGGCCTGCAATGAGCTCATTGTGTTCATCAATCAAGACAGGGTTTGTAAAACCGAACTCCTTGATCGATTCCGCGACTTGCTTTATTTGCTCGTCGCTGTGCGTTCGGGCGTTTCGCTCGTACGCTTTCAGATCGTCAACGTTGATGTATTCGATCTGCGTTTTCTGTTGTGCCACTAGGCTTCAACTCCTTTACAAGGTGATCCCCTTTGAAAGGGTTCCGCGCGACCTACGCGGAGCGGTCTGCTGCTTGAGTGCTCCCCCATTCGCATAAAACTCCTGCAAAAAATCGAAATTAGGCGAGAGAAGCTCCAGTGCAGCAGTCGCATAGACCGCGCAGTCAAGAGCCTCGTTTCGTTCGCGGATTTTCTTCCACGCCATTTTCGAGACACCTTTCTCGAAGTGTTTTTCAAGCACCTCAGCGGTCAGTTGCTTGAAGAAGTTTTCAGAGAAGCCCCTGTCCTCCTGCGACGCATAGTGCGCGAAGTTCGGACCAGGGTCCTGCACGGAAAGCCTGTTCATGACGAGCGACTTTCCACTGTCAACACCGAGCGTGAAGAGCGTTGCCTTCATCGCGTTGCTCTTCGTCGGCGTATTGATGAACGGGACACCGATGCCGCCGCGCCCCTTTACAGAGAAGACGCGCATTCGTTCGCGGGCTTTCGTGTACTGGTAGACATTCGTCGTATATGTACCGTCACCCGAGTCGACGCAGGCACAAGCGACCGCAATGTGGACGCCGTTCAGCATCGAATGCTGGCGCTGCAGGACCGCGTCAAGTTGCTGCCATGTTCTCGCATCGTCCGGGCGGCCATAGAGCACTCGGTGCTCAATGCCCCAACACTCTCGGCCGACACCCCACCCGTAGACCGTGCATTCCAGTCGGTCGTGCTGAACGTCGATACCTGCGGTCAATAGCAAAACGCCGTCCGGAAGAACGCCGCTTGTCGGATAGCTTTCTCGACGGTTGTACAACTGCTCCCAGTTGTCAGCGTCTGGGTTGATTTCTTCCCACGCCTCGCCGAGCTTTAAGTTCACGAACTCCATGAGCCCGTGCTTGTCCCTGTTGTGGTTCACGGAAACGAACTCCTCCACAAGGTCGTGAAGGTTCACCCACGGCGAGTAAAGCGCGTTGACGTGATAGCCCTTGATCTTGCTGCCTGGGTTCGTTGCAATCCAACGCCCGCTCTGCAGCAGCTTCGGATCGGGCTTGTAAGCGCCTCGCGTAATGCATCCGCACTCAGGGCAGTGCATGCTTGCTGTCATCGGCAGCGCATTCCCTTCGTCGTCTTTCTGCCAGGTCACGTTTGCCCATTGCAGAATATGTTCCTCACCGCAATGCGGGCACTTGACAAAGAATCGACGTTGATCACTTCGTTCGTACCAGTCGTCAATCTTCGACGCGCCTTTGATGGTCGGCGTGCTGACCAAAATGATCTTTCTGTTCCCGAAGTTCTGAGTTCGCTGAATGGCGAGTTTCAGAGGGTCGCCTTCCTTCGTCACGCCGTATCGGTCCACTTCGTCACAAAGAAGGACGCGGATCGGACGAGAGGCAAGCCCTGCCGGTGAGTTCGCGCCGACAAGGGCAAGGTAGCCACCCGGGAAATGTTTCATGCGAATTGTCGTGCTTGACTTTTTCGCTGAGCCGCGACCGTCCTTCCCTTCTTCGAGCTTGCCTTGCAAGCCTGGAGAGTTCTGGAACATCGGCTCGATGCGCTCCTTCGAGAACGCCTCGGCCATTTCAACTGTCGGCTGAAGCATCAGCTGAGGAGCAGGCTCCTGGTCGGCGTAGTAGCCCATGATGTTCAGGAGCATCTCCGACTTGCCGAGCTGTGACGAGCAACACATGACGACGATTTCCGTGCGCCTGTCCGTCGCAGAGTCCATAGGCTCCTGCAGGTAGGGAGTTCGACTTGTGCGCCACATACCTGCTTCAGGAGACGTACCAGAAGCGACGACGCGGAACTTGTCGGCCCACTGGCTCCCGGTCAAACGAGAAATGGGACGGCAGGCCGTAGCCCACGCTTTCGACCAGATACCCATTCCATCACTCCTTTGCAAACCGCGAGCCGTTGATCGTTTTCAGAAGGTCGCGGAAAATGTCCTCAAGGACTTCCTCGGCTTCGCGCTGCGTCCGATTCTCAAGCAGGGCCGAGTAACGAGTCGGGGCGGAAATCGCGAAGTTTCGGAGCATCGCTGCTGCCTCTCTCGCGTCCGCCTCAACCTCAGCAACCGAGACATATTCGCCCTTGAGCTTTTTGTATTCGAGGTCCTTGATCTTTGCGGTCGCGACCTCTTTTGCGAGCCGAGCCTTGTTGAACGCCTCGTTAACGTTCAGCGCAGACGATATTTGCTTGTCGTCTTCGTCATCGCTCGTGAACACGTCCGCAGTCTTTCTGGACGTGCGACGGCTCGCCTTTTTTCGTTCTTCAGACTTGACCAGAGCCTTGAAGGCTTTCAGGCCTTCTTCTAACGGAATCTTTCCGTCGACAAGAGGCAGCTCGCCAGTCTTGCACTTCCCGCTTACGTATGCGGCACTACGTCCGACCTGGCGCGCAAACTCTCGCATGCTGACGCCATCGTTCGCCATGCCAACACCTCATTTTGTTTGGTACTTCCATCTTCACGCGTTCGCGCTTTCGCTTCAATACCGGCGGGCACCGGCAAGCGTAAACCGTTCACGGAAAGCGTAAAGTGAAATGTTCATGAACACCCTTTTGAAATTTGTAGCTAGACGAGTTTCGGGGCTCGTCCGACCCGCACGGGGGCGAATCCCCTGGGAGGACCCTTCCTCCTCTGCCCTAGTCATCTTTCTCAGCGCCGCACATGACGACGCTTCATCGTCTCGACGCGGACCTGCGCAAAGGAGATCAGCTCGTCGATCAGGTCATTGAGCTCCGCCTCTGACAAATGCTTGCGCAAGTACTTTGCAGGCAAAGTGATTGAGACATCCTTCGGCCCATTGGCTGCGGTATATGCCTCATCCATAAACTTCTTGACTTCGGACTTAATCCCCATATCTTCCTCACTGTTGCGGTTGAGCCGGCACCGGCTCCTGGCCCTTGTCATCAGTCACAGCATCGTAGACAGCATTGCCTGCCATCGATCCTGCGAACGATCCGGCAACAGTAGACCAGAAGCCACTGTTGGAAGATGCCGGCACCTGATTCACTGTTTGGTTGATAACTGTTATGTTCTTCTTCACAACGGTCGTGCGCTTCGGTGCATAGCTCTTCGTAGGAGCAGGACGGGAGAATGAACGCTGCCAAAGCCACGACCGCCTCGTGCCTCAGCCGCACTGGACACAAAAAAAGCGGCTACGACAGTAGCCACTTTCGAAATAGAAAAGCCCGTCAGTTTTCACTGGCGAGCTTGCCTAGCTAAGAGTCTTCAAATTCTTTTTTATACTTCTCAAGTCTTTCTCTTGCGACTCTTTTAGAAATAATCTCATCAACTGTTCTGGCCAACTTTCTAACTGAAAAGCAAACATACAAACCATACACAAGAGAAGACAATATACCGCCAAAAAGAATCCCTAAAATTACAAATTCGTAGTTACTACCAGCAAAGAAATAAAGCAAACAAAAAGCCAGAATAATTTGAATAAATACTATAAAAAAAGCCAATACAATAATCGTTTCGATTTTGTCATCAATTAAACAACCTAGACGATTTCTACCATTTTTATCCAACTCAAGAGCAACATTAGGAAATGCAGCATTAAATTCCTTAACACCCCACAAGCACAAAGAGATTGGTAAAATCGCAAATGTAATAAACCCATATGTCAATCCCGTTTTGGTAGCATCAGAAAGGTCTTTCATTAACCAACCAAGATACCCACCGCCCAACAGCAACAGACATATCAAAACAACTACAAATAGTGTACTTGTAAAGAAAGATCTCATTTTCATTCCTTCTTTTCATGGATTTCTATTAACCACGCCACCATGTCTCTATAGAGATTACCTGTTGCATATAAACCGCGTGTTGTTTTCTCAACATCGATAGTTTTACTCAAATTAAGTTGTTCTCCCCTTAAGACGCCGCATCCATCTAATGTAAGAATTAACTCACTATCATCAATATTACGCAAACTAGAACCGATAACATTCATAAGCTTTCGGCCAGCGGGATCCGTTTTTCGAGAATAAGAAATCACCAATTTAGCTTGCAAATTCGATTGATCAGAAAGTTCATTAACCCAACTGTCTTGACTATTACAACTGTCTTGACTATTACCTTCTCTTAACAAAATTTTAAGGATTTTTACTCCTAAACTATCTACGTTAACAGAAACTCCACCCTTAACAGTAACATTGTCTTTTAATGAAGACTCTCCTTTCTTTTCCCCTTCGTTAACAAAAGAGGAACTCTCGTTAAGAATTGGCGCCCCAATTTGAACGCTTCTAACCGGATGTTGCCGTATCAATTCGTCAACATTAGGAGTAAATGTTTTTATCAAAGCGAATTTCGCATCCTCTGGAATAAGCTTTTTATCAAAAAGCAACCATCCCAAATACCGCTCTAGAGAAAGCATTGTTAATGCACTTGATGGCATAACCACAACCTCATTCCCCTTCACTCCGAAATAAAGCATAGAGTTTACAAAATCGCTATGACTTTTTAAGTCCTCTCTCCCTAGCTCGGTCGTCGAAACTGCATCAATACGATACTCTTCAGGAGTTCCACTGTCGTAGATCATAACTGGCTGATAAGCATTTGGATCTACTTGAATAACCTGACAACAGGTCATCCCCTGGCATTCTGCATGTTGATTGATGGCTCTAAAAGTTTTTTCATCGGGATTCAGCTGTTGTTGTCGACTACCAACCCCTGACTCTAAGATTTTTTTCAGTAATGACTGCAATGTTATTGAAGCATCTACACCTTCGAAAGTCGCCATTCGATAGTAAATTTTCTTCCTCACCTTAGTAATCACACCTACCTCTTAGCATGAAAAAAATCACACATATCATTGAAGCAGCATAATAAAGTGGTTTTTAAATAAAAAAGCCCGCAAGAAATCTCCAACAGGCTCATTCTTTAGAATCCAACCCCACCTACGCAAAAAGGCATGCCGTTTTCTGAAGATGCACCTATCCCCGAAAACGGCCCCGCTGATCACACAGCTTCAAATTGTTACTGCTGAGTATAACTCATTTTGGCGGCATTCCTTCGAGTTTTAGGAGATTGTTTCGAATCATCTTCCTACCCATCTCCACCAGTCCATCAAACTCCCGCTCGTGAAGATTGATGCGATGGTACTTCCTCAGGATGCGCTTCAGGTCCATGAATGGCACATGGAAGGCGTATGCCACCCCGACAACCATTTTCGCCTTTCTGTAGCGCTCTGGTGCAACCGGGAGTCGTTCCCACGCCCTTTGCACAAGCAGGGCATCGCTGACATCCACCGGAGGCGGCCCGTCATGCCGTTCGACAGGCACGTCATCGTCCTTCTCATCGTACGGCACGGCTTCCATGAAGGCGCACAACGGAGAGCGTCCCTGTCGTTTCGGGTCTTGGTTCCATCGCCCCCAGTTGAGCAGGCGGTCTTCGAGAATCTTTTCTTCAGCGTTCATTCGTTTTCCTTGCTCCAGGCGTTTCGGCATGCCGCGCAACACCATCTTTTCACCAACTTACCCGCCTTAAGATCATCGGGGCTCACTCGTTCAATCGCCTTTCCGCAAAACAGGCACATCGTTACAAGCATCGGCCTCGGTCCTTCTGGCCTTCTCTCTTCAATTGCCGCACGCATGATCCACTCATCGCTTCTGGCAGCTCGGTCAGCATCATCCATGCTTCACCTCGTCAATAAAAACTTTTACACCAGGCTCGGGTCCATACGCCTTTCTGGTCCGGCTGTCGATCACCTGCGAGTCGTCCTCAAAAACGATCCCGTTCATGCCGTCAAGAATCGCCTTCTGCACGTTGTCAAGGTCCGGCTTTGAGACGTGATGCTCGACACCTTGCAGAGCCGCTGTGCGGCGTTTCTTAGACCATGACGAGGGCACAGGGAAGATGGCGAGGATGTCCACGCGCACAGCATTCGGCTTTTCGATCTTTCTCTTGCCGATCATGGCTTCCCTTGCTCTTGCCGTAACAAGCGCCTCATATTGACGCGTCTTGGCCGGTGTGAACGTATGCCCAGTGCGCGTGAAGCGCGGGCGTCCTTTGGGGACTGGAGCCCCCTCAATCGTGAAACCAATCATTTTTCCTTTCTCCTCAGTCCGTCGTAATAGCCTTGAATGAAGGCTGCTCTCTTTTTGGGATTCATTCGAGCCGTGAGGCTCTGGTATTTCGCCATCGACTCACCGCGTAGTGCGGCAGATCGTCCGAGGCAATATTCGTCACTTTCTTTCATGCCCCCTCCTTTTTTCATTCATTCCAGTCATCTCCTTCGAATACCCAAGCCACGTACATCGCGAAGAGCAACACCAGGCCAATCAAACACTCAATCGCATCCATTCCTCCTCCTTTCTAGGTCCCCCGTGGGATGATTGAGGTGTGTTCCCCAACACAGTCCATCAACCACCCAATGGGCCACTGTTCCATCCAGATCGCGTCGACGTCGTTTCCTGCGAACATTTCCTTTCTTCCCGCGTCTAGATCCCCTGTCTCTGGATGCGTCCTACGACGCCGTAGTGCTTGTTTCGTGCCGCGTCTCGGCTCGATGCCTTGAAGACCTCGAGGACGAAAGCGCGGTCCTCTCCTGCGCGGATTCTCTTGACTCTGGTCGTGGTGCCGACCGTCTCGACTTGGATTCGATCCCCAGTGACCTCATCCCAGAGCTCTGTAGCCTGCCGATTCCTCGTGTCGATGTCTGAGTAGACGGGGTAGCGGTCGCAGAGTTGGAAGAAGGTGAAGTCCGTGGGCTTTTTGTTGGGTTGATTCATCAGAAGATGTCCTCGGCTTTGTTATTGGCCACTTCGATTCGACGGGATCGGCCCGTGAAGGTGAGCGGGTAGACACTGGCCTTGATGCGGCTCATAACGCGCGGCGTAAGGAGCGCCTTGAGTTCGTCGCGGTCAAGGTTGCTGATGAGGATCGTGGGGCGGCCGTTCTTGATGCGACCATCGATGATCTGGAAAAGGCGCTTTTTCTCATACTCGCTGCCGGACTGGACACCGATCTCGTCGAGGACGAGACAGGTCACCATGGTGAGCTTGGCCATCATCTTCGGAAGGTCGATCACGTTCACGCGGTCGGAGAGGCGGTCAAAGAGATCGGGGATCGTGATGTAGAAGCCGGTCATACCGTCGGCCTGCAGGCGCTTGAGGATCGAGTAAGCCAGATGCGTCTTGCCGGAGCCGTAGTTACCCTGAAAGAAAAGCCCAATAGAGTTGAGCGTCTGCCAGTCGTGCTGTTGAGCTTCATGAGCCTTTTCACGCTCGAGCTCACGCTCCATGAAGCGCCCTGCGAAGCGTCGGCAGACGGCGATGTTTTTGCGTTCCTCGTCGCTTTCGGGGAAATAGGTGTCGAAAGACGCGAACTCATAGTCGAGCGGGAGAGGCGTCGAGAACGTCTGGCGAAGCTCCTTGGCTCGAGTGTCGTTCTCGGACTTCAGGCGGTTGATGAGCTGGGTATGCTCGAGCTCGAGGGCTCGGCACTTCGGGCAGTACGGAGCCTTCCAGGATCCATCCGGCAGGCGATAGGTCTCATAGACCATGTCACCGTGAATGGGGCAAGTAAACGTTTCGGTTTTCGATGCCGGGATGGCTTGCGAAAGTTCAGAAATCTGCTGCATGTTCAAAGTCCGTATCTGCGGTCTTCCTGCCGCTTTTCGCGGAGGACGAATTTGGTTTGAGATTTGGGTTGATCGGAAAACTGCCCTCGGTCACGGAGGACCCATTCGGCCTCAAAGCCCTTCCAGCCTTTTTCGAGCTGATAGACCATTGCCTCCTCAACCGTCATGCCTGCCTTTTTGGCTTCACGGTCAATCGCGTCGACCATGCGCTGTGAGCAGGACTTGCAAAGCTTTCGCTTGAGGGCTTGCCATTCATCCCAGACCCCGTCCGAGACGCCTTCCGGCTTGACAAGCTTCGGCGCGGGACGACGCGCGGGCTTTGACCGCGCTTCCTCTTTTTCTGGTTTCTGGTTACTGGTTATTGGTTCTTGGTTAGGTACCCCAGTGGCTAGCGACTGGGCTGACACTGGGTTGCCACTGGCTTCAAACTGTTCGTCTTCAACGGTTTCGGAAGTCCTCTTCGAGCGGCTTCTGGCGTTCCGGCGGTTCTTTTCGACCGTTGCGGCATAGTCGGCGAGCAGTTTTTCGCACCCTGCGTGGTAGTAGAAGCCGTCTTTTTCCTCAAAACAGAGGGTCAAAACCGACTTCACGGCACCGTCGCTAGCCAGTCGCTCGATTGCCGCGACCCACTGGGTAGCCAGTGGCTTGCCAGTGGATAGATAGCGGTCGAGCAAGTCGATGTAGATGCCCTTCTGCTCAAAGGTCATGTACTTCGTCTCAATGGCAAAGTCGCCGATGTTGTGCGGGTAGTAGTTCATAGGACCTCCGACAGTCGGATCAGAAGTCGCGCGCGGTCTTCTCGCGCATGATAGGAAGGTGGGAGAAGCGCTCGCGCAGGTACATGAAGTAGCCGCGAGAGATGCCGTCCACTTTCCACTCACTGGCGCTTGACGGCGTGACGCCGCAGATACGAGCGACAGCGCTGGTGCCGCCCAGCTCGTCGATGACGCGGGCGCTGAAGGCAGGATCGAGCCTTCTCGGCTTTTTGAGCTTGTTCTCTTGCATATCAGTTCGGGAAGGTGAAAGGATGTTACGGAGCTAGTATACGGTATTCCGTAATTGACAGGCAACACACCCTCAACTATGTTTAAGGTATGCCGAAACCTAGACACGGAGAAAGACTATGAGCACGCTCTCGACACGATTGGCGGAAGCTCTTGAGGCCGCCCAGTTGACCGCCCCTTACAAGAACAAGGCCGGCCTCGCAAAGCACTGCGGTCTGAGTCCGTCATCCATGACGGACTGGTTCTCGGGAAAGACGAAGGCAATCAACTACAAGCACGCCCTACGCGCAGCCGAGTACCTCGGCGTCAATGCGTCCTGGCTCGCTGAAGGCATCGGCGCCATGCGCTCGACCTCGGTACAGGTCTATGAGGACACTGGCGAAGGCGCGGCGCTCCCAGACCCTAACTACATCGTGATCCCTCAGTACCATGTGCAAGCATCTGCTGGCCCCGGAAACGAAAACCCCGTCTTTGAAGAAGTTGACGGCAAGGAATGCGGCTTCATCAAGCCCCGCTCGTGGTTTCAGCTTCACCAGATCAACCCCGAGAACTGCAAGACCTTCGAGGTCCACGGCGACAGCATGGAGCCCTACCTGTGGGACGGCGACAAGATCCTTGTGGACTGCACGCCGACCGACATCATCAGCGGCAAGGTCTACGTATTCATGATTCACGGCAAGATGAGGGTCAAGGTCCTGCGCTCCCTCATCAATGGACTGCTCATCCAGTCGCTCAATCCGGAGGTGCCCGACGAGACGATTTCCGGCGCCGACATGCAGACATTCCACCTCATCGGCCGCGTCCGCGACCGCTCCGGCGGTAGCTGGCTCTAACGCCCATACCACCTTCCACCGTCCTATAGCCCGCCTTGCGCGGGCTTTTTTACGTTTCTTTGATTTCGGTTAAGTGCATTGCGGGATACCGAAACTTTTGCTTGCGGGAGCATTACGGTTTACCGTAATATAAGGACTACGGAAAACACAAGCGACTTTCCGATTTTCTGCAAGAGAACACCATGACCTTCGACGACTTCCGCGCCTGCATCGACGCCCGCATCTCCAGCGCATACGGCCTTGATGAAGCCGACCTCTACCTCATCACCGAAGAGCTCCAGAAGCTCGACATCAGGGGCGTGCGCGAGCTCATCCGCGACATAACCAAGCGCGATCCCTTCGCCGCTACGTGCCTTCTGAACGATCTGGCGGACTTCTTCGTCATCACGTCCCGCTCCTTCACCGCCTCGGCCGCGACGCATGCCTCGTCCACGACGTGCTGGTCGCCGCAATGGCGGACTTCACGGCCGCACAGGAGCTCACGTTCTACATGCTCACGACGCCCTCAATCAGGGCACAAAGGACGATCACTCAGAAGTACTCGCAGGTCGCCCGCAACGTCAACCAGATTCTCCAGTCTCTCTAGGAGTCAACCATGTCCAAGCTCGCCAACTTCTTCTTCGCTTCGACGCCCAGCGCCGACCCGCGCACGCTCACGGATGAAGACACGATCGAGTTCGGCGTCAACCTGTTCTTCGGCGCGATGCTCGCCATCCCGGCCATTGCCGTACTGGTTCTCACGATTCTTAAGTGAACGAATTCTCCGCCTGTTGTTCAGGCGATCTATTCAAGCGCTGTTGCGGGCACCTGCAAAGAGCAACACGTGAGAGCGCTTGAATAGACGCAACCTCTCCACAAATGGCCTAACCCGCTGGCTGTGAGGAGCAAAGGGAGGAAGGGTCCCGGACCGCTAAGACCTCGGCACGGCAGCCGGGCGAGTGCGAGCGAGCTACGACGACCTGCATGTAGCTAGCACGGGATGGCACAGCCGCCCGCGTAGGGGCCTCCGGGGTACGGATCGCAAGATCAAGCAGCCGGCAGGAGCACACCCGAGTCTCGTGTGAAAGCCGATCGAAGCGTCTTTACGAAGGACGCTTCGATGGGCTTTCACGTACAATTGCTGACATCTCACTTTGCCAAGGATAAATTTGCATGCCTATCCGTTTCCAACCGGCAATCGGGCAAATCTTGATCTGCGATTTCCCGAAAGACTTCGAAAAGCCAGAAATGGTCAAGCGACGCCCCGTGGTGTGCATTTCGCCAAAGGACCGCAATCGCTTCGGATATGCCACGCTCGTACCCTTGAGCACAACAGAGCCGATGGTAAAACGCTCTTACAACGTTGAAATCAATCTTTGTGCACCTATTTCTCCTGCGTACCCTAGCTTGAAGTGTTGGGCTAAGTGCGACATGCTTTACACACTGAGCTACAAGCGCCTTTCACTCCCCCTCCTGTGTAAAAATGGTGGGGATGGTAAGCGCGAATACAACTATCTAACTTTGCCCGCTGGCACCATGTGCGAAATCTTCACGGGAGTTCTCGCAGGATACGGCGTCACGGGTTCAGTAAAAGTTGAGGGTATTCGGAATAAGTGGTTGATTTGAGAGGTTCAAACCAACCACAAAATATTCGCTTAGATGGTTGATAGATCAACGCCATAGTCAATGATGATGTCCTCTTCAAGCTCTGTGCGTTGAAGCAAATCAAAGAAGGAGAAGTTCTTCATGAACTTTGTTGTGTTGGATTTGAACGGCGAACTTCGGTTAGTGACTCGCCTGGTTTTGTGAGGGGTGGAAAACAGGATTTTCCCTCTAAGCACGTCAAACGAATAACCCCGGCCATCGCGGTTCTTATCGCGTATTTTGCGATTCAGAGACTCGGTCAAAGCGTTAGTGACTTCTTTCCCTGTAGCAAAATAATTCAGGATTTCATCTTCCCAGTTCCGGCTTGCTTTTACCAAGTCTGCCCAAATATCCAATTGTTTCTCTGGTATGGAACTTCGCCACGCTTCCAGCATTTGCTTAGCTTCATATGGATCGTTTGCAAGATCCCATATATCAAAAAAGCGCTCCTTTGTTTTGTATGCATCGAGTAGCTGAGGAAAGTTATTGAGCCAACCAGTCGAGGTCAATATTTCCGTGTCAGAGAGCGTGTTTTCGCGTTTAAGCAAGATCTTTCGATCTCCTTTGAGTTGTCGCCTTTCCGTGGATGTGAGGCTCTTGTGGAGCCCTTTACGGAGCTTCTCAAGGGCATCGTTTGCCATACGTGTAACGTGAAATTTGTCAACGACAATCAAGACATCTGGAAGGACTTCATGGAACGCTTGTCGATAGGGTCCCCACATATCCATGCTTGCGATCTCAATGTTCTTAGTGTCGTGATCCTTTAAGAACTTTTCAATCGTTGGTTTGTTTCGGTTTTCCAAAACATCGACAATGGTTTGTTGTCCGATGTTTGTGATGATCCCTCTGTACTTCCGATTCAGGAACAATTCGTCAACACCGATGATGGTTGGCATCTCCGGTTTGTAGTCTTGATTGAGCGCCACGAGCCGTTGAGAGAAGATAGTGCGGACTGTCTTTTCGTCAACTCCTACGCGCTCTGCTAGAGCCTTATGGGTGCCATTAAAGGCTTCTCGCTCAATGTACTGATGAAGTCGTTCTGTCATCTTGGCATCGGGATGAATCCCAGGTAGCTCTGGTCTGAATGTCGAGCCACAAGACTTACATTGGAAGCGCTGTCGTGCAATCCACAACGTCACGGGCTTCCCGTGCACGGGTAAATCCATGACTCTTATGTCACGTGTCCCGTTTTTAACGAAGTCTCCGATGGTGCCACAGGAGGAACAGGCAACAGGAGAAGGTGGTTGGAGGTGGACATCGAATGCCACCCCCGTATCCTGCATGCCGATCACCTGATATCCGGGTAACTGGAAAGGATTTTCGGTCATGGTTGGTTCACTTTAGTTTCGCTGGGTCACAAGGTGCTTATAGCAACTCATCTCCTTGATGGAGTAGCCATGCTTCTCCAACGTCATCTCTAACAAGGGTAGGTGAAGCTCTGTCACCGCTTCGTAGAACTGTGCCGCTTTAGGCGAGTTCACTGTTTGCAGAAGACGCAGGATTAACTCAAGGTCAGGCCTAAACAAGTAGCGCCAGTAATACACGAAATGGGCGATACGCTCTGCCTCGAACCCCTCTAGAACCAAAGCACCTTCAGGGATCTCTGGCTGGGTCAACTGTGGTTTGAGCTCGCACGTGTGAATAAACGTGAGTGCAGCCTGAAGTTGTCCCTTGGTCAGGTCTTTGTAGCTGGCGATCTTGAAGTAGTCGTATAGGGCGTTGTAGATCGTTTGGTAGTGAATCGAGCTATTCTTTGCGCGGGATTTCACAGCCTTGCGAATCTCGTATTGCTCTTCACTGGAAAGCGTGTTCGATGCCGTGGCCACTTCATAATGGCCGTTCTTGCGAATGGCGGGAAGAACTTCGGACGTGACCCAGCGCTTGAAGCGCTTTGCGGATTCGAGCTTGGAGCCGAAGATCAGAGCGTAGAGGCCGGACTCGTTGACGCAGTTGACGACCTGGCGACCGCCAGCGGTTTCGATCTCGGACTTGATGAGGTCTTCGGGGTCGACGTGCTGTTTGATCGCGTTTGTCTTGTCTTTGTATCCGAGAGCACCAGCGGCATCAACGGCGACAAAGAGCGGGAGGTCAGGCGTGCCGAGCGCACGGACTTGAGCGTTCTCGAATGAGAAAACGGAAGGGATAGACATAGCTTGTCTCCATTCTGAGGTTGTTGACCTCGTTCCATCCGCCAAGATGGAGGGCGAGGGCTTGCGGGTTGGCGGACCGGCAGAATGGACCCGGCGCACCTTTCGGCGCCCCGCAAGCCCTACCCATAAAAAGGAGACTTGCAGGGGGGTGGTGAAACGCCACCCCCTTTTTTGGGTGAGGTGGTGAAACGCAACCCCGTCACGCATAGCCAACAAAAAAGCCGCTCGATGAACGGTCGGCGGCTATGCGCCACTCTGTTCGGGCCGCCAAGCCCGACCACATCTTTTTCATGTGGTGAGGAAAGTATGCACCAAAAGTGGCCACGTGTCAACCATTCCGCCCGTTGTGAAAAATAATTCTCACCACGGCATATCAACCATTAAATCCGATTACCCAAAGTTGAAAACGGCACCTTCCAGGTATTTGACTTTAGGGACGTTCTGTGTTAGTTTCAGAAGTGGCACAGTTCGGTTCGCCGAACTCGTTTAAAGTCCTTTCCTATGGAAGGCCTCTACGGAACCGAGATTGCAATCGACCGTAGCGACATTCAGCCCCGTCGGTGAAAACTGACGGGGCTTTGCTTTTCCTGCCCTCGGCACCACGCCGGGGGCTTTTTTATTGCCTCAAGAAAGCCGATCCAAGCGCCCTTGCCCGTTCCTCACTTGACACAGCCATGCGGGTGAGAGTGCTTGGATCAGCTATCTGACCTGGAGTCAACCATGATCACCATTCTCGAGTTGAGGTACTTCGCATGAGCAACGGCTTCTATTTCGGCATGGGCGGCGTCCCGTCAGTGTACGACGAGTATCCGGACGAGCAGCCGATCCTCATTGACGGGTACGAGCTCGATCTCGACACGCTTACAGCTGGAGGCGAGCTCGTCACGATCGAAGAGTTCACCGAAGCAGCCAACGACGCGGGGCTCGACAAGGACATCATGGAGGACTGCCTCGAGGAGCTTCGCGTGCTCTGGCAGGAGCGCGAGGAGGAGGAAGCAGCATGAGCTTCTCCGACCCTGTCCACATCATTGACCACATTCCAAGGGACTTCGACATGAAACGAATTACTCGAAAGCGACCGCTCGAGCAGCGCAAGCTCGCACAGGCTCAGTCGGCGAAAGCTGCTGAGCCTTCTTCTTTTGAACCGCCTTGCGAACAAGTCTCGGCCATTTGGAAGGCAGTCGCCTTCATCGGTTCGTTGGCAATCGTGTTCGCGGCATTGATAACGGGAGGCTGGGAACGATGAAAACCATCAAAGACATCGCAATTGATCTCAACAGCACCGGCGCAATACCGAACATGGCCGACGCCAGAACGTACATGAAGGAGAACTTCCCAAGCGCCGTACTGACGTACTTCTCGGACAACCGCTCAGACAACTGCCTTCTCCGCGTTCTACCCAAGCAGCTCGAGGCATACGACTTTCACCGGTCCTTCCAAATCTCGATCGAGATTCACTCGTGTAGCTTGCGAACGATCGAGCATGCGGCATGGCTCATCTACCACGACTGGCTTGAGATCGCACAGATCAAGAAGCCTGACGACGACTTTACAAACGACGTTCCGTTCTAAGGAGAACATCGAATGACAGCAATCAGCACCGCGGCCATGAGCCGCACCGAATGGCTCAAAGAGCGAACCAAAGGCATCGGCGGCTCCGACGTCGCAACGGTCCTCGGCCTCAATCCCTACAAGACGCCGCTCGAACTCTGGGAAGAGAAGACGGGCAAGACGGCCGGCAAGGAAGCAGGTCAAGCTGCTTACTGGGGAACGGTCCTTGAAGACGTCGTTGCAAAGGAGTTCAGCCAACGCACCGGCATGAAAATCCAGAAGGTCAACTTCATGCTCTCCAAGGGTGAAGACGACTGGATGCGCGGCAACATCGACCGAGCAATCATCAACCCGGACATCGCAGGCCGCGTTTCCGTTCTCAAGCCGGAGAAAGCAGCCGAAGCCGGACGCCTTCTCTCTACGAACATCGGCCTCGAATGCAAGACCGCAAATAGCTTCATGGTTGACCAGTGGGGCGACTCTCAGGAAGCCGAAATCGTCGCAGGCAAGGTGGTGACGGATCACAAGATACCGCTGTACTACGAGACTCAGATCCAGTGGTACATGGCAGTGACTGGCATCGAGACCTTCTACGTCGCAGTGCTCATCGGAGGTCAGGACTTTCGCATGTATGAAGTCAAGCGTGACGAGGACGTCATCGACGCCATCGTCTCCAAGTGCAGAGACTTCTGGGAAAACCACGTGCTCAAGGACATCCCGCCGGCACCGGTAAACGTCGATGACATCAAGAAGATGTACTCGCGCGACAACGGCGAGATGGCCGAAGCCACGAACGAGCAGGCTATCGACATTGGCGAACTCCGAAACCTGAAGGAGCAGATCAAGGCGCTCAAGGAGCAGGAAGAAGCCGTCGCCTCGCGCCTGATCATGGCCATCGGTGAGAAGACGGGCCTCACGCTCGGCGGCAAAAAAGCCGTCACCTACAAGGCCATGAGCACCACGCGCTTCAGCTCTACAGACTTCAAGAAGTCCCACCCCGACCTGT